>Ga0208879_1002024_pt1 | contig 18423 bp, 16 predicted proteins | sample Knorr_S15_td_Bot_FD_185605 | JGI IMG/M metagenome (GOLD analysis project Ga0208879, IMG submission 185605) | Marine microbial communities from Southern Atlantic Ocean transect - Knorr_S15_td_Bottom_ad_5009_LV_A (SPAdes) (version 2) | ecosystem: Environmental > Aquatic > Marine > Oceanic | place... | reverse complement strand
ACAATTCTCAAAAATTCAAACTTAAGTGAAATTAATTAATAATTTAAATTTTGTTTGCTACGATAGTACCAACATTACAGTGATATTGAGAGAGCAGGAGAACGAGAAATGACAATAATTGATGGCAAACTGCTCGCAGAAAATCTAAGACATAAAATAGCCAATGAAGTGAGACAGTTTTCTCGTCCACCAGGACTTGCTGTAATTCTAGTTGGTGATGACGAGGCCTCTCAAGTTTACGTCAGAAATAAATCAAAAGCTTGTATAGAAGTTGGCTTCTATTCTGACGCTCTTCATAAATCTGCAAATATTACGTAAGAGGAACTATTGAATGACGGCGTTACAGTTTCGATTTGTCACAAGGCGTCAAGAGATGTCTCTGGTATGGTTAAGAGAGCTGATGTTGTGGTGGCCGGGTTGTTGCCCACCTTGTAAAGTGACTGGATTAAAGAGGGCGCAGTAGTTGTTGTTGATGTGGGTATTCACCGCCTTTATAATGGAAAACTAATTGGTGACGTTGATTTTGATGCCGCCAAAGACAGGGCCTATGCAATGACTCCTGTTCCGGGTGGTGTGGACCCAATGACGATTGCAACTCTACTAGAAAATTCAGTCATTGCCTACAAGGCAAAGCTTTGAAGTTCTAAAGCTTAATCGCGATATTTTTTGTGCGTACATAGTTGTAAAAAGCCTCAACCCCTTTTTCACGGCCAAAGCCAGATTTACCAACACCTCCAAACGGTGTTAATATACCACCAGCATACCATTCATTTATAAATACTTGGCCGGCCCTTAAAGCGCTTGCGGACTTGTGTGCAATGCTTAGGTTTTTAGTGAAAACACCTGCAACCAAACCAAATTCTGTGTCGTTAGCAATCTCAATTGCCTCCTCATGGCTATCAAAAGGAATGATGCACAGTACGGGTCCAAAGATTTCTTCTTGGGCAATTTCAGATCCTGGAGTTACGTTGTATAAAATGGTTGGCGCCATAAAATAACCTTCACGTTGAAGGCGTTGACCTCCAGTTGCAATAGTTGCGCCATCAACATTTGCTCTAACAATTTTAGCTTCAATTTCACTCAGTTGAGTCTCAGATATGACCGGTGTTAGATCGGGGTTTTTGAGGCCATGTCCAACTGACAAGCCTTCAGCTAACTCTACACAACGTTCTATAACTTCATCATAGCGTTCACGACAAACTAAAAGACGCGATAGGGCGGAGCATACTTGTCCTGCGTTAAAGAAAATGCCCCATTTAACACTCTCTAATACCTCATCAATATCTGCATCAGCATAAACAATTCCTGCAGACTTACCACCAAGCTCCATCAATGCTGGCACCACTTCATTGGCGGCAGATTTTAAAATGGCTTGTCCGGTAGGTACCGATCCGGTAAATACGATTTGATCTATACCTTTAGAAGCCACAAGCTTGGCGCCCAAATCGGAGCCGATACCATTGAGAATTGATACTGAGCCTTTGGGTGTGCCCGCTCGCTCAAGTGCAATACCAAGTGCTGCTATACCGAGAGGGTCAAGCTCGGGTGATTTGATAATGACAGAATTGCCTGCCGCTAAGGCAGGTGCTAAGCTACGTGCCGCTAAAGAGACGGGAAAATTCCAGGGTACAATTTGGGCTGAAACACCATAAGGCTCAAGTACAGTGTAGTCAACATAACCAGAGCCTAGGGGGATGGACTTTCCCTCAATTTTGTCGGCTATGCCACTGTAGTAATCAAAATAGCTTGCCGCCTGAATAAATTCGGCTTTAGCATCATTGAGCGTTTTGCCACTTTCTCGGCAAAGAAGTTCAGCGCCTTCGTCAGCTATTTTTCGTATTTCTATCGCAATGTTTCTCAACAGTGCTGCTTTTCCAAGTGGTCCTAAGTTTTGTAAGTCACCTGATTCAAAGCAACTACGTGCACCCTTTAAGGCGTCGTTGAGACTTTTATCTGAAGCAAGTGCACAATAGGTAATGGTTTCACCTGTTGCAGGGTCTTCGACTGCAATTGATGCATTGTCATCACCCTCTTGCCACTTACCGGCAACGAAATTTCTAACGAGATTGTTTTGAATGAGTGTTTTCATGAGACCTTTGCATATTATTGTCTAAATTGATTAACTTGTGTTGCAACCCAGTGATGGAAACAGTGAGTTGGGCCATCCATTGCTGGTGAGAATTTTCCACCATCAAACAGCAGGCCGTGTCTGCCACTTTGCATACCTTCAACGACGCCCACATCTTCCAAAAATACCATTTTCCAAAATTTCGCATTGGCATCAACAAGTGCACCCAATGATGACATTTCTTCGGGTTTCTGGGCATAGTATATTGATACATGCTCTTTTGTTTTGCTGGTGCTGATTGGCTCAATTATAATAGCATAAACATGGTCTCTATGTGCACCCAACAGTACATTTGGATAAAACGAAAGATACTCACTGCCAGTATTCCACTTGTTAGAAAGCCCCATAAAATCCGGAAAGACGTTGCCATTTTCAGTCTTCATTTGCGTGTAAACATGTGAACCTTGGCCGGAAAAATGACCTGGCTCCTCAATGTCGTAATGATCTTCTATTTTGGAGGTAATGTTAAGCTCTGGGTGAACCCATGGCAGATGGTAGCTCTCGCAATAGTTTTCAACAGCTAGCTTCCAGTTGGTGTTAAGAGAAAGTTCGAATGATGAGCTTTGACCACCATGGTGAAGTGGTTTTTCAAATTCTTTCCATCGCTCAATAGCCTTGGCGGCATAGTCTCTAAATTCTGGCGCGTTGTTTGAAATATTAACAAAAATAATGTCTTGCCAAACATATGAACGAATTTTAAAGAGGCCAAGATCATCGTAGTTTATTGCTTCATGAGTATTTTTTTCTGGACCGCCAACCATTGGTGTAGCGCAAAGTTCGCCGCTGAGCTTATAACACCATGAATGATAAGGACAGCGAATAGCGCCGATTATTTTGGTTGGATGCTTAACTAAAATCATGCCCCGGTGGCGACAGGTATTTTGGAAAACATTAACATTGCCTTTGTTATCACGCACCATCAAAAGTGGCATACCAATGAAGTTAGTTGGCTTAGCATCTCCAGGGTCAGGAATATCTTTAGCAAAGCCAATGGCTGACCAGTTGTTGAATAAAACGGCTTGTTTTTCTTCTTCAAAAACGTCGTTACTAGTGTAGTGCTCGTTTGGCAGGCCTCTGGCGAGCTCGATTGGATTTAGAACAGCATCTATATTAGTCAGTGGTATTGCAGACATAATGGTGTTGTCGAGTTAAAAACAACATGATACAATTTTATTAAAATGAATACTTCTAATTAATTTCTTAGAAAAAATTGAAATTAATTCAAGGGGAGTATTATTATTTGATTGTCTAGGGTTTTGAGATGAGAAAGTTTCTAAGTGCTTTAACACTTTCAGACAATAACTCTTCTTTTTCACTCATGATGTAAATGGCCGAAGGTGCTGGAATGGAAGTATTGCCCAAGACCACTAATTCACCGCTATCAATCTTTGGCTTAACCAAGTGTTTCCAGCCAAGCACAATACCGGTGCCGTCACTTGCTGCTTGAAGGGCGATCATGTAGTTATTAACGTGGGTGCCGTGGGAAATTTTTCCTTTATAGCCCAACGCACTAAACCAAGAAAACCAATTCGACCAGTTTTTATCTTTCGCTCTTAAGTGGATAAGGGATAGTTGCGCTAACTCCTCAACGGTTGGATTGGGGTTTTCTTTAGCAAATTTAGGGCTGCAAACAGGCACCAATTCATCGTGGAATAGGGTGTGTTTTTGGTTGGATTCATTCTCCACAAAACCGTAGCAAATTTTCAAATCGACAGCAATACCCTGAGAGTCTGGATTGTCGGTAACGTGCTGGTTAACCGGAATTTCTGGATGTTCACGCCAAAATTGAGATAAACGTGGCGTTAGCCATAAGCCAGAAACGGCTGTTGTTGCACTGATGGTAACCTCCTGATCGTTGGCTGATCTTCTAAGGTTGGCCAATGTAGAGGAAATGGCGGAGAAGCTAGATTGGAGTACAGTAAATAACGACTCACCGTGATCGGTGAGGTTGTTGCCATGGTGTTTTCTGTCAAACAGCGAAAGACCCAGCTCTGTTTCAAGAAACTTGATTTGATGACTAACAGCGCCTGGGGTAACGCCCAACTCTTCAGCGGCGCCTTTAAAGCTTCGGTGACGTGCTGCTGTCTCGAACGTTGCCAGAGAAGTCAGTGGTGGTAATTTATAGTATTTACGTGACATGATTTCTACCTTGCGTAATCCCCATTAAAGGTTGAATACAAGTATACTTGCTTTTTATTTTAATTGGTGGCTATATTGTTTTTTGGTGACTATGCTTTCTTTTAAAATAATTGATTTGTTGTCTTAATTAACAGTCATCTAAAGACTTGCTTTGTAAGATTCTAGAAAATTTAGAGCCTAGATTCATCTTCGGATAGTGTGAATTTAGGAGCAGCAGAAGAGGTGAATTTTTTGCTAATGATTTCATCTCAGTGTGAATATTTTTAGAGCCCAGTACTTTCATTTACAAGATAATTGTGCTTATTAAAATTTTCTTAAGTTTAACTCAATGATTTAGTAAGGTTTTACTAAGTCCTAGTATTTTTTTTATTTTTTCAACTAACTAATCCAATAGGAGAAATAGTATGTCATTACCAAATCAAGCCGAATTCGTTATTATTGGTGCCGGTATCCATGGTTTATCAACAGCATGGCGTTTAGCCGAAAATTTAACGGCAGCAGGCGAAAGTATTGAAGGTCGTATTGTCATCATTGACAAGGCAGACCAAATTGCAGCAGGTGCTACAGGCATCGCTTGTGGTGTTGTTCGTAACAACTACTTCCAGCCAGCTATGCGTAAACTAATGGCGCATTCAGTAAGCGTTTGGGAAAGTGATCCAGAAGCGTTCAGCTACCATGCAAACGGCTACATGCAAATTTCTTGTGAAAGCATGCGCGAAGATGTGAAACAAATTCACGCTGAGCAACAAGCCATTGGTTACGAAAGTGTTTTCATCGAAGGCGAAGAAGAGTCACGTGAATACATGCTTAACATGTTTGACGATTGGCAAGCACAAGGTATTACTTCCGTTCTTCATGAGAAGCCAGGTGGTTATGCAAACAACGTTAAAGCGATGGAAGGCCTTTCTAAGAAAGTTCTTGATCTAGGTGTTACTATTGTTCTTGATACTGAAGTGACTGGCTTTGTCTCTGCAGGCGAGGGTCAAAGAGTAACAGCAGTTGAAACAAGCAGCGGCACAATTGAGTGTGATAAATTGGTCATCGGCGCTGGTCCATGGGTTCGTGATTTCTGGACAATGCTTGGCCTACCTTCTCAAATCGAACTAAAAGACTTAGACGGCAACGTTCATGAAAATGTTGACATGTGGGTTTTCTGGCAGCTTGAAGAGGGTGTTCTTGAAATTCCACCTGAAACTTTAGTTACTAACGATGGCAAGGTTCCACCTGTATTGCACGTCGATACGGATGCACCTTTGTACTCAGTAGTTGACGGTTCTTTGATTACGGATCAATTATGGGGTATTTACTACAAGCCGGATTGGGGCTTTGGTGGTATTCAGGGTGGCGCAGCTCCTTGGAAGGTTCCTACGCCAGTTGACGAAGTTGCAATTGACCCTTACGGTCCAGCAAGTACAGAATTTGTTGCAAGTAAAGAATTCCCTGAAATGTGGGTTTCTGCTCTAGCGCATTGTCATAAGCGTTTCGAAGGCATGATGGACAAGTACCATAAAGAGCCTTCAGGCGGCATTGGTTGTATGACTGCTGATAGCTTCCCAGTAATTGATACGTATAATGAAAACGTAACAATTATCGCAGACTCCAACCACGGCTATAAAATGCTAGGCGTTGGTTGTCTAGTTGCTGAAGAGTTAATGGGCGAGAAGCAAGAGCTTCTTGAGCCGTTCAGATTTTCTCGTTTCAAAGAGGGTAAATTACACCCAGTATCAAACAGCCCTTATCCTTGGAGTTAAACTGTGAGTAAGACAAAGTATTCTGCCCTTAAAGTCTTGAAAGAGGCTTTGACGGGACACAAAGGCTGGGAGCCTGCTTGGCGTGATGCCGAGCCTAAGGCTGACGGTTATGATGTTATTATTGTAGGTGGTGGTGGCCATGGTTTGGCCACTGCTTATTATTTGGCAGAAAACCACGGCATTACTAACGTAGCCGTGCTTGAAAAAGGCTGGATTGGTGGTGGTAATGTCGGTAGAAATACCACCATTATTCGTTCAAACTACCTTTTGCCAGGTAACGAACCTTTTTACGAGATGTCTATGCAGTTGTGGGAGAATCTTGAACAAGATTTGAACTACAACGCAATGGTATCTCAGCGTGGTATTATGAACCTTATCCATTCGGATGCTCAGCATGATGCATTTATGCGTCGTGGCAATGCCATGTTATTTGCGGATGCTGGTTGTGAATACTTAAATAAAAAAGAGGTTAAGGAAAGATATCCTTTCCTTGATATGGACAATGCTCGATTCCCAATTCAGGGTGCGTTAGCACAACCTCGCGGTGGAACGGTTCGTCATGATGCCGTTGCATGGGGTTATGCACGCGCAGCGAGTGATCTTGGCGTTGATATTATCCAAAACTGTGAAGTCACTGGTTTTAATATCGAGAACGGCAAGTGTCTAGGTGTACAAACAACAAAAGGCGACATTAAAGCGGGGCGTGTTGGTGTTTGTGTTGCCGGCTCTTCGAGTCGCGTGATGGCTAAAGCAGGCATCAACTTGCCAATTGAATCACACGTATTACAGGCATTCGTAACAGAAGGTCTTAAACCTGTTTTGGATAATGTTATTACTTTTGGTGCGGGTCACTTTTACTGCTCGCAATCGGACAAAGGCGGCCTCGTCTTTGGTGGTGATATCGATGCATACAACACGTATGCGCAACGTGGCAACTTACCGATTGTTGAAGATGTGTGTTCTGGCGGTATGGCGATTATGCCGATGGTTGGTCGCGTTAGATTATTGCGTATGTGGGGCGGTATCATGGATATGTCTATGGACGGTTCGCCGTTTATCGATAAGACTGACATTCAGGAATTGTTTTTTAATGGCGGCTGGTGTTACGGTGGCTTTAAGGCGACACCTGCAAGTGGTTATTGCTATGCGCATTTATTGGCGACCGATGAGCCTCATGAAGTTGCAACAGCTTACCGTCTGGATCGTTTCAGACGCGGCGAAATGATTGATGAGAAGGGTGTTGGCGCACAACCTAACCTACATTAGAGGATAACACAATGATAATAAACCATCCATTATTAGGTCCTCGTGATTCTGAGGAGTTTGTTTATTTAGGATCTGCCGATCTTATCAATAGACCAACAAACTGGGAATCTGAAGAAGCTGCTGAAGACTTCTATCAGTACCTATACATTAGAGAAAATATTGCTGGTGACAACCGTGAACTTTGGTACCACGAACAAGGTGACCAATCTTGGTTAGTTGTTACTCGCTGTACTTTAACACATGAGATTAAAAGTGTTGAGCTTGCTCAAGACGTCTCAAGAGCACAGGGTCGATCAAAATGAGTCAAATTAACAGAATCGATGGCGGTCTAATTGACCAAACTAAGTCTGTAAGCTTTACTTTCAATGGCCAAATTTTACGAGGTTATGAGGGTGATACGCTTGCTTCTGCATTGCTTGCAAATAACAAGCATTTAGTAGGACGCTCGTTTAAATATCACCGTCCGCGTGGCATCGTAACGGCGGGTTCAGAAGAGCCAAACGCCATCATGGAAATCGGTCGCGGTGCTTATAAAGAACCAAATACACGTGCAACGATTACACAATTATATAACGGCTTAGAAGCTAACAGTCAGAATCATAGAGGCCCTCTAGGTTTCGACTTTATGGCGATTACTGATTTCTTCTCGCCATTCCTAAGTGCGGGTTTTTACTATAAGACCTTCATGTGGCCAAAAGCCTTCTGGGAAAAAGTCTACGAGCCTGCAATTCGTCACTCTGCCGGCCTAGGTAAGCTTTCTATGCTTGAAGATCCAGACACTTACGACAAGGGTTTTCGCTATTGCGACATCCTAGTCATTGGTGCGGGCGCTACTGGTCTTTCTGCTGCATTAACAGCAGCTGAATCTGGCGCTAGAGTGATTCTGGCCGATGAGGATTTTGTGATGGGTGGCCGATTAAATTCGGAAACTAACGAGATTAATGGTATTGCTGGTAGTGAGTGGGCTAAGCAAGCAGTTACAAAACTGGCTGCGATGGACAACGTTACACTGATGGCTGACACAACTATTTTCGGTGCTTACGATCACGGTATTTACGGTGCGATCGAAAATAGAGCAGACGAGGCAAGAGCTGACAGTAGTAAGCCACGTCAAGTTAACTGGCGCATATACACAAAACGCACGATTCTTTGTGCGGGTGCAACCGAAAGAGCCATTGCCTTTGGTAATAATGACCGTCCAGGCATTATGATGGCAAGTGCTGTTAGAACTTATCTAAACAGATTTGCGGTTGCCACCGGTCAAAGAGTGAGTGTTTACACGAACAATGACGATGGCTGGCAAACAGCTAAAGATTTGACCGATAAGGGTGTTAAAGTTGTGGCAGTGATTGATTCACGTTCAATAGATCCAGTGATGTCAATCGAAGGTGCTGAGATTTTTATGAGTACCGACGTTACTGATACTAAAGGTCGACGTGTGATTAAGTCAATTATGCTTTCAAATGGCAAAACAATCCCAACAGATACGCTAGCCGTTTCTGGTGGTTGGAATCCAAACCTTCATTTAACTTGCCACCATCGTGGTATTCCTAAGTGGAATGAAGAGCTTGTAACATTCTTGCCAGACAGCTCTGTGCCGGTCGGTATGTCGGTTGCCGGTCGCGCTAAAGGCACAATGGTGCTTTCTGATGCGATTGTTGAAGGTCATAACGAAGGCAATGTTGTTGCGGCGGATCTTGGTTTTAAAACTAGCGATTCTAAGCCAGCTACGACAGCATCGGTTGCTTACAACGTTACAGCGAAATGGGGTGTTCCAAGTGGCAAAAACCGCGCTTGGGTTGACTATCAAAACGACGTAACCGCTAAAGACATTAAGCTTGCAAACCAGGAAGGCTTTAAATCTGTTGAGCACGTTAAGCGTTATACAACACTTGGCATGGCAACTGACCAAGGTAAGACAGCTAACGTTCTGGCGATTGGTATCATGGCCGATAACATGGATCAAACCATTGAAGAAACGGGTACGACTATTTTCCGTCCGCCATACAACCCAGTTGCTATGGGTGCATTTGCGGGTAGAAGACGTGGTATGGAGTTCTATCCAACCCGCTACACACCGACGCACAAATGGTCTGAAGAGCAAAATGCTATTTTTGTTGAGGTGGGCATGTGGTATCGTTCGCAGTGGTTCCCTCAGCCGGGTGAAACATTCTGGCGTGATTCAGTGGATCGTGAAGTTAGACAAACACGTGAATCTGTGGGTATCTGTGATGTAACAACGTTAGGTAAGATTGACCTTAAAGGAACGGATGTTTCTGAATTCCTAAACAGACTTTATGTCAATGCTTTTGCTAAAGTACCAGTTGGTAAAACACGTTACGGCCTAATGCTTCGTGAAGACGGTATAGCAATGGACGATGGCACGACAGCGAGATTGTCTGAGAATCATTTCGTGATGACAACAACCACTGCTAATGCGGTTAATGTTTATCGTCATATGCAGTTCTGTCATCAGTGCTTATGGCCTGATTTAGATGTTCATATGATTTCTGTTACTGAGCAGTATGCACAGTACGCCGTTGCGGGACCAAACTCTCGTAAATTGTTACAGAAAATTGTTGATCCTGAGCACGATATTTCGAACGAAGCATTCCCTTATATGGGTGCTGGTGAAATCTCAATTTGTGATGGCATTCCTGCAAGACTTTTCAGAATCTCATTCTCGGGTGAGCTTGCATTTGAGATTGCAGTGCCAACACGTTATGGTGATTCACTAATTCGCGTCCTTATGGAAGCGGGTGAAGAGTTTAATGCAATTCCTTACGGTACGGAAGCGCTTGGTGCGATGCGTATTGAGAAAGGTCACGCGGCAGGTCCAGAGCTTAACGGTCAGACAAGTGCTTATGATCTTGGTATGGGTGGTATGGTTTCTGGTAAGAAAGACTTTATCGGCTATACACTTGGTTTGCGTGAAGGTATGCAACGCGATGATCGTATGCAAATGGTTGGTTTCAAGCCGGTTAATAAGAGTGCTTTATTGGATGCAGGTCATTCAATGGCTGGTGCGCACTTGGTTAACTTGCGTGACAAACCAGATACGTTTACTGATCAAGGCTGGATTTCATCGTCTATCTACTCACCAATTTTTGGTCACTATATAGGTTTGGGTTATATTAAAGGCGGACACAGTCGTAAAGGTGAGACGGTCCGTGCAGTTGATTTAGTAAGAGGCCAGGATATTGAGGTTGAAATTTGTAGCCCGCATTTCTATGATCCACAAGGGGAGTGTCTACGTGTTTAATAATATTTCCTTTGACAAAACTTCAGGAGAAGCCTGTGTCTGATTATACAATTGTAAAAGAGTCACCACTGGGTGGTGCCGAACATGAGTTCGATGGTGTCACTGTCTCAGAGGTAGTTGATCAATCGTTAGTAATGATTGCTATGCCAAACGGCAAGGCTGAAGAAATCGAGGCGGCGATGAGCAAGTCTTGTGGATTGTCTGTCCCAGCGATGGGCCAGTCAACACAGTCTGCGGACGGCTCAATCACGCTTTGGCGTTTGCAAAAAAACCAAGTATTGGCTTATTATGCTTACGAAAGTGACGATGCAGAGGCTAATATTGCTGAGCGCTTTAATGCACCATCCGCTTATTACACAGATCAGTCCGATACTTGGGCTATGATTCGTGTTAGCGGTGAGCGTAGTCGTGACATACTTGAGCGTATTTGCCCAATCGACCTAGATCCTAGCGTCTTTACATTGGGCAGTGTTTCAAGAACGATTATGGAACACATCGGTACAATTATCTACAGAGATGGTGATGATTCATACGTGTTGTTAACAATGCGCTCGTTTGGACGCTCTATGTTGCACGCGATTGAAGTATCGGTTGAAAACGTTTTGTAAGACTAACCTAACCTTAGTATAAGCCCCCGGCACTGTCCGGGGCTTTTTTTGTTTTTAGAGATCTTTGCAAAGATCTCTTTTAATTTTTCTGATAATGACTGAGGTAATTGACGCTAACGTCGTCCTCAAGTTTATAGATTTTGGTGATTGGGTTGTAAGTCATGCCAATCATTGATTGAATGGATAAATCGCAATGTCTTGCCCAAGTGTCAATCTCACTTGGCTTAATAAACTTCTCGTAATGATGCGTGCCCTTGGGTAGCAGATTGAGAATGTATTCCGCGCCAACAATGGCAAAAAAATACGATTTTGGGTTGCGATTAATGGTTGAAAAGAACGCTTTACCTTTGGGCTTAACAAGTGCTGAACAAGCTCTCACAATTGAACTTGGGTCAGGCACGTGCTCTAACATTTCAAGACAAGTAACAACATCAAAAGACTCCCCCTCACTTTCTGCCAATTCTTCCACGGGGATCATTTGGTAAGTGACATCTAGGCCTGATTCCAGTAAATGCAATTTAGCCACCTCTAGACCCGCCTCAGCAAGGTCTATACCAACAACTTCAGCACCCTCGAGCGCCAATGCTTCCGTAAGAATGCCACCACCACAGCCAACATCAAGAATGCGTTTGCCGCTCAGAGAGCCACCGCAGCGCTCCTTAATGTAGCCTAGGCGTAGTGGATTGATGTCGTGCAGTGGTTTGAATTCAGAGTTTTTATCCCACCAGCGTGCAGCCAATGAGGCAAATTTTTCGACTTCATCGTAATCAACGTTTATCATAATGCTTTAATAGTTTCCAATACTTCTTCTGCGTGTCCTTTAACTCTGACCTTGTCCCAATGTTTAAGGATATCACCCTCGGGGCTGATGATAAACGTTGAGCGAACAATGCCGATGTATTCTTTGCCATAAAGTTTTTTCAGCTGAATAACACCAAATTGATTGCAAAGCACTTCGTCAGGGTCGGAAATAAGGTCAAAGTTAAAATCGTATTTGCAGATAAACTTGTCGTGAGAGGCGATTGACTCTCTGGAGACGCCGTAAACAACTGTATTGTTGTCAATAAACTGTTGGTTGAGCCTAGTAAAGTCTTGACCCTCAATAGTACATCCAGGGGTGTCGTCCTTTGGATAAAAGTAAAGCACAATATTGCGCCCCTGATTGTCCGGAATTTGCACCTCAAGGTCGCTTGTGGCGACACAGGTAATTGGCTTCACTTTATTCATTGACTGTATAATGTCCCGTTGCTAATCTCAAAGATTCATTTTATCACCGATATGCAAAATATCCGAAATTTTTCTATCATTGCTCACATTGATCACGGTAAATCAACGATTGCCGACCGCTTTATTCAGCATTGCGGGGGCTTGAGTGATCGTGAGATGTCGTCTCAAGTTTTGGATTCGATGGATATTGAGAAAGAACGAGGCATTACCATTAAGTCACAAAGTGTGACGTTGGATTACAATGCCAAAAATGGTGAGACCTACCAGCTTAATTTTATTGACACACCAGGACATGTGGATTTTTCTTATGAAGTCTCGCGCTCGTTGTCGGCTTGTGAGGGTGCGCTACTAATTGTTGATGCTTCTCAAGGTGTGGAGGCGCAAACGGTGGCAAACTGTTATACAGCTCTTGATCAAGGCCTTGAAGTGGTTGCGGTACTTAACAAAATTGATCTTCCGGCTGCAGAACCTGAAAGGGTGGTTGATGAAATTGAAGATGTCATTGGTGTTGAGGCGCACGATGCCGTTCACGCAAGCGCCAAGTCTGGTATTGGTATTGAAGACATTTTAGAGCAAATCGTTGAAAAAATTCCCGCACCTCAAGGCACAATTGATGCACCAATCAAAGCTTTGATTATCGATTCTTGGTTTGATAACTATTTAGGGGTTGTGTCACTAATTCGTGTGATTGATGGTGAAATCCGCGCCAAAACTAAAATCAAAATATTTTCTAACGGCAACGAACACTCGGTGGACGAGGTCGGCGTTTTCACTCCTAAACGCACCAAAGTAGAAAGCCTGAAAGCTGGTGAGGTAGGCTACCTGATAGCCAGCATTAAAAACATTGACGGTGCACCGGTCGGTGACACAATTACCAGCAGTAAAAACCCTGTTAATGAGCCGCTTGAAGGTTTTAAACCGATACAACCGCGGGTGTTTGCTGGCCTGTTCCCGACCTCTGGTGAAGACTACGAAAAGTTTAGAGACGCGCTAGCGAAACTACGACTCAATGACGCCGCACTGCAATATGAGCCAGAGAATTCCGATGCGCTGGGTTCTGGTTTTCGTATTGGGTTTTTGGGTCTACTGCACATGGAGATTGTGCAAGAGCGTTTAGAGCGTGAATACGACTTAGACTTAATTACCACGGCACCCACTGTTGTCTATGAAATTATGGACACTAAAGGCAAAATTCATCGAGTAGACAGTCCTTCAAAATTGCCTTCAATTCAAGGCATTGCAGAATTTAGAGAGCCAATCATCACTGCCAATATTTTGGTTACGAATGAATATGTTGGGCCGGTGATTAGTCTTTGTGTAGACAAGCGCGGCGTGCAAAAGAACATTCAGTACATGGGTCGTCAAGTATCTATTGTTTATGAACTGCCGCTCAATGAAGTGGTGCTCGATTTCTTTGATCGATTAAAGTCTGTTTCACGCGGCTTTGCTTCCATGGATTATCATTTTGAACGCTACCAGCCATCCGATTTAATTCGTCTAGATATTCTCATTAATGATGAGCCGGTTGATGCTTTGGCGTTAATTATCCATCGTGATAACTCTGCCTACAAGGGGCGTGAGATTGTGGCAAAAATGAAAGAGCTTATTCCTAGGCAAATGTTTGATGTTGCTATCCAAGCCTGTATCGGTTCAAAAATCATCTCACGTACCAATGTTAAGGCTTTAAGAAAAAACGTAACTGCCAAGTGTTATGGTGGTGATATCTCGAGAAAACGTAAGCTGCTAGAAAAGCAAAAGAAAGGTAAAAAACGGATGCGTTCTATTGGTCGAGTGGATATCCCACAAGAAGCGTTTCTTGCAGTCCTACACATAGACTAACAGGGTTGCTTGCTTGTTCATACCTGCGTTATAAAGAAAGCCTCGATAAAGTCGTTTATGATTTATAAAGGCCTTTTTCGTTTTCCTAAAGCCTTGGTACGAACAACAATCATCACAATTGTTAATTGTTAATTGTTAATTGTTAATTGTTAATTGTTAATTGTTAATTGTTAATTGTTCGAGTGTTTAGGGTATTTTGATGCCTTTAAGACAGTAGACGCTCCAAAACAAACTTAGTCCCGAAGTATGCTATAACAAGCACTGCAAAGCCAATCTGTGTGGCTAGTGTAGCGTGTTTTCCACGCCAGCCGAATATTTTGTGACCAATCACTAGGCCAACAAAAATTGCCCAAGCAATCAGCGATAAAAGTATTTTTGCACTGAGTTGTTGAGTAAAGAAGTCGTCAATAAATAGAAAGCCGGAAATCAAAGAGAGGGTTAATAAAAAGCAGCCCATTTTTAAAGTTTGGAATAAAAAGTCTTCCATTGTTTGCAGTGGCGGCAGCTTGTTAATAAAGTTGTTTATTTGATGTTCGTGCAGCAGTCTTTCTTGAATATTCAATAGCACTGATTGGCAAACGGCTATCGCCAAAAGGGCGTAGGCGCTAATTGAGAGGAAAACGTGTGCCGCAATTGAGACTTCTATTAGTTTGTTTTGCGTATCAGGGAAAGCCAGTGAGAAAAGTAGGGCGAGCGCTGCAAGTGGGTAAACGATAATACCCAGTGCGTGAATCGGCTTGCTTAAGGATGTCACAAATAAAAGCGCTGCGACAACCCAAGCAACAAAAGAAACACTGCTTGCAAGACCAAAGAAAACCCCCTCAACTTGCCATAAATCACTTAACAAATAGGCGTGAGAAACGCAGGCCAATAAAAGCAGAATATTGGCCAGTGTTTTGTGTTGATGCGTTCCACTATCTTGGGTAAAGTAACGCGTTAAAAGTAGCGCTACAAGTAGATAGGCAACAAAGGGAATGATGATCAAAAAGGGCATCAATTACTATCAATAATGCAAAAGCTATATAATACGATATTTTGTCCAATAAGAACATAATGTTTGATAATTTAAGCGATCGTCTTTCTAATAGTTTCAAGGCTTTACAGGGTAAAAGCAAGCTTTCTGAAGATAATATTAAAGACGCAATTCGTGAAGTTAGACGCTCATTATTAGAGGCTGATGTTGCCCTGGAGGTTATCAAGACCTTTATTGATCAAGTACAAATAAAAGCGCTTGGCTTAAAAGTTGGCGAAGGCTTAACACCATCACAAGCTTTTATCAAACTGGTTGAATCTGAACTTACTCAGATTATTGGTGGTGAGAACGAACCTCTCAACTTAGCGACTCAGGCACCTGCAGTGGTTATGGTTGCCGGCCTGCAAGGCGCGGGTAAAACAACCTCTATTGCAAAACTTGCGCTCTTTTTAAAGGAGCGTGAAAAGAAAAAAGTATTGGTTGTTAGTGCCGACGTCTACCGACCGGCTGCGATTGAGCAGCTTAAAATTCTTGCCGAACAAGTTGAGGTAGATTTCTTTCCGTCTAGTATTAGTGACAAACCAGAGAAAATTGTTGCTGAGGCGAAAAAACACGCGCAAAGACAATTCCATGATGTGTTATTGGTAGACACTGCCGGTCGTTTGCATATTGACGAGCAAATGATGGCTGAAATTCAGGCTTTGCAGCAAAAAGTCAATCCAATTGAAACCCTGTTTGTTGTTGACTCTATGACAGGTCAGGATGCCGCTCATACGGCAAAGGCTTTTGCTGATGCATTACCGCTGACGGGCATTATTTTGACAAAAACCGATGGTGATGCGCGCGGCGGTGCGGCGCTCTCTGTTAGACATATTACTGGCAAACCGATTAAGTTCTTGGGTGTAGGTGAAAAAACCGATGCGCTTGAACCATTCCATCCAGATCGAATTGTCTCGCGATTGCTTGGCATGGGCGATGTGCTTTCTTTGGTCGAGGAGATATCCCGCAAGGTTGATCAGAAGAAAGCAATGAAGAGTGCGCAAAAAATCATCAAAGGTCGTTTTGATCTTAGCGATATGCGTGACCAACTCACTCAAATGCAACAGATGGGTGGTATGGGTGCTTTAATGGACAAGTTACCAGGGATGGGTAATTTACCACAAAGTGTAAAAAATCAAGTGATTGGCGATGGTGAGAGTGCTCACATGGTTGCTATTATTAACTCAATGACGCCTAAAGAAAGAACACACATTAATTTGATTAAAGGTTCTCGTAAGCAACGCATCGCAAACGGTTCTGGTACTAATGTTCAGCAAGTTAACAAGCTGTTAAAGCAGTTTGAGAAAATGCAAAAAGGCATGAAAAAAATGGGCGGCGGCAAGATGAAAAAAATGATGGAACAAATGAGTCAAATGCAGGGTGAAGGTGGCATGCCTGATTTTTCAAAAATGGGTGGTGGAATGCCAGGCTTAGGCACTAAGAAATTTCCTTTTTAGTTTTGCTGCATTATTAAGTAACAAAAAATTCAATCTTAAAGATTCAAATAAATCATTTTTGAAATATTGCTTTTTGGAATTATTAATATAAAATTTTCGAAATCAGCAAACGGTTGTTGGTAGTAATTCATTCCATTGCTTAAAGGAGAAAAAATGAAGCTTAAAATGCGCCTGTTGGCAATTCTATTAATCGGTCTATTTTCAATTCAACCAGCCTTTGCAGCCGAAGAGGCAGCTGCTTCAGATACTGTTCAATTTACATTGGTGGTGACTAATGGTGATGAAGTGACAGTGACAGCAATTAAGCAAGTTAAAGCTGGTATTAATGCAATTGAAGCTATTAGCCAATTGGTTGCTATGCAAACCAAAGACACAGACTGGGGGCCGATGATTGTTTCTCTTGCTGGTGTTGAAGCAGTTGGAAACACATATTGGGCTCTATTTGTCAATGGCCAGATGTCAATGGTTGGCGCACAAGATGTTATCCTTGGTGCTGACACATTTATTCGCTTGATTCTTACTGCATTCTAGCGTAATATTGAGTAATCTAATAAATTAAGGGAGGGGGTTGTTATGAGTACACAAGAGCACAAGTTAAATTCAGGTTTTACCTATCTAGTTATTTTAGCAGTGTTAATTGCCTTAGGTGTTGCTGGTCGATTATTACCACATCCACCGAATTTCACACCAATGGCTGCGATTGCACTGTTTGCCGGTTTTATCTTTATGAAAAAATACATGGCGGTTGTTGCGGTTGTTGCAGTAATGCTTTTAACCGACTACTTTGCTTTTGGTTATCTTTCGCCTGACTGGTTTGCCTCAAAATCAATGATGGTTGTCTATTTAGCTTTGTTATTTCCAATTGTCTTTAGAGGCTTTTTGCAAAAGAAATTGGGTGTTTTAAGAATTGCTGGCGCTGCACTTGCGAGTTCAACGGTATTCTTTGTTGCAACGAACTTTGCAGTATGGGTTTTCTCGCCGATGTATGAAAAAACATGGGCCGGTTTAGTGCTTTGCTACACAATGGCAATTCCGTTCTTCCAAAACACCATTGCTGGCGACATGATGTGGTCCGGCATTGTTTTTGGCTCTTACTTCGCGCTTCGTCATTTTTCAAAGTTGCGTGTTTTGACAGAAAAGAACGACGTGTTGTACACTGCAAACTAAGAGACTCGAAGTTAATTAAAATGAAAAATCCCTCGCAATGCCGAGGGATTTTTTTTTGCCAGAATTTTTAGCAGCCTCTGCATATCGGCTGATAAAATTAGGTCTTTATTGATCAGTATTTATCAATGATTTATCAAATTTTCGGCATTATTTTTCCAGTGGTTGCTATTGTCTTGGCGGGCTATTTTTACGCGGCTAAGTATCAACCCAATATGGACTCTGCCAACACTATCAACATCAGTATTTTCCTTCCGGCTTTGATGTTTTCCGTATTATCAAGAGAGTCCTTTCATCTGCAAAATTACCAAGAGTTAGCAATATCTGCCGCATTGGTTATTCTTGGCTCTGGGTGTATTGCTTGGCTTGTTGCAAAGGTATTAGGGATTAACATTAAAACTTTTGTGCCGCCAATGATGTTTAACAACACTGGCAATATTGGTTTGCCAATTGCAGTGCTGGCTTTCGGAGAAGTAGCTCTTGGTGCAGCAGTGGTTCTTTTTGCAATTGAAATGCTTTTGCATTTCACTCTGGGCGCATCATTGTTGTCTCATCGCTTCAAGTTGTGGT
>Ga0208879_1002019_pt1 | contig 18437 bp, 9 predicted proteins | sample Knorr_S15_td_Bot_FD_185605 | JGI IMG/M metagenome (GOLD analysis project Ga0208879, IMG submission 185605) | Marine microbial communities from Southern Atlantic Ocean transect - Knorr_S15_td_Bottom_ad_5009_LV_A (SPAdes) (version 2) | ecosystem: Environmental > Aquatic > Marine > Oceanic | place... | reverse complement strand
AAAAAGTATTTTAGGTTCTACGACTAAATTTAGTAATGATCTTTTTTTGGATGATTTAGCAAACTCAAATGCAATTGATTTTGTAGTTTTACCAAATCCGATTTCATCAATTAAAAAAAAACAAGTAAAAACATTTAATCGTCCGACTTCTGTATCAATTGATAGTAGAGATAGAGATACAGATGTATATACTAATCCTAATAACTATAAAATTAAAATGAATAAAACATTTGTTAATGTACATCGTATAGGATTAAAAAGTACAGAATTTCCAAATACACAACAACTTGTTAGATCAACGCCAATTAATATTGCTAATAACATAATAGCTTGGCAAAATGAAACTGATACTGTTACAATGGACGGTTCTACATCTGTTCCAAGTTCAGGATATATTACTTATAAAACTTCAGTTGAAGCAGGTAATTATGATGCTATTACATTACAAAACGAAATTCAATTAAAAATGAATGCTGTTACAAGAATTGTATATACAGCAAATGGTGAACTTGGGACTAGTACATCAACAAAAAATCATACATTTTCAGTTTCTGTAAATCCAATTACAGATAAAACTGAAATTACATCTGTAGAACTTACTAATTATAGTAATATTCTACATACAAAAGATGGTGAATCAAGAATATATTTTGCTCAAAAATTTGACGATAATGCGGAAACACTAACCGCACATAGTTTATCCACAGGAGATCGGATTTATATACAAGATGCTAATGATATTGGTGGTATAGATGATATTGAAATTAATGGTGAACATGTTATAACTTTAGATAAAGTAGATTCAATAACTGGTGTAGCATTTAATGGAACAGCTACTGCACAACCGACAACAGTATATTTTTTTTCAACTAGTACAAAAGCCTCTTTGTCTGTATCTTTTTCAGGTGGTACTTCTGTAAAGATTGGTACAGGTATAAGTTTTCGTTTAAGATGGGATTTAGATAATACTTTAGGTTCTGTACTAGGATTTAAAAAAAAAATGTTTCCAGATAAATTATATGATAAATTATATCTTGCAGATAGTATTACACCAGATCCTTCACAATATTTTAGTGCAACAACAGAGAATGTTATTAAAATTACATCTACTACTAATAGTTTTACAATACAAATAGAACGTCAAAATCATGGTTTAATTTCAAATGATGTAATTTCAATAGAAAATTGGCCAGTAGAACAAAGTATTGGTGGAATTTTTGCAACAAATATTGATTCAATCGTGACGAATAAGACGTATATAATTACACGAATCGATGATAATAATTTTTCTTTCTCTTGTGCTATTCGTGCTAATTTAAATGAAACAAAAGAGTTTAATGGACAAATACATAAAGAGGGTGATGTATATATTCCAATAACATTTTATGATCTTAATATAACTGAAACTTTTTCTTTAATTGTTAATAATACCGAAATTAAAAAACGATTAAATATATATAAAATTCTTGCTACATCCGATACAGCTGTATCTGTTTTTTTCACATCTGAACATGACATGACAGATGGTGATAGAATTTTTATAGAATTTGATGGTAAATATGGTTATACTGGTTCAACTATAATTAGAACTGATGAACAAATTAAAAGTGCTGCTGAAATATCTAATCCATCTGGATTTGTTGTAGAAAAAAAAGATAACAGTACAATTAGTATTCCATTATTAGAATTTCCAAATAGTTGGACAAATATATGGGATGTAACTTTTGGAAATGATATTGAACCAGAAAGTGATAAAACATATGGCCAAGCAATTATTAAACAATTAAGTAAGGGTATTAATTTAAATGGTGAAAATTATATTTATATGTGTATTCAAGAATTTCCTGCTATGACTGTAAGTAGTGATGTTTCGAATGTATTTTATAAATTAATTCTAAATAGTGCCCCTGGTACTACTTTATTTAATACATTTGTAGGAAATGCTTTTGTTCCACCAGAAGGACCAATGGCTAAATTAGAGTATCTAACAATTTCATTCAAGACACAAGAAAATCAATTATTTCAATTTAATAATGCTGAACATTCTTTTACTCTTGAAATTATAGAAGTTATAGATGTACCAGAAAATAGTGGTATGAGTTCTAGAAGGGGTGTTTGAAAAAATCAGTCCAATATATAAAAATTTAATCTTCATCTTCGTCATCTGATATAAATAATTCAAATTCTAATTCAGAATTATTTTCTTCATCATCAAAGACACTGATGTCTTGCTCTCGTTGGCAAGCATTATTTTCTTCATTATTCAATAAGAACTTAACATGATTGTTAATTTCTAGAGAATCTGATGGTTTATATTTTTTTTTTTTAATAATCTGACTAAAAAATTTAGAAAACATTGGAAAAGCATGATTTCTTTTTAAATTTGTTTGTTGATATTTAATATTAAATTCATCTGTATAGCATTTTGTATCAATAAAATAAATGAAACGTTGAATCATATGATTAAATAATATATATCCTTCTAATTTAGGACTATCTATAATCATATTTACATATATTTCAAAATATTTTTCCATATACGAAATACTAACAATATTTAAATCATTGAGTAATTCGATTACATTTGTTTGAAATTGAATATCATGAGTATAATGATTATATTTTAAAATACCATTCATTAAATATGTTTTGTTTGAACATTGTTTACTTTTTAGAAAATCATTTACCATTTTTTTTTTTAAAGTAATTTCCTTATTTACAATTGTTTTAAAATTTTTTTTATACTTTTTATATATATTTACCATAATATTTTGTGTATTAGGAAACATATTAGCATATAAACTAAGACTTATAGGTGTTATTTCAATATATTGTCTAAACCAACCAGTAATTGATGAAAATTTATTTAAAGAAAATGTTTCATTTTTTATAGTTTGAATTGATTGAATTGCATATTCAAAATTATCTTTAACTAGATAAGTATTTAATATTAAATTTGACATTATTTTAATAATAGATACAAAATTATTTTTGTTTAATTTATTAAAATTTTTATATAAAATAAAGCTATCAGACACTTCATAAATCCCAAAACTTATTTTGAATTTAGATAAAAAAGTATTTGCAATACAATTTGGATTATCTAATGTTGATTTTAAATTAGTATCCTTAACATAATGATAAGAAGAATTTAAAATTAATCTAAATTTTTTATTAATATCAAATGGTTTAATAACTTCTTTATATTTATTTACATATGTAAATAAATATAATTTATTTATTTTATTTTCTCTAGATATTCCTAAATTTATAATTTTACGAATAGCATTAGCTCTATCTACATTTTTAATATTATCTAATGATGGACATAGAAGACATTGCATATCATAAGTTAATCCTTCAAATACATTAATTACATTGTCTTTTAAAATTTTTAAAAAATATTCTTGATAATATTCTCTAATATTAAGTAATATATTCAAAATATCCTTCATAGTATAAAGTGAATTCATTTGTTTTTCATTAGTTCCTTCACAAATGCTATTTGCTATAAAATATTTTAAACAAAATTCTGTGTGAAATTTACCATTCATTTTAGGAAGTTGATAAATAGAACTATTAACAAATTCCTCTTTATCATTTTTTTCATTAAAAATAATCCATTTAGAATTATGTTGATATTTTTCAAAATTTGTATTTTGTCTAAGTCTTATGTCTTTTACTCTTTCTTGATTATGTGAACCATTATGAGATAAAATTGCATTAGAGCTACTAGTTGCAGTATCTATGTGTTGTGTTTTAAATTTAATTAAATCTATTTTTTCTTGCGAAATATTTAAATTAGATGCAATTTTAATAAATACTTTATCTCTAATATCATTTACAATTAAAGATTTATTTAAAAATTGAATATATCTTTGACGACTAAATAATCGTCGTAATTCAAATTCTTCTAAATTATTTGGTGATTTATTTGTATATGTATATCCGTCATAGTTTTTTTGAAATAAATTAAAATAAATATTTCTATTTAATTTAACTTGTTTAGCAATTTTAATTAAATTTAATCTTCGAATTGTTTCAACATTAACAGTAACAGTAGAATTTTTTTTATTATTTTCTAATAATTTATTGGAATTATATTGAATATCTTTATCTAATATAATATCAAAATTATCAGATTCCATACCATTAATCTTCTCAAATTTTTTAAAACTATTTTGTTTTTTGGAAAAATGTTTAATAGATTTTCGTTCTTTTGTATATGAAGATTTTAAAATATTTCTATAATTTAATAAATTTGTTTCATTTGCTTGGATTGGCGATATATTATTCATATTTCGTATTATAATAATCTAAATAATTGTTAATTAATGTAAATAAAAAAAAAATCAATTTTAAAAATTAACATTATAATTATATATATAATAATTATAATGTTTTACAGAAATTCAATAATAAAATTACGTAATAATTTTACGAATTATTTTCATCAATATCATAAAAATTTTTCAAATTTGAATAAATATTCTTCTCAAATTACACAAAAAAAAGAACGAGGAGCAGCACAAGCAATGCTTTATTCACTCGGGTTAACTAAAAATGATCTAAATAAACCCCAAGTTGGGGTTGTAAGTATGTGGTATTCAGGAAATCCTTGTAATTCGAAATTAAATATATATTCTGATGCTATTAGCTTATCTATAAAAAATCAAAAAATGATTCCTATGCAATTTAATACTATTAGTGTATCTGATGGAATTAGTATGGGGACACAAGGAATGAGATATTCATTACCTTCTCGCGAATTAATTGCCGATTCAATCGAAACAGTTGTTAATGCACAACATTATGACGGTGTTATTTGTATACCTGGTTGTGATAAAAATCTTCCAGGTTCACTTATGGGAATTTCAAGATTAAATCGTCCCAGTTTAATAGTATATGGTGGTTCTATGAAATCAACTACATATAAAGGAACAAAATTAGATATAGTATCTGCATTTGAATCTTATGGTAAATATATTTCTGGAAAAATTACAGAAGATGAAAGATTAGAAATTATTCAAAATGCTTGTGATAAAGGTTGTGGTTCGTGTTCAGGATTATATACTGCTAATACTATGGCAGTATGTCTTGAAACATTAGGAATGATGCTTCCGAATAGTTCATCGACTTCTACCGGAACGATTGAAAAAGAATTAGAATGTTTGTATACAGGAAATATTATTCATAATTTATTAGAAAAAGATATTAAACCATCTGATATTCTTACTAAAGAATCTTTTTTAAATGCTATTACTATGACATATGCATTTGGAGGATCTACCAATGCTGTAATACATTTACTTGCTTGTGCAAATTCCGCTCAAATAGATATTACATTAGATGATTTTCAAAATTTAAATCATATACCTGTCATTTTAAATATGAAACCACATGGAGAATATGTTATGTATGATTTATCTAAAATTGGTGGAACAGCACGTGTAACTAAATATTTAATTCAAAAAGGATTACTAAATGGAAATTGTCTTACAGTAACTGGAAATACATTATGGGAAAATGTAAAAAAATGTGAAGATATGGAATTTACTAAACAAAATATTGTTTTACCATTAGAAAAACCATTTAAAAATGATGGTCATATTAAAATTTTAAAAGGAAATTTATCACCAAATGGATGTTTATCAAAAATTTATAAAAATAAAAAAATTTTTAAAGGAAAAGCATGTGTTTTTGATAATGAAAATGATATGGTTCAAGCACTTAGTAATAACAAAATTAAATCTAATAGTTTTGTTATTATCAGATATCAAGGGGAAAGTATAGGATGCCCTGAAATGCTTACACCAACAAGTGCTTTAATAGGTCATTTTGGAAGTGATAATGCACCACCACTTGCTACAGATGGACGTTTTTCAGGTGGTTCACATGGAATTTTAATAGCCCATTTACCAGATGCTTATAAAAAAGATAGTCTAACACGTATTATTAAAAATAATGATGACATTGAAATAAATTTATCTACAAATGAAATAAATTTATTAGTAGATAATGAACAAATTAAAGAACGATTGAATAATATTCCACAAAAAAAATTAAATATTAGTGGTTATTTAAAAAAATTCTCTAAATTATGCGGAACATTTCAAGATGGTTATATAACTTAATCTATTTCGATGATTTCGATAACTTGTTTTTAGATTTCGGTATAATTAGTATTATTTTTTGATTATCGTATTTCGATGATTTCAATGAATTCGAGTGCTGGTCTTTAGTATTTTTTTTTTGCTTTTATTATCTAAATCTTTTATGTTTTCATAATAATCACCAAAATCGCCAATTTCTATTAAATATTTTAATGCTTTATATTTCTTGTTTTGAAGTTCCTTTTGCTCTAGTCTTGATTTATTTGTTTGTATCCCAAATTTTGTTTTTTTTATTGTTACCCCAATTATATCTTTTTCTAATAAAGATAATTCGGATTTTGGCCATAAAATAATTGGGTGAAACTCATCTTTAAAATCTTTCTTTTCAAATTCCCAAATAGTATAATTTTCGAAATTCTTTCCCGTATTTGCGAATCTATATTCAGCACATTTAGATAATTCATTATCTGTTGCCGGAACCATTATTGATTCCAATTTACCAGATTCCTTTATTCCAATTGAATTCTCATTTTCAAATTTCATATTCGATTCAGGAAAATGTAATTTTTTTATTAATAATTTATCTTTTGGATTTAATATATGGGATTTAATTTTTTTCGAATTCTGTTTATTATCTATTATTTTTTTTTCTTCACATTCGTTTTTATAAATATATAAATAAGTAATATTATCCAAACTTTTATTAAAATAAAATCTACCTGGTATATCATGTTTTGCATCATATATAATTTTATTTTTTATGTAAGTATATGGTTTTATATTTTTCATCGTTTTTTTCATCTTTTTTACAAATCCACCACCAGTATGTTTATTATTTAAAGTGTCAAGTGAAATTATTATATATGATTGTATATCATCGTCTTTAACTTCATCTTTAAATAGATTTCTAAATCTATTAAATTTATGAATTGGTGTAGGTTCTACTCCATCTAGAATATCGATAGAAGCTTTAGCATGTATAATTAATGAAAATAATAAACCTCTTTCAAATGAATTTATTATATTACCTTCTTTTCCAAATAATTCAGTACTTGGTTCTAATCCATTAAAATCATCATCAGTTCTCAATTTATCCCATTCTTTTTTTATATCAAATTTAGTTTCATTCCAAAATTTATCATATTCACCCTTTGGTACTTCACCACTTGGAAATATTATACTGTATGTTTTTGATAAAAATTGGTTAAATGTACTAATATTATTTTTATTAATATATTCACGAAAATCAGAATAATATGTTCTTAAAAATTTAATATTATTAATATCACCAATATCATAATGAGATGATTTACCTTCATTTCCAAAAATTGTACCATCTATTAATTTATTAATATAAACTTTGTATTCTCCATGAAAACTTGTATCATTCTGCCACATTTTTTCAAAAGCATTTACAAATCCAAGCATTTTAACAAACTGTAAACGCTCATAAATAAGATAATATGCCGGAAGTTTAACTTTAATATTATTATTTAAAATAATATTGTAAACTAATTCCGTTATTGTTACTTCAGTTGGAGGTTCTAATTGATTACGAAATATTTTTTGCAGTATATTAATTTCCTTTAGAGATTTATTGCCATCTTTTTGAGAAATATAATCTATTTGAGCTAAAAGACTTAATATTTTGTGCCTTCTATCTGTTGTTGATGTAATTTCTTCTTTTGAAGAATTTAATTTATTAAATGTTTCGTTTTGAAGATTTAATAATTCTGTTCTGTTTTGAGATTCAATATTATGCTGTAAAATATATATGATATTGTTTAGTTCAGTTTGACTAAATTCTTTCATATTAAATTTTTCATCATTATCACCACCGTCACCACCATTTTGTTCTCCTACTATTTTTTTATTTGTCAACTCATCCGGTTGTAAAAATGGTTTCATCACATTTATCTCATTTTTTAAGGTTCCTATCAAAGTTCTTACCATAGTATTACTTGAAAAATGTTCAAGTTGGTCCTTTAAATTATTCCATATTTTTGTTACTTGTTTGTTAGGAAGAAACTGTTTTCCTTTAAATTTATAACCATAATTTATTGGAATATCTAAATTTTCTAAATACAGTTCAATAAATTCACTGAGTGAATTATCATTGTTGGTATTATCACTATCACTATCATTATCATTCTTACTTCCTAAATCGGTATAATTTTTTATAAATTCATTTCTTTTAGTTTCAAAATTTACAATAGCTTTTTTAATTGCTGATATAATATCAAAATGTATTGGTATTAATACTGCTATAGTTTCGTCTGGTATATCTGGTGTTAATACTGCTATAGTTTCGTCTGGTGGTGTTAATACTGCTATAGTTTCGTCTGGTGTTTTTTTTTGTATTGGTGTTGGTATTAATAACGTAGTTTTGTCTGAATTCTTTGGTATTAATAACGTAGTTTTGTCTGAATTATCTGGTATTAATAACGTAGTTTTGTTCAGTCCACCAGTTTGTAATTTATTTATAATTTCTGTTAAATCATTAGCATGAGTAGTTGTAGGTGTAGTAGATGTATTTAATTTAGTGGCATAATTTCTATCTATAATTATACGTTTTCTTAATCTATTGTTAATTGTAGCTTTATTATTAGTTGTAATAATATGGAGTATTGTAGATAATTGGTCAATTACGGTAGAAACTAATATTATATTAGTTTCAATTTCCAATGCTTTTATTGTAAGTCTTTCTATATATTTTATAAAATCTTCAATATGTTTTATTCCATCTTGATTAATTGGAAATTCATAAAAATTAAATTTTGTTTCATTTTTGTCATCTTTTTTATAAAAAATGTTTTTTATATTTTGAGAATATTGTTTTAAAAGATATGATTTTGATTTTTTAGAACTTGTTTTAAGAAAAATATGTACATCTTTTGTATCAATATAATCTTTCAGATATTTTTTTTCATATTCAACTAAATCTTTTTTAAAGTTACTAATAAAATCATCTATTCGAGTTTTTAATCCTGGTATTTGAATATTATAGTCTCCAAAATCCGAAGTATTTTCATTTAGTTGTTGTAATTTTTTGATGCTATCTAATGCTTTCATTTTTTCTGATTTAATAACAGCATTCCACTGATTTCCTTTATAAAATTGTTTAATATAAGAAATGATAGAATTAAGTTCTAATAATTCTTTATCTGGTTTGTAAATCCGTCCCCAAGATTCTACCGCCTTTAAATATGAAAATAAACCATTTATATTAATAATTGGTTTTTTTTTATCACCAATAACATTAAATATACCAATTTTTGTTTTTTGTTTAACTAAGTCACCGTTTTGGTTTAAGTGAAGCATAATTTTACCAATTCTTCGTAAATGTTCTGATAATTCATTACTATTCATTAAATCTTTTGATTTTGGATCTCTTGACATATATATTTCGTTATTAATCATCGATTCTTTGGTAGTAGAGTTATTTGTTTTCTTTATAATATTTGGTTGTATAATTCCTTCGGAAGTACGAGATATCTGTATTTCACCAGGAATTGTTATATTTGTAATAATTTCTTGATTTGTTGAATCATAATACTTATTACCACCAGATTGTATATAATTATTTGTTTGATTTGTAGTATGTGATAATAATGTTGCATTATAAATATTTATTTTTTTAGGATTCATATGATGAAATATATTATAAATGATAAAGTAAGTGAACTTCCCATCTGTCTTATATCCAATAAGTTCTCCTGTTATTAAATCATATTTGGCTTTTTTTTCTTCTTCTTTTGTTGTAAATACTGTTCCAGCATGTAATTTTTCTTCAATAATAATTCTATTAGGATTATTTATTTTATAGTCTGTATTATGTTCTTTGATACCGAATTGTCCCATAAATATCTTTAGATTAGGTCGATCTTTGTGCTTCGATATTACCGTACTTATAAAATTATCACTTGATTGTATTGGTTTAAAAACAGTAATATTTGGATGTTTTTGATTTATCGCTGTCATAAAATTAGTTAAATATGGACTATTAATATTAACTAATTGATTTACATGTTGTTGTAAAAGTTTTGAAAAGTTAATAGTCGATTTTTTTTCTAAAATATTTGCTAAAATATTGTCAGTTCCTACTGCTATAGTTGCTAAAATATTGTCAGTTCCTACTGCTATAGCACTATTATGACTATCAATTGCATTTTCAATAAAATGAACGGTTTGTTCTTTATTCATTTCTTTATAATTATTACTAGAAAATGGACTATTATTATCTTTTACATAAGGTGAATCATTTAAATATTGACCTTCAATCCATGAATTGCTTATAAATTGTTTGGCAAAATTATCATCAATATCTACTAATTTTAAAAGACGAGCATCATATGATTTATGTAATTGCGTATTTTTAATATGACTGATTGAATGTATACGAGCTAATTTTAATTTTTCTATAATTTGTGGATATTTATTTTCATTTTTTTCTATAAATGATTCTAGGGTTATAGGAATATGAAATACAATTTTTGGTGCTATTTTATTAGTAGTGAATTTTTCTCTAAAACGATGTTCATCAATAACTTGTCCAGCTCCTCCTTGTTGATTTTTATTACAACTGAATTGTGGAATATTAGTTGTTTTATTATTAATTCTTCTAATTATTTCTCCAATATCAGTTTTATTTATATCCGAAATATCAATATCAAGTAAAGAACTAACAACAACTGTATTTTGTCTATCTTGAATTAAACCAGTTTTAACACATAAAATTAATTTTAAAGCATCTGCTAAATCATTTTTATTTTCAAATTTATTAATATTTGAAATTCCCCATTTTTTTGCTATATCTTTTAGTTCATTAAATTCAAAATTTTTAAAAATATATTTAGTTTCATCTTTAATCCAATAATTTTTGATATTTAATTCATTTTTGCCTCCTTTAATTAAAAATTGAATTGGATTAACTAAGTATTCTAAATATGTATCTTTTTTAATTTTAGCATTAATAATTGATTTATTTAAAATATTTCCACCATATATTTCTGTATGTGTTTCTAATTCATTTTTAATTGTATCTAAATTTGATCCAATATTTCGTAATTCGTTTAATTTATTACGAACATCATTTTTAGAATTATTCAGATTTTTTTTTCTCTTAATTAATATATCATTTAATTTTTCTACTTTTTGTATATAATTACCTTTGGTATTAAGAAAATCAACTAAATTTTTTTTATGTAATTTTATTTTATCAATTAAATCTTTTGGTTTATTATCATTTTGCATTTGTATAATAATAGTATCAATTTTATCAATTTGTTCATTTAAGGAATTTTTTTGATCCGTTAATTTGTATTTCGTTTCTGAAAATACATCTTGTAAATTTCTCAATTTAATAAAAGCTTCTTGCAAACTTTTTTTTAAAGTGTTTCTATTAGTTAAAGTATCATGATATTTTTCAATATTTTCTTGATATTGGATAACAATTGGTGTTATATCATCAATAATTTCACTTATTTTATTTTTCTTTTTTTTACTATTATTATTATCAATTAATTCATTTAATTTTGTATTTAATTTTTCAGGAATTGACTTATTTTTTCCTCCAAATTTTTTTTTGATTTGTAATAATAAATTCTGATTATGTTTTAAAATTTTAGAAGAATTTTGTTTTTTAGTTTTATTTATTATATTAGTAATAAAATCTCCACCGTTTTGTGTATAAAATGTTAATTTTTTTTTTAAAATTTTTAAACCATCTTCTGCCGTTGAAATTTCTTTATTTGTTTCGGTAAGTTGTTTATTTTTTTCTTCAATTTCATTTTTTTTAGTTTCAAGTTGTTCTTTCAATAATAAAATTTTATTATCATATTCATTTTGTTTGATTACCATATTTTCAAGATTTTTTTTAATATTTTCAAAAACTTCCTTTTTGTTTTCATAAATGTTGCTATTTTCAGATAATTTTTCAAATTTCTGTAATTGTGCGCTAATAATTCCGCGATGTAATATTAAATTTTCAACACCGTATACTATGGCATCTTTAAGTTTATTTAATTCCGTATAAATATTATCTATATCTGTGTTAAGATTTTTTCTTGTAATTTTTAAATCATTATAAAAAATCTTTTTATCTTCATATATTTCAATAATTTGTTTTGTTGCGTATTCTATTTTTTCTGTTAATTCTTCAATATTAATTGCATTTTCATCAAATTCTTCATATACATTTTCCATTTCATCAAATATATTTTCTATAGATGAAAGTAATCCTTTTGTTTTTAAGTCTGGTCTTTCAAGTAATTTTTTTATAATATCTTTATCTACAGATTCTTCGAGATCCTCTTCTTCTATTTTTAAGTCTTTAAGTATATTTAATTTTGTAGCAAATTCAATAATATCTTTTCGAGAACTATTTGCAGTTATTTTATTAATTGTTGTTTCAAGTGTTTTATCATCTGGATTTTCAAACCTTTTATACATAAAAAAAAGTGAATAAATCAAACTTTTTATGATATCATCATCAATATCAATATCAAATGTATTAGTATCAAATTTATAATGTTTAACTGTAATATTAAAATCAATATCCGTGATTGATAATTCAATATTTAGATATCTATCAATTATATCATCAATTTCAGTTATAGCTATTTCATCATATGTATTAAAACGTTCTACATTCACTGTATATTCATTCTCAGAATCTTTAGTTATATTGTAAAATATAATATTAGTTGCTAATCCTGCTGTAAATCTTATGAATAATGGCATAGCAATTATAATAGTATCATTTGGTTTATCTAATAATTTTAAATATTGTGTAAATTCGTTACTAAATTCATTGCCAGTAGATGAATTTAAATTTTTAAATAAAAATTTATAAGGTAAATTTTTTGTATCTAAATACATACAAAAATCAGATTTTCTGGTTTTTTCAATTTTTCGGGTTTTTCCTAATTTTTTGAGTTCTTCTTTTATTATATTCGAAGTTTTTGTAAAAAAACCATATTTTTTTCTAAAATTTTCAAGTCGTTCTCCCTTTATTTCTCCACCATTTTGGCTCTGAACATCGTTTTTATAATTATTTTGTATAATTGAATTAATATTGTTCATTATAATCTATAATATATAATAATATATTATAGATAAAAATTCATCTTTTAATCTGAAATTAAAAAATATTTTATTTAAGTAGTTTAAATAAATAACAAAAATGAATCTTATAATTATAAGATTAAAAATGAAATTACCAATAGAAATGCAAAATATTATATATCAATATAAAATGGATATGGATTTTATATTGTTAGATAATCAACGTAAAAAAATAAAAGAACAAGAAATTAAAATAAAAAATTTAAAAAAAATTTTAAATAGTATTTATTTTACAAAATATAAAACTGGTGATAAAATTATTAATATCAATTCCCAAAGATGTGCAACTATTTTTGCAACGATCACTGATATAGATGGAATTAGAGATATATCATATAATACATACGTTATCCAATATGATGATCAACCAGATGTAAATTGGAGTATATCTGGTGAAGATTTATATGAATTTAGACATTCTTGGACAAAACAAATATTATCGTTTTATAATGGAAAATTTTGTTCATTAATTATATGGACATTTTTGATATTTATGTTTTGTATATATGTAACAAATAATTTTATAATTTCTTTATTTTTTTTCGGATTACATTCATATATTACATATTATTTTGATTTTGATTTATTAAAAACCTATAGTATTATTTCATTAATATTATTTATAATATTATTAATAAATAATATTATATATAATATTGATTTATTATATACCTATTGTATTTTTTTAATTTGTATAATATTGGGTTTTCTTTTACTAGTCATTTATACACTTGATAAATTAGAAAAATTTAGAGTTTATAGAAATATATCATTTTAAAAATGATTATTTACTTAATATCTTATATAGATCAGTAAAGAAATATGTTGAATATAGCTCATCGTGGTGCTTCTGGTCATTTACTTGAAAATTCATTAGAGTCATTTAATTTGGCTATTGAAATGAATGCTGATATAATTGAAATGGATATTCGTCAATGTAAAACTGGTGAATTAGTTATTTATCATGATTTATATAAAAATAATTGTTTAATAGATGACATGACAAAAACTGAATGTATAAAAAATAATATATTAATATTTGATAACGTAATATTAGAAAAACTTTCACATAAAGTAAAAATATATTTAGATTTAAAAGTTCCATTTTTGAGTAATCAAAAAAAAATAAATTTATATATTTTAAAAATTTTTGAAGCTATTAAAAATTGTATAAATAAAAAATATTTTAATGCAAATGAAATAATATTGGCATCATTTGACCATGTTTTAATAAAACGTTTAAAAATTTTATTGAACTTAAGAGATATTAATCCAAAATTTGGATTAATATTTTCAAGTAATCCAATCAATTATAATAATTATGATAAAACAGTATGTGATTATATAATTCAATATATATCATCATTAAATATTGAATTTTTAAATTTTTGTAAAGAAAAAAAAATAAAAGTGTTTGTATATACAGTTAATGATAGTAAAACTATGAAATCATTAATTAAATTAAAAATTGATGGGATTATAACAAACTATCCAGATATTTTAAATTTAGAACTTTCTTAACTTGAATTTGGAATATGTTTTAAATAAGTTTTTACATAATTAACAGAACGATTCATATATCCAAAAAGACCACTGAAAATTGTACGTGCATTTGGATCTGTTTTATTTCCTTTTATTATTGGATCAACTAAATTAAGATTTTGAGGTGGTTCAACTACAATAAAACCATTTATTTTATCAGGTGAATTACTAATACGATTAGTAAACATTTCATTTACAATTTTGCAATTTGTAATATAATTTGTTCTTAATTTATTTTTAACATTAATATAATTTTTAGTTGTTTTTATTAAAACAGTATTATTAATATCTTCATAATTTTTTATTGTGGAATTATTATCTAATTCATTTTCTAATTGTCCAATATTTTCTAAATTATTTGGAACACAAAATGAATTTGATAAATTTTTTTCATCTTGGTCCTTAAAATTATTAAATACTGATTCACAAGAATTTATAATATTTATTGTGTTTGTTAAATTTTTTTCTTTTGTTTTTAACCATTCATGATTAAAAAAATCGTTCCAAGATATTCGTTTATTTGAATCTTTTTGAAGTAGATTATGTATTAAATCAGTACAAGCAGAACTCAATGGTAAAATTTTTGGTAAAAAAATTGGATTATTTTCAATTTTCTTAGCTAACTCATAATGAGTTTTTGCATTATAAGGAGGTCTCCCTGTTAAAAGTTCATAAAAAATTACACCAATTGACCATAAATCAGCTTTATGACTATATTTTTTATATTTTATAATTTCTGGTGACATATATAATGGAGAACCACAAAGAGTTTCTACCATAGTAGATTCATCAAAATATCTGGCAAAACCAAAATCAGTTAATTTAATTGTAGTTTTATTAAAAACTAATATATTTTGTGGTTTGATATCTCTATGTATAATATTTCGTTCAATTAAATATTTCATAGCACATGACAATTGTATTGCAAATTTTTTAGCATATTTTTCTTTTAATGGCCTTCCTTTTAAGTATTTAGATAAATCTCCACAATGACTATATTCCATGATTAAATAAGCATAATATTCATCATAAAAAACATCATACAATTTAACAATATATTGATGATCTAATGTTTTCATAATCTCTATTTCCATTTTTAACCGATTTATCATACTGGATGTCATATCTAAATCTATTTTTTTTATTGCGACAATATTTCCATTCGTAATATTAAATCCTTTATATACCTTCGAAAAAGAACCTCTTCCAATTCTTTTTGGATAATATACAAATTCAGAATTTGGTACCGATTTTGTATCAGTTTCCATAATAATTCTACTATAACCGAATATTTTTATTTATATAAATGTTTTTACTTATTTTGATAAAAGTACATTTATTTAACTTTTTTATTAAAATAATAAAAATTAACAATGTTTCTAATTATTTTCCAAATCAGTTGGAAGTGGAATTGGTAAATTATTACCACCATATATTGGTATATATATTTTTGGATTAAAAACAAATTTATATATCATTAATATTGAAAAAATAATAAAAATAATTATACCTAAAAATTTAAATCCTTTTTTAACACTATTTTTTTTTAAACTTTTTCTTAATCCAACTTTATTATATAAATAAAATGCCTCAATTAAATCTTGAAATCTATTTTTTATAAAATTAGCAAATTTTATAAATATTTTATAAATATTATAAAAGTATACTAAAAATTTATTAATATAATTCTTTATTAGTAAAATTATATTTTTAAAAAAACTAATTCTTTGTTCTGTCCTTTTTTTATTTTCTCCTTCAGTATTTGTTACTTCTGTATATGCTCCTTCTATATTTAAAGATTCTGAGGATGATATTCTTGGAATAACTTGTATTAAACCAATATTCATAAATTTATATAAAGATGAACGAAAAGAAATATCATCTTTTTGATTAATTGTTATAGAGAATTCATCACCTGGTTGTAAAATATTACTATTTTGAATATTTATATTTCCGATTTCAACTGTATGTCGTATTATATCATTATTTTTGAATATAATTGTATCACCCATATTAGTATTTATATTTGTTGGATAAAATTCACTACGAAATTGACTGCCAAAATCGGATACTAGATTTCCTTTTCTTATATTAATAATATGATTTCGATTTGAAACATCTTTGCCAAAATTTGTTATATAAGGACTATCATTTGAAACTTTTATTAAATATAGTATAAAAAATATTAAACATAATATTCCTAATATTGGATTCATTTTCTATAAAAAACGTATATATATAATAACTACAAAAATATTCATTTATTTGATTTAATTAAATTAAAATTAAATCAATAAATAGTTAAATAAATAGTTAAATAAATAAATAGTTAAATATTTAGTTAATTTATTATTAAATATTTTATCAACTAATTATAAAGAATGTCTAATAATTCTAAAACAAATAATGAAATTTATACATGTGCGATTTGTCTTACAAATATTCGCAACATAAATACTAATAATATTATTAAACAGAGTTGTTGTAATAAACCATTTCATAAAAAATGTATCAATAAATGGTATAAAATTAAAAAAGAATGTCCTTTATGTAGGAAAAAACATAGTTTATTTAATGATGATGAACTAAATTTTCTATCAAATACCTTAACAAATATTGCACCTTTACTTCGTCCATTATATCGAACATATAATATAGATTCCACTATGCAAAATGCAACAAATGTATTATCTTTATTTGAAAATAATATTAACAATTTGCGAGATATTGAGCCAGAATTAAATAATGAATTTGAAAGTTTAGATGAAGTTTTTAATTCAACGCGAAATATAATTGAAACATTTCGTAATATAATGAATAATGATTAAGTATAATTGTATAGTTAAATTATTTATCGGTCATCTACAATAAAAGAATCTTCATAATCATAATCATCATTATCACCATATATTTCTTCATCATCTTCAATTCTAGAATCATCTAAATATTCAAATCCATTAAAAGCATTATTCCAAAAACATTTATAATCTTTTTTTGTAAAGTTTTCTAAAATTTTTTTTTTATTTTTTTTCAAAACTAATAAATCTCCAAAAAATAAATTCATATCAACTGGTGGTGGTAATTCATGTTTATTTATTTTACTTTCGCGACCACTTGTATATCCGTATAAATGAATAACAGCATCTCCATTTTCCCATTGATTTAATTCCTTACATTGACTCACTCCCTTATTTTTAAAATATAATTCTAAATTTTTTTCTTGCGGATTAATATTTATTTCTGTAATTTCTCCAAAACGAGTTATTAAAACGGTTTTAATCATTTTATATATAATATTTCAATATTATTATTTTTAACTACTTTTTTATACTATTACAATGAATACATTGAATTAATTATTCAAATATATTTGGATTTGAAAGTCGTTAATTTTTATCGTTTAAAAAACGATAAACGATAAAAATTAAAAAAAAAATTGAATATTTAACGATATATTTAATTTACCTATTTAATTATATGAATTTTTTAAAAAGTATTAAAGGTAGTAAAAAAAAAGGTATTAAAAGTAATAAAAAAAAAAAAGTACAGAACACTTGTCAACATGAGAATATGGCAATATATAAACGTAGTACAAAATCTTATTATTTTATGACATGGGAAAATGAATATTGTGTTGTATATTCTCCTAGAAATGAA
>Ga0208879_1002018_pt1 | contig 18443 bp, 11 predicted proteins | sample Knorr_S15_td_Bot_FD_185605 | JGI IMG/M metagenome (GOLD analysis project Ga0208879, IMG submission 185605) | Marine microbial communities from Southern Atlantic Ocean transect - Knorr_S15_td_Bottom_ad_5009_LV_A (SPAdes) (version 2) | ecosystem: Environmental > Aquatic > Marine > Oceanic | place... | reverse complement strand
GCCGCGCGTCACTTCCTCCGGCAGCGACCGGCCGTCCCATTTGTCCAAAGCCGGCTTCGGGTCGAAGGTGTCCATCTGCGAGGGCCCACCCACCATATGGAGGAAGATCACATTCTTGGCTCGTGCCGGATGGTGAATGACTCTTCCGGATGAGGCCGATGCTGAAGCATGAAGATCTCCTTGCATCATTGAGGACAAAGCGAGCGATCCAATGCCCAGAGTTCCCTGGCGCAGGAATTCGCGGCGTTTCAAGAGTTTCATTGAGGCGATAGCGGTGTTCATTTTCATTCTGCGTTACAACTCCAAGAAGAACCGCAACGCGGTTCCATTCCAAAGCCCAGTGTCGCGAAGCGCACACTGGGTACGAAAAGGCCAATAGACGTCGGGGCACCATGTTGGAGTTCACGCTTTAGCGTGCTTGGCTTCCTCAGACACGCTAAAGCGTGAACTCCAACGGGCGGACAATCGAATTCATGCATCATGATTTGGTTATTGTTTCGTCGAGATTGAGAAGAGTTTGAGCGACGGCGAACCACGACTGACGCTTCTGGCGCAGCTCCAACAGAATGTTCACTTCACCCTCGTTCGGCCGACGCGCAACTACCGTTCGAAAAGCGCGGATAATCTTTTCCTGATCGTTTCCGTTCCAGCTCCCGATGAGCTCTGCAAAGTTGGTTGCCATCTCGACGTAGACGGGATCATTCAACAGGGTCAACGCTTGGAGCGGTGTATTGGAGCGACTCCTTTTCACCGTGCAGACGCTACGGTCGGGGGAGTCAAAATTGATCATGCTGGGATAAGGATTCCCACGACGCCAAACGGTGTAAATTCCTCGGCGATGAAGATCTTCGCCGGCTGACGTGGGGTAGTTCGCATCTTCCACACCGAGGATTTCATTCCAGAGACCATCCGGCTGAACGGGGTAGACCACGGGGCCGCCGATTTTGTCGGACAATAAGCCGGAGACCGCAAGCAGGTTGTCGCGCACCAATTCCGCGGAGAGTCGAAAACGTGGCCCTCGTGCGAGCAACTTGTTCTCGGGATCCTTTTGCAGTAGGGCATCCGATGCCGTCGAAGTTTGCTGATAAGTTGAAGACATCACGATCGACTTTATAAGGCTCTTAACGGACCAGTCCTGTTCAACGAACCGGATGGCCAGCCAGTCAAGCAGTTGCGGGTGGCTGGGCGCTACGCCTTGCATGCCGAAATCCTCGGGTGTGGTGACGATCCCCTGTCCAAAGATCTCCGCCCAGATCCGATTGACCGCGACCCGCGCGGTGAGCGGGTTCTCAGGCGCGACGAGCCATTTGGCCAATCCCAGGCGATTGCGGGGTAGGGCCGGTTCCAGCGGATGCAACGCGGCGAGGACGCCGGTTTCGACGCGGTTGGCGGGCGTCGCGTAGTCCCCGCGAATCATGACGTGCGTTGCCGGCGGCTGCTTCGCGTCCTGCATGACCATCGTCGAGGTCTGCAGTGCGATGAGTTCCTTCTTCAATTTCGCAATGCGTTCGAGGCGGGAAGATTTCTCTGAAGGAGCCAACCCAACAAAATTGTCCAGCATGATGAACCTTCCATCATAGGGGCCATTGCCAAAGGCTGTGAGCTGGATCTTCACAACGTTTGGCCAATCGACCGATCCCGGCGCCCATTGCGGTTTGGTGAAGGAGGCCACAGGTGCGCTGATCTTGTTCCAAGTCCCCGGCTTGAAACTGGAGGTGGAGAAGCCAAAGACGCTCGTCCGCTTGTCGCCATTGTGGATCTGCAAGTTGAAGCTGCCCTCAATGTCTGTCTTGATCCAAAACTCGATTTCGGAAAATGCGGAAAGGTCCTTGGAGGGAAATGAAAACCCAGTACCAAAGAACCCACCGGCGCGAGCCGATGAACTCACTACCGATTTCATCGCAAGCTTCCCTCCTCCTTTAGGTGGATAAGGAATGGTCGTTGTGTTCGCTTGATGGGTCGTTTTGCTACCCGCCAAAGCATTCGGTTCTTCAAAATCAAGAATGGCAATATCTTCCGTGGACGCTGGCTCACTGTCGGTTGCAAGTGCGCCTTCTTCTTTGGCCAAGGCACGTCGCAGGTCTTCAGCCTTTTGCTGGTCTGCGTCAGACTCATAGACAACGACTTCACGACCCACAAAGAGTTTCTTGAACATGTCCACGCCCTTTTGGTCGACCTCCGGAATGGCCTGATTGTAGTAGGCGTAGAGCTGGTAGTATTCGCGCTGGGTGATCGAATCGAACTTGTGATCATGGCACTGGGCACATTCCGTGGTGAGTCCCAGCCAGACCGCGCCCGTGGTGGCGACGCGATCGTGCAGGATGTTGGCGCGGAGTTCTTCAACCTTGGTCCCTCCGGAGAAATTGGCGGGAACATTGCGGTTGAATCCCGTCGCCACAAGCTGGCGGGTCGTGGGATTGGGAAGCAGGTCGCCCGCCAATTGTTCGATGGTGAACTGGTCAAACGGCATGTCGTCGTTCAAGGCGCGGATGACCCAGTTGCGGTACGGCCACATCGTCCGCAGGTCATCGTGCTGGTAACCGTTTGAATCCGCATAGCGCGCCAGATCGAGCCAACCAGCGGCCCACTTTTCACCGAAACTCTCGGACTTCAACAGGCGGTCGACATGGGCTTCAAAGTTCTTCCGAGACGGATCCGCTTCAAAGGCGACTGCCTCCTTGACCGAGGGCGGCAGGCCGACGAGGTCCAGATACAATCGGCGAAGAAGGACAGCCGGATCCGCCTGCGGCGACGGTGAAAACCCCGCCTGCTCAATCCGGTTAAGGATAAAGAAATCAATCTCGCTGACGGGCCAGGATTCATCCTGCACGGAAGGCTGGGCGGGATGGGCCGGCCGCTGGTAGGACCAATGCGCCTCATAATTGGCGCCGCCCTCGATCCAGGCTTTCAGTTTGGCGATCTCTTCGGAGCTCAGCGGGTCGCCTTTGAGAGGCATCCGGTCATCCGGATCACCCGTCGAGACGCGCTCCAGGAGCAGGCTCTCTTGGGGTTTTCCCGGTACAATCGCCTCAAGACGGATAGCGGCGTCGCGTTGATCGAGCCGCAGTTTTGCCTTGCGGGCCCCGGCGTCAGGCCCGTGGCACTTGAAGCATTTTCCAGATAAGATTGGGCGAATGTCCCGGTTGAAATCGATCGCTTCCGCGCCGCCGACAATCGCGCAAGTCAGCGCGAAGAGAGTGCATGTCAGAGTGAGGTGACGGGTTTTCATTTCAGGTTGCTACCCCGTTTCGGCGTCATTTCATCACGATACGCATTCAATTTCTTCACCGCCTGGTGCAGGCCGGGGCGTTCGGTCAGGCCCTCGGCAAAGAATCCCTGCTTCACGCCGGGCTTGCCAAACCCCTTCGGGGTATCGACCGGATTGCACCAGAAGACGCCGACGATGTAATCGGTGTTGAGCGCCGCTTTCACGTATTCGGCATAGGCTTTGCCGGCGGCGACGGAATCCGCGGCCGGCTTCCAACTGCGGATGTCCTTGTCGCCGTCCTTGAATCGGATGGCGAAGTCGCAGAGTAGAATAGGCTTGCCGGTGAGCTTGTGGATCTCGTCGTATTTCTGCTTCGGAAATCCGGACTGGAAAGGCGGCTGGATCGCGATGCCGTCTACATAGGGAAGCATCTCCTCCAGGACTTCGGGAACGAGGGTATTGAAGGCGAAGCGGTCGCCGAAGATGAGGTGATCAGGGTCGTGTTTCCGGTTGGCTTCGCCGACGACGCGGAAGTACTCCCGGGCAATGAGACGGAGAAAGGCCAGGTCGCGGACGGCGTCGTCATCGCCTTTCCAATTACTGAGGAACTTCTGGTAAGCCAGTTGGCCGGGGGCGTTCTCAGGCAGGCCGCGGATGAAGTCGACCCAGTTCCTCCCTGAGGGATTCTTGAGTGGCCATGAGCCAAGATCAGTCCAGCAGTAACCGATGACATTCGTGTTCTTGCGGCTGCGAAAGCAGTTCGCCTTCACGCCCGCTTCGAGCCGGGCCTGTGCATTGGGATCAAAGACATCGACGAACTTGACGGCGTTTTTGCCGCGGTAGTAAGAAATGGGCACGAGGTGGTTCCAGCTTTCGACATAGGGCATGTCGGACCGGAGCTGAGTAGGACAGCCATAGCCGTAGGCGTTGAAGCCGAGTTCTTTGCAGGCCTTGGAGATCTTGGCTAGGTCGATCTTCGCCCGGTTGTTGCTGACGTGAGTGATGCCGTGGGCGAAGAAGGGCTTGCCGTCCGGGCCGACAAGCCAGTGACGGCCTTCGATCTCAGTGAGAGTGATGTTCTGCGGCTTCTTTTCTGCGGCTGTCAGCGTAAGGGTGAACAGACCTGACAAGGCCAGAAGCAAAAAGATGCGTTTAATAGGTTTCATGTTCTTCGTAAATATTTTCCTGCCCCCATTTTCCTGCCATGTCCTTAGTTCAGTTCGCGAATGAAAATATTCTTCCAACGAACCACCGCGCCCGGCCACCACCGATCCTTGCCCATCCCGGATTTGAAGTTGTTGTTATGAACTTCCAAAGAGATGTGCCCTTTGTGCCCCTGCAACTTGGCGCAGGCTTCTGCGTCGTAGTTATTCCACTCGATCGCGCTCATATCGAGCACGGAGATCTTCAGGCCGTTCACCCAGGTCGTTAGCGTGGGAATCCGGCCTTCGCAACGGACCTTGATGGTGTTCCATTCACCCCATTTCCAGACCTTCAGGAAGTCCTCGACATCGGCGGCGTATTTCAGGATGGCTCGCGTCTTTTTGTTGAGCTCAGCGCGCTTGCCATCCGGATCGGCGGCGATCATCTGAATGGGATTGCCTTTCTTGTCATACTCCGCGTCGATCGCGAAGGGCATTCCGTGCACGCCTGCAATTCCGTTTCCGTAAAACCCGCCGATCCCGCCTTGAGGGCGGTGATCCACGAGAATCTGCATGCCGGGACTGCCGCCGGGTAGCGTGCGGACGAGGAAGCCGCTGTCGGTTTTCCAATCGGGTTTCATGTCCATCATCAGTTCGAAGTCACCGAACTTGTCTTTCGAAACCAGGTAAGCTCCCTTGCCACTGCCAGGAGGTTCTTGTCCGCCCACGATGGCCCCGTTTTCAATCGTCCAGCGGCCGGTATTCTTCTTGGCGATCTCCAACGCTTTCCCTTTTAGCTGCCAGCGAAATTCGGCGCCGGGGTAGTTTGGAACCGGGATGCGTGCCTGCGCTTTCCAGCCGTTCAACGTCTTGCCGTCGAAGAGGCTCCGAAAACCTTTGGGTGGCGATTTCGCCGCGGAAGATTCCTTCACGCCCTTCACATGGACGGGGCCGCCGCGAAGCACGACGCCTTCTTTCTTTGCCGGAGCCGATCCTGAGAAGACCAGGTTGTCGATGATCACGTATTTGCCGTCATAGGGTCCGCTGCCGAAGGCGGTGAGTTGCCACCGATTGATCTTGCTCAGATCCGTCTTCTCCTTGGCCCACTGCGGTTTGGTGAACTCACCGATCGGGGCCGTGTACTGCTTCCATTTGCCGGCCGAACCAATCGTGGAGATGCGAAAGACCAGCGCGTTCTTGCCTTCGCTGTGAATCTGCAGATTGAAGTCGCTCTCGATATCTGTCTTCAGCCAGAACGTGATCGCTTTGGCGCTGGAAAGGTCCACGGCCGGAGTCGGGTAGCCCGTCCCGAAGTAGTTGCGCGTACCGGCCTTGGCTTCCACGGCCGTTTTCGATGCGGCCTCGCCTCCTCCCTTGGGCGTGTCGTCGACCAAGGTGGTCGTGGACTTGTGTGAGGTGAAGTTTTGAGCGACCGCCACATTCCCTTCGAAGTTGGCTATGACCTGCTGAGCGGCGGCCTCCGTGACTGCGCTGAGCGTCAGCAAGGCGACCGTTATGGCGGTGGTAAGTTTCGTTTTCATGGCTTCTTTTGTAAAAAGTTTCAGCGCTCAACGCACCTTTCTAAGTGTGATTTTCTTTAGCCGGCTGATGATCATCTCCGTACTCGAATCTTGGGGATTCGCTTCGATTCGGAGCGTAAGCCGCTCATCTTGATTCGAGAACGTAAACCTGCCTGCTCTTGTAAGGGTCCCGGTCGGCTGAATCATGTGTTTTTGTTCACCGATGGATACCTGCAGTTTCCGCCCGGTGTCTGTCCGGGCATGATCCAGGAAAACTTCCCATTCGCCAGGACTGCGGACAATGAGATTGAACTCACCAAAGTCGCCTGGCTTTTGGAGCTTGGGAGAAACGTTTGAGAAGCCCCCGCCGATACGACTGGCACAGCGAGCGTTAACAGTGGCGGTTTCCTTTTGCTTGTGCCCGACAAGCAGCTCCGGTCGTTTGCCGAAATTCTCGTCTTCTACCACGTCGGCAAACCACGCCTTCAAGGCGTTTTGCATGTTCGCTGCAAGCACAGGATGCTTCTTGATGACATTGGTTTTCTCCATTGGATCCTGCTGCAGATCAATCAACACATACCCATGTTCATCCCCTTCCGGCATGGGGCTGAAGAGGTGGTAGAGGTAGCTCTCCTTGAAGGGCCTTTGGAGTAGTTTGAAACGGTCGTGGAAGCAGACCAGCGCCTGGTCTTCAAAGCGGATCGTTTCTCGATAGTGATCCGGAAAGGGATGCCTTGGGCTTCCTCGATCCCGAAAATGAACGGCTTGATCGGAGGCAAACGTGTATCGATCGGCAAGCGCCACCCGTTCCCCTTGTCTGGACGGATCATCCGCCAAGAGGGGAACGAGACTGGCTCCGTCCAGATGATTCCGGGACTCGTAATCGATGCCCGCGAGATCCAACACGGTGGGGAAGATGTCAGTAATCCCGGCAGGGAAACCAAGGTCCTTGGGTTCAAATGTTCCCGCCCAACGGATGAAGCAAGGTGTTTTGATTCCGTTCTCCCAAATGTGCGTTTTATTGCCGCGCAGTTTCGAAGTGTTTCTTGTGGCCCAATCGGATTTGGTAAGCCGTTCGCTCCGTTCATTGGTCAGATTGGGACCGTTGTCCGACTGAAATATGACGACGGTGTTTTCATCGAGCCCCAGTTCCTCCAGCCGGGCAAAGATACGGCCGAGGTTGGAATCAAAGCACTCAATGGTGCCGTAAAGCTTGGCCAGAACATCCGAAAGTCCCTTGTCCTTGTATTTCTCATAGTATCCGGGAATGGCCACATACTTGGAGTGGGGTGTGATGAAGGGAAGGTAGGCGCAGAACGGCTGCTCCCGGTTCCGTTCGATGAAGTCGATGGCATAATCGGCAAGCGCCTCCATGGAGTATTTTCGATGCTCCACCCGGTTTTCCAATCCATTCAAAAAACCGAAGTTGTTTTTGTAGACGTAGCCTCTCGTCATGTAGGCCTCTTCAAATCCCCTTTCCCACGGGTAGTAGCCATCGGAATCGCCGCAGTGCCATTTCCCCCACATCCCGGTTCGGTAGCCCTGCTGCTTCAGGACCTGCGGGAACAATACTTCATCGAGGTTGACGTAGCTCCATCCGTAGTCGACCACGGTGACGCCCGTCCTCCAGGGATGCCGTCCCGTGAGTAGGGCCGCCCGGGTCGGGGCGCATACGGGCATGACATGAAAATTGGTAAGGTGAACGGATTCGTTCCGGAGTTTGTCCAGGTTGGGTGTTTCCAGGTAGGGGTGGTCGCCCTCTCGCCCGAAATCATCCACCCCCTGATCGTCGGTGAGAATAATGACAAAGTTAGGCTTGTCTTGAGCGTCTCTGGGGGGAGCCCGTCGAATGGGTTTCGACTTTCTCGTCTGCGGTGACATCCTGGCGGCCGGGGCGGGCTTCCCGACACTGACCACCTGGTCGAGCAGGATGGTCTTGCCGTCATAGGGACCGCTCCCGAAGGCGGTGAGCTGGATTTTGGTGATCTTCGTCAGATCGGCCATTCCTTTGGACCACGACGGTTGCCTGAGTTTGTCGAGTGAAGCCGTTATCTGCTTCCACCTCCCCGCATCCCGGACGGTCGAGAAACGGAACACGCTCGCTCGGTTGGCGGTGTCGTGAAGCTGAAAGCTGAAAGCGCTGGCAATGTCCGTCTTGATCCAAAACCGGATCTCCTCCGCGGCGGAAAGATTCACGGGCGGGATCCGGAAGCCGGTTCCAAAGAATTTCGATGCATCCGCTGCTGGATCCACCGCCGTCTTCGCTGCCAACTTACCGCCTTTCCCAGGCGTATCAGTGACCGCGGTCACACTCGCCTTGTGCGTCGTTGTATTTCCGGCGATGGCGTTGCTGGTTTCAAAATCGGCGATCACTCGGTCGCGCCGGTTTTGCCCGGACCTGCGCTTGCGTCTTTCGGCTGTAACCGCAGCGATTCGCGCCATCCTTTCCGAATCCAATTCGCCGATATATTCATCGGCGCCGATATCGAGTTGGCGGCCCTTCGACAGCTTGTCGCCCCAGAAATCGAAAGGACCGAGTTCGGCGATTCCGACTCCGGCGTCGATCGCGGGTGAATCTTTCGTCAGCCGATATCCCATCGGGCTGGCATCGCCTGGATTTACCAGCTTCGGATCGGCGAACAGCGCCATTGGACCGACGGGCAACCCGCCGATCTTGTTTCCCCAGTAGAGATTGTCATCGAAGCGGATGTCACCCCGCCCGTTATAGGTGACTTCACCGTCGACGTAGAAAATGTTGTTTCGCACGAGATTGTCGCCCGACCGGGAGCCTGTCTGGATGGTCGTCTTGATGTCGGAGGCGACGTAGATCGTATTGTTGTGGATATCAATGTGGCGGGAACCGACTGGCTCACGGATCGGACTGGTATGGTCCGAGATCATAATGACTCTTGATGCGTCGTTGGGCATGTCGTTGTGAGGATTCGGAGAGCCTTTCAGCCTGCTCCCGTCATTGATGCTCAGGTTGTGCCGAAACACCGAGTGAGAGCAGTCGCCGAACACATAGATGAACCCGCCGGCGTTGTCGTAGCTCACATTGTACTGGTAAACGAGATTGCGATTCCCCAGGTCGATGTGCGCCCCGGCAGAATCAAACCAACCTCGAGCACGCTCAAATCGATTGCGTTGGATCAGCACGTCCGCGCAGTTCCAGGCATACATGCCGCTGCCCATGCCGAACTGCCTCGGATCATCCGATGCCCCCGTCCAACTGAAGACATTGTCCTCCACCAAAAGATTCTTACATCGCATCGGCACCAACCCGGCTCCGCCAATGTGATGCAGATGATTCTTACGGATGACGACGTTTGTGAAGTTATGCTCGATCTCTCTCTTATCCCACCCTTGACGACTCAGCCAGATGCCGTCTCCCGAGATGTCGCTGATCTCGCAGTCTTCGATCCGGATATCTTCAAAGCCTTGTGACGCCGGAGTTCCGAGTGCGAAAAAATGGATGCCGTAGGCTTCGTGGAATTTGCCTTCAAAACGATCTCGCAACCGCGCCTGGCTGGGGTAGATCCGATGGATCTTCAGATCCCTGAGCACGATATGCCTTTTGAGACCTTGGGAAGACGCCGCGACATAAACTCCGGCACGGTAGCGCTCCGCATCCTGGTCCGGTTCGGTGCCCCCATCATTGATTAATTCGAGGCTGGCAATCTCCCAACCCTCATTGTTGACCAGGTGCACGGAGGCTCTTTTCCCGCGGCCGTCGATGACCGGCCGGACGTCTCCGCCATACTTGCCGACCACGATGGGATGGTCAGGAGTTCCGTTTCCCTGGGGCTTCAAAGTGCCCTTGAAGGTCTGGCCTGATTTGAAGAAAATCGAGTCACCGGGGGAGAAACGAGCGCTGTTTACCCTGGTAAGACTTTGCCAGGCGGTTTCGGCAGTCAGGCCGTCGTGGTCGTCCGAGCCCTCTTTACTGTCGACGTAATGATTTGCGGCGTGCGCCGAGCTTCCCGCCAAAATCAGGAGCAATATCAGCGTGGATGGAAATGATTGGATCCTCGTGTGATTCATGCGTCTTGCCTTGCTTGATCTCTATTTCTTTTGCAGCAGCATCCTTCGCTGTTGGGTGATGGTCTTATAGGCCTCGATGGTCTTGTGATAATCCTCGTCGAGTGCGCTGATCGCCGCCTCGTTTCGCGGATGCCGCACGGAGCGGTAGATGAACGCGTTCCATTCCTTGGCCGTTTCGACCGTTTTCGGTCGGGGTTCATTATCGATGGTGAAAAAGCCCGGCTGGCCGCGATCGTAAGGGCTGACCGTGTGCGAGTTGTCGTGTAGGCAGGCGCAGAATGAAACGCCGATGAAATCGGGATCGGCCGCGAGACGGCGAGAGAGAATTCGATAGAGCACGCGTCGATCGAGATGATCGGGGACGGGACCAGGTGTGCGGCCGGTTTTCAGCAGCGATTCCGAATAGACGTTTCCATATACCTGATCGCTCAGGAGCGCGGGCAGGCCGGTCTGTTTGACCACAGGATTGATCTTGTGGGTCGGGCTGAAGTGCTGCGGCGCAAGCACGTCGATGTAGGGAGTGATTCGTTTCCAGATTTCCGCGGAGTAGGTGATGCCTTTCACGTAGCAACCGAGGACCATGTGGTTGGAATCCACCTTGCGAATTTCGGTGTGTCCGAGTCGGTTGACTTGTACGACGATTTCGGCGATCAGGGCTTCCTGGTCGGCGGCTATGTTCTTGTTCTTTGAATACGTGAAGTAACCCGCAGGATAAGCGATCCCTCCCTTTTTCCGTAGGTCATCAAAGGACTGGTAGTTCTTTCCATAGACAGCGTTCAGTTTTTGGATGTCGCCGGCGTAACGTGTTTCCAGAGTAGATATGAGATGTTCCCGGCCCGCGCTCCCTGGCTTGCGGTTCAGGGTTTCATTGAGCCACAGACCTGAGCGCATGAAGGATCCGAATCCATAGTAGTAACCCATGATCCAGGGGTTGTCCTTGTTTGGGGTGACGTAGCGCGCGACATTTTCCCGGACGAATTGGGCATACTCATCGCTGAATACATCGGGGCGTGTCTCGCCCGGTTTCAGTTCCACCTGGTGTTTGATCAACGGAACGTGAATGGCATGGGGTATTTTCTCCTCGCGATAAACGCGTTCGGCCAGCAGGTGATCAACGAAACCAAAGCGAGTGCGTTCTGTACTGTAGGGTCCACTCCAAACGCAGTTGTAGCCCAGTTCACGCATTTTCTTGATGCCGTCGCGCAGCCAGGCTTCCTGGTTGCCCTTGTAGGAAAACGTAACCGTGCCTTGAGAAAAACCGGTCACCGGATGACTCAGGCCAATGCCAAAGAACCCGTGTCCATCCGGCGTCACCAACCACCAGCGGCCGCCGATTTTCTGCGTGTGGAAGAATCCGGTTTTTTCGCCCTTCACATCGGTGAAGCCGCCGAATCGATCGAGCTTCGCGGCGTCGGTTGAGACGACTTGAAGAGCCAGCATGATACTGGCTAATCTGGCTATGTTCTTCTTCATGTTTAAAACTCTCTCTCCATCCACTTCGCGATCTTCTGATTGGCGGTTTTCATCAGATCTATGTTTTTCGTGTCCGGCTTTTCAAATTCATCCAGCAGCCCGCGTCGGCGTGCCTTGTTGCGCTGATAGGCGCCGCAAAGATGGAACCCGATGCAGCCAGGATTTTTGTGCAGCGCAGCCAGGGTTTCGGCATACCACGCGCCGTTGTTTGGTTTGTAAAATTTCTGGCTGCGCCAGTCCACCTTCGCGGCGTCGGCCAGAAGAACAGGCATGCCGGTTTTCTTATGCCATTCGTCGAGATGCTGGACCGGCTTATTGAAGTCCTGGAAGGACAGCATGTCGACATAGGGCTTGGCGGCGTTGATCACCTCCATGGCAATTGGCGCGTTGGCCTCGTAGCGGTCTCCCAGGAGCAGATGATGCTTGTCATATCTCCGGATCGCGTCGTGCGTCGTCTTGTAGTACAGCCCGGCAAGTTCCGAGAGTTCCTTGCGTCCCGCTTCCGTTTTCAGGCGATCAGGATCAAACATCGGCCCACGCCATGCATTCGGCGGCCGCTGGTGAATCCAGCAGGGGCAGTCACTGTAAAAGTAGCCGATGAGATTCGGGTCCTTGCTTAATTCAGCGCAATGCGACCTGGCGATGTAGTCGCACCATTCCTTCCAGTCCTTGCTTCGGAAGTCGTAATGCACGGTGTGCTTTTCCCATTGATGCGATTCGGTGAACGGCAACAGGTGACAGTACGGCATATCCAGGGCCTGGTACTCGTCATTGGTGAACGGACGCGAGTGGCGCCACTGTCGGACGGTGACCTCCTGGACCCAGCCGACGGTGTTGAACCCCCAGGCCTTGAGATTGGGAGCCACGGACTCCTTGATCCAACGCACCGTGCTGCCGCCGTATTTCTTTTGCCAGATATGAATGTTCTCGGGATAGCGCAGACTCGCTGGATCGATGTGGTTGATCCCCATCGTAAAGAACGGCTTCCCGTCCGGGGTGATCAACCACCAATGATTTTTTCGCTTACCGAGAGTAAAGAAACCCTTCGACTCAACTTGAGTGGTCTTGACGGCCGCAGCAACCGCGACGCGTGACAAGGGCGTTAGCGCCAATCCCGCGCCTAAGGCGAGACCACCTTTAAGAAACTGTCTTCGATCTACTTCGTTCATGATAGTTGGTGATCAAAGTTGATTAGTCCTTGCTCAAAACGAGGACTCTTAATTGATCGACCCCCTTGATTGGATGAACGTTGACGCTCAGCCCCAGGGTGGTCATGTCCTGGGAAACCGTGACTTCATCCGGAGTCCCTCCGCCTCCCTGAGTAGACGGAGGATTCTGAACCTGATCCGGAGCATGAGGCTCGAGCCCCCGCCAACCGCCGTAGTTGGAAGGAAAGTTGACGCCATGGAGGCCGCCAAGGGCATCCGTTGCAACAAGTTGGTTCGCATTACAAATCAATCCAACAATCGGCCGATCAAATTTGATGACTCCCCGAATGGGCTCGCCCTCAGTCGATCGGAAATGAAGCAGGTAGCTGTCGACCTTGGTGCCAGCCGGGATCATCTGGCCGCTGGCGCCAAAATAGCGGTAGTTGCCCGGTGAGCGAAACGTGACCGCCGTTTCCTCCTCCAACAACACGCCGGTCCTCTCCGGGATCACCTCGATTCGAGGTCGCCCTGAGGCGGGGATCTTCAGATCGGATTTGGACACCGTGTCTTTCACCCGGATGCTGCCACGCAATAAACTGAGTCCCAAATTATCAAACCGTTGGTTCCCCAAAATCTCCTGCCGAGAATGGAACGGAATGTCCTCCAACCGGAAGCCGCCATCCGTTTCGAGACGGCGGGCCTGTCCTTCCGCGATCTTGATACCCGTTTGAATGGACCTCATCCCCAAGGGATCGTCTGGGTTTCTTGGCTCGTATACCTCCACCAACCCACTGATGACATGGACATCGGTGCGCCCGGCGCCATCGACCGCCAGTCCAAATTCTGTTCCCAGATCGATCACTTCGCTCTGCGGAGTGGTTAACAAAAAGCCCAACCCATCATCCGGAATGTTGGCGACCAGTTTGCCGGAAATCAGGTGCAGATGATTCGCGGCTTTCAACTCGAACACTGCCGGACCCCGCAGACTGATCCGGGCACCATCATTAAATTCCATATCGGCAGTGCCTCGATTCAGAACGAATCCGCCAATCGCCAATGCCCCCCCAGGCTGCAGCCCGTCGTCCCGCCATTCCGCATCGACGACCGCCACCAGCCGGGCAACCGTGTCTCGAGGAGCCGATTCTGATTTGGATTCAGCGACCGGGGTCACAAGGGCCTGCGCGGAATCTGGCCCTGTCGGACGGTTGTCTTGGAATTGAATCAAAAGCGCGAGAGCGACCACTGCTGCGGCCGCGGCAAAAACCGCCTTGGAGGAAATGATGGGTTGTGGAAAATCGACCCGTTTGGATTCGGCGTCGACGGCGGCATTCAGGGCTTCCTCATGAAGAATAGTGTCCAGACGGGCGGCGGCGATTAAGGCCTCACGCATGCCCGCGTTTTCCTTGAGAGCCTGTTCCAGTTCGGCAACCTCGTCCTCATCCGTCACGCCCATTTGGTAGCGTTCAATCAGTTCCTCGATCCTGGAATTACCGGATTTCATGTCGTTTCTGCTTCCATCGACAGGGTTTGCGCCACGCAGTGTTTCAATTTGCCACGCAGCCGACCCAGGAGTTTGTAGAGACTGTTCGCCGACCGGTTCGTCTGCTCAGCAAGACTTTTGACACCGCCCTCTTGAAGATACGGAGCAAAGAGGAGCTTCCGATGGTCATCGGTAAGCCTCTTGAGGCATTTCTGCAGAGCACAGCGCTCCTGTTCCAGGAGACCGTCGGGCGTTTCCATGGCCTCCTGGGCCAGGATCGAGATGATATCCTCGGTCAACACGAGTCGATCACGCGCGACAGCACGACGGGCACGCAGGGCCTCGAATCTCACGATGACCTTGGCCCAAGGCAGAAATCCGGATTCATCCTCCAATTGATCGCGCTTTTTCCACATCACGACACTGGCTTCCTGCAGGGTGTCCTCCACGGCCTCCCAAGTCGGCAGCAGGGCTCGGGCGTAAGCCCGCAATTCCTGCTCATGACGCACGAAAAGCCGCATCCATTCGGCTTCTCCGAGATTTGAATCAGGCGTCGACATCGTAATTATTACACCATATAGTAGATCGTTCGCTTCTACCACCAAAAAGAGGGACCGCCTGTGGTCCTCACAACCATGTCGTCAAATCGCTTCCAGTCGACGTGCATGTCCATGTAAAGGACATTGCCGCCCGCGGGCATCTGTCCGTTTAAATGAGGCGACGAATGATCCTTGGCCCACCCCCCTCGCACCTGGGTGTAGTTATTCTGGGTCCTATCCCGTTCATTGTTGCCCCGGGACAACGTGGCGTCGGCTACGATGATCGCTTCGGTTGGTGCCACCGAAATGCGTTCGCCTCGATAATCGAAGACCGTCGTCTTTATCTTCTCAAACTTGTTGGTCAGAATGACGCGGGGAGCGTCCTTGGTCGCGAAGGCATACCCCAAGACCTTGTAAGTCGGGGAAAAGTCCCACAGTTTGTCGGTGTTTTGACTAGCGAAGGACGGGCAATAAAGGATGTCCCTCTGAAAGCCCTGTTTCAACATTGCCGCAGCAACCCCATGTGGCATATCCCAAGGCCAAAAAAAGGATCTCCCTCTGAAAGACATGGGCGGCAGCCAGTCCTCGTTGTCGTCCGCGTACATCTGACAGGCAATGCCGACTTGCTTCAAATTGCTGAGGCACCGTATGCGTTTGGCCCGCTCCTTCGCCTTCGCCATGGCCGGCAACAAGAGGCTCGCCAGAATCGCAATGATCGCGATGACCACCAGCAACTCGATCAAGGTGAAGCCCCTGGCCAGGCGTATGTAGGTATTCGTTTTCACCCCTTTGACGGCACGAATTAGCGCTTCGATGTAACGGCCACGTCGTCGATGAACCAGCCGGCCTGCGGGCCGTTCTCCTGCGCGCCGTCACTTATGAAGCTGAACTCCAGCTTGATCTTTTGGCCAAGCGCCTCGACCGGAATCTTGACCTTCTCGAGGCGCCACTCCTTGGCTTCCCCACCGCGAATCCAAATGGGATCATCGACTATGTATTCGTCATCCTCGTTGAGGATCATGATCTGGCACCAGTCCAAGAACTCTTTTTGGCCAAATTCCAAATACCACGGCTCGCAGTCTCGGTAGTTCCAGAATTCAAGGCGTGCATTGTCCAGGCCGGTCAGGTCGATTACCGGTGAAACGAGGTAAACTTCCGTGTAGTCGCCGTAGTCCTCGGTCAAGCCAGTGCCGTAGGCACGGGTCGGACTGTGAGCCTCACCCGGGCCGTTGGTTGGTTTGCCAAGCTCCCACTCAGTGCCGCTCTCGCCCAGATCGGAAGTGGCCCAACCCGGTGCTCCCGACTCGAAGTCGTCGAAAAACAGCGGCGGCGCCGCAAGCTGTGCCACCCGGTAGATTGCCGAGGCACCGAGTTTGGTGTCGGTGAACGATGTGTTGTCCGCAGTCGCACCCCCCTCCGGGTATGCATCGGCGATGGTCTGCCACGGGGCGTCGAGCGTGGCCTGCCGCTGCACCTGATAAATATTCCCAATGCGCGACTCCCAACTCAGCGAAAAGCCGCTGGCGTCGACGATGCCAGATGTGATCTTGAACGGCTCCACTTCCACGTCGGGGCCGTCGTCGACGATGGCGTTGTCAATAATGGTGTACTTACCATCATAGGGTCCGCTGCCGAAGGGCGTGATCTGAAACCGAATTACATTTTTCCAATCGACCGGACCACTCGACCAAGCTGGCTGGGTAAAGGAGACTACGGGAGCAGTGATCTGGTTCCAGGTATCTGGCGTAAATTCGGCAGTTGAGAAGCCAAAGACGCTGGCCGCCCCGTCGACACTGTGGACTTGGAGGTTAAAGTTGCTCACTATATCCGTCTTGATCCAGAACGAGATCTCTAACGCATCGGTAAGATCCTGCAGTGCCGCCAAAGGGAAAGCCGTCGAGAAATAGCCGTCGGCGCCGGCGTCGGCGTCAAGGACGGTCTTCGCTGCAAAACTACCCCCACCGTCAGGTACGTCACTAACCAAAGTTAAGGTCGCTGCATGAGAGACAAAGGCGCCACCAAGCCCATTCGGACCCTCGAAATCGACAAACAGCTTGTCGACGGGTTTGCGTGCCAAGGTCAGGGTCAGGGTCCGCGTCGCCTTCTCACCTTCCTTGGAAACTGTCAACGTATAGTCAAGGGCGGTGCCAGCGGGGACGTCCGGAGCGGTAATTTGCAGCTCTCCAATCCCATCGATCGTCTGCGCATCGACACTTCCGATGCCCTGATCAATGGATACCGTGGCATCTGGATCTACGATCCAAGAGAAGGTGACGTCCTCACCGGAGAACGGCGTGAGCACTGACGCTGCAAACGACGTGATGATAGATGAAGGGAGAGCGACGGCGGCGTCGGCGATGACGTTGTCAATAATGGCGTACAGACCATCATAGGGTCCGCTGCCGAAGGCCGTGATCTGAAACCGAATTACATTTGACCAAACAAGCGGATTAGGCGACCAAGGAGGCTTGGTAAAGGAGGCTACGGGAGCAGTGATCTGGTTCCAGGTATCTGGCGTAAATTCGGCAGTTGAGAAGCCAAAGACACTGGCCTCCGCGTCGCCACTGTGGATTTGGAAGTTAAAGTTGCTGGCTATATCCGTCTTGATCCAGAACGTGATCTCAGTCGCTGCGGAAAGATCCAGCGTGGCAAAAGGGAAAGCCGTCGAGAACCAGCCGTCGGCGCCAGCGTCGGCGTCAAGGGCGGTCTTCGCTGCAAAACTACCCCCACCGTCAGGTACGTCACTGACCGCAGTTACGGTCGAGCCTTCGCTTACAGCTGCTGGCGTTACAGTGACACCATCAACCGGATTCGGACCCTCGAAATCGTTGATAATGAGTTCGTCGGCTCGCCCCTCGCTGGCGACAAGCATGATTACGGAGAGACACAAAGCGAAGCGAAGCGACCGCACGCCAACAATGACAAACATCAATCGTTTTTTCATTGGTTTAATAGAACTATATACACACTTACTTCCGCGCCTACAAAAACCTGCCACATTAATTTGAAGTTTTTTTGCTTAAAACGGGTCAGCTCTCATTAAACACCACACTGCAAACGCTTTACGCATTCACATCCGTGCCAGCAGCCAAGTGCTGGACAAGCCCATTGAGGACATAACCAAAGAGGATCGCCAATTGGCTAAGGCGGTGAACTTCGGACTGCTCTACGGTCAGTCAGCCAAAGGACTGGTTGCGTATGCAAAGAAAGCTTACGGGGTGGAAATGGAGTATGATCGAGCCCGAGCGATCCACGGCAAATTCTTCTCCGCCTACACCGGATTGCGGAAGTGGCACGAGAGAAGTCGGGAAGCAGCTTCAAAAGACTTGAAGAGCGTTCGAACAGTCTCTGGCCGGGTGAGGTGGTTGCCGGAAGGAAAGGACACCGAATGGATTCGATTTGTTGGGCTCTTGAACACCCCAGTCCAAGGCGGCTCCGCGGACGCACTCAAGCAAGCGATGGTCGATCTAGCGGACAAGCTACCATCCTCCGCGTCGATTGTGTCCACGGTTCACGATAAGCTAATTGTGGAGTGTACAAGTGATACCGCCGAGGAGGTCAAGGCGCTTGTGGAAACGGCGATGCTCGATGCCGTGCAAACGATGTTCCCGGGTGTGCGCTTTGAGGTGGAAGCGGGTATCTGCGATAGCTGGGCTGAGAAGTGATTGGAGACACGGTGCGACCCGTGGCAATGCTCAAAAGAAAACCCCGCCAGCCGAAGCTGACGGGGAAACCAAAACCTTGTCAACCGAGGCCGACGAGGTTCCAACCCAACTATGAAAAAAATGAACTACTCAATGGAATCTGACAGGCGTTGATCTTCCACGTTCAAAAAAAACCCGCCTACGCAAGACCAACGATGGGGGGTGGGGTGTTGATGTTGCCCCCCGCC
>Ga0208879_1002017_pt1 | contig 18453 bp, 13 predicted proteins | sample Knorr_S15_td_Bot_FD_185605 | JGI IMG/M metagenome (GOLD analysis project Ga0208879, IMG submission 185605) | Marine microbial communities from Southern Atlantic Ocean transect - Knorr_S15_td_Bottom_ad_5009_LV_A (SPAdes) (version 2) | ecosystem: Environmental > Aquatic > Marine > Oceanic | place... | reverse complement strand
TGATGAGAGCCTCTGCTGAACTGACCAGCGCTGCGTATTGGAAGCCGATGTGACCAATCGTCGGGAGTGGGCAGCCGAACTCCCACGCTGACTCAAGAAGGCGTCTGCGTTCATCCTCACCAAGCACCGGGTTTCGCACATGTGCAAGTGTCAGTTCGCCGAAAAGAAGCGAGTGGGGTTGTCTGGACTGGGGCCCGATTTCACCTAGCGCCTGTTCGACCTCGAGCGGAACCGGCCATCCCAAACCGGACTGATTGGCGACGCGGCACCTAAGGCGAGACCTGTTAGCCGACCACAACGCCTGTCGAAGGGCATCAGCATCTAGCAAGGTCTCTGGAATGTCTGTGAGAGAAGGAGTTTTGCCGCGCCGCAATTCCTCCTCTGCAAGACGGAGTTTCACTTCCGGATTATTCCCATCCAAGGCGCCGAGAAGTTCTGACGCCACCTCCGGTGATTTCCCGAGTAGCGCATCGAAGAGCATTAGGCTCGCATCCAGCCGCTCCGCATCATCCCGAATCAAAGACACAGCCTCGATGATGGACGAGGGTGACTCCAATGGTGCCCCCAAACTCGCCGCCGCAAGCTGACAACGCGCTTCGCCGGCGGCGTTTCCTCGTTTTCTGTGAAGATCCGCAGCTCTGCCAAGATGGTCGATGGCCGCATGAACATCACCTTGGCTCCTGCGAAGCTCGGCCAATTCCAAGTGGAGGCCAATCGCTTCAGATGAAAGATCGGCCTCGCCACCGTCCGTAGTCACCTCGGGAGGGTGCTCGAGAAGGGGAAGTCCGTCATGCAACTCGGCGGTTCGGAGCAATTCAGCCATCGCAAGCGCGTCTGGGACTTTTCTCGCACCGCCTCTCTCCCAGCGGTCGACCAGCGAGCGAATTTCGACCTGTTCAAGGGTACCCTCCTTGCCATGGGTGAGAACTTCCGCCGATTCGATGTCATCGATGAGGTCACTCACCTTGTCGATTCCATTTTCAGAAAGTGAATAGGCAGTCACCCGGCGTCTCTCTCCAACTACACGCCGGCGCCGATGAGTCAGCAGATTCTCTTCGATTAGTTCATTCAAGGCGCGCGAAACATGCGATTGAGCCATCCCCAAACGCTGCATCAATCCGGCTTGGCTGAACCTTCGAGGCAACTCGTATTGGTCCTCAAAAGTGGGCGCGTCGGCCAGAGCCAACAGGACCCGCTCGCGATTCGTAATCCGTGGACCTTCCCCATCCGAGACCTCTGACCCCCCCTTCGGTTGATGAAAGGGTGGTCGAGCGTGTGTGCTCGTAGATTGAAATTCCCAGTGATCTTGAACCACCAGAACTCAGACTATTTCCAATTCGGAATCCGGCATTTCAACTGGGCTAGGGGGTTGTTCGTCTGAAGTGAAAGTGACAACCGCGACAAAATCTCCTGCCGGTCCATCGCCTTTGCCGTTGAAGAGCTTCATTATCGCCATCAAGTGAGAGCCATATTCGACTACTGCCATCAATCACACCTCCCTGTCGTACTGGTCCCAGTCGTCACCGCTGGTCCAGGCGCCCGCAGGTGCGTACTGCCGTTGCTGCGGTAGAGGTGCGGTATCCCGCCGACTCCGTGCAACTCCAACGGCGATTGCACCGACGACAACCACGCCGATGAGCAGTGGTAGCATTCGGACAAGGCCGCTGAGCATCTGCACGAGAGAACCTCCTAAGATGACCGGCTCACCGAAAGACTGGGTGTCCATGGTCATGATGTCGGAAGAGAACTCCGGGTCGTGGTAGACGCTGTTGCCGAGAACGTAGTTGTAGCCGCCGACCATTCGAACTCCAGCCCAGATGCCGTCCTGCTGGCCAACATCCTCTGGGAGGATTGGGCGAGCTCCGTGCTTCTGGAACAAGACCTCGGTCTCGAGACCATCGACAGTTGCGTTCGACACCCAGCGGACACGGCCAAGATCGGCTCCATTGTCCCTGAAGTGAAGTGTGCCGGCTCGAATCGCCTCGGGCTGCGCCACGCTGTCGGTAACCATCTCGGCACCCCGCTGCATGCAGGCGGTTTCGGTGTACTCGCGAATTCGCTCCTTCACCTTGTCCTGCTGGCGCTCTTCATCGCTCTGGTCGGTGTTGTCACCAGTAGCCCGTCCATTGGTCGAGCGCCCCTCGGTCCCATCACTGTCAGGCTGTACCAGCCCACTGCCGGTCACATAGGCAAGCCCACAACGTAGAGGGTTACCCCTTGCATCGTGCTCAGGACTGTCAGCCTCAGCAGCGTCAACGACATCGGGAGCGACATCTGGAGAACTCTGCCGGGGTGCATGTCCAGCAATCGCTCGCGGGGCGGGAAGACCGCCGAACTCCTCGTGGATCCACTCGCCGACCGCGTCAGACATATGGACGCCGTATGCCATCTCGGTCAGCACCACCAAACGGGTGTCGTTTCGCTCTGCGCCATCGACAATCGCCACATCCCAGCCCTGAATCAACTGGTCGTACTTCCAAGTAGAATTGAGGACATGTCCGGTGATGTTGGTGTGAGCAAGCAACCGACTGTCGTCAATCTGGTCACCTGGCGCGCCATTCTCATCAGCCATGATTCGATAGTGCGGGACTGCTTCTACCACAATCTCCTCCTCGACCGTGGTCACATGGAAGATGTAGGCGAGTCGCTCGACTCTCTTGTTGGTGATTTGCCCATGGTTCGTGTCGTAAGGGACATCTGTAGCCCCGAGCACGAAGGTGATGTCCACCTCGTTGCCGTTCTGCTGCTGGTTCCACTGGGTCAGCGTCCACTCGACATTGTCGTAGTCTACCCACTTCACCATCTGCTCGTGGCTCACTAGGCTGTCGCTCAACTCATCGAGCGTGCCTGCGACCTTGGGGCCATGAACATCGAAAATACCGTTGTCGTTTTGGTCTGCGTATTCGACCACGCCGATCAAGCGCTGCCAGAAGATGGTCTCCACTGGGATGCCGACTCTCTTGTCGAATCCTCGGCGGTCATCGTAGACATCTGCGACGCCCATGTACTTGGTCTGAATTGTTGCGAACTGGATTCTGCCGTCACCGTAGTTGACAAGCATCCTAGCTTCACCTAACTTGAGGAGAATCTCACCGTTCTCCAAGTCCTGTTCAATCACGATGTTCTCGCGCGTGTAATCAATATCTTCGCCTGGCCGCGTGTCAGGAGCTCCATCGACCGGCGCGTTCTGAGCAATAGCCAGTCCAGAAGTCATCATCAGCGCTACCAACGAAAGTGCCAGAATTACTCCCCTTCTCATTCCATTCTTGATGTCGCTCATCCTTCTCACTACCTTACCCGATGCTCTCCCCCTATAATGAGCAGAGGGCGTCGAATACCACCAAAGCCCGACCATATACCAACAAAACGGCGAAAGGAGGCCATTTGGAGGATATCACTCTCACGCCCCCACCGGCGAATGGGTCAGCCGTTTTGTTCAAGTGCTTCACGCACCCGCCCACCCTCATGACAGGCCGAGATGGCTCTGGCTGGGAGCCCACCTACTACCGCACCCACACGCTTGGCGAAATTGCCCAGCACGGCGCCCAAATGGTCGGTCACGAGGTCACCATCGCCGGCTTTGCAGAGACTGTCCGCGGCCGAGGCGCAATCTGCTTCCTGATGCTAAGAGACGGCACAGGCTACCTGCAGGCGTTCCTGAAGAAGGACAACATGGATGAGGCCACCTTCGAAACCATCCAAGGGACCAACCGAGAGTCAGTCATCCAAGTCACCGGAACCGTTGCCCAGAAGCGCCCACCCAAGGTCAAGGAGGGTGAGCCCGAACCTCCAGCAGAGTTCGAGGTACAAGTCACCTCTGCGACAGTCCTCAGCGCGGCGGAGGCGCCGATGCCGATGGGTGTGGCCGACAAGGTCCATGTCGAGCTCGACACCCGACTCGACAACCGTCACATCGACTTGCGACGCAGCCATGTCAACGCCATGTTCCAACTCAGAGGAAAGGTGCTGCAATACGGGCGGGAGTACCTCATCACTGAAGGGTTCAGCGAAATGAATTCCCCGAAAATCATCGCTACGGCCGCCGAAGGCGGAACCAACCTGTTCCCGCTGAAGTACTTCGATGTCGACGCCTACCTCTCGCAATCGCCTCAACTGTACAAACAACTGGCCATCTTGGGAGGTCTGGAGAGGGTGTTTGAGGTTGGACCGGCATTCCGGGCGGAGAAGCACGACACCTACCGTCACCTCAACGAGTTCATCTCCTTCGACATCGAGATGGCATTTGCCGATGACGACGACGTCATGGGCGTGCAGGAGCGGATGATTCACCATGTCTGGTCCGAGATTGCGGCCAACGACCAGAATCTGATTGACATGATCAATAATTGGCGAGCAGAGCAGGAGCCTCCTCAAGACCCAATCACAGTGGAAGTGCCAAGCCTGCCCTTCCCGCGAGTCGAGTACAGTGACGCCATCGGAATCATTCAGGCAGCCGGTGAGAAGATTGAGTGGGGCGACGACATCGAGGCCCACCACGCCGACATGATAGCCGCCGAGTATCCCGGATTCTACTTCCTTCCTCGCTGGCCGATGAGCATGAAGCCGTTCTACATCTACCACAATGAGGCAGAGAAGGGGCCCGATGGAGGACAACTCTCTAGGGGCTTCGACCTCAACTACGGCCGTGACGAAATGTGCTCGGGCGGACAGAGAGAACACCGCACCGATGTGCTAGTCCAGAACCTCGTCGACATGGGATTGGACCCCGAGGAGTTCGCCTTCTATGTCGACGGCTTCCGATATGGGGCGCCGCCACACGCCGGTTGGGGACTAGGTGTCGCAAGACTCCTCATGGTGCTGACAGGCGCGGGCAACATCCGAGAAACCGTCCTCTTCCCAAGAGATCGACGACGGGTTACCCCTTGACGATAAATCACCAGATAGCCGTAGAAACAATTGTATCAACAACCTCCGTGGCGATGTCCAATTTGACTTCTCTCTCAGTCGAAAACCGAGACTGTAAGTGCTCCTTGAGGGCTTTCGCAAGAATATTGCCACCCTGATTATCGACAAAATCAGGCTTGCTCATCACTCCACCTCCTGTAGTGCTGCATCACTGCCTCATATCTCTGTTCCCACGGCTCTCCATCAACTGTGCCATCGTGGTGGAATGTACGATAAATAGAATCTAATTGCCGAACAGTTTGTGTGATGGAAGTTGGCCAGAATCAATCAACTAACAGGCCCTCAAGCCAATTACAAACTTGTTGTTTGATAACATCTTCATTTACAGGGTCGAGCATCAATAACGGATCAAATGTCGTCAAGATGAAGCGCCTCGGACTGCCAGAAGCGAGTGACAAATCCCATTCTGTTGGCACTTCTTGAAGTGAGAAGGGTTCACGAGTTTGTGGAATCATGCCAACTGCTTCAACAAGACCGCAAATTCGTGCACCTGTTACCGCGGCTGCCACAATTGTCTGGTTTCTATATTCTGGGTTGGGAACACTAACATTCTCACCAGTTGACCTTTCATATACGTTCAAATTGGTATGTTTGGCATCGAGAACCATGGGAATATCTTCTTCCAAACAATTAGCAATAATGATGTCTGGATACTGAATAAATGGTCCAGAATATGGCCCACTTGAATAAGTTGCCACTATTTTCACCTTATCTTTAATCCACTGTGGAATTTTTTTGGTGGATTTTTCCCCACCCCTTAAGTCATTTCCATCATATACTTCATACCCATCCAACAATTCAGATTCCTGAAGACACTCGCGAATGAAGACTCTGCAGTAATCCTCAAAAGCATCATTTGCATTGATTAACAGACCTGGAAAGGCATATATGTTGCCCCCCATTTTTGCATCATCCACATCGGCGATTATGCGAGCAATGTTGACTGCGTCTTGGAGGTGACTCTGCAACGGAGGAAGATGAACCATCAGTTTACGCTGATCGACAGAAGGTAGGATGGGTGGAATGTCTCCCATCATAGTTGCGAGCTCTTCAAGACGATAACGCGAGCGCCCCGCATCACGATTATTGGCAAGGTAGGTGGCACACCACCTGAGCAGGCGGTTCACAGGAGTATCATTGTCGAAAACGGTCACATCGTGCAGGAGTTGATGTGGGCGAGTAAAAATATCGGGAATGATACGCCCCATGACAAGGCGCCCACGGCTAAATTTTGGTCGTATCCGGTAGTGATTGTAAGTTGCAGAAAGACCGTAGGTAATCGAACGTTCTAGTTGTACCATGAATGCGTTTGCAAACAACATCATTGGAGTCTCCTTCTTATCAATTCGAGATGCGGTCACCAATTGATTATCATAATGAATTCGTCTGTCTTTGATGATACCCAAACTGAACAAATTAAAGAAAACGCGGGCGAAGTCATCCAGTTGCTTAGAATGATTACCACCCTTAGTTATTGCCGGGCGTAAGAAATCAGGAACGAGGAGTACGGTCTTTGAATTAGGGCGCTTGCCAAGAGAAACCCAACCAAATAATCCACTTTGTTGGAGATAAATACCATCCTCTGACAATTTGATTTGTGCAGGTGCACCTTTGTCTATTCCCTTCTTTCTCATCCCTTGTCTTAGTTTTTCAATACGATAATTGAATTGTTTTATTTCAACAAATTGTTCTTGAAGATTTATTGGGGTTTTTTTCCCTTCGTAGAGATATATTATCTCATCTTGTTCCGGTTGTCCGATGACCATTGTACTCACAACTATGCATCATCATTATTCACACCAAGAACCAAGGTATTGATCTGATCCAGCGTACCCAGTTGGCCATCATCGGCACCCGATATCACTTCCCGGTATTCTTCAAGGTTGTCATCAATAGCCTCCGTGACACCAGCACGCTCCAGCGTAGCAATAGTGATATCTTCAGCATCACTTTCTAGGGCCGCACGACCAATCGTATTGATAGCAGCAGTAGCAGGGTCATATTTACCAAGAGTGGTACCATTTCTGATTGCATCTTCATCGTCCAGCCAATCTTGGATTTCTTGAACGTTCTTCCCAAATGTATTAAATTCGGTTGGGGCTTGAATTGGAGAGCCTAAAATGAAAGTTCCTGCTCGATTCATTGATTCAAGTAGTACATCATCTATTAATTCATGGTGAGTGTTATCTTCTGTATCCGTGAGCGCTTTATCTCCGATCTTCTCGCTAACGAAATCGTCTCGCCCATCCCATCGGTTCGCATCCGTAGTCTGTGTTCTCATAACGCTCCCTGCTAGAACAGTGGTTTGGCTGCCCACGAGCGTCTTGTCGGTAGTCGGTACAATCTTTACTTTCGCTTTGGTCTGAAGAGGTGGATCAGTGCCCTCCACTCCTCGTGAAAACGAAAAGACGACATTCGTGGCGATGAGTTCTTTTACAGCGGTTCTAATCTCGACAATATCCTCGTCTGTCAATTCTTCTTTACCATACTTCGTCGTTTTATGGATAAGAGTGAAGGCATTGTCAAAATCGGTTAACTTTATTGGCACATTTATCACCTAAATATATCTAATCCTTGTTCCTCGCAGAGTTTAGTAAACTCGTCAGGATAATTCCTGAATATCTTTGAAAGGCTGGGGAGAATTTTGTACTTGATGGCGCGTCTCCACGCATTCCAGTCACCCACCCCCACGAAGAAGGCCGGACCAATATGAAATTCCCAGTGATTTGGATCGTCGATGAAACACTTATCAATTGCTTTATTGATGTTGTTTAACATTCTTTGGACTACTCTCTGCATGGCTGGAGAGTTAGGATAAACTTTCCAATTCTGATCAGGATCTACATAGCCTGTGAAGTCTCCTTCTCTTGGTTTGGCTCGCATCTCGATTCGGATAAAACGGCGCTCGATTGCTGAATCGATGGGGGCAACGGAGCGATCGAGGCTGTTCATGGTTGCAATGATGTAAACATGCCTAGGTACCTGATAACTGAAATCAGGCGTAAGGGGGATTTGGAGGAGGTTGACTGGTTCACTGCGGAACTTGATGGGTTCAGACCTCTGCTGATCACCATCAGGGTCTCCTGCATTAAGCATAGGCGGAGTGAACGGAAGGGTCATTGTAGTCTGCCGGGTATCATTATCGAGGCGCTTCCCATATTCCATGAAGGTGATGAAATCACCAAGGATCTGTGCCAGATTTCCCCTGTTAATCTCATCAATGAATATGAATGAGGTCCCCCCTTTACGAGCAAACTCCATCGCTTCAAAGAGGGGACCTGCACGAGGTTGTAATTCAAGCATACCATCACCCTCCGGATTGATGGGCCGGAGTCCGAGGATAAAATCCTCATAACTTACTGACTGATGAAATGTCAACCACCATGTTCTGTATTTTTTGGCGCTCGCGGGATTGAACAATTGCTTGAGGCCTAAATCGGAAATAGGCTTAAATCTCCCAGATACCCCTGTGGTTCGGTAACCTCCATAATTATCCAATCGTTTACGAATCTCTTGTAACAAGAATGTCTTGCTTGTGCCTGGGGGTCCGTATAGCAATACATTGGGCATATCTCCGAGGCCATCAGCAATATCAGCGATATAATCAGAGATGTCATGAACCATGCTTCAACACCTATCTCTCTATGGGGCTTTCGCTATCTCTTTCCTCATCAGATTCTTCTGTCCTTTCGTCTACAATGCCTTCGGCTTCGGCTTGGTCAGCGGCTTCGGCTTCGGCTTCGGCAGCGGCTTCGGCTTGGTCAGCGGCTTCGGCTTCGGCTTCGGCAGCGGCTTCGGCTTCGGCAGCGGCTTCATCTCTCTCAGCAGCCTCTATCTCTAAGCTGGCACTACTTCTCCCGAAGTTACGGAAGACAGATTCTTCATCCCTAATTCCATCTCGGAGGATATCATCTAAGTCGCTGCCGGTGGAAAGCCCCTCTGCTTCTAGAACCAACTCTACCCACAACTTATCATCACTGAGTAATCCGAAAACGAGAATTATATCCAGATCATCCAAATCGGCGAGGGGGATGTCAACTGGAGTAAGTTCCTTAAATCTACGTACAAGTAATTTTGATAAATCACTCGAAGCAGCAAATGTAATCTTATCTGCACCACCATCGTTTTTCTTGAAGCAAATTCCAATACTATCATCTGGGTTAGGATTGCTTGTGAACAATCGAACACTTGAGTATTTTTTCCAATCGCCTGTCAAAGTAAGATCATCCTTAATTCGGTCTTCACAATCCTGCGTAATGTTTGTCATGGGTACATAGTTACCAGAACCACCAGGATACAAGGTGTCATCGTATTTGGACCCTATTCGCGCTAGTCGCTGCTTATCAGAATTGGTACATCGCTTCGCGAGCAACCACTTCAGATGTGCCACGAGAACCCCAGCGCCTCTTGGTGGCGCTGGTATGTATCTTTTTGTATTATTCGATAGGAGCATTGAGAGCTAGGGTTTGGGCCCTTGATGCAAGAACTAGATCGAGTTCGGGGCGCATTGTGTTAGTACCTGAGAACACAACCCCACACTCTTCGTCATCCATATCAAATAGTATAGTAGCGATGGCGTCTATCTCCAGCAAGCCGTCTTCAATCCCCGGAACTTCTTCGGCTGTTGAGAATCTCTCTTTCCATGCACCGTAATCACCCTCTTCGCGAATGGATAATGCCCCAGCAAGTTCAGCGAGCCTGATATGGAGGGGGTTCGCTTCATCAAAATGTGGTATTGGTATCGAATTGAAAATGTAGAAGTTCAGATGAAGGTTGATTCTCGTGTGGCCAAACCAGTCGATTACGCTGCTGTTCAACATCCCCAACAGGTATGCCTGAGCCTCGATTGAACCCCTATGAAAATAGAGGTAAGGGGCTATGTTTGTCAGTGGTATTCTCGAGGGAAACAAAGCAGCCCAGACCTTCTTCGGGTTGCTAGCATGAACAACATCTCGAATCACGATTCTAGGGTGGTTGATTGGATGCGTCCGAGAATCATTAGCCCAGGGTGGGTCGCAATCACGGAAGGCTGATGACTTCCTGAGAAATGTACTGGCACGCTTGTTCTGAACATGCCGCTCAACCGCTTTGTAATCACACATTGCATAACTACCAGGTTCTTCGTCGAATCTAAGCCTACCAACATTTAGATGATTATTTACTGGATGTTCGCCATCTACGAAAAGGCTCTTGTCATTTGTCGCGTGGAGTTCTGCAATTGCCCTAACATCAATATCGATACGGTTGTCACCAATCTTGGGTTCTGATGCAACCTTAAGGAAAAGATCGGTTTCAGCAGCACCATCAAGTGCCGGCAGACAGAGGTCATCAGGGTCAATTCTCTCCAATTGTTGGAATTCAATGTAATTCGTCTGACCGGCTAACCCTGAATGGAATTCACTTTCTGATTCAAAAGTCCCTCTGACATCGATTCTGGCTGATTGTGAAACTCCTCGTCTGAGTGACACTAGGCTAATCGAGTATCCAGGGTTAACTTCAGTAAACAACCACTCATTCTTGTTCTTGCAGTTGATGATTGTACACTCGGACTGACCAAGAGATGTCTTTCTCCAAGGAGCAGACCCCTTTGATGTGAAAAGACTTCGAGGGACTACGATGCCGAGTCGCCCACCATCTCTCAGCAGGTTCCAAAAACGCCAAGCAAACGCCTTGTACAAGTCTGGATCACCTGTACCCATTCCGGGAAAGGCGTCACCAACGAGTCCCTCGCGAATCTGTTGTGCAACTCTTCTCTCCGTCTCAAGTTGTTCAAAGAGTTCAGGCCGGTCGTCCTCAAATTGAGATTTCAATCGTTCTCGATCGTTCTTGGACATTGCTTTGAATCCCGGGATGAATCTCATGAGGAACTGATCGATTTCCACCGTTGCCTCGTTCCATGGGGGGTTACCCACAATCACATCAAATCCAGGGTTATCCCTCCATAGCACAGCGGGGAAAGCGATCTGAAAATGGAATGGAGGGGTATCAATTAGGATTTTTCGCGCACTCTCATATTCAAGTGAGTCCGCAACAGAATTCGAATTATCTTTCCAGTTGCGAATGACACGATCTAGAGAGTTACTTAGTGATTGATCAAGACGACTAGCGCAAACGACATCCATCAAATTCTCCCATGGCTTCAAACGGTTGCGTATTTCCAGCCACTTCTTCTTAGTTTCATTGACTTCTTCAAGGCTATAATCTGAAGACAGGCCTATCTCGGACATCTGTCTCTGAATCTCAGCAACCTCTCCGATTTGATCGCCTGTAGGATCATTGAACAAGGACAATTGGATTGTTTTTCCTTCATCCTCTTCAACACGCATTTCTGCTGCCTCGATGATTTCTAACGCCTCTTGTTGGGTTGCAACACCGAAAATCGAATTCCCACACTTCAGCCTCCAATCTAAGAAGGAAAATGGGATTCCCGGAACAAAGGTATGAATCCAAACAGAGATTATGGCAAGTTCGACGGCTCTTGGGTTGATGTCGACGCCGTATACGCAACGGCGGGCAATCTGTCTACGCAAGAGTAGGTTGCGTCCCAACCCCATTGAGTCAGCATCCTTACCAGTAGCCTCTGCAGCATGACGGCGGAGATCCGCAATGTCGTCTAAGACCTTATCAAGAGGCTTATCTTTGAGAGCCCTATCAATCAAGTAGTTGTCGAATCTAGATTCAATGATATCTATCGCACTGATTAGAAATGAACCCGAACCCATCGAAATGTCAGCAACTCGGAAGTCGAAGAGAGCCTTCGACGCCTCTTCATCATCCTCAATGTCATCTACTCTGATAAAATGCTCATCTAGAGCGGGTTCAAGAGACAGCTTCAACAGTTGCTCTACTGCAAAGGGCTGAGTGAAGTACGAAGCTGTTGACTTCCGTTTGCCGCTGTTGTGCAGGTAGAAGTTGCCAGCCTCTACGACCACCTCATCGCATTCACTGGCTGGTCGGTAGTATCCTTCTATATCTTGAGTCAAATTCTCTTCTGCAACCGCAAGTTCAGATTCTAGTAGACCCTCGTAGATAGTGCCAAACTCCCTTACACTTAGGTCGCGAAAATCAATTGGCCCCACTTCATCCCCCCTGCCACGGTCGATGAGTAGATTACACAACACTGGGCCGAAAATATCGTCGGTGAGGGTAATCTTTGAGAGTCTGAATCCTGTCGATGATGTCTCTTCATCATCTGAAAATGGTGTCCCACCATAAGCAGGAATTCCCCAATCGTCTCTACCATCGTGGATCGCCTTGACTATACCGGAGATGTTGTTCCATATATCTGATTCAGCTTCGATGAACTCGGGATTCTCCTCTTCAGAATTCTGAAGTGCGAATGTCTTGAGTGCCACAATTGTGTACATCTCGTTTTCTACATATGGTAAAAGGCGACGATCTTCGGCGTAAGCAATAAAGAGCAGACGAAAGAGAAGGGTGAGTGCCATTTCATGGGTGTCGCTCAAATCTGATGGAGTTGGTTTGTCTAGGCCCCGAGCAATTGCTATTCCAGTTGCCAATTGTGGAATAACATCGCCGTAAATTCTATCGCGTAGCCGCTCGCCCAACTCCGCGACATGTTCTGCCGATTGTTCAATTATCTCAATCAGAGAACCTCCTGGCTTGAGTGAGTCCGCGGAAAAAATTAGAGGGAGGTATCCTAAGTTGTCGCCTGACAACAAATCTAGGAGAATTTCACAGTATGTGCCCGTTCTACCTCTTCGACTAACCCCCACAGATGTGGAAACTGGATAAACTCGAATTGAATGGCCATGTGTAATTACGACCCACGCGACATTCTCCCGCTCGGCCTTTCGTAATACGTGGAGTAGAGGGGTTTCCGAGCCAAACCTGGCTGTGAACCAGAAATCTGGATCCTCGTGTTGTTGTAGGAAGAGCGCAATAGCAGCCCCTTTACCGCCAACCTTGAGTATTGAATGGTGTCCCTCACTGGGCTGGACATCAAATCCAAGCGATGCCATTAATTCTTGTTTACGTATGCCGATGCAAGAGTTACCGTGGGTAACCAGTTGAGCCCAGTCGGGACATTTCTCTGGCTCTAGATGAAGAGAATGGGTTGAAAACAATCCATTGTTATTCAAACCAAGAGCAGTTTGTACACCCGCGTGTAGATACTTGTGAATGAATAACTTAGAAGTGAGGCGGTCAGGGAGGCTGAGGGCTCGTTCAAGAGCGAGAGCCAATTGTGAAATGTCGTCAACTACCTCATGCCCCCTGTTATCAGTACTAGGGCCTATCACCTTCGCATGGTCATCGGTGTAATGAACTGCGATTACGGGAACAACTCTACTTTGCTTACGGTCATCCCACACAGTACGTAAGTTCTCAACTGAACCTGAACCCCCAGTACCCCACACTACCTCAAGAGGTTCGTCCCCCTGTCCTCGGCGAATGCCGTGACTAGTCCAGTCTACCCCCTCCGGTAAATCAAATGGAAACTCGGATTTCCATTCATTAAAGACCACTGAATCACCACTCATCGGTTTCTTCGACATCCTATAAAGATAAGACTCGGCTATCTACTGGTAATAATGCGAACCGAAAATAACGGGTATCTACAACCCCTCGCGCAATTGAGGAACATGGCCAAGCCATCCTACGCCTACCTGCTTCTCAAGGAGCACCCGTACGGCCGCGAGATGCTGCGCCAGATGCTCTCCGAAGACTTCGTCCCCACCATCGTCATCACCGAGGACTCGGCCATCGGCGACGAGGAACGAGAGAAGTTCCTCAAGCGAATCGAGGGCAACCCAATCGCCCCGACCATAGAGGACCAGCTCGCAGACTTGGAAGCCACCGGGATCGTCGTCCCACACACCACCGTGCCCATCCACGACTCGGAGCATGTCATGCCCCACATCCAGGACTTGGACCTAGACCTGATCGTGTTCGGCGGCACCCGAATCATCCGAGGCGATATTCTCGACCATCCTCGAGATGGGGTGATCAACAGCCACCCCGGACTTCTGCCCGACTGCCGCGGCTCGGCCTCACCCGCCTGGTCGGTCTACCACGACATTCGAATCGGCTCCACGGCGCACTTCTGCGACAACGGAATCGACACCGGAGAACTCCTTCTCCGCCGTGAGGTTGCGGTCAAGCGGGGGATGACCTACGAGGACCTCTGCTACGAGACCCTCGCCCTCGCGTGTGTGCTCATGAAGGAGGTTCTGCTCGCCTACGAGGCCGGAAAGTGGCCCGAAATGAGGCGCCCGCAAGGTGAAAGCGAACACCCGACCTTCCGCAACGCACCAGAGGAGGTCTTGGAGGCGGTCTGCCAGAAACTCGACGACCAGACCTACGCCCACTACGTAGACTAGGAAGTGAAACAATGGAAGTGAACTCACCGCTATCGCCAGACGCACTCGCCGGACGCCACGCAATCGTATGCGGCGCCTCAGCAGGCATAGGACGGGCCACCGCGCTCGCGCTCGCCAGCGCTGGCGCGGAACTGACACTCGTCAGCCGCTCAGCCGACAAGCTCGCCGAACTCGCCAACGAGTGCATCGAGCGTGGCTCCCCCGCCGCCCATGTGGTTCCAATCGACCTTGAGGACGGGCGCGCCATCGATGGAGTGATTCCTCGCCACATCGGCGAAAACGGGCCAATCCACATTCTGGTCAACAACGCCGGGGGGCCCCCATCAGGCCCACTTCTTGACGCCGGCGACGAGGACTTCCTCAAGCCGCTTCGTCGCCACCTCTTCGCAGCCCAGCGAATGGTTCGCCACTGTCTGCCGGGAATGGAGGCCAGCGGCTACGGCCGAATTGTGAACATCGTCTCGACCTCAGTGAGAGAGCCGATTGCCAACCTCGGCGTCTCCAACACCGTCCGAGGAGCGATGGCCGGCTGGTCCAAGACCCTCGCAAGCGAACTTCCTCCCGCTGTCAGCATCAACAACATCCTGCCCGGATTCACCGACACAGGACGGCTAGACTCGCTGGCCAACCAGATTTCCGAAAACCGAGGAACCACCCCTGACGAAGTGCGCTCGACCTGGCTCGCAGGAGTCCCCGCTGACCGCCTCATCGACCCGTCCGAGACGGCAGCGGCAATCGCATTCCTATGCACCGAAGCAGGAGGCGCCATCCGAGGAGTCTCATTGGCAGTCGACGGCGGTCGCATGCGCTCAATCTGAGGTGAACCCCACATGGAGTTCGACATCTTCTTCTCAATCAGTCAGACGCCCGACTCCACCGGTTTCTGCCCCGACGAACAGACGATGTACGCCAACTACCTTTCACAACTCAAAGTCGCCGACGAGGCAGGTTACGGCGTAGCATGGCTCGCCCAAGCACACCTCTCCACCGAGACCCAGAAGCTCAACAAGCGCCCGGTCATCCCCCACTGGGAAGGCGAAGTCGGCCTCTGCACCGATTTCTTCCAACTCGCCCAAGTCAGCATGGCCGCCACACAAAACATCGAGGTCGGCTCGGCCGTCCTCTCCATCCTAGCCAACGGAGGACCCATTGCAGTCTCCGAGAGAATCGGCAACTTCTGTGCCCTCCAACAGGCCCTAGGAAACACCCGCCGTCTGCATGTCGGCTTCTCCGCCGGCCGCTTCCAGTTCATGGCCTCACCATACGGAGTAGTTCCGAGAGGTCAGGTCGAAGAGGCGGCATGGCCAGCCCTACGCGGCCAGATCTTCTGGGAAGCCGCCGAAATCATGCTCCGCCTACTCAACGGCGAGGCCTTTTCATCAGATTCAGTCCGAAACACCACCCTGACCCGTGCCAACTTCCGTAGCGACGAGGACTGGGCAGCCGTCCAACAAGCAGCAGTCGACGAGCACGCCCTTGGGGAGTCACCCGAACAGGTGGAAATCCCGAACCGTTACTGGTTTGAGGATATCAAGTGCATCCCCCAAAATTGGGACCGCAGTCTCCTGAACCTAGTCCTCGGCAGCCACGAGCCAGCCCTTCAGGTCGAGGTCAACAAGTGGCGCCCTGTGCAAGTCTTCAACCTCAGCATCACCCAGCCCGAGGTCATCGAGGCAACCCACGACCGAATGGCCGAATCCTACCACCCAGACGGCGGGGAGTGGCAGCGCAACATGATGCCACGCACAATCATGGTCTTCCTAAATGACGAAGATGGCCTAACACCTGAAGAGCAGTCCGCCGCAGCCCACGAAGACTCCCAATCCACCCTCGCCTCCTACTGGCGCGCCCTCGAGGGAACCATCGACCCCACCAAGGTGTCCAAGGCTGCCGACAACGCTGTCATCGGAAACGCCGAGGAAATCGCCGCCCAAATCCGTGAGAGATTCCACCCCCAAGACCGGCTCATGCTCTGGTTCGACTTCTTCCGCCATGACTCCGCCCGCGTCTCCCGCGATATGCGCGCCTTCATGTCCAAGGTCGCCCCCCTAGTCAACGGAGGCCAGTGACATGTCACCCGAACACCGCCCCTCGTCCGTCGCCCCCGGTCGACCCGGCTCAGGTGTCTATCCGACTACACCACTAGGTGAGGCTCACGAAGGAATCGCCACCGGCCGTGATGTCGAATGGGAGCCGCTGGTCGATTTTCGGAGGAATGATGTCAGTGAGAACACGATTCACGGCGCAGTCGCATGGGCGCATGGCAACGAGGTGATTCACTCGTTCGGCGGGAACGTCCTCTGCTACGGCCGCTCGATGATGAAGCCGCTGCTGATGAAGACCTTCGTCGACGTCCTGACAGACGATCTCGACTGGGAGCAGAGGGCAATCGCCTGCTCGAGCCACAACGGTGACACCGAGCATGTCGCCGCCGCCCAATCAATCCTGACAGAATCCGAATGGGGCCTGATGCAGTGCCCGCTCGACGTCCCGCTCATCCAATTCGGCAGACAAGTCCGCCGTCCGCGTCGCTGGTACCACACCTGCTCCGGCGAGCACGCAGCAATCCTGCGCGCCCTCCGCAACATGGGAATCAACAGGGCTGGCTACACCCTGCCACAATCCGACTGGTTCCCTCTCTTCATCGAAGTTCTCAGGAATTTTCTCGGCGACCCTGATTGGACGCCACAGCGAGTCAGCAAGGACGGCTGCGGGCTCCCAACCGTCTCAAACACAGTCAACGAACTAGCCGTCATGTTCGCCGGACTCGCCGCCACCAAGGATGACGACTGGATTTGGGAGGCGATGCAGCGCAACCCCGACCTCATCGGCGGCTTCAACCGACTCGACTCGACCATCCTCAAAACCTCGGAGGGAACCGTACTCGCCAAGGAGGGCGCAGACGGCCTGCTCGGCCTCTCAGTCATCCATCCAGACTACCCGAAGGGGCTTGGAATAGTGGTCAAAATCGCCCACGGCTGGAACGCTCAGGCGACATGGTATGTCGCCCGCGCCGTGCTTGGAGTACTAGGGGTGGAACTGCGAAACCCCTACCCTCTACACCGGCAGAAGGCGTTTATCGTGCCTGGAGTGGTTCCGCCCGACCTACTTGGGAAACTCGAGGAGGTGGTGACCTGGGACGAGTGGGACCCGGACAGCGACCGCTGGTACTACGACTGGGAGAAGTATTCCAAGGCGATGACCAAGTCTCACGTCCATTCGGGAGAGAGCCACAATGAGTGACGATGTCGTAGACCTTCTCAACTACATCAACGGCGAGTTCAGACCGGCATTGTGCGACCACTGGATTGACGACCTCGCACCCGCGACAGGACAACTCATCGCCAGAATCCCTTGCTCCGACCACCGCGACATAGACAAAGCAGTTCAAGCCGCACGAAACGCCCTGCCTGACTGGTCCATCCTAACACATGCCGAAAGGGCGGACTGGCTCGACAAGATCGCTGACGCTCTTGAGGCACGAGCAGAGGAGGTCGCCCAACTCGAGTCACTTGACGCTGGCAAGCCAATCTCCCTCGCAAGAGCGGTCGACGCCACCCGCTCGGTCGCAAACTTCCGATTCTTCGCGCAGGAGGTCAGAACCTTTTGCCCTGAGACTTTCAAAATGAAGGATGCCACCAACCACGTCGTCTACAAACCGGTCGGTGTCGCTGGCCTGATCACCCCGTGGAACCTACCCCTCTACCTCCTTTCTTGGAAGGTCGCCCCCGCCCTCGCCATGGGAAATACCGTGGTCGCCAAACCCTCGGAACTCACTCCGATGAGCGCCAGCCTGCTCGCCGAAATAATCGATGATGTTGGCTTGCCGTCAGGTGTTTTCAACCTCGTTCACGGTTCAGGAGAACACGCCGGCGCCCCACTCACCAGCCACCCCGGAGTCGACCTGATTTCGTTGACCGGCGGAACCGAAACCGGCGCCAAGGTTGCTGCGGCCGCCGCCTCGTCATTCAAGAAGCTCAGTCTTGAACTGGGCGGGAAGAACGCCACCATCGTCTGCGCCGACGCCGACTTCAAAAAGACCGTCCCGGGAGTGGTGAGAGCTGGGTTCCTCAACCAAGGTCAGGTCTGTCTCTGCGGCTCACGCATCCTAATCGAGGAGGGCATCTACGACGACTTCGTCGAAGCGCTGCTCACCGAAGTCCAATCACTCCAAATCGGCGACCTC
>Ga0208879_1002016_pt1 | contig 18461 bp, 16 predicted proteins | sample Knorr_S15_td_Bot_FD_185605 | JGI IMG/M metagenome (GOLD analysis project Ga0208879, IMG submission 185605) | Marine microbial communities from Southern Atlantic Ocean transect - Knorr_S15_td_Bottom_ad_5009_LV_A (SPAdes) (version 2) | ecosystem: Environmental > Aquatic > Marine > Oceanic | place... | reverse complement strand
GACGTTGAACCCAGAAGCCCGGATCGATCCATGGGTAGCCGAACTTTCTCACCTCATTCGGATCCTTGCTCAGCCCGTTGCTGATGATGGAATCGTCATTGTCGGTGGCGTACATGAACCAGCAGAGGGACAGTTGCTTGGTGTTGTTCAGGCAGTAGGTGCCCTGCGCCTTGGCCTTGGCGTTGGCCAGCGCGGGCAGCAGCATGGCCGCCAAAATGGCGATGATGGCGATGACCACCAGCAACTCTATCAATGTGAAGGCGTACCGCTTGGTTTGGTTTTGTGTGTTCATTGTAATCAGTGGCATTGTTTCTTGCGCTTGGCCAAGTGCTTCATGGCAGCGGCTCTTTGCATTTGGGGCAAACCGGACGGCCATCCGGCAACTGCCCGGCCTGCATGTAAAAACAGCCGTTCACGGGGCACTTGAGGCCGTCCGCCAGCCGGCCCTTTTTGCACTTGGGACAAAACATCGGCCGACCCAGTTGAGCCGGGTTGTCGTCGTAAAAACGGCCGCGTGTCTCGGGGTCGATCACCTGCACCTCGCCGCAGGTGTTGCAACGGGCCCACGTGCCGCCGTCGGGAAAATCGGCGCTCGTGCCCGACGAAGACACAAAACTGACGATGAAGCCGCCACAAAGAATGATGGCGGCAATGGAGAGTCCCAGCTTGGCCTTGTCGTTCATCTGCGGTTTACCACCATTCCCGGTGCGGCTGGTTGTCGTTGTTCCAGCGCCGGAGCATGTTTGCGGCATCCGGCTTAAATGCGCCGCTGGGCTTGCGCGCCACAAGGTCCATCATCTTGTGATACTCGGAATGCCCGTCGGCCAGTAGAATATTGGAGCCAAGGGTGTGCCGTTTGCTGGGCCATTCCTTGGCAGGATTGTTAAAGTTGCCACCGTCACAGGGATCCACCGCGCAATCCCATACACCATCCGCTTGGGTATCGGAGATGCAAACCATGTCCGAGGGCATGCGCACCGTGCTTTCGGGGATCAAATCCTTCTCACTCTTAATATCCCCACCGAGACCCAGTGTGCGATCGTTCACTCTCACAAACTCACGCACTCCCCAGTCGTTGTAGCCGTACGTGAAAAAGGCTCCGCCACCGGGGTGAAGGTTGAACGGAAACGTGGGGTCTTTCTTTGTACGATCCTTGCCCTTGTAATCCTTCCACTTGAAGCGATCCGCTCCTTTGCCCTTTTTTGCCGGACAAAAAAACAGATCCGTACTCTCAGCGTAGCCGTAAAGCCGCCCTGTCCAAGCGATGGCGTTGTTGACCGGTTTTCCGGTGTACTTGGATAGGCCTATACCGGATCGGAGGTCCCAGTGTCCGGGATAATAGGCGTTGTCGGAGACGTACATCTGCAAGGCGAGACCCATCTGCTTCTCGTTGTTCATGCAAAAGATCTGCTGCGCCTTGGCCTTGGCCTGCGCCAGCGCTGGCAGGAGCATGGCGGCCAAGATGGCGATGATGGCGATGACCACCAATAACTCGATCAACGTGAATCCGGTTTGCTTGGCTTTGGTTTGCTTGCTCATTGGCTTAATAATTTTCCACTAAAAATCGGCGACGAAGCGGAAATCTGACATTCACCACGTAATAATCAACCCCAAAAGAGCCGTTTTTTTTTGCTGGCCAAGCTAAAGCGGGGGGTGCAGCATCCGGCTGTCCAACAACGAGACCAAGTACCATGGCAGACCTAAACTTCAACTGTCCGAAATGCGAACAGAATTTGGCCGTAGATGAGAGCCTGTCCGGCTCTGAGATTGAATGCCCCACTTGCAAAAAACCATTTCAAGTCCCTTCGGCCAACGATGAAAATGTGAAGCGAACCGAGGCGGAGCCAGCCCCTCCCGTGACTGCGGAGCCGGAAGTCAAAAAACTTGCCGTGCCGGTTCACGAGGGCGGCGAGGAGATTGTGCTGAAAAAGAAGAGTAGCTCGGAGCTTGCGGAGGCAATCACCGGCGACGGGAAAATCTGCGTCAAAACCATCAAGCGGGGTGAGTGCATCGAGCTGGGGCTGGACAAGTTCGACGAGGCGGTCAACAAGTTCCTCGAGAAGCTTTCCCGCGAGCAAATCATCAGCGTGCACTCGCTGAACTACTCGCACTTCGACCCCACCACCCAAAAGTATCTGCCCGACTACGCAGCAATGATCGTCTACGAGCGGTAGGGGGAGGGAGTTTTCAGTTTCAAGTTTTCAGCAGAGACGCGGATTTCCCGGCTTCAGAAAACGAACGGCGAGTTGAACAGGCCGCACTCGGGGCATCGGGAGCGATCCACGTCGTGGTCGTCGGTATAAACGTAGGCGCAACCGTCACAGCGAAACACCCGGTCCTCGGTCGGCTCCGGCTCGAAGCGTTTGCGCCGGTATTCGTAAAGCGCCACCATCACGCCCAACACACCGGTCACGACCGCGAAGCAGAGGAAAATGACTTGGCCGGGAAACATCAGGACGACGGCGGGGTTGGAGCGGCGGGCGGCTTGGCCGGCACTATTGTCCGCCAATGGAACAGTGCATCGCCCCACTCAAGCACTCCCGGCCGGTCGGGGCGATCGAACCGAGTCCGCTTGGTCGGCTCGAACCGGATGCCCCGGAGCAACTCGAGCGCACGCCGGTCGGCGGCGGCTTGGAATGCGTCGCCCTTGGCCAAGCGATCCTCGACCGTGGCCGACACCACGTAGCCGTCCGTGTTCACACCGATCCGGACACGCGTCCGCCGCAGCGCCTCGTCGTGCGGCATGGCCGGGACGGATACCGAGCGCACCACCGGCCGCTTGGCCAAGCTCCCCCGGAGCTCTAGCTCGGAGGCGGCGCGGACAGCCAAGCGGGGCGGCTCGACCGCCATCGACTTGGCAGGGCGCTTGGCCGGAATATCCGTGACGAAGGCGAGGTGATCCGGCAATGCCGCACGGAAGGTGGCCCCCAGAGCGGCGGGCTGATTGTCGAGCAGGCGCGGTGCTTCATTCCAGTTAATAAGCTGATGCTCCACCCCGGCAAACTGCCGCCAAGCCGTGCCGGAAAAACCGCGGCGGTTCGGCCGAGAAAACAGGGTTGGATCGCTGAACACCGCCCCCGGACCGGTGTCCGAGATCAGTTGAATCTGCGGCATCAGCCGGAGCGGTTCGTTTTTGTTGTGCGCGCGCACGGCAAGAGCATCGCCTCCCAGCCAAACAAGGACGCCCAGTTGCACCGCGAAAACAATCACAACCCAGATTCCCATGGCCCGGTTGGACCAACCCTCCCTCGGCTCGTGGGTTGACGGCTCGTCGCTCATGGTGAGGCACGGGGAACCGGCTCGAATGGCCGGGAAAAATCTGGCGGCCGAGAGGCCAACAAGACACGCCCGACACCGATCTCGCCGGCGACGGCGCAGAGCCGGACAATCGCCCCGTGTTGCACCGCTTTGTCCGCCTGAATCAGCAGCGAGATTTCTTTTGGCTCCTTGCCGCCCTGCTCGATGGCTCGGACGATATGGGGGCGCAACAACTCAGTCGATGGCAGCTCCAGCTCCACCTGTTGCCCGGCCTTGAGTTGGTAGTCGAGACGGGCCAAGCGGCCGTTCACGCGCACCCTGCCCTGCTCCACCGAGTGCCGGACAATGTTGTGATCCAAGTCAGGGCGGCGGTTGACCAGCAACTCGGCAAGAGGAAGGTTTTCCTCCTCCTCACTGACCGGCAGGGAAATGAGCTCGTCACGCAAAATGAGTCCGCGAAAATAAAGAATCCCGTTCGCATCTACAGCGACCGCCAGCGAAGGGTCATTCACGCTCGTGTGCTGGGAGGACTCCGGGAGGGTGATATCCACCTCGATGCCCGGCTTGAAAACCATGGAGGTGTGAAACAACAAGAGGGGCAACATCAGGAACAGCACCCCGACAAACGGGGCGAAGTCCAACCGCCCGTGGAAGGGCCGAATGCATCCCTGATTGTTCATTTGTCGCCAGCTTTGGGCACCGCCTTGCGGGCCGCCCGGGACTTGGCCAGACCGGCCGACTTGGACGGCGGCATTTCAAGAGTGATGATGTTGAGAATCTCCGAGGAGACCTTGTCGATATCCAAGGCCAAGTCGTTCTTGCGGCCGACGAGATAGTTGAAGGCGATGTAGCACGGAATCGCGATGGCCAAGCCAAGCGCCATGCAGACCAAGCCCTCCCAGATGCCGCCGGCCAGCGTCTTGGCCAGTACCCAGTTACCCTCCTGCCACACGCCGCGAAAGATGCGGATGAATCCCAGCACCGTGCCGAGCAGGCCAAGCAGCGGGGAAATCTGCGCCATGGTGCCCAACATATTCAGGCGTTTCTCGAGGCGCGCCACCTCGACCCGCTTGTTGTCATCGAGCAACTCGCGAAGCTGATCCCGCGAGAGTTCGCGGTTGAGGATGGCCAGCTTTGTCATTCGCGCCACCGGCCCCGGCGTGGCATCGCAAATCGCCACCAACTCGACGATGTTGTAGTTGTTTTTGAGATTCGTCCGGATACCGGCGATGAACTCCGTGGTGTTGATCTGGATACGGCGATAATTCAGCACTCGCTCAAGGAACGCCGTCACCGCAAACGCCGAGACCAACAGCAGCACCCACACCATGGGGCCACCCTGCCTCAACAGTTTCCAAGCGGAGTCGCCCGCCTCCAAAACATCAGCCTGCGCCAATAACTGCCAGTTCACGGCCCCTTATAGGCTTGCCGGGTGGGGAGTTTCAAGTTTGAAGGAACAAGTTTGAAATGAGCCGCCGCCCACAATTCGTACTCGTATCTCGTACTTCGCCCATCGTACTCGATTTCCAAGAACAAGGTAGGGACGGCTGTCCCCAGCCGTCCGCACTGGCCAAAGCTGGATACGGCGCGGTGTTGTCGCTTCCGCTTAAAACAACCACCGGTGCGGAACATGGGGAGCGCACGCGCCCCGCGTGCCGCCTTGGGCGCCCCGCCCAAGGCATGATTGGATGCCAGCCTGTTCACCCCGATTAAAGATTCCGGCGGGGCGCCAGAATCCGCACGCGAGGGCGCGTGCGCTCCCCGTTTCCTGCTTGGCCAAGCGCACGCTCACTTGCCGCCGGCCGGCCGGCCGATGCACCACAGGCTCTCGTGGGTTCGCAGGTAGATCGCCCCGTCCGACACCGCCGGCGTCGAGTTCGAGTACTCGCCCAGCGGGTTGCTCGCCAACAACTCAAACTTCGGGCTGGCGCGAACCACGTGCGTGTCGCCGGATTGGTTGGTCACGTACACCCGGTCGCCCACCAACACGGGCGAACCCCAAACGCCGGGATCACTCTTCGTCGCCGGCAGCCGCTCGGTGTAAACCGTCCCGCCGGTTTTCAGGTCGAGACACGTCATGAAGCCGGACATGTTCACAAAATAGGCGTGCCCCTCGTGCATGACCGGCGTGGCGATGCGGTTCTTCTTCGCGCGCGCCTCGTGCCAAAGCCGCTTGGCCGTCACGTCGCCGCTGCCGCCCGGCTTCACCGCGAGCGACGCGCCAAAGTAGCCGCCCATCGCCAGCACGACGTTGCCGTCGTAAACCGGCGACGTATAGACGAGCGGGTTCAACCCGTCGCAATGCCACAGCTCGCTGCCGTCCTCCGGGTTGATTGCCCGAAGCGTGTTGGCCTCGCTGATCACCAGTTCCGCGCGGCCGTTCACCCGGATGATAATCGGCGTGCTGAACGAGCCGGTCTTCCCACCCTTGCCCCCGCGAAAACCGTCCACGCGGGCGAGGTTGTCGCGCTCCTCGACGTTGCGCTTCCAAACCGTGCGGCCGGTCAGCTTATCGAGCGCGTACAACGCCGAGTGCGGGCCGGGGCCGTGATAAAGAATGCACACGTCGCCGAACAACACCGGCGACGTGCTGCTGCCCCACTCGTGCACCTGCGGGCCAAGGTCGCGATGCCAAAGTTGCTGCCCCTCGAGGTCGTACGCGGCGATGCCGGCCGAGGCGTAGTTGGCCACCACGATGCGGCCATCGGTCGCCGGCGAGCCGGAGCAGTACGGGTTGGTTTTGTGGGTGGTTTCCTTCTTGGCGTAACTCACGCCACTGCGCCAAAGCAGCTCGCCGGTGCGCTTGTCGAAACACATCACCGTGCGCCGCTTGTCGGCGTCGGTCGCCTGCGTAATGAACACCTTGTCACCCCAGACAATCGGCGAGCTGTTCCCGCGATCCGGCAGCGGAACCTTCCAGCGGACGTTCTTTTTCGTGTCCCACTTCAGCGGCACCGTCTCGCCCTTGGCCAAGCCGGAACCGGCCAAATCGCCGCGCCACGACGGCCAATTGCCCGCCTGCACGCCCGCCGCCAAAGTGAGGCCAAGCCCGAACACGGCGAACCCCCGGAACCAATTGTTTGCGTTCATCCGGGGGAGGCTATCGCGAAGCCTTGGCCAAGGGCAGGTTTTTTTTGGGCGAAACAAAACGGGGAGGAACAGTTCACCACGAAGAGCACGAAGGACACGAAGATTTCAAACCCCACCCCCTTCGTGCTCTTCGTGTCCTTCGTGGTAAAAAACGAATCCAAGATTGGGCTATTTCAACGTGTCGAGGATGACCTTGGCCACTTCCCCGGCCAAGGCGGCCGAGCCTTCCGGCGTGAAGTGCACGTTGGCCGGCAGCTGGATTTTCTCCAGCCTCGCGAGCGCGAACGCGTAAAGGTCGTGAATCGGTACGCCGTGCTTTTGCATCACACGCTTGGCGGCGGCGTTGTAACTCTCGACATCTGCCGGGATGCGCTGCGGACGAACCTTGGCCTCGGGCACCGGCGTGGTATTGCGCCAGATCAGCTTGGCCCCGGTTTGCTTCAGGCGGCGAACGAGTGAGTCGAGATTCTTTTCGTACGCGGCCAGTGTCACCTGCCGTTTGCCATGCGGCATGAATTTCAAGTCGTGCAGGCCCCAGTTAAAATGGATGACATCCCACGCGCCGCCGCCGAGCCACGACTCGATCTGCGCCAACCCGCGAATCGTCGGGCCGCCGTTGGTGGGGATGCGGTGCACATTGGCTTTGCCTTCGAGCAACTCGCGCGTCGGCAACGTGTAGCCGATGGAGATCGAGTCGCCGATCAGCAGCACGCGCGGCAAACCGGCCACGTCCTCGACCGGGGCCATAGGATTAGGTCGCTTGGCCTTGGCGTTCTGCGCTTGGCCAAGCGCGGGCAGCGCGAGCAATGTCGCGAACAACAGGGGGATCAACTTGGTTTTCATTTTTGGTTGGCGGAGAAAATTCCGTCGGCCTCCTCGAGCGTTTCTTTCGAGCCGATGTCGTACCACGTTCCGGGCACGCTCCACGTGTAAACCGGCATCCGCGGGTAGAGCCACTGGATCAGCCGGCCGGGCTGGTCGGGGTTGTTGCCGTCAGCGATGTACTGGTCGATGAGCGGCAGGACGGCCTTGGGATAGTGATACAGCGCGATACCGATGAGCGTCGACTTTGGCGCAGCCGGTTTTTCCTCGAAACTGGCGATGCAACCGTCGGCGTCCGGCTCGACCACGCCGTACTTGGTCGCCTCCTCCAAGCTGCCGACGTCGTACACGCCGAGCACGGGAGCGTTCTTCTCCGCGCACAAACGACCGTAATCGCCGAGTTTGTCGCTGAACAAATTGTCGCCGGCGACCACGATCACGTCGTCGTCAATGCCTTGGCTTTTCAAAACCAAATGCAGGTCGCCGATCGCGCCGAGTTTGTTGTCGTCGCCGGTGGAATGGTCGTTCACGACCCGCACCGGCGCGGCAAAGCCGGACGCATCGCGGCTGTCGGCCCATTGCTCGAAATGGCCCGCGAACTTCTCATTGGTCACGACGAACGCCTCGTCGATGGCGTCGATCGCCCCGAGGCTGGACAGGACACGATCGACCATCGGCTTGCCGGCGACCGGCAGCAGCGGCTTGGGCTGGTTGAGCGTGAGCGGGTAAAGGCGAGTGGCGTATCCGGCGGCTAAAATGATCAACTTCATTCTGGGCGGCGGAGCCTAAAAAGACCGGGCCGGATCGTCAACGCCGGGGAAAAACAAAAATACCGAAAAAAATTTGAAGCTTATCCGGTCGGCAGACGTATGGGGTTGCTCATCGTGCTTTTAATGAGCGCGGTGTGTTTTCATCGGGTTGGCCCTCGTTCGGCTGCAATAGCCGGGCGGGGGCTTTTTTATGCACCCGTATGAGCCGCCGCTACTTCACCTCGAACAACCCGCTCCCGGCGAAACTGACATCGCCGCGTCCCGGTGGCCCCGGGAAAACCACCGTCACGTCTCTTTTTCCTTTTTCGGCGTTGGCCGGTATCCGCAGCGTGCCGCGAATGCTGGTGCGCGACGTCCGCGCAAGGCCGGTCAGGCGCATGTCGCCGATGCTCACTCGTGAGGGCTGGATTTGCGTTGGCGGCAACGGCGGGAGCGCGTTGCCGTTCAGCGTCACGGTCACGGTCAACTGCTTCCCGGCCAAGCCGCTCCCGGGAGCCACACGGATGACGCCCCCGTCACCTCCGCCGTCGGGCGGTGGGCCGCCACCCCCGTCGGGTGGCCCTCCTCCGCCAGCCACATTGGGTGTGCCGTGGTACTTGGCTATAAAATACGGGAACTCCGCAGTGACAAAATAGCCGTAGTCGAACCCCAGAAAACTCGCCTCGTCGAACGTCGCGCCGCTGGCCAGTTTCACCTTGGCCAAGGCGCGCCCGTTGCACTCGTCCAGCGTTCGCCCCTTGCGGTTGGCCTCGTAGCCGTACTTGTCCCACGCGTAGGTCGAGTCGGCGCCGCCGTCGATGACGTCCGACTTGTAGTCGGCGTCCGGCTCGTAGCCGCTGACTTCCTGCCAATCAAACGCCTCGTCACCGGTTTTGCCGTCAACCGACTTGTAATGCGCGATGATCGGGTAGCCGTCCAGCGCGAAGGCGATGATGTTGTAATGCTCCTCCGTGCCGTCCGGCGCCTCGATCATGCACGTCGGCGCGAAGTGAAAATGATAATCCGCCTGCCCGCCGGTGTGCCCGTGGCAGTAGTCGAGGATGCCGTTGATGTACGGGTCGCCGTACGGGTGCGGAATCTGCGCCTCGTTCGGCCCGTAGATTGGCAACCCCGCCGTCGTGACCGCCACCGTGCCGAGCAGCGGAATCTGCGTCAGCTCATCCGCCGGCTCGGGGAAACGCGGAATCTCCCACTCAAAATTCTGCCCGCGCAACCCGTTCGGTGTCGTGCTGACAAACTCAAACGTCGGGATGCCGTTGCTCTCGACGATGATGAAGTCGTCGTCAAACGACACCGCCAACTCCGGATCAGGAAAGCCGCCCGCCGTGTTTTTCGGGTGCGGCGAAATCCCGGTGGCGAACCAGCGCACTTGATGCGGGTCGGCACCCTCGATTTTCACGCGGTAAAAAACCGCCGCCTCCCCGGCCACGAGCGGCAGCTTGAACTGCGTCGTGTCGATGGGCCAAGCGCTCCCGGCCGAGAGCGGCGTCCACTGCGGCTTGGCCAAGCCGGTCGAGTACTCGACGGTGTACTTCGCCTGCCCACCGGCGTTGTCCCATCGCAGCTCGTGGCCACCCTCATCCGCTTGGCCAATTTGCAGCCGATATTCCTGCGCCGCCGGCTTGGCCAAGCCGAGCAAAAGGCCAACCGCTGCCAGCCAAACTGAAAATTGATTTCGTCGTTTCATAACCACTCAACCAAGCTGCCGTGGCCAATCCACTCTTGCAACCACCCCCTGCCAGCGGCACTTTTGGCGCGTGGGTCACTCCTCTTTCAATAAACTCTCCCGCTTGGCCAAGCTGGCCGCGATCGCCCTGCCCTTGGCTTGGCTGACTGCGCTTGGCCAAGCGACCGATCTGCCGCCGCGCAGCGCGCAGTTTCCCACTCGCGTCGAGCAACTCAAGGCCCACATCGAGCGGGTGGATCAGCGCGCAGATCAACTCCGCGCACCGGAGTTCCCCACCGGCAAGGATTGGTTCAACTCCCCGCCGCTCACCTTCGCCAAGCAGCTCGCCGGCAAGATCACCGTGCTCGATTTTTGGACTTACTGCTGCATCAACTGCATTCACATTTTGCCGGATCTCGCCGAGTTGGAGGAGCGTTACGCCGGTTATCCCGTCGCGTTCGTCGGCGTGCACTCGGCCAAGTTCGACAACGAAAAAGTGTCCGAAAACATCCGCGACGCCGTGCTGCGCTACGAGATCGCCCACCCGGTTATCAACGACGACACGATGCACATGTGGCAGCGGATCGGCGTTCGCAGTTGGCCGTCGATGGCCGTCGTCGGCCCGAAGGGCAACCTCATGCTGATGGTCTCCGGCGAGGGCAACAAGGAGTTGATCGACGCCTGCATCACCGCCGCGCTCGCGTTTTACCCGAAAGACATTTTCCGGCACGACCCCATCCCGATGTCGCCGGAGAAGGACAAAAAACGCATCGACTCCCCGCTGCGTTACCCCGGCAAACTGGCGATTGATCCCGACGGCGAACGGCTCTTCATCAGCGACTCGAGCCATCACCGCATCGTCGTCACCGACCTCGACGGCCAATTCATCGACACCATCGGCACCGGCCGCATCGGCTTGGCCGACGGTGGCTACGACGAAGCGCAGTTTTTCCGGCTGCAGGGGCTCGCCTTTCACGACGGCAACCTTTACGTCGCCGACGCCGAAAACCACGCGCTGCGCGTCGTCGACACGAAAGCCAAAACCGTCCGCACACTCGCCGGCAACGGCACGCAGGGGCGCGATTACAACGGCGGCAAGGGCGGCCGCGAGCAACCCATCAGCACGCCGTGGGACGTGTTCGTCGAGGGCGGCCAAGTCTTCATCGCCATGGCCGGCACACACCAGATTTGGTCGTACGACCTCAAGCAAAAAATCGCGAAAAACTTCAGCGGCAACGGCTCCGAGCAAAACCTCAACCGCGCCGACCGGCTGCTCGCCGCTTGGGCGCAGCCGTCCGGCTTGGCCGTCGGCAACGGCGAACTGTTCGTCGCCGACAGCGAGAGCAGCACCGTGCGCGCGATCGACTTGATGAGCGGCGCCACCCGCACCATCGCCGGCGGCGAGAATGACCAGCCGCGCAACCTGTTCGCGTTCGGCGACACGGACGGCGTCGGCGAAAAAGCCCGCATGCAGCACGTCCTCGGCGTCCAGTGGTGGGCGGAGGAAAAGAAAATCATCGTCGCCGACACGTACAACCACCGGCTCAAGCTGGTCGACCCGAAAACCGGCGAGGCCAAGCGCTGGGTCGGCTCCGGCAAACCGGGCCTCCGCGACGGCAAGGGACTCGACGCCCGATTCTCCGAGCCGTCCGGCTTCGCGATTGGCCCGCAGGGCAAACGGCTGTTCGTCGCCGACACGAACAACCACGCCATCCGCGTCGTCGATCTCGAGTCGCTCGACGTGAGCACGCTCCATCTCAGCGCTGTTCCCGCCGCCGGCGAACCGGTCGCGCCGCGCAGTCTCCGGTTGGCCGACCTGCCCGGCACGCCGACGATTCGCACCGAGCCGCTGCGCTTGGCCAAGGGCAAAACCGGCACGCTGACGCTGAGCCTCGCGCTCCCCGCCGGCTATCATTTCACCGAGGACGCCGGCAGCCGCTGGCAAGTCATCGCCGAAGACAACTCGCCGGTTGCCATCGCCGAAACCAAGGCCGCCGGTGCGCTGACGGAAAACGCCACGATCCGCATCCCGTTGACGCTGAAAGACGACGCCAGCGGAGGGCTCGTGCGAGTCGAGGCGATCGCCTACTTCTGCGAAGACGACGGCCCGTGCCAAATTTCCGGCGTGTTGTTCGAGGTGCCGGTCGCGCTGGGCCAAGCGGCCGGGAAACCGGTCGAGCTGAAGCACACCTTCAGCAGCCAAATATCAAAGTTCGGTCAAAAGTAGCAACTCTGCACAAAAAGAGCGTGCCTCGGTGAGTGGCTTCGCCTAGATTTTGCCGCACACCGATTTCTGAAGGTGGCTTGTCTGCCTTCCGGTGTTTTTTAACCAACAAAACAATACCAACATCATGTCTCAAAAAGTAGGATTTGTCGGAGTCGGCCGCATGGGCGCCAACATGGCACGCCGGCTGAAGGATTGCGGATACGACATCTCCGCTGTGTACGACATCCGCAGCGAAGCCGCCGCCGAACTGGCCGCCGAACTCGGCACCACCGCCGCCACGACGCTGGCGCAGGTCACCGAGTTGTCGGACGTCATCATCACCGTCGTGATCGACGACGCCTCGATGCGCACGATCTTCGCCAGCGAGGGCGACAGCCTGCTGACCGGCGCGGAGGGGCGCGTGTTCATCAACTGCGCCACGGTCAGCCCGTCGGTGCATGTGGAGACCGAGACCGCCGCCAAGGCCGTCGGCGCGGAGTCGCTCGAGGGCTGCATGGCCTCCAGCATCACCCAAGCGCGCGACGGCACGCTGTACCTGATGCTCGGCGGCGACAAGGCCACCTACGACAAGGTCGACGAGTTGCTCGGCAAGTTGTCGCACAACAAGCGCTACGTCGGCGAGGCCGGCAAGGCCGCGCAAGTGAAGGCGCTCGTCAACATGGTGATGAATATCAACACCGCCGGATTGGCCGAGGGGCTTGGCTTGGCCGACGCGCTTGGCCTCGACCTCAACATGGTGATGGAGATTTTCTCGCAGACCGGCGCCAACTCCCGCGTGCTCGAGACGGACGGCGAAGACATGCGCGACCGCGACCACGAATGCTACTTCTCCGGCGCGCATGCCGCGAAAGATTCCGGCATCGCGCTGGCGCTTGGCCAAGCGGAGGGGCTTGACCTCCCGATGGCCGCCGCGTCCAAGGGGCAGTTCGACAAAATGATCGAGAAGGGCATCGGCGAACTGGACAAGTCCGGCGTGGCCGAGCTGACCTTCAAGGGCCGCACCGCCTGAGCCGGGAGGGGCGAGTTCCACCTCCCTCCCCTCCAACGCGACGTCGGTGCTTCACTCCGCCGGAGCACTCCAAGACGCTGGCGCGAGTCGCTGACCCGCTTGGCCAAGCTCAAAAAATATATTTTTCGCTTGCACCGGCAGCTGGGGTTTGCTCTTTTCCACGGCCTTTGCCCGGCCAAGGCCTCTGGGATGGCGCTTCCGCCGGGCATGCAAGGATGGACAACTTACACTTTAGCGGAAACGGTAACGGACGCTACTCGGCCAAGAAGATGGCCAAGCCGATCAATTTCCTGTGCATTGCCCCGGAAGCGCAGGAAGTGTGCGTGATCGGGGATTTCAACGAGTGGAACGGCGATTCGCACTCCATGAACCGGCAGTTTGACGGCTCGTGGAGCACGCAGATCGACCTGCACCACGGGCATCACCGCTACCAGTTTCTCATCGACGGCAAGCCATCGCTCGACCCCAGCGCCAACGGCGTGGTGCGCAACGAGCAAAACGAGCGCGTCTCCCTCATCGCCGTTAGCTAACACCATATTTCAACCAAAACAAGGCGGCCAAATGGCCGCCTTTTTCGTGTCAAAAATCTATCGGGGTAATCAGTTGTTCTCTGGATCCGGCGGCGGCGGTTGCTCCTTAAGGCCGACCGACTCGGCGATATCCTTGAACTCCGTTCGCTCCACCGTGTTGAGGCACTTGCCGCGCTCGGTGAGCTTCTCGTTGATCTTCACGACCGTCTCGGTCATCCGCTCGTGCGTGTCCTGAGTGCCGCCGGCGACGACAAAATTGTCGCCGGTGGTGATGCGCTTGTGGCCATCTGAATCCAACCCAAGCCCCACCATCACTGATTTTTTGTTACTGCTGCTCCTTGGCACGCCGAAAAGATAACGTCTGCGAAAGCTCGGTCAAGAGCCAAAAACAGCGGCAACACACCTTGGCCAACGGGGCAATTCTGTCTTTCGCCGCAAGCGGTTCGCCGATAAACTTGGCCAAGCGGCAGATGAAAATTGCCATCGCACAAATCAACTCCACCATCGGCGACTTCGACGGGAACGCGGACAAAATCGTCGACGCATGGCGGCGTGCCGACGAAGCCGGCGCCGAACTTGTCGTCCTGCCCGAGCTGGCGCTTTGCGGCTATCCGCCGCGTGACCTGCTGGCCAAGCCGGCGTTCCTCCGCCGAAACCAAGAGGCGCTCGAGCGCTTGGCCAAGCGCGGCGGCAAGGCGGTCACCGTCGTGGGCTACGCCTCCGTCAACAAAACCGACTCCGGCCGCCCGGCGCAAAACTCCGCCGCCGTGCTCCAAGACGGCCAAGTGGCCGCCGTCCGCCACAAGACACTGCTGCCGACCTACGACGTGTTCGACGAAGATCGCTACTTCGAGCCGGCGAGCGTCAACACGCCGGTCGAGATTCTCGGCAAAAAAATCGGCATCACCATTTGCGAAGACATTTGGAACGATGAAGTTTTTCTGCACGACCGCCGCTACGACCGCCGTCCCGCCGAGGAGCTCGCCGCCGCCGGGGCGGAACTGTTGCTCAACCTCTCCGCCTCGCCGTGGAGCCTCGGCAAGGAGCACAGCCGACACGTACTGCTCTCGCAGATCTCGGCCAAGTGCGGCTGCCCGCTGGTGTACTGCAACCTCGTCGGCGGGAACGACGAGTTGGTGTTCGACGGCGGCAGCCAATACTACAACGGCCACGGCGTGCTCGGTGCCAGCGGCACGATGTTCGCGGAAGATTTGCTGTTCATCGACACGGAAACCATCGAGCCGAAGTCGGGCGACACCTCCGACGACAACGAGAAAATTCACAAGGCGCTCTCGCTGGGCGTGCGCGATTATCTGCACAAGTGCGGCTTTTCGTCGGCGGTCATCGGGCTGAGCGGCGGCATCGACTCGGCGGTCACCGCAGTGATCGCTGTTGATGCGCTCGGCGCGGAGAATGTCCGTGGCGTGGCCATGCCGTCGCAGTACTCGTCGCAGGGCAGCCTCGACGACGCGGAGGCCTTGGCCAAGGCGCTGGGCATCCAGTACGACGTCGTGCCGATCGAGCCGGTGTTCGAGCAGCTCAAGTCGCAACTCGGCGGAATTTTCGAGGGGCTTGACGAAGGCACGGCCGAGGAAAACATGCAGGCGCGCATTCGCGGCAACATCCTCATGTCGATGTCCAACAAGTTCGGCTCGCTGCTGCTGACGACCGGCAACAAGAGCGAGCTGGCGGTCGGCTACTGCACGCTTTACGGCGACATGTGTGGCGGCTTGGCCGTGATCAGTGATTTGCCCAAGACGAAGGTTTACAGCTTGGCCAAGTGGATCAATCGCGAGCGCGAAATCATCCCCGAGTCCACCCTCACCAAGCCGCCCTCGGCGGAACTGCGGCCGGATCAACTCGATCAGGATTCGCTGCCGCCGTATGACGTGCTCGACAGCATCCTCGAGGCATACGTGGTGGACGGGCAGGACGCCGAGGCGATCGTCGCCTCCGGCCACGACGAGGTGACGGTCCGGCGGATCATCCGCCTGATCAACGTCAACGAATACAAGCGCCGACAAGCCGCGCCCGGCATCAAGGTCACGAGCAAGGCGTTCGGCATCGGCCGCCGCATCCCAGTGGCCAAGCGGTTCTCATGACCGGTTTTTCAATCGCGAAGCCCAGCGCTTGGCCAAGCGGGCTGTGAACAGGTTCTGCTTGTTTTTCCTGAATGCGGCGGCACGCTCGCGCGTCCCTTGGTGCGGCTCACTCGCTGCAGTCGATACCCAATTTCCCTGAATGAGAAAACTGATTTATCTTGGAGCCGCGTTGGCTGGCTTCGCAGGCTCCGCCTTGGCTGCCGACGAGACCGCGAGCAAACCGCGCCCGTCCATCATCGCCCTGCGCGTCGAGCAACCGCCGGTCATCGACGGCCTACTTGACGATGCGGCTTGGCAGCAGGCACCGGTCGCCGGCGACTTCGTGCAGCAGGACCCGGATGACGGCGAGCCGATGACCGAGCGCACCGAGTTTCGCGTGCTTTACGACGACAATGCGCTGTACATCGGCGTGTGGTGTTACGACTCGGAGCCGGGCAAGATCATCGCCCGGAGCATGACGCGCGACGATTATCCCTACGAAGACGACCACCTCTACATCGCGATCGACTCGTTCCACGATTACCGCAACGGCTACGCGTTCGCCACCAACGCGAACGGCTGCCGATGGGACGGGTTGATCATTAACAACTCCTACACCGGCGGCAGTTGGGACGCGATCTGGGAATGCAAAAGCCGGACCACCAGCGAGGGGTGGTTCAGCGAAATCGCCATCCCGTTCAACTCGATCTCCTTCGACCCGGACAAGACGACTTGGGGGTTCAACATCTCGCGCAACATCCGCCGCAAAAACGAGACCGGCCGGTGGCACAACGCGCAACGCCAGCTCTGGACATCAAGCGTGTCCGACGCCGGCGAGATCCGCGGCCTCGTCGGCCTGCATCAGGTTTCAAAATGGGAAGCGCGGCCGTACGGCATGGGCAAGTACCGTCACGATCACGACTCGGGCGACGGCAGCACGCTGGGCGATTTCGGCGGCGACATCAGTTACAAACTCGCACCAAATCTCTCCGCAAGTCTCTCGGTGAACACCGATTTCGCCGAGACGGAGGTGGACTCCCGGCAGCTTAACTTCAGCCGGTTTTCGCTGTTTTACCCAGAAAAACGTGACTTTTTTCTCCGGGACTCCGGCATCTTTCAGTTCGGACAACAGTCACGCCGCAGTTCCGTCGCGACCATTCCATTCTTCAGCCGCCGGATCGGGCTGACCCAAAACCAGAGGCCGGTGCCCATCAACCTCGCCACCAAAATCACGGGGCGAATCGGCAAATACAGCATCGGCATCATCGACGCGCAGGTCGACGGGCACGACGGCATCGGCAGCCAAAACGCCTTCGTCGCGCGCATCTCCCGCAACGTGCTTGAGCAGTCGTCGATCGGTCTCATCACCACCATCGGCGATCCCAATTCCGACGAGGACGCCTACCTGATCGGGACCGATTTCAACTACCGCACGACTACTTTCCTCACCGACAAAACCGTGCGGGCCAGCGTCTATGCCTTGGCCAATTATGACGAAGCCTCCGACTGGAGCCAGGTCTACGGCGGCAGCCTCACCTACCCCAACGACCTGCTCGACGGCGGGCTGTCGTTCTTCGAAGTCGGCGAGGCTTTCCAGCCCAAGCTCGGCTACACCCGCCGAACCGGCATCCGCAATTTCAGCTCGTGGATTTCCTACCGCCCCCGCCCGGAGAGCATCGAGTGGCTTCGCAAATACGGCCTGACCTATCGCAACTCCACCTACACGAATCTCGACAACGATCTGGAATCCCAGAGGCACTCGTTCTACCTGCCATTTCTGGATTTCGAGTCCGGCTACGAACTCTATTTTAAGATCGACCGGGAATACGACCGACCGGAACACGACTTCCCGATTTCCGGCGGCGCAATCATCCCCGCCGGCGAATACTGGACAACGGAATACACCATCGACTTTGAGTTGAAAGAGTCCGGCAAATTGCGCGGCGATTTCGGATACCGTTTCGGCGGATGGTACCACGGCGACAAGCAGACCGCCTACACCCAGCTTGGCTACGACCCGGCCAAGTGGCTGAACCTGCGCCTCGAGTATTCGTACAACTTGTTCGAATTGCCGGACGTGGAGTTCGACGCCCACATCGCCTCCAGTAAAATACGGATCAATTTCACGCCCGACATGGGCTGGTCGCACCTCGTTCAGTACGACTCCATCACCAAGTCGATCGGCTATCACACCCGCTACTTTTGGGAGTTTCAGCCCGGCAAAAAACTCCACGTTGTCCTCCGCCAAAACTACGGCGACGAGGATCACTTGTTTTCACTGCGCGAGAGCGAGTTCGTCCTCAAGACCGTGGCTACTTTTAGGTTTTAACCTTGGCCAAGCGCGGCCCAAGACCGCATAAGTCATTGACACGGAACTCCCGTTTCGCTAACAAGACCGGCCCTTGGCCAAGCCAACGGAAAGACTCACAAAACCCATAGATTCAAAGAAAATGGCACTGCGACTAGGCGATGAGGCTCCGAATTTTCAGGCGGAGACAACTGAAGGTAATATCGACTTCCACGAATGGATCGGTGATGGCTGGGCGATCCTGTTCTCCCACCCGGCGGACTACACCCCGGTCTGCACCACCGAACTGGGCTACACAGCCAAGCTCCAGCCAGAGTTCCAAAAGCGCGGCGTCAAGACGATCGCCGTCAGCGTCGATTCGCTCGAGGATCATCACGGCTGGATAAACGACATCAACGAGACGCAAAACACCACTGTCAACTTCCCGATCATCGCCGATCCGGACCGCGCCGTCGCCACCGCGTACGACATGATCCACCCGAACGCCGCCGAGAAGTTCACCGTGCGCTCGGTGTTCATCATCGACCCGAAGAAAAAAATCCGCCTGACCTTCACTTACCCGCCGGCCACCGGCCGAAACTTCGACGAGATTTTGCGCGTGGTGGACGCCCTGCAACTGACCGACAACCACGCCGTCGCCACGCCGGTCAACTGGAAAGACGGCGACGACTGCATCGTCGTGCCGACGCTCTCCGACGAG
>Ga0208879_1002014_pt1 | contig 18467 bp, 12 predicted proteins | sample Knorr_S15_td_Bot_FD_185605 | JGI IMG/M metagenome (GOLD analysis project Ga0208879, IMG submission 185605) | Marine microbial communities from Southern Atlantic Ocean transect - Knorr_S15_td_Bottom_ad_5009_LV_A (SPAdes) (version 2) | ecosystem: Environmental > Aquatic > Marine > Oceanic | place... | reverse complement strand
AAGTGGGGCATTTGAGGACTTATACATCCATCACGGTCCAGAAGGATTCCCTAATGTAGACGCTAATACAACTGATGATGTAATGGTTTTCTTTATTGAAGGAGATGCAAGTGCTCTTGCTTGCCTTCAAGGAAATGGATGCGGCACTCAGGGTGATTGGCTAACAGGAACGCCTTATCCTGTATTTTGTACTGATGGAACTGTAAATAACAATAATACTACATCATTATACTCTATTGGATATTGGCCTACTATTTATATGATTTGTCCAGATCGAACACTTATAGAGGCTGGTCAAAGCAGTATGATTTGTCCAGATCGAACACTTATAGAGGCTGGTCAAAGCAGTAGTCCGTATAGCCTTGTTTCTTGTAATCCTGCAGCTACTTTTTCAAATGACCCTAATGTGATGCTATATTCAGGTGCTTCTATCCAGTGTAATGGGACTCTCGCTCCTGTGGTAACTATTATGAATAATGGAATTAATAATTTAACATCAGTGGATGTTGAGGTAGACGTTACTGGAAATACTACATTTAATACCACTGTTTCATGGACTGGAAATCTTAGTACTTATCAATCAACAAACTTTGTGCTTCCAACAATTACTGGTATGCAAGGCTATGAATTTATTATGATTACAGTAAGCAATCCAAATGGGGGAATAGATGGAGATTTAACTAATAATGTAACTGGCTTTACATCTTATCCTCCTGGGCTTGGTAATCCTCCAAGTCAAGGACAGATAACTGCTTCAATTACACAAAACGGTAATTCTCTTACAGCAAATGCTGCAAACGGATCTTCTCCATACATTTATACTTGGAGTAATGGTCTGCCTTCCACACAAACTGTCACACCTACTGTTGGGGGTAGTTATTCGGTTGTAATAGAAGATGCTAATGGATGTATATCTGACCCTGTTACACGTATACTTACCATTTCAACAGGTGTAGAAAATCCTAACTATGTAAATGGACTTAATATTTATCCAAATCCATCGGAAGATGTATTTACGATTACATTTAATAGTGAAAAAGCACAGGGGTATAAACTTAGCGTTCTGAATGTGCTTGGAGAGGTTATTTTTTCAGATAAATTAGACAACTTTTTTGGAAATTATTCTAAGCAAATATCCTTATCAAAATATTCAAAAGCGATATACTTCCTTGAAATTGAAACAGATGAGGGAAGGGTTAATAAGAAGCTCGTTTTACAATAAATTTTTTAGGAAACGAAAAATAGAAAAAAGGCTCAAATTGAGCCTTTTTTTATGTGACCCAGGGAGGATTCGAACCCCCAACCCTCAGAGCCGAAATCTGATATTCTATCCAGTTGAACTACTGGGCCATGGGCACAAAAATAACAATCCTTTTTAGCTTATCTCACAATTTTTTAAGGATTATAAAGTTATCTGCTAATAATGCATTATTATTGTATTTAAGATGATAACAATTAGAATCTATTTTTGTTTACTGCTATTTTGCAGCCCAATTTTGACCAAAGCCCAACTCACGGCAATAGGGAGTTGGCGTGACCATTTACCATATCATAATGCTACATTTATTGCAGAAGTAGAGGAAAATATTTATTGTATTACCGAAAGTGGTTTGTTTTATTTTAATAAAGCGGACCAAACGATAAATCGTATGTCCAAAGTAAATGGGCTATCTGATACAGAGGTAACCAAAGTTGCTTACCAGTCCCAAAGCAAAACTCTGCTTATTGTCTATAAAAACTGTAATATTGACCTTATCAAAGATGGGCAAATAATCAATATTTCTGATATTAAGCAAAAGCCTATTTTAGGAGAGAAAACAATCAACAATATCTTTTTCATTGATAAAATTGCTTATTTATCCAGTCCTTTTGGTTTGGTGGTTTTAGATGTGGAAAATGAAGAGATTTTAGATACTTATAAAATAGGGGAGGGCGGTAATTTTGTGAAAATTAATGATATTACTTTTGATGGAGATTCTATTTTTGTTGCAACATCTGACGGTATTTATTCAGCAAATATTAATGAGGCAAACCTTTCTGATTTTCATAACTGGAGAAAGAATAGTGCCTTTGAAATCGGGCTAAATGCTAATAGTAAATTTGAGAATATCGCCTATTTTGATGGGAATATTTACGCTACTACGAGTGATAGCGCCAACAATGATGTGGTAATTATTTATGAAAATAATGCGTGGAGAATATACAGTGCTCCTAGTAAAAAAATAGAGCATCTTCATCTTTCCTATAATAGTTTGTTTGTGGTCCTTGACGATCAAGTCAATATTATAAAAAATGACAGTACAACTGAAATAATTACCCAAAATATCTCTAATCCAAAACATGCGATTTATGATAAAGACGGGAATGTTTGGGTGGCCGATTTCAATAAAGATTTACTTAAGTATAATAACACCTCATTTGTTCAACAAATTGATCCTAATGGGCCAAGAACAGCTAACAATTTTAAGCTTATACAAAACAATGATGATTTGTGTGTTGTTCCAGGAGGATATTACGCGAGTATGGCTCCCATGTGGAATAGTGATGGTGTTTTTTTTTATAGAGAAAATTCGACTTGGGATTACAATTCAGTTTCAGAATTAGGGAATACATATGATATTGTAACTGCCGCTTTTAACCCTAATAATAGAAATGAAGTTTATTTAGGGAGTTGGAATTGGAATGGAGGGGTAATAAAGCTCGATAATAATAATTTTGTAGAGAAATATAATTATCAAAATACCAATGGTGCACTAGATACAATAAGCTTTGCAAATACAAATGGGAGGATTAGAGTTTCTGATTTAAAATTTGATAAAAATGGAAATATGTGGGGGTTAAGTTCTCTTGTCCAAAATTCGTTATTTGTAAAAACAAAGAGTAATAATTGGTATTCATTTAATTTCAAAGGGGTTGATGGATCAAGTTCAGAGTTTAAAGATTTAGTAATTGATAATTACGGTCAGAAATGGGGTATAATAAAAAATGCTGGGCTTTTTGTGTATGATGATAAAGGAACGATTGACAACCAAAATGATGATGAAATTCAGCTTATCAATAAAAATATTGGAAGTGGAAATTTACCCTCATTAGAAGTGTATTCTTTGGCAGTTGATTTAGAAGGAGAAATATGGGTAGGAACAGATAAAGGAATTGCTGTTTTTTACTCACCTGAATTGGTTTTTTCAGGAGAAAATTATGATGCACAGCAAATACTTATTCAACAAGGGGAATACGGACAATATCTATTGGATACCGAAACGATTAATTGCATTGAAATAGATGGTAATAACCGAAAATGGATTGGAACAAATGGAGCTGGTGTTTTTTTACTTTCAGATGATGGGACTAATGAAATTCATCATTTTACTACCGAAAACAGTCCCATTTTTTCAGATAATATAATTGATATTGCAATAAACGAAATTAGCGGAGAGGTGTTTATCGGCACGGAAAAAGGGATTATTTCCTACAGATCAGATGCTACTAAGGGCTTTGATGCACACAAGAATGTACTTGTTTTCCCAAACCCAGTGAAAGAAAATTATACTGGGAAAATTGCGATTAGGGGCCTTGTGAATAATGCCAATGTAAAGATAACAGATATCAATGGAAATTTAGTTTTTGAGAGTTTTGCTAATGGTGGTCAGGCAATTTGGAATGGGAAAAACCAAAGCGGAAATAGGGCGAGTACCGGGGTGTATTTGGTTTTCAGCAGCAATATTGATGGGGAGGAAACAATGGTGAGCAAAATTCTTTTTATTCACTAATGCTCCAAAAAACAAAGGGCATTGCTCTACATTATTACAAATATTCTGAAAGTTCAATAATTGCTAAAATTTTTACACGAGATTTTGGCCTGCAGTCTATTATAATAAATGGGGTAAGAAAAAAAAACGCAAAGTCAAAATTAGGGCTTTTCAGACCCTTTACTTTATTAGAATTAGAGCTGTATAAAAAATCAAAAATAGGGCTAAAACGAATAAAAGAAATCTCCATTTCTGAAATTTTAGAAAAAATTCCAAGGGATATAAATAGAAGTTTATTGGCTGTATTTATAGCTGAAGTGTTATTAAAAGTACTGATTGAAGATGAAAAAGAAGAGGTTCTTTTTAGCTTTATTGAAAATGTGATTGTAGAGTTGGAAAATAGCCAAGAAATACCAAAAACATATCCCTTGCTTTTTCTTTTTAATTTGAGTTCCTACTTAGGATTTTATCCTTCAAAATTAAATGCTGAATTCCCTTATTTTGATTTACAAAATGGTTGCTTTACAGAACAAGAATTCGGGCATATTTATTTTATAAAGGGGAAAGATTTAAATAATTTTAAGGCGCTATTGTTTGAGAAAAAAGAAGATTTATCGAATACTGACCGAAAAAAAATGATTCTAATTTTGTTAGATTATTATAAATTACATCATCACGAATTGAAAAATTTAAAATCCCATAAGGTTATTGAGCAGTTGCGAAAATGAAAAAAATTTGTCTACTTTTTATTTTCTGCAGTTTTCAATCTTTATCTGCACAAGATGTAATCATCCAAGATCAGATTACAAAATCTCCCATAAAAAATGTTGCTGTTTTTTCAGTTGATAAAAGTCGTTCAGCAATAAGCAACAACTTTGGGAAAGTTACTCTTGATGTTTTTAATAATAATGACACCATAAGTTTTCAGCATATTTCTTACAGCCCTGTCAAAATTCCCCTAGTTAAAATTAGTGGAGGTATTTTTTACTTAGCACCAAAAACTACCTTATTAAAGGAAGTGTTGTTGCATACAAATCGAAAAAATTCTTTTAGAGAAGATTTACAAATATTATCGATAAACAGGAAGCATATCATGCAAAGCCAATCAAACAATACAGGTGATTTGTTACAAAAATCTATAGGAATTAATATACAAAAAAGCCAAGTAGGAGGGGGAAGCCCAAATCTTAGAGGAATGGAGGCGAATCGTATTTTACTTATTGTGGATGGTGTAAAAATGAACAATATTATTTATAGAAGTGGGCACCTACAAAACATTATGACTATTGATCCTTTTTCATTAAATAAAATTGGGGTGGGGAATGGCTTATCGTCTGTTGTTTACGGAAGTGGAGCTTTGGGTGGTGTTATTTTAATTGAAACCATAAAGCCATTTAAAACTGATAGCTCAGAATTCTTTTTTTCCCAACAAATTGAAAGTGCTTCTGATGCTGTATTAGGTCATTTTCATGCTAAATACGGAAAAAATAAGTTTCACTTTTTAAGTGGGCTAACTTTTAAATCTTTCGGTAATAGTAAGATGGGAAGTAAGCGATTACACGGCTACCAAAATTGGGGAAGTGAAGTAGTTGTAACTAATGGAAATGAGCAATTATTTACGGCATACAAACAAGCTGATTTTATTCATAAAACAGACGTTAATCTGAGTGAAAAAATACTTCTTTCGCTAAACACACAATACAGTCGCTCCACTAAAATCAATCGTTTTGATATGCTCAATGATGCTCAGAAATATTCCGATTGGTATTATGGTCCTCAAAAAAGATTCTTGCAAATTTTATCTATAAAAAAAGATGTGACTAGTTTACTATGTGACAAATCAACCCTTACTTTTAGCTATCAAAACATAGCAGAGTCCAGACATAAAAGCAGATTAGAAAGTTCTGTTTTTACAAGGCGTTTTGAGGAAGTTACTATTTTTGACTTATTATTTAATTTTGAAAAAACTAATACTGAATTCACCTTAAATTATGGGATAGAAGGGCGTAAACAGGCCCTTGTTTCTAGTGCGTATAATCAAGAAGGGGCTTATGGGAAAAAATTATATGCTACTAGTAGGTATCCTGATGGTGGCAGTAGCGGCTTGGATTGTTCCTTATATGGGCTATTGAACCGAACAATAACAAATAATCTCTCAGTAAATGCTGGAGTCAGATTTAATGTAAACAAACTACAGGGGGTTTTTGACGACACCACTACTTATCATCTACCATTTAATAAAATTACGATTAAAAATTCTTCTTTCTCGAGTTCAATAAATATCAAATATAGTCCTAAAGATTGGACTTTAATTTCTTCTATTTCTAATAGCTATCGAAATCCCAATATGGATGATGTAGGTAAGGTTTTCTCAAAAAATGACAAATGGGTTGTGGTGCCAAATAGTAAATTAACTCCTGAAAAAGCATTGATAATAGATGGAGAGATCCGGAAGTTTATTAATGACCAATTGGAGTTTAAACTTCTTCTGTTTCAAACATTACTTGTAGACGCTATTGAAAGGAGGGATGTTGTTTTTAATGGGGCTGACTCCCTTTTTTATGATGGCGTAATGATGAAAACACAAAGCAATCAAAACATTGGAAAGGCAAAAATAAGTGGTATAAGTTATTCCATTCTTTATAATATTACGAAACGGATTCGCTTTTCTTCAATAGGTAATTATACAAAAGGAGAAACTGCTAAAAATTTACCTCTTGCACATATTCCCCCTTTTAATGTAAATAATTTTTTGGAATATAATATTACTAAAAACAAAAGTTTAGTATTTTATGTCTTTTATAACGCTTGGAAAAAGAAGTCTGATTTTGACATTGCTGGAGTTGACAATTTGGATGAGGCTACCCTTGACGGAACCCCATCTTGGACCACTTTTAATTTAAAATACTTGCATAAAATTGATGATTCTGTTAGCTTTTCTGTTAGCATTGAAAATATTTCTGATATTCATTACAAAACATTTGCCTCCGGAATTAGTGCAAATGGAATAAATTTAATATTATCTTTGCAATCCAATTTTTAATATCGTCCAAATGAAAAAAATATTAGTTCTTTTTACATTTACTGTTTTTTTTAATTTTTCTTTTGCTCAAATTTGGGAGGACAACCTACTGATGCAAAATGAAAAGGCTTCTCTTGCTGAAAAAATTGATGCTTTTGAAAATTATAAATTACTGCATCCATACACAAAAGGAAATGGCTACAAGCCTTATGCTCGTTCCTTATATTTTTTAGAAAAACGAATGCCTGAAAATGGTATTTTCCCTTCCACTTCTTTATTTACTGAGTGGAAAAAAGAAAAAGAGAAATTAGCAAATGCAAGAATCACTTCTTCATCCAATTGGCAACCATTAGGCCCATTCGACACCCCAATTATTTTATCCAACGGTAAAAAGCGTGGAAATGGCAGGATAAATTCTATTGCTTTTGACCCTGTTGACCCAAACATTATTTGGATTGGATCGCCTGCAGGTGGTTTATGGAAAACTATTGATGGAGGAAATACATGGACTACAAATACAGATAATTTGCCTGTTATGGGTGTTTCAGGAATTGTTATTCATCCTACAAATAACCAAATAATGTATTTAGCAACTGGAGATGGAGATGGTGCGGATACATACAGTATTGGGGTTTTAAAAAGTACGGATGGTGGAAATTCTTGGAATACAACCGGTTTAAGTTATAGTGTAAGTCAAAATAAGAGAATTAATAAACTAATTATTAATCCTAATTATCCTGACAGTTTGGTTGCAGCAACAAATAGTGGAATTACAATTAGCCCTGATGGTGGTTCTACATGGATAAGTACTCTAACTGGCAGAATGCGTGATGTAAAGTTTAAGCCAAATAATCCTTCTGTTATTTATGCAGCATTAGACGCTTCAAGTGGGGCCTCAAAAATATACCGAACTAAAAATGGAGGTGTAGGATGGGCCATCTTAAGTGGGGGCTTGCCAACTGGAGGTCTTGATAGAATTTTATTAGGTGTAACGCCAGCAAATCCTGAAGTTGTTTACGCACTTATTGCAAAATCAGATGCTGGATTTTATGGTTTTTATAAATCTTCTGATGCTGGTGATACTTGGACAACAGCATTGGATTGTCCTGATCCAAGCAATACTGGATGTAATATTTTAGGGAGAAAGACTGACGGTACTTCAGATGGCGGACAATCTTGGTATGACATGAGTTTAGCTATTTCTCTTACTAATGAAAATCTTATTTATGCAGGCGGTATAAACCTTTGGAAGTCTAATAATGGCGGGCAAAGTTGGAGTATTGAAGCAAGTAGTGGCAGTGGAAATTATGCCTATATGCATGTGGACCAACACGCACTAGAATTCAATCCTATCAACAACACTTTGTATGCTGGAAATGATGGCGGATTTTATAAATATTTGGATAACCTAAATACTTGGACAGATATTAGTGATGGCTTGGAAATCTCTCAGTTTTATAGGTTGGGACTATCGAAAAGCAATAGCAATATTCTTGTTTCTGGTGCACAGGATAATGGAACAGAAAGATTATCTTCTTCAGGGTGGGACGCAATTAGAGGGGCTGATGGTATGGAATGTATTATTGATCCTTTTGATCCTGATATTATTTATTCTTCATCACAATACGGTAACATAAAAGTAACCTATAATGGCGGTAATAACTGGAACAACATAAAGCCTGTTTCTTATGATGGAGCTTGGGTAACCCCTTATAAAATGCATCCTCTTAACAATTATTTTATAATTTTCTTATGATGGAGCTTGGGTAACCCCTTATAAAATGCATCCTCTTAACAATTATTTTATAATTGCCGGCTATGATGAGGTTTACAGAACAACAACTGGTGGAGCTTTTTGGGATTCCATATCAATTAATCTGACAACTAAAACTGCTATCAGAACAATAGCGTTGGCGCCATCTGATATAGATGTAATTTATGTGGCTACATATTCAAAATTATCCGTTACATTTGATGGAGGAAATAGCTGGACAAATATAAAGCCCGGCCTTCCAAGCTCTACCATTTCTGATGTCACTGTCTCGGCAAATGATCCTAATTGGGTTTTTGTAACATTTTCAAACTACAATAGTGGGAATAAGGTTTATGAGTCGACTGATGGAGGAAATAGTTGGACAAATATTTCAGGTTCAAACCTGCCAAATCTTCCTGTAAACTGTATAGTTTATCAAGATTTAACAAATGACGATTTGTATATTGGGACTGATGTTGGTGTTTATCACAGGGACAATACAATGTCAGATTGGCAAGCTTTTATGTCTGGTTTTCCTAATGTAATTGTAGATGAGTTAGAAATTCATTATGGCTCAGGAAAAATTCGGGCTGCAACTTTTGGTAGGGGAATTTGGGAGAGTAATTTGCAAAGCCAGCCAAATGGTATTGCAAATAATTATATGTCCTATGTTAGTACTTATCCAAATCCTGCTGTTGATTACTTTATTTTAAATGTTCCTGAAAATGTAATAAGTAAAAATCCTGTGCTGAATATCTATAACCTAACGGGGCAGCTTGTTTTGTCTAAAAATATTAAAAGTGCAAATCAGTTTGTAGATGTTTCTAATTTAAAATCTGGTTATTATATTTATGAATTAGGTGCCGTTGGAATAAGAAATGTTAGAAGCAAATTGATTGTCCTACCCAATTAAAGCAAGGCATCCATTTCAACCATAAATCTTTTTTTAGCTTCTCCTGGGGCAAATACAATTCCAATAGAAACGATTACATTTCCACTTTTTGATTTGTATATTTTCATTAGAAAAGGACCACCCATAAATTCATTTTCCATTTTCCAAAGCCCTCTGTAAGTATTGTCTGAAATTTCTATTGGAAATCTTTTTTCTATTTGAACAAAATTATCCTCACCCTTTCCTTTTAGTGTTTTTTCTAAAACGGAATCTACTTTAATTATTAGGTTCTCTTGAAAATTTAATTCATTTACATTTATTCTAAAGATTAAAATTTGTTTTATCAAATCGCTTTTTTGAGGATTATATGTAGTCCAAAATAAATTTTCACTATCAAATACTATTGTATATTCGGAAGGAATTTTCACATCTATTCCAAAATTATTATTTTTAGTATTGTTAGATTGTGAAATTTTTTCTGTCACTTTTTGCAAGTGATTTTGATAAAAAATAGCTGCATAGTTTTTACATTTTTCTATCAATTGCGTCTTATCACTTTCTGTATTCCACTGCAAGCCAACAACTATTTGAGGACTTGCCCAAAAATTATTTTTTTTACCTTCTTCTCCGTTTTCGGAAATCAAAATTATATTTTGATGAGTTTTGAAAATAGTAGTAAAATCAGATGGCTTAATTCTAATGATATTAAAAATCGGTTCTGATTGCTGTAGGCCAGGATAGTCTTTTGCAAAAATTTCTTTTACTGCCTTTCCTGGATACTTTTCCCATAGAGCATCCGAAACAACCACAATAATTTCATTTACTGAGCCAGTTGATTTTGGGAGAATTTTCTTCCCTCCATCACAGGAAAATAAAAAGAGAAAAAGTAAAACGAAATACTGATTTCGCATGAGCTAGCTTGTAGGAAGGAGTATTTTTTCTCCTGGTTTTAGTTGATTAGAATTTAAATTGTTGTGCCGCATTAACTCACTAACGCTAATTCCTTCATATTTATTTGCTATATCCCAAAGCGTATCGCCTTGCTTTACAATATATACAGGGTTTTCTGTCTTTTTTTGTGCTGTTGTTTTAAAATCATCTTTAAGAAATAACACTAACTTTTTTCCAATAGTAAGTTTGTCATTTTTTAGTTTGTTCCATTTCCTAATATCATTAATTTGAACTCCATTTTGCTGGGCAATTTTTCCTAAATAATCTCCTTGTTTTACCACATATACAAATCGTGTTTCGTTTATTAATATTTCTTTTTGCTCCACTGCCTTAATAAAAGTATAAACTGCTTGCTCATTTACAACAAAATCTATCATTACATCAGAAGGAAGAGTGATGTTGGTATTTTTAGGGAAAACCCCTTTTGTAATGCTTGGGTTTAATTGGAAAATAATTTCTTTTGAAATACAAATTAGTTCCGCCAAAACCGAGAATTCTATTTGGGTTTTTAAAGTAATTGTGTCTGTTTGGGCTATGAAATTTTGTGGTAGTTCAATTTCAATTCCATGTTCCTGATAAAAATTCATTACATAATTTACCGCTATAAATGCTGGTACATATCCTCTTGTTTCTCTTCTTAAATAAGGCCTTAACTGCCAATAATCATACAGTCCTGTTTTTGCCATTGTTCGTGATAAGTAGCCCGGGCCTCCATTGTATGCCGCTAATACCAAGTTCCAATCGCCAAACATTTCATAGAGCTTTGCAAAATACTGACAAGCCGCTTCTGTCGATTTGTACGGATCTTGTCTTTCATCTAAATAAGAAGTTACATTTAAATTGTACTGCTTTCCGGTTGCATACATAAACTGCCACAAGCCTTTTGCCCCAGAACGAGAACGAGCTCTTGGATTCAAGGCAGACTCTACAATAGCTAAATATTTAAATTCTAATGGGATGTCGTATTTATCTAAACAGCTTTCAAACATTGGGAAATACTGTGGTGCCAAGCCCACCATTCTTGATACTAACTTTTTATTTTTTTTTAAGTATGAATTTATAGAATTTTCAACTGCTTTATTATACACCAAATCTATTGGGCTTTTTTCGTTCAATATTTTAAGGCGTGCTTGAATCAAATCTGACTCTGTTTCTTTTTTATCTTTCTCCGAATTTATTTGTTTGGTTTTTATTGAATCAGAAAAAAAGAGATGTGTATTGCCTGCAAAAGTAAACTGAAATACTAAAAGTGTTATTATAGTAACTATTATTTTTCTCATAAGAAATATTTATCAGAGCAAAATTCGGAATAATTTGCTTTAAGCTAAAAATTAAGTCTTGTAGTTTTTAACTACAAACTGTTCATTAGATTGTGTGAAAAAGCTAGGAGTTCGCTTTCATAAAATGGCTTTGCCATTAGTTGTGTCCCGAAAGGCATTCCGTTCGAGTGCTCTGTAAGAGGTAGCGATATGGCTGGATTTCCGCTTAAATTTGCTAAAACCGTGAAAATGTCTTCCAAATACATGGCGACCGGATTTTTTACTTCTAACCCTAACTCAAATGCAGTATGAGGCGTTGTTGGGGTAAGGATAAAATCAAATTCATTTAATATTTCTTTGGTTTTATCTTGAATTAATCGTCTCATTTTTTGCGCTTTTGTATAATAGGCATCATGATAACCAGCACTTAAAACAAAGGTTCCTAACATGATTCGTCTTTGAACTTCTTTTCCAAAACCTTCTGTTCTTGTTTTAAGATAAGTGGTTTCAGGATTATCTGCTTTTTTGCTACGATAGCCATAATGCACCCCGTCAAATCGAGCTAAATTAGAGGATGCCTCAGCAGTAGTTAGTACATAATAGGTTGGCACTAAATAATCCAAGTAAGGGAAAGAAACTCTCTCAACAATATGACCTTTACTTTTTAGGGTTTGAATTTGTTTTAATATTGCAGATTTAACTTCACTATCTAAACCATCACTTTCAAAACATTCTGGGAAATAAACAATTCTTTTTGGCTTTTTATCGTCTAAAAGCTTAGTGTATTGCTCCACTTTTCTTGTCGATATTGTACTATCGTAATCATCCTGTCCAGCAATTACTTCCAATATGATTGCTGCATCTTCAACTGTATTTGTAATTGGACCAATTTGGTCGAATGAAGAAGCAAAAGCAATAAGCCCAAACCTTGATACTCTAGCATAAGTTGGTTTCAATCCTACCGTTCCACAAAAGGATGCTGGTTGTCTTATAGATCCTCCTGTATCACTTCCTAAAGCTGCCAAACATAGGTTTGCCGCAACAGCTGTTGCTGCACCTCCGGAAGAGCCTCCGCTAACTTTTGATTCGTCAATTGGGTTTTTTGTTGGACCGTAATATGAATTTTCGTTTGCACTACCCATTGCAAATTCATCACAATTTAATCTGCCAATTATAATGGCGTCTTCTGCTAACAGCCGTTCAACTACTGTTGCATTATAAAGGGATTCAAAACCATCTAACATTTTTGAGGCTGCTCCTACCTTATGGTTTTTGTAACAAATATTGTCTTTAATACCAATCACCATTCCAGCAAGTTTTCCAGCCTTTCCTTCTGCTATTTTGTTGTCAATTATTTTTGCTCTTACAATTGCTTCTTCTTTAAAAACTTCAACAAAAGCATTAAGGGTTCTTAGCTCCTCAATATTTTCTAAATAGTATTTGGTTAGGCCAAGGCAAGTAGTTTTTTTAGCTTTTATAGCATCTTTTATACTATTTAAGGAGCGATAGGAGTTCAATAGGAATAGGCCTAATTAATTATCTTCCTTATTTTCGTTTGTGTCATTAAGCTCATTCTCAATTTCATTCTTTCCTTTTTTGAATTCGCTAATCCCTTTCCCTATACCCCTCATCAATTCTGGGATTTTTTTGCCTCCAAAAAGTAATAGAATTGCAACAACAATTAGTGCTATTGATGCTCCACCGGGTATTGCTAAAAGTAAACTGTTCATGTTAATTGGTTTTTAATTCCTCTACAAAAATAGTAATTTCTTTGTTAGTAAGCCTTATAAAGCCAATGGGAAGGGTTTTGTTTGTCATAATTTTTCCAAATCTCAAAATGAAGGTGTGTTTTCTGCCTGTTCTTATCTGTCATTACTGTGCCTATTTCTTGTTTGGCAAATATCTTTTCTCCTGTTTGTACACTTATTTCTTTTAGCCCAGAATAAACACTAAAATATTCTCCGTGATTAATCAAAATTACTTTCCCTTCCCCTTTTATTAAAAATATTCTTGACACTTTCCCGTCAAAAACAGCCCTTACTTTTGCCCCTCTATCAGTAGCAATATCTACTCCATTATTATGCGTTTCAATATTTTTGAAAACAGCATGCTGTTGTTTCCCAAATCCTTGCACAATAATTCCTTTATCAAGTGGCCAAGGAAGCCTTCCTTTATTTTCTAAAAAATTATCTGAAAGTGCCTTTGCTTCAGGAGTAAGCGAAAACCCTTCTTTGTTTCCCTTTTTTTCTTTAGCTCTTGCTTTTCTGATTTCTTCTTCAATTATTTTTCGTATTTTTTCATCTAGCTGTTTTGCGGCATGTTGTTGTTTTTGTAATTCTTTTTTGAAATAGCTTTCAGATTTTTTAAGCTTTTTAATCAATGTTTTTTTATCATTTTTTTGTGTCTCTAGCTGCTTTACTTCTGTTTTTTTAGATGTTATAAGTGCTTTTTTATTCTCTTTATCTTTTTGTAAATTGTTTTTCTGATTTTCCAAATCGATTATTTCTTCTGTAAGTTCTTCTTTTGTAGCTGTAATTATTTCGGCTTGCATTTTTCTGTGTTGAGCATATTGTTTCAAGTATTTTAGCCGTTTATATGCCTGATTAAAGCTCTTGGAAGAAAAAATAAAAACCCAATTATCATACGCGTGTTTGTTTTTGTATGCATAATAAATCATTTTTGCATATTCCTGTTCCAATTTTTCTAAGTCCTGTTTTTTATCTTGTATTTTTATTTTATTTTCCGCTATCTTTATTTCGGTTTTCCCGATTTGTTTTTCAATTACTTCTATTTCGATATTTAGCATTTGTAATAATTCTGCTCTATTATCTACTTGTTTACTTAGCGTGCTTAAATATGCTAAGGATTTTTCTTTACTCTTCTTTGTTTTTTCCAATAACTTGTTGGTGTATTGAATATCCTTTGCTATTTGTGCTTTTTTTTCTTGCAATGCTTTTTTACTTTGCGAAAAAGCCGTAGTAGAAAGTAAAATAAGTACTATGAAAAATATATGTTTACTTAATTTCAACATAGTTCTTTGGAATAGAAAAAACCATTTTTAATACTTTGTTAGCGGTAATTTTAGAGTAATTGAGTTCAGCCAAAAAGTTATCGCTTACCCTTACATCAAGCATTAAACTTTTAGGAATTAAAAAGCCATTATTTGTAGTATAGTCGGATAAGTTAAATTTAAAATATTCATTTTTAGTTTTGAAATATTCACCTTTTATTATTCTAAAGTTATCTTTTTCTACAAAATAAGTTATTTCCCCTATTTTTTTATCCTTAGCAAAAATAGCGTATTTTTCTTCTTCTGAAAAACTATATTTTGCTTTTAAAATAGAGGGGGTGCCAAAAAACATTTGCTGAATTTGAAAGAAGTTAATCTCTGTTTTTAACTGCTCATGCAAATAGGAAATGGGTTGTTTTATAAAAGTAGATTTAGGAATATTCATAAAAAAAATACTATCTGGCGTAAGCAATGCGCGAAAAAGCTCAATGCCAAATGGTGCTCTAATCGACATCCAAATTATACTATCCTTTCTGATACGAATATTAGTTGAAAAGTTAATCTCCTGACCGTCTTTATCTAAACTTATTTTTCCTTTTAATGATAGCCATTCTGGTGATTTATTATTTGCCTCAATCCTGCTGATAAGTGCTTTTGCTGATTTTGGAGGAGTAGTGATATTAGCTGTCGTATTTTTTTTTACACTACATGCTGCAATGAAAAAAAAATACAAAATTAAAATTAGCGTTTGCTTATTCATAAAGGGTTTTTTCAGCTATTTTTTGCTCTAAATATTTTGATCCTTCTCCCAATCTTTTTGCTTTTCCCCAATAAATTAATGCCCTATTGGAATCGCCTAATTGAAAACATACATCCCCCAAATGCTCTGTAATTACAGGACTCAATTTTCCCCCATTTTCATAGGCTTTTATTAGCCAGGTTTTTGCCAATTCATACTCTTTTTTTTGGTATAAAATCCAAGCATAGGTATCTTGAAATGAAGCGTTTTCAGGAGACAGCTCGTTACTCTTTTTTGACATTTGGGTTGCTTTCTCTAAGTTTTCGTTTCTAAGAGAAAGATAATAACTGTAATTATTTAAAACCTGCACATTATCTGGTTCATAAACAAGCGCTAAATCATAAAGAGAATCTGATTTATAGTGCTCATTAATCGTATGATATATGTCGCCCATAGTAGAATAAAACTGAACCAAAAGGGGTGGGGTTTCAATTACAAATTCCAAACCCATTTCTAAGGAAATCATAGCTTTTTTATAGTTTTTTAGCTGAGAATTAGCTATGCCATTAAAAAAGTAATAAACTGGATTAGAAGGGAATAACTGAAATGCCTTTTCGCTTTCTGTTTCTAAATCATTATAAGCTTCCAATTCAGATTCAATAAACAAAAGCTGGCTCCAAACTTGTGGTCTGTTTTGGTCCAGTTCAATCACTTTTTTATATTGTATTTTTGCTTCCAAATTTCGTCCATCTTTATACAAAAAGTCGCCATAAATAGCATGGGCTTTTGGATTCCCAATGTGTGTTTTTATCAAAATTTCACAAAGCTCCATGGCTTGTTCCTTTAATTGCTCATAATAATCGGTAAGGGAATAGTAAGAAATAAGTATGCTTACTTTTATATCGATTGATAATTTAATGCTGGAAAAAGCAGCTTTTAATTCCTTATAGGATTCATCATTATTGCCCTGATTTCTATAATAATCAGCCAAAGTTAAATGTACTTTCGCGTCCTCAGGGTCTAGTTCTAATATCTTTTTAAATACCTCAAACGCTTTGTCTTTTTCATTGTTTAACAAATAAAGTTCCGATAATATTTCATAAGCATTAATATCTGTTTTATCAGCATCAATTATTTTTTGAATTTCAGAAATTGCCCCTTTTACGTCTTTTTTCTCCAAATACAATTTTTGCTTTTGGATAATTAGATTTTTATCAAATCCCTTATGTTTCTCCAATTGATTATAAATTTTAATTGCCTCTGTAAGCTTTCTTGAATAAATATAATTATCAGCCAATAAATAATAATATTCCTGATTGCCAGGATGTTTTTTTATCAGCTGTTTGTATATGATAGCAGCTTTTGTGCTTAACCCATTTATCGATAACAGCTTAGCATAAAGTAGTTGATACCATATATTTTTCTTATTTAAAAGATATGCTTTTTTTGAAAATTCTAGTGCTGATTCTTCCTGCGCAAACTGTTTGTAAATTATTGCTGACTCATAATATGGAACTGAATTTTCTGGGTTTATATTAATGCATTTTTCGAATTCTTTTAGTGCCTCTTCAAAATTTTCTAAGGCTTTAAAGCTAAGGGCATTGTAAAAATGAGTGTTAAATTTGAATGAATTATTATCTTTTTCAACATTGTTTTTTTGTTCTTTTTTAGTATTTTTTCTTGTGGTTCCATCTGGATAATAGCTTTTCCATTGTGCAAAAGTTTGCATGCTCATAAGACATAATATAATTAATATCCCTTTTTTCATCTTTTATTTTACTTCAGAAAAATCGCCAATACTTACCTCTTGTTGGGTATTTTTGCCATCAAAGTTTACATGGTTTCCAATCATGGAGTTGCTAAGCTTTGCATTGGTAATCATGCTATCGTTTTGAATAATGGTTTTGTTGATAACGCTATTTTCAACTACTGTATTGCTGCCAAGGGAAACATGAGGGCCAATTTTAGCATTTTTAATTATTGTATTAGCCCCTATAAAACAGGGAGGAATCACTTCTGAATTTATATATTGTACACTGTCATTAATCAAATTTCCATTATACTCTAAAACCCTTTCATTTGTATAAATAGTTGCATCCTTATTCCCGCAATCCAGCCACTCCTCTACCTTTCCTGGAGAAAATTTAGTGCCTTTATTTTTCATATTTTCCAAAGCATTTGTAAGCTGGAATTCCCCTTTGTCTTTTATATTATTATCCAAAAGATATTGCAACTCGCTTCTTAAATATTCTCCGTTATTAAAATAGTAAATCCCAATAATTGCCAAATCAGAAATAAAGGTTTCTGGCTTTTCTACAAAGTCCGTAATTATATTTTCTTCATTCAATTTTACAACACCAAATGCGGATGGGTCGTCAATTTGGCTAACCCAAATAATTCCATCCCTACTGCTATCTAAAGTGAAATCAGCCTTGAATAGCGTATCTGCAAAGGCAACCACACAATTTCCTTCTAAAGAATCTTTAGCACATAAAATTGCATGAGCTGTTCCAAGCGGCTCATCTTGATAATAGATGCTTGCTTTTGCCCCTAATCCTTCTGCCACTTTTACTAAACTTTCTTCTACTTCTTTTCCGAAATCACCAATTACAAATGCAATTTCGTCTACTTTTTTTCCACATACTTTTACAATATCCTCCACTAGCCACTGTACAATTGGCTTTCCTGCAACCGGAATAAGTGGTTTTGGAATAGTGAGAGTGTGTGGCCTTAAACGCGATCCTCTACCCGCCATTGGAACTATAATTTTCATTATTTTATTTGTTTTATTTTACGCCAGTGCTTCCAAATCCTCCTGATCCCCTTTCAGTTTCTACAAGTTCTATAACTTCCTCCCAATTTGCTTGTTCGTGTTTTGCAAACACCATTTGCGCCACTCTTTCCCCGTCTTCAATTACAAACTCTTTATCTGATAAATTCACCAAAATAACTCCTATTTCACCTCTATAATCTGCATCAATGGTTCCGGGTGAATTTAAAACGGTTATTCCTTTTTTATATGCTAATCCACTTCTTGGTCTGACTTGTGCTTCATAGCCAACAGGAAGTTCTATAAAAAGTCCTGTTTTTAC
>Ga0208879_1002004_pt1 | contig 18515 bp, 12 predicted proteins | sample Knorr_S15_td_Bot_FD_185605 | JGI IMG/M metagenome (GOLD analysis project Ga0208879, IMG submission 185605) | Marine microbial communities from Southern Atlantic Ocean transect - Knorr_S15_td_Bottom_ad_5009_LV_A (SPAdes) (version 2) | ecosystem: Environmental > Aquatic > Marine > Oceanic | place... | reverse complement strand
CCAACGCTCTCCATACGCCGGTGACGACAAATACTTACTTACCAACTCACTGTACTGCGATTGGGTGGGATCGGCGCTGAACGCGGAAATATCCGACCATTCCGGAGCCAAGCCCGTCAGATTAAAACTCAACCGCCGTATCAACTGCTGCGGCGACGCTGGTCCCGTACTTCGCATCCGATTCTTCTTTTGATAATGCAGCACCCAGCGGTCGACTGGGTTCATGCGCTGCTGACGGTCGACTCGAGTGGACACGGGTGCCAGCGGTCGAAAAGCCCAGTGCGAACGAGCCGCCGCAATATCAATCAACGCTGGGGACTTATCCTCCGTTTGCACGGCTGCGCCCAGCGGCATCACGGCACCAGTCTTAATCCAATCCGCAATTAAATCCGTCGCCCGCTGCGGTAACTTCCCATCCGGCGGCATTTCCAAGTCAGCAAGGCGGTAACTCAGCGCCTTCATCAGCAGGCTCTCCTCAGGTTTGCCCACCACAACAGCAATCCCGTGATCACCACCGCCCAGCAATCCAGCTCGGGTATCCATGTCGAAGCCTGATTCGACCACCCCCACCTTGCCGCTATGACACTCATAACAATGCTGCACCAATAACGGGCGAATCTTCGACTCAAAGAAATCATTGTCGTCAGCAGCTAAACTACAGCTACACAACATCACACAAACCAACGCCGCAACCTGAATTGTGGTAATGCTAATTTTCATTTCCATAAAACCGCGATTCATTCAGGCCTCAGAGCGTGCTGTGTCGGAGACTGTTTGATGATTTGATCAAGCGCAACCTTATAATGTTCGGCATAGCGCATAAAGCCCAGATCGTTGGGATGAGAACCGTCCGTCGCGGCTTCACCGTCGCTGCCGAGCAAATCTTTACCCTCTAAGTAATGCAAGTTTTTATCACCAGCCTTTTTCAGCGTGTTAAAGCCAGAACGAAAGGCCCCGCGACTACCCGCGTGTCGATCACGCGACCGCTGATAAAAAGGCGCGTTAGTGTACGTGCGATCTTCCACCATTAAGATCGGCGTCTCAGGCTTGTGCTTGCGAAGTCGTTCAATAAAAGGTATCGTCCGCTGCTGCACCAAGTCTGGAATAAGATTTGGCAAGCAATCGATGCAATAGACACTGGCATCCAATTCGCCGAGCAAGTCTGCCAATTCCAATTCCAGCATGCCGTTACCGGAAAATCCAAGATTAATAACTGGACGGTTGTACCACCGGCCCAAGATAGCTGGCAACGCCATGCCCGGCCGCGACGCACACGCACCGTGCATAATTGAAGTACCGTAAAACACAATCGTGCCCTTTTTACGCGGAGCAATTGGGGCAAACCGACTCCCAGAACGAACGCCGACTTCCATTTTCTCGACGCCATTGTACAACGGCAAGTAGGCCGTATAGAGTCGACCGTTACGACCGGGCGGATCGATACCCGTAACCCATTTGTAGTTAACATCTTGGGCACTTGGCCGTGAAACACTAATCCACCGATCCGCGCCCGCTTTGTTGGTTCCATAAAGATCTACGCCACTCACTCCAGTGGCGGGCATGTGAGGCATGGCAACTCTAGCCGATTTCAAGCGATACCGTACGTGCAAGTCGCGACTATCAGTATTGAACCGCGATGACATACCAGCACTGTGCAAACTCAAACCCCAAACCGCCTTACGAACAACACCCTCAGCCTTGGCTGGCAAGCGATCAAAATAGCTTTTCGTCTCGCTGAATCCCCGCCCCTCAACTCCCCAGTCCTGAACGTTGTACCAATCGATGCCATCCTCAGCTATCGCGGTAATCTCAGCATTCACCATGGAATAGCTGCCCACTAGCCCCAAAACCGACCCACTGCTGCCTAACACAAATTCTCGTCGTTGCATGTCTACACCTGCTATCCCTATTTACGATTTTAAACTACTACCGCACCCCTCATGCTGTGGCTGCGTCCCTAGCAATCATTCACTGGCGGTGTATACCAATCGACCACCAATGTATGTCCTCAATACTTGCGTATCCTTTATAGCAGCTAACTCAACCTTAAGGATATCTCTATCTATGATCACGAAATCAGCCAACTTACCCACCTCCAATGAACCCTTGACTTTCTCTTCAAAAGTCAGGTAGGCGTTGTTGATCGTATACAACCGTAGAGCCTCGTGTCGTTTGAGTCGCTGCTCAGCGTGTAATATTCCATCCATGTTGCGCGGCTGCCGCTGTAGTGTAATCCACATACCAAGAAATGGATTGTAAGGATTCACACTGCGCAAGCTCCCAATTTTCTGCATGTGATCCGAGCCGCCACCAACGACCACGCCACGGTCAAAAAGGGAACGGTAGGGTTGGAAGTACTCTGTGCGTTTTTGCCCAAACTGCTTCAATAAAGTTTTGCCATCCATATAAAGCCACGCCGGTTGTAAGTCCGCGACGATACCGAGCCGCGCCATCTCCTTAATCGATTCCCGACTCATGAAGTTGCAATGTGTAATACAAGGTCGTGTCGCTGCAATCCTAAAGTTATCCGCGTCGATCGTTGCGTAAGCCTGAACTAACGTACTGACAGCTCCGTCACCGACGCTGTGAGCTGTCATCTGCAATCCTGCATCAAGCACACGCAAGCTAACCTGATAAAGTCGCTCGGGATCGATGTAACGAGTTCCTCGATATTCCGGATCTGTGATCGAATAAATTTTGCTGACACCCCAAGGTTCATTCATGTAGGCACTACCAGTTAACATTCCACCGTCCAAAAAGACCTTAATTCCTCGTAACCACAACATATTGTTGTATTCATGGAGCGGATCACTGATCGCTTTCTTGATACGAGCGTCTACATCCGTTAGCGGTACATTCGCATTTAACGAATAATACAGAAAGACCCGCACATTCAAGCCGCCCTCCTCCTTCAAAGTCCGCCATTGATTCACGGCGGAATCAGATGCATTGCGATCCGAAATACTAGTAATGCCCACCGAGTTGTAATTTGCAATGAGTTTCTTTAGCTCTATCTGGCGGTCCGCAAACTCAGGACTGCGCTCAGCCGACTGGTACTTAACCAACGAACCAGCATTTCGAATGATACCAGTCAACTCGCCCGTCAGTGGGTCCTTTTCAATAACGCCGACGCGACCCTCTGGAAATACCGTATTCTTATCAATACCGGATAACTTCAACGCGAGACTATTCAATGCTTGGTCCGGACCCGTTCGAAATACAACAGGATTGTCCGGCGCTACGGAATCGAGCTCTAGCCGCGTCGGAAAGCGTTGATCGGCCAGACGCGTGATAAATACTTGACTCAAGCGAATCCACTGACCATCCTCCAATGCTCTTACCCGCTGCTTTACATGCTCTAACACATCCGCAATTGTATTCATCACCGGGACTGGGTGATCATATTCGTAAACCGCAGCGCCGGTGGAATGGACGTGCGAATCAATCAACCCAGGAATTATCATCTTGCCACCGAGGTCAATCACTTTCGTATCCGGGCCTGCGAGTTCAAGCACCTTACTGTCGCGTCCAACGGCCACAATACGATCCCCACGGACTGCCAGCGCATCGACAATTTCAAACCGTCGGTTAACCGTTACAATCTTTCCCGATCGTAAAATAAGATCTGCCGGTTGTATCTCGGCAGCCACCTCAGATCGCGCCGACATCACCAGCATAAAGGCGATTGCAAAGATGTTTGTCAATGTCTTCATTTAGTTTTCCCCAGTCCGTGACTAATACGGTAATAATGTACAATGACAATTCCGGTCGCTGATCGGAGGCCACACACGATATTTCAATACCTCGCGCAACTACAACATTAAAGCGTCACTCCTCATGATACGAAACTTCTGGCTCCCCTGCATTGTAATCGCTCAACTAGTCCCGTCGCTTTACGCCGCCGCACCACAACCTAATATCATCTTGTTGATTTCAGACGACCAACGTCCCGATACTATCGCTGCGCTAGGCAATGACATTATTCAAACACCAAGCCTTGATTCGCTAGTAAAGCACGGCACGGCCTTCACCCGCGCCACATGCGCCAACCCACTGTGCGTCCCCGCTCGAGCGGAACTTCTCAGTGGCCAAACTGGATTTCGCAATGGAGTCCATCCACCTAGCAACAAGCCAGACCTGACACATACAACACTAGCACAAGCGTTAACCGGCGGCGGCTACGACACGTATTGGGTCGGTAAATGGATGATCGCCGGCAGACCCTCCACTCGCGGATTTCAAGACAGTTTAGCTCTATTTGGATCGGGCAAACGCCCCGCTGAACCACAGTATGACGCCGCGGGGCGCGTCGTCACTGGATATCGCGGTTGGATGTTTCAAACGGATGATCGACAACTCTTTCCCGAGCAGGGCGTAGGCCTGACACCTGACATCGAAAGCAAGTTCGCCGATGCCGCCATTGAATTCATTAATCGCAAGTCCGACAAACCTTATTTTTTGCAGGTCAACTTTACCGCACCTCATGATCCGCTTTTAAACCCACCCGGCTGGGAAGACACTTATACCGCCAAGGACATTCCGCTCCCGGCAAACTTCCGTGGCAAACACCCATTCGACCATGGTAATTTTTCCGGTCGGGACGAATTGCTGAATACCTGGCCCCGCAAAAAGAAAGACATCCAACGCGATCTCGCAACCTACTATCGTGTCATTTCCTATATGGACCAACAAATCGGGCGAATTCTGGATGCCTTGAGACAAACAGACCCCGAGTTGAACAACACCGTCATTATCTTCACAAGTGATCACGGTTTGGCACTTGGCAGTCACGGGTTGATGGGAAAACAGAACATGTACGAACACACCATCGGCATACCACTGATTTTTGCAGGTGCCAACATCCCCCCAGGCGAACAACGTGCCGCTCAATGCTATCTGCGCGATCTCTATCCGACAATTTGTGAACTCGCGGGCATCGAAGTGATACCAGCAGTCGAAGCAACCAGCTTAATGCCTATTCTGCGTAATGAGTTAAGAGAAGTTTACCCTTTCATTATTGGATACTACCACGATCAACAAAGAATGATCCGCATGCAAAACTGGAAGTATATCTATTATCCCGCTGTGAAACGCGAACAGTTATTCCACCTCGGTTCTGATCCCTATGAAACGCGAGATCTCTCCAACAACAAACGAACTGCGAGTGTCAAACAGCAACTGCGGGAGGAAATGATCGTGTGGCTACAGAATCATGGCGATCCACTCTTCTCCGCGGTTAAATCCAATAAATAGAATCCACAATATTCGTTACAATTCAAAACCAATTACAGTTCTAGACATGTACAACGATTCGTGCTGAATGCACGCGTTCAAATTTCATCCCTGCCAAATTCAAATTCGTAATACATGCACCATTTAACAATTTATCGCCGTGGTTTCATGCTGGTGCATCCTCTCGTTTTGGCGTCTGGCGGTGACCTGCGAATGGGTCAAGTAATTGGTGCAACCAATTCCAAGGGTGAATGCCCCACGGTAAACCAATAGAGGAATTAATATGAAATGGCAAGTAAAAATGGGGTGGCATAACACTCTTTTTCTACATTGGCGAGTGCCGACTGCCACATTGCAACAACTGGTACCCGATTCGTTAGCAATAGATACCTTCGATTCCGACGCATGGATCGGTGTTGTTGCTTTTGAGATGCACGATGTCCGCAAGAAATGGCTGCCCTACATACCTAGCATGCGTTCATTTCCTGAGTTAAACGTCCGCACCTATGTTACCCGAGGCGACAACAGCGGAGTGTTCTTTCTTTCTCTGGATACCCCTGAGTGGTTCACTCGCACAATCGGTAAGCACTCGTTTCATCTCCCCTATCGCAAACGAAATATCAAATATGTCGTCGGTAGCGATTCTTCTACGCACTATCAAAGTAACCACAGCGATGGAACACTTGAGTTTGACGTATCGTATCAACCCGTTCCCGCAGGCAGTGACACCAACTCGACACCCAGCGACTTCATTGCCTGGAGCAGCGAACGCTACGGCCTATACAGCACCAACAAGAAGTTAGACGTTATGTTGGGCGAAGTAACGCATCCACCGTGGCCAATACAAACGGTCACCACCGACTTACGTTGTCACGATTTGCTCAAACCCTACGGTCTGCATAACAAGTCCCCGGACATGATCCATTATTCACCCGGCGTCGACACCTGGGCGGCTGGATTGACGCGCGCCTAGGATTCAACCCAATTCCGCTATGGGACATCCACCTTCTTGAATAATTGGAACCGGCCGACCTTGAGCGGTGATCCAGCTTGACTCGAGATCGATTCCGAGATGTCTAAACGTAGTAGCAGCGAGGTCTTGCGGACGAACTTTTCCGGAACGAATTTCACCTCCAACTCGGTCTGAGCTACCGACAACTTGCCCTGTTTGCATGCCGCCGCCCGACATAATCATCGACATCACGGGTACCCAGTGGTCGCGACCGGCTTGCGTATTAATTTTTGGCGAACGACCAAATTCGCCCATCATCATGACGAGTGTATCGTCAAGCATTCCGCGCTGTTCAAGGTCGTTCACGAGGGCATAGTAGGCTCTGTCGACTCGAGGCAATAAGGGCTTGAGCCCTTTCACAATACCACCCCAACGAACATTATCACCGTGATGATCGAAATACCCCCAGGCACCGCTGACGAGTACAAAAGACACACCTGACTGAACCAACCGGCGGGCAAGCAGTGCCTTTTCGCCGACGCTGATTCGACCGTATTCGTCGCGTAAGGAGTCATCTTCTTGGCTCAGGTCAAACGCCTTTTCGACTTTTCCCGAGAGCACCATTTCGAACGCTCGTTGAGTATTGCGGTCGTACTGATCAATTGTCTGATTATCGTCCAACGCTTTACGCGCTGTATTAAATTGCTGTTGCAACGCTTGCCGGTTTTCCAATCGGTCAACATTAATCCCCGTTGGTAACCTAAATTTATTGGCCAATTCCAAGCCCTTCACCGGGTCAAACTTGGAACCCAAGTGCCCAGCACCCCAGACGTCGGAAACCCAACTTTTTGCCAATCCAACAAAGGCTGGCATCACCGGATCGTTAGCACCCTTAAACTTCGCAACAATCGAACCCATCGAGGGATACCCAGCACCGTCTTTGCCGTCATTGGTTCGCCGCGCAAGTGGATTACCGGCCTGCATGGTAATCGGCGTATGGTTACTCGCGGAACAATCAACGCCGCGCAATACTGACATCTTGTGGGCGATCGAGGCTTGCAGCGGTAGACATTCAGTGAACTGTATTCCAGGAACGCTCGTCGATATTGTTTCAAACGGACTGCGGATTTCGACAGGTGCGTTTGGCTTAGGGTCCCACATGTCGATTTGACTGGGACCGCCCGAGAGCCAAAACAGAATAACGGACTTTTTGCGAGCGGATCCATCTTGAGCAGCGTCGATTTGACGCAGTGTGCTCAACGGTAACGCGGCCATGGCTGCCGCACCCGTTTTCAAAAACCAACGTCGCCCGCCTATAGAAATATCACTGCTGACCAATCCAGCTAATGGGTTGCTCGCAGCAAAAGCACAATGTTGGTCGTCGTGTTTCATGTTTTTATCCGGAACGGAATAAGAACCACTCGCCTAATTATACTATCGAACGCATTTAACTAGCAACTCCAAGTAATCTTACTCTCTCCCATTTGGGGGGAGGCGTGGAATCAACTAGGAAAGGACGTTTATTTAGCGAACTATTTTACAAATGAAATTACCCTAAACGCTTATCGCAAACTCCCTCTGGGCATTCTTGAAAAATATTTTATCGAGGTCAGTTCGATCAAGTCCCGCTATCTCGGCCGCATGTTTCATGCTCAACAACTGTTCATAAATCGCTAGAATCGGCCGGGCGTCGCAATGCGGAAACTGTAATTTCGTCCTGCTGATATCCAGTCCCTGCCAAGCGCGTCCCAGCGCGACGTATTTACCGTAAAAATACATCGACTCAATGCCATCACTGCCATAAAACATACGTTCCGGTAATTCATGTTTAAACAGCGTAACCAGAGGCATCAATTCCGTGACGGCGGATGTATCGTAATAGATATTCGGCAACCGCCGCAGACGCTCAATTCCGTGCTTTATCGGCCAATAGGTAAAACTACGCGCGACGTGGGCCAGGATCCATTTGATATTCGGATACCGCCGAGTCGTATATTCCTCCAAATCCGCTAAGTTATACTCGTCCGCACAAGCGTCTTGGCGTGATAGATGCAGCGTCACCCATAGTCCCAAGTCGTTCGCCAATTCCAACTGATCGTGTGGTAGAAATTCGTGAATCCGACATTCTTTAATATCACCAGTCACTGAGAATATTCGATACGGTTTTAGACCAACGACACCCGCCTGCTGACAGTCACTGTAAATATCCTCAAGATCGCATTCGGGAGTTACAAGTCGTTGAAACCTCGACTGAACATCGCTTTGGATTTGCTGCATGCACCAGCGGTTGTGCTCTTGGACGTCTATTCCAGGTAAAGGCGACCCCAGGGTCAAGAAACTCGTCGGCCTACCTGCGTACAGGATATCCGCCCACCGCCGCAGCACATCTAGATCCGCCAGATCCCACGGTGCTCGGTCTGGTCGAGGCATGTGTTCCGGCGAAAACATGTGTATATGAGCGTCAAAGACTCGTTCCGATACGAAATCAGAAAGCTCTTCATCCCAGATCAGCTTGTCATGATCATTCAATTCCATATTCCACCCACTGAGCGACCAACATTTGTGTCAACTGGTCAAATTCGTCATCCAGTTTCCCCTCTTAGGATCCAAGCACCTACAGCTGTGACTCCGCTTGTCCCTGAATGTCAACTCCGACCAGTTCACTCCATGCCGCCAGAATCTTTCTCGTAATCGCCCCAACCTCGCCGTTGCCCACGGGTAACCCGTTAAATTTAGTGGCTGGCATAATACAGTATGGGGTGCTTGTAAAAAACAACTCGTCGGAAGTGTAAAGATCATACGGTTGCAAACTGGTTTCCTCGCACGTAATATTCAACTCTAGCGCCAACTCTAGGACCGTCGCACGACTAACACCCGCTAGGCAATTGCTAGTCGAGGGCGTTTTCAGAACTCCATCACTGACGATGAATACATTTCCTCCCTTGTTTTCGGAAACATTGCCGTGAATATCCAACAACACACTTTGCGCTTTCTCGTCGACCAACTTGACCTCTACTTCAGCCAACGTGTAATGCATTCGCGATCGGTTCTTAATTCGTGCATCCAACGATTGACTCGGTATCGCGCGACTCATGGGCGTCACCGCATGACACCCTTGAGCAAAGAATTCTGCCCAACCCGTTAGATCCATCATCGAGTTGTGGATCATCACCGTCGCAGCGCTTTGCGCAACAGTCGGGTCTGGTCCAGCCACCGCCAATCCCCGCGAAATGTTGTGAACGATCCAAAAATCATCGCCTTGGTCGATGGTCTGTAAATTCTGCTGCAACAACTCCATGGTAACCGTCAGCATTTCTTCAGGTGAGAGGCCGGGATCAATGCGTGCGACTTTTAGCGACCGATACAGCCTTGCAATATGTTCTCCGAGTTTGAATGGTTTGTGCGCGAACGTGCGCGTCGACTCAGTCACACAGTCCCCCAGCATAACCGCACTGTCAAAAATCGAAATCTTGGCTTGGGATTCCGGGACTAGAGTGCCGCTCAAATAGACATTGCGTTCGGTATTGCTCGCAGTCATTGTTTTTCGTTTGCAACGTTGCTGGGCTGCATTAAGTAAATTGGGCTGTGGTTTCCGACGTAATTACCGTCCTTGTCCAAGCGGCGACCGTTGCCGTTACTCCCCTTACTGGTGGTCGTTACCGCAAATTGCTGACCATCAGGATGTAGTGAAATCGAATGACAGTTTGAGAGCTTATTGTTACGATAGGGCAATTCACTCTCCTCCGATTCGCCTTCCTTCACCGCCGCGTTTGTGTCTACAAACAATAGTTGCCCGGTCCCAGGGTTACCACTGGTGACGGCCATCAAATAACCATTGCTATGAAACTGCATTTCGTGCACGTAAACATCTCCGACCACGCCAAGCTCTCGCTGGAACACTTCCTCGCCGCTGTCCCAGTCAAAGCCAATGATGAGCGGAACGCCTTGCACGTTCCCTCCGCCCTTTGGCCGAGTGCCACCGACAAACAGCGTTTTACCGTCGGGTGCGAATGCCATGCACTTGACCCCTCCAACGTCCTGCAAGCGGTGCTGCAGAAACAACTCCGAGGCATCGAATTTTCGTTCAGGTACGCCCTTTTTTCGATTCCACGCTATGACTTTTCCGTGAGCGTCGCCTGACACTAATGACTGAGATTCGGAATGAACGACTAAGCTGTACACATCGGTTTCGTGCCCAACCAACCGTTGCGTCAGTTTCCCATTCTTGGTTTTCCAGCATTGCACGCTGTGATCCTTACCGCAGCTCGCCAGCCAGCTTCCGTCCGCACCAACTGTGATTGCGCGTAACCACCCGTCATGAGCGAATTCTCGGCTCCACAGGGTCGTAGGGTTTTCCTCGCTATAATCATGACACGCCAAACCACCCCACGAATCGCCGCTGTAGACTCTAGACTCTGTTGGATGAAAACCAATTGCCTCCACCCATCCGTGGTGTCCCTTAATGACGCTAAGTTCCGTACGTTCATCGCCTATCAGCGACCAACGATACAACAAACCTTCAAATCCCCCAGTTATTAGGTACTTCCCACACGGTGTAAATCGTGCAGACAACCGCTGAGTGGTCGGGGTGATCGTCTCGGTTGTGTCAAACGTTAGGGGCATAAGTCTTATTGTCCAAATTGCTTCGTAATCACGTAAACGGAAGTTTCCATTTTCAACTACGTCAATAATTCCTTAATAGGTTTGCAATCGTCGTGGGCAATCGGTAATGGTTGCCCGTTGTTAAGATACTCCGTTTCCAAACTATTGATGCCCAAAGCAGTAAACCAAGTATGAAAGAAATCGCCAATATCATGAGCGTCATTTTCAACAAAGGTACCGGTCTTGTTCGTCTCGCCAATAACAACTCCCCGCCGTATTCCCGTACCCGTCATCACTATGGACCAGGCCTCGGGCCAATGATCCCGCCCAATATGGCCATTAATACGCGGAGTGCGACCGAATTCGCTCATCGCAATTACTAGCGTATTGTCGAGCATGCCTCGTTGTTCCAAATCCAGTACCACCGCTGAGAATGCTTGATCAAACCGCGGCATCAAACTGGCGTGCCCATTGAAATTATCTCCATGGGTATCCCAACCATATGAATTCACCTTAACGAACCGCACCCCAGCCTCAAGCATTTTACGCCCGATGAGCATATCCCGTCCCAACTCTGTGTCACCATAGAGTTCAACGTCTGCGGGGTCCGGATCCGAGAATAGCGACTGGCGATTCATCAGCGCCTGAGCAGAATCAAACACAAAGCTTTGAGCTTCGCCAAATGTGGGATTTCGTCCGGCTGCGTATTGCGCGTTGGCAAAGTTACGGAGGCGATTCCGCGCCGCATTATCGTCGTGGCTCAGTGCTTCCGGCAATAACAGATTCGGTGGTGGTTGTCCGTCACCGATCGCCAAAGCACCATACCGTGGTCCTAGAAATCCAGCATCTTGATACTTAAAGCCGCCACTGCCAGGCTTGACCCAGATATAAGGCGGCAAGGGACTGTTTCCCTGACCCATCAGTTTTGCTACTGCGGAGCCAAAATAGGGATAGATCACGCCGCGGTCCTTTGGGTCACCTCGCTGAATACGTGGCACACCGGCCGAATGAGAGTTATCAACCGTCGTCACGCCCCGGTCGAGCGCCAACAGATGCATGATCTCAGCAGTCTTGGGCATCAGTTCGCTTATCCGAATTCCCGGCAGAGTAGTTTGAATCGACCGAAACGGCCCACCGAATTTAGTATTAGGTTTTGGGTCCCAGCTTTCCAGTTGGCTCATGCCCCCATCAATCCAGATAAACAATACTTGCTTATTACTCTGCGATAATTCGTCCGCTATCAACGGCTGAACCAATCCACCAAGTCCCCCCATCCCTAACAATCCCGCTGCTGCTGTTGATCCTAAAAGCCGACGCCGCGACATCACATGTTGCGCGGGCGTGCACAACTGCTTCTGACTTGAGGCTTGGTGATTGATACGTCGGTTCATAGTACGGTCAATATTTGGGATTAATGATTGATCAGGAATTCATTGCAAGACAATAGTGCCCAGACAAGTTGGGCGATCGCATCAGGGCGATCGGGGTGGGAAACCAAGAACTCCCGCATCTGCTTCAATTCGACTGTGGTTGGGGCCCTCGATAATACGGTGATATAAAGCGAACTGATGACTTCCTTGTTGTCAGATATTTTCAATAGTTGTTCCGTTGCATTGTTCCCGCCAACATTCACCCACGACTGCACCAATTCGCTGTTCATCAAAAACAACGAACCGCGGACCGAAGGAGCGAACTCATCTTCGGGCTCGCGCGGCGGATTGGCAAACGACGCGATAAAGTGTTCCTGCACCTGATCTATCGTAGTGGGCAACGAGGCTTCCAATTTAGGTTCATCTTCTAATTCAATCGGATACCGCGATTCTGCGCCGGTCGCTTTGAGAATACTCCACATCAATTGTTCCGACGATAACGCTTTCTCTCGAAATACTCGGTACTCTGCTTCCGCTTTTTGCACATTGTCTGTCGGCGTTTGCAGGATGCTGCTGCGCTGATAGACCTTGGTTAACGCTAACTCGCGGACCAACCATTTGATATCAAAATCATGTTGGGCAAATTCCGACGCCAGCAACGACAACAATTCTGGATGCGTCGCGGGGTTATCACTGTGGTGTAGGTCTAACGGCCAAACCAATCCGTTACCCATCATCGAAGCCCAAAGTCGATTCACAAAATTCGATTGAAACCGCAGGTTGCTCGCAGTCGGTAGCGTCGTAGCAAGATAGTGTAGCGGATTAAAGGCCGGCACCCCCGGTGCCTTGGACTGCGGATCCGGCGCAACTGCAAACTCATGCTCGCTGTCGTATTCAGGAACCTCAAGTTCCGCTCCGCCTGGAATTCGCGGACCCGTCGTAAACATCTCCTCCTCAAACACGGACTGAAACTCTAATGGTTTCTTCATTACCTTTTGCCCGATCGCGGGAAATTCTGTATCGCTTCGTATAAAAGTATTGTTGACAAATGCATACATTCCTTGAAAATCCGCTTGGCTATAGTCATCGACAAACAAGTGGTCGTGACATTGGGCACAGGCCAGATCAACACCCATAAACAACCTGCCAATATCTGACGCCAAACCTGGATAATCCGTGGGATTTTGGCCGTACTTTTCTAACCTCTTGGTTAAAAAATATCCGGCACCCTGCTCATTCTCGTTTGTTAGGTCCGGTTCGATGATCGTTTTTACCATCGAATCCCAGTGGCGATTTGTCTTAAAACTATCAACTAAAAATCGCTTCCATGCTGGATCGGTTCCGCGCCGTTCCATCAACATCACGTTAAATAGTTCCGCCATCCGCCGCGGGTAACGATCATCTTGCAATAGTCGGTCAATCATAACCGTCCGCTTATTCGCTGCGGAATTTGCCACGAACTCAGTAACGTCACTGGGGGCGGGAATCTCTCCGGTGAGGTCCAAGAACAGCCGTCTGAGGAACTCCTGATCCGTGGCTGGCGGGGCGAACATTCCGTCAGCCGAATCTTCAATAAGACGGTCGATAGCAGTGTGTAACTCTACACCCCGAGCAGGCGCGGGAGCGCATAACGCAACCGTTAGAATAATTGCTAGGCCCGACGATATTCGCAAACTTGTCATATTGGTTATATTACCAAATTAGGCGTGACATTTGAAACATCGAATGGCTCTTGCGGGGGGGACTGTGTTACGGAAACATCTCCAGCAGCGGATCACCCGTTGATTGCATATGGTTTTTAACCATTCCCGTGAGTCGTTTCAATTGTTCTTTGTGGATGGCTAAGTCGCTAATCGCTAAATTCACTCGTTCGTGTGGATCGTGTTTTAAATCAAACATCTCCACCCTGCCTGTATGTTGTAAGTCAATCATCAGTTTCCACTGCGGTGTCCGCACTCCTCGCATATGAGTCGTTGCGCCATGTTTCATGCTGTACTGCAAGTAAATATCAGGATCCCAACTGCGCGTCTTACCGGTTAACACGGGTGTGAAATCCTCACCGCGAAGTTCGAGTTTACGACCAGGTTTAATACCAGCCATCGCCAACAACGTCGGGAACCAATCTAGGTTAGAAAACGTCTGATCATGCACTGTACCGGGCTTAATCGTCCCTGGCCATCGAATTGCCGTGGGCACGCGCAACGAAGTATCCCACAGATTGGGACGCCGGTCTGCTGGAATATCATCCCATTGTTTGGGTGGGTTGGTTTTCAGAATGCGTTTTGCATTACCCTTAAACCACGTACCATGTTCACCTAGGTTGTAGCCATGGTCACTGGTAAAAACAACGATCGTGTTGGAGGTCAACTTGAGCGTATCTAACAAGTCCAGCACACGCCCCACATTACGGTCAACGCTCTTCACGGCGGCTAGGTATTCTCGGGTCCGTTTCTTGACCAACTCCACGTTTAGGTCTGGAAAATCGGGATTGGGGATTTCCGGATCAAGATCCTTGAACGGTTCCCAGTCCTCGGGTCGCACTGGCAGCCATGCTGAATGGGGTGCTCGAAAATGCAAACTCAACAAAAACGGTTTGCTCATATTGCTTTCGATAAATTCCAAAGCGTGGTCGGTAAAGATGTCGCACGTAAACCCGAAAACTTTTTTAGTTTCGCCAGCAAGCGTTTCCATCACAGGATCTTTGGGCGGGCAACCACCGCTGCGAATACCAGCGAATTGTTGATAGCCGAATTTTGTTGGGTGATGGCGATCTTGGATTCCCAGATGCCATTTTCCAAATAGCGCCGTTTGATAACCGGCGGATTGAAACAACTGAGGAAATGTCACCGTATCGGCGGGCAATCCAAGTTGTTTCTCAGCACCCGGGTTGATCCAATCCGTGATTGCGAATTCAAATGCATAGCGACTGGAAATCAAACCGACTCGACTGGGACTACATACGGGCGTCGTCACAAAGCTATTGGTTAGGTGTGCACCGCCATGGAATATCTTATCAATATTGGGAGTGATAAAACGGTGATCGCCAGCGGCGTTCACGGCAAACGGCGCCTGATCGTCAGTATAGATAAATACGACATTCGGTTGGCTTGCTGCTAGCGGACTAGCAACAATGACACACGACAACAACAGCGAGAGGACAAGTTTCAAATTCATAGGGACGCTCGATTCGTTTAATTCACATTTTGTTATGGCGTTTATCGTAACACGCTCCGCCGTCATTCCCCAACCTTCCTTGGCGAAATTTAGCGCATGGCGATAGCCTTCAGCGTTTGCATCGGCAATTGCTATCCTGTCTAATCTAACTATCAACCACGAAAATCTAGGAGATGCTGATGCGCACCACCAACCCAATTACCTTGAGTCTGCTAGTACTACTTATCGCCACGTCCGCCGCCCTGCTGCAGGCCGAAGATTGGCCTCAATTTCGGGGACCTAACTGCACCGGCATCAGCGCATCGAAACAACCCCTCGCAACCACCTTCTCGCCTACGAAAAACGTCGCGTGGGTCGCCAACCTCGGCGACGGCATCGGTTGTCCCGTGGTCGCCGCTGGACGTGTCTTTGTTTCCTCAATGTTAGACGACAAGACCGTAGCGCTCACCGGGTTCGATGCGACAACCGGTAAGCAACTGTGGCAACGCAGCTGGCCCACCGGGACACTCGTTGAAATACATAAAACAAACAGCCAAGCCGCCACGACTCCCTGTGCTGACGCCGAACGTGTCTACTTTTACTTCAGCACACTCGGTCTCATCTCCGTAAACGCTAAAACCGGAGCCGACGAATGGGCGATCAAAATGCCAACTCCCTTCTTTGTCTTCAAATGGGGCGCTGGCATGTCACCGGTGCTCTATGAAGACAAATTGATCTTCTGCCAAGACGACGACATCTACCCTGGCATCATGGTCGTACAATCTGCGACTGGTAAAATCATCTGGAAAGAAGCCCGCGATGATATGGCCGTAAATTATTCGCATCCTGTCATAGTCTCAACGGCCAAACGCATAGAACTCGTTGTGGCTGGCACCGGCAAAGTGGTCGGCTACGATATTGAAAACGGTAAAAGACTCTGGGAGTCACGGACTTTATTGAGGAACATCAAAACCACTCCGGTCGTCAGCGGCAACACAATCTATATCTCGCTACAAAGTGGTGGTATTGCGAATCAATGGCTCGCTTCCATCGATCGCGCCGAAACGGGCAATAACGACAACCGCATCGACAAAGCGGAAATTCAGGCGTTCGTCGGCGCCCAGAAGATACCCGCAGCATTTTACCAAAGGACGTTTGATCGAGGCGACGAGAACAAGGACGGATTCTTGGAAGGCGCCGAACTCGATAAAGCATTCTTGCATCCTGACAATATGGCCGGCGCGTCCTTCGACACGGAAGACGCCGCCGACGAATATATCCTCGCCATCCAAGCGGGTGGTGATGGTGACGTTACTGAAACGCACACAAAATGGAAAACTAACACCAAATATACAGACCACATCGTTTCACCACTCGTATACGATGGCCGGATGCTGTTAATTAAAGGTGGAGGTATTAGTACGGTTTATAGCCTCAAGCAAGGCAAACAACTGCGGGGTGCAAAAAGAATCCAAAACTCAAGCGAGTATTTCGCCTCGCCCATCGCTGGTGACAACAAAGTCTATATCGCCGGCGAGAACGGAGTGATCGTTGTCCTCGATGCAGCCAACAACTTCAAAATATTAGCCAAAAACGATATGCAAGATTCAATTCTGGGAACACCCGCAATCGCCGATGGCTCGATCTTTGTCCGCACCCGGTCGAAACTATACTGCATTCGCCCCAGTAATTAGAGATTTGCTGACTGGGACATATTGTGTTGATTCGTCTAATCCCTCGGGGTCATCTACGCAAATATATCGTGGATCGGCAAACCATTATCGATGTCGAGCCGTTTTCGCCCGGGCACCACAAGTCGGCGATTATCGAGGCCTAACAGATGCAGTACGGTTGCATGTAAATCCGTTACATAATGCGCGTCACCCAACGCATGGTACCCCAACTCGTCCGTTTCGCCATGTACATATCCTCGTTTCAACCCCGCTCCCGCCATCCAAATCGTGAAACCGTTGGGATGGTGATCTCGACCCGTCGTTCCACCACTGCGTTGCTCTAATCCAGGAGTCCGCCCAAACTCAGTACAAAACACGACGACCGTATCCTCCAGCAAACCACGCCGTTTCAAGTCCTTTATCAAACCTGTGATCGGTTTGTCAATGGTCGCACACAACGCCGAATGTTTCTTCTTCAAGTCTCGGTGTGAATCCCAAGTACCATAGGCCGATGGAAACACTTGCACAAACCGCACTCCCCGCTCGACCATCCGCCGCGCCGTCAATAGTCGCTGACCGGCCACCCGCGTATTATCTTGGTCCAGTCCATAAAGCTGTGTCGTCTCAGCGGTCTCTTTAGCCAAATCCACTGCCTCAGGAACCGACGACTGCATCCGAAACGCCAATTCATACGATTTCATGCGGGCCTCAAGCTGAGTATCCCCGGGGCGCTCCGCCAACGTCAACTCATTCAACTCTCGAGAAAGTTTGAACTCCTGTAATTGCTCAGCCGCAGTCTGCTTCCCATTTCTCACACCAAAGGGTAACGGCTGAGCCTTGTCTAGTGCCAACGGAACCCCAGCATGCGCGGGCCCTAAATAATATGAACCGATGCTGTCGCGAGTGTTTGTTCGCGTGGGACCGCCGAGCACCACGAACTTGGGTAAATTCTCGTTTAGCGAACCGAGGCCATAATGCGCCCACGCGCCCACACTCGGCTGTACCTCATCTAACCGGTGACGGCCCGTATGAATTTGGTTTTCCGCTGCATGGTCGTTGTCCGTTGTCCACATATTGCGCACAAAACAGACATCATCAGCAACGGAAGAAAAATGTGGCCACCAATCCGTGATCCCAATCTTATTCTCACCGTAATAATCAAACCCCACTTGCATCGGGTAAATAATCGGATAAACATCTCGCACGTTGATCTCTTGCGAGGCGACACTACGAAAACGTTTCTTATGTAACGGCGAGTCTACTGGATTAGGAAACGGCGTTTGCGAGTAGGTCTTACCAGCGTACTTGTTCAACGCTGGTTTGGGATCGAAGGTCTCTAAGTGACTGTACCCACCGGACAAGAACACCCAGATCACCGATTTGGCTCGCGGTCGATGATGATGAGAACCGCTGGGCAAATGCGACTCGGACGCCTTCAACAAACCGTCTTCCGCTAACATCGCCCCTGCGGCTAAACCGCCAAACCCCATGCCAAGGTTCGAAAGGAATTCACGTCGGTTGTTGATGCTGTTC
>Ga0208879_1002002_pt1 | contig 18519 bp, 17 predicted proteins | sample Knorr_S15_td_Bot_FD_185605 | JGI IMG/M metagenome (GOLD analysis project Ga0208879, IMG submission 185605) | Marine microbial communities from Southern Atlantic Ocean transect - Knorr_S15_td_Bottom_ad_5009_LV_A (SPAdes) (version 2) | ecosystem: Environmental > Aquatic > Marine > Oceanic | place... | reverse complement strand
GGGTGCGATATTGATTGCAGTTGCACCGTAACTTGCCAATTATTTTGCGGCAGGGAATGGCGAATTGACGCTGTGGAATCTCATCCCTACTATTAGAGGCAGTTCTACTTCCTGTGATCTCCCGGATTCCGTGTGTGATTGGGAGTTACAGGTAGTCGGTGAATCAGCGAGCTTCGGATCATGAGCTGCTGCTGTCACTCCCGGCTGGACTGCCGGAAGTGATGTTTGCAACTCTTTCCGATAAGAGGTCCAGCCAAGACATTGCCAAACGTCCAGTCCCTGCGCTGCAAAGAGTGCGGTCGCGACTATCCCCTTGAACCAATCTACGTTTGTGATTTTTGCTTCGGTCCGCTCGAAGTCGCATACGACTACGACGCCGCGGAAAAAAATATGAGCCGAGAATCGATACAGGACGGGCCGCTGACGATATGGCGGTACGACCAGTTGCTGCCCGTCGGCCGTGAGAACGCCGTCGATATCGGCGCCGGGATGACCCCGCTGCTCAAGGCCGACAACCTCGGCAAGGAGCTGGGCCTGAACAACCTGTGGATAAAGAACGATGCGGCCAATCCGACCCATTCGTTCAAGGACCGTGTGGTGTCGGTTGCGGCGACCAAAGCCCTTGAATTTGAGTTTGACACCATAGCGTGCGCTTCAACCGGAAACCTTGCGGGTGCGACGGCGGCACACGGTGCGAAGGCTGGCTTGAAGACGATAGTTTTCCTGCCGGCTGACCTTGAGCGTGCCAAGATTCTGGGAGCGGCCATTTTCGGTTCGGTCGTACTTGTAAACGGCAATTACGACGATGTGAACAGGTTGTGTTCGGAGCTTGGCGACGACCGGCGCTGGGCTTTCGTGAATATCAACATGCGCCCGTACTACTCGGAAGGCAGCAAATCGCTGAGCTTCGAGATTGCAGAGCAACTGGGGTGGCGCGCTCCAGAACACATCATCGTGCCGGTTGCGTCAGGTTCTCTTTTCACCAAGGTGCACAAGGGCCTCAACGAGTTCGCTCGACTGGGGATAATCGATGGCGCCGATACGAAAATGCACATCGCACAGCCGTTCGGTTGTTCACCGGTAGCGACGGCGTTCATCGATGGTCAGGCGCACCCAAAGCCGGTGATTCCAGACACAATCGCCAAATCGCTGGCTATCGGAAGTCCGGCGGATGGCTTCTACTCGGTCGGAATCGCCAACAAGACTGGCGGTTCTGCGACGATAGTCCCCGAATCGGAGGTTGCGGAGGGAATGCAATTGCTGGCAGAGACCGAAGGGATCTTCACCGAAACTGCCGGCGGCGTTGTGATTTCAGCACTCCGCAGCCTGGCTCGCGAGGGCGTTATCGGGCCGGATGAAGAAACCGTGGCTTTGATCACGGGCACCGGTCTGAAGACCCTCGAAGCCATCGCCGATTCTATCGAGACAAAGACGATCGACCCGACTGTGCGATCATTTGACGAAATCGTAACCGGAGCAGCTGTCAGCTAATGCCACTGAGAAGAGTCACATTTACATTCAAGGCCGATCTAATTCAGCGACCCGTGATATACGAGCTTGGAAAAAAGTTCGATATCGTCACGAACGTTCGCCGTGCGGAAGTCGGGCAGGACACCGGATGGGTGATTCTCGAACTGGAAGGTTCGTTGGATGAGATCGATCGCGGCCTTGCCTGGGTGGCCGAACTGGGAGTCGATATAAGCCCTCTCGATGGCGATATTCTCGTTGGATAGCGACCGGAGCACGGCGCGGTTGCGTTGGGCCTGCGCACCGCAACTGCGCAATATACGTCTAACATATCTGTAGGAACTTTTTGCCGGGCCATTTTGCCCGCTCACGGGCCTTGCTACGGTCAATACTAGAAACAGGAAACCTGATGTCAGCGACAGTAAAAATCCCCACACCGCTCAGGAAACTGACGAACGGTGAAACGAGTGTCAAAGCGGATGGCGCGACGGTTGGTGCGATCGTCGAATCACTGGAATCGGCGTATCCGGGGATTCGTGAGAGGCTGATCGATGAGACTGGCGACCTGCGGCACTTTGTAAACATTTACCTCAATGGCGAAGACGTTCGTTACATCGACGGTCTGAACAGCAAGGTTGGGGAAAAGGACGAGTTGAGCATCGTTCCCGCGGTGGCCGGTGGCCGGGGTTAGCTCCTGCGGGAGTTTACGATGTCCTCCCTCCCGGGCAGGGAGGCGAATGCCCTCCGGGCGCGATGGTGGCTTGAACATTGTTCCGTTATTTGCCGAACGCGCAAGTGCGGCTCTGCCGGTTGATTCACTTTGCAGGTTTCACCCACACCCCAACCCTCTCGCTTGGGGGGAGAGGGGACGTTGGCTAAGCCAGCACGGCCTGAACGGCCTCGAGGACTACGTCGTCCGGAACGTCACGGCGCGTCGTAGCCTGGCCGGGGCCTTCAAGCAGCACCCAACGGATAGTCCCGCCGCGTGATTTCTTGTCGCTTTTCGTCGCGTTGATGATCGCTTCTGCGTCCAGGTTTTCCGCCTGTATTGGCAGGCTGTAGCTTTCGAGGACACGGCGCTGTCGCGCAACGAGCTCGCTGTCGATCATGCCGAGTCGGGACGCGATACCGGCTGCGGCCATCATCCCGATGGCGACCGCTTCGCCGTGCAGGTACTGTCCGTAACCCGAAACTGCCTCGATCGCATGGCCAATCGTGTGGCCGTAGTTCAGCAAGATCCGCCGGTCGCCGGTCTCAAACTCGTCTGCCGAAACGATATCGCCCTTGATCGCCACACTCCGCCGAATCGCCTCAACGGGCGCGTCGCCTTCAAGTGCGACCATTTGCGGAGCGAGTCGTTCGAAAGTCTCAAGCAAATTTTCGTCAAGAATCAAACCGTGCTTCACGGCCTCGGCCCAGCCAGCTGCCATCTCTCGCGGGGGGAGCGTCTCGAGGTGGGTGACATCCTGCAGTACCAGCTTCGGTTGGTGGAACGCTCCAAGCAGGTTTTTCCCCTGAGGAAGGTTCACTCCGGTCTTGCCGCCAATTGACGAATCCACCATTGCCGTCAGACTTGTCGGCACCTGTACGACACTGACTCCCCTGAGCCAAGTTGCGGCGACAAAGCCAACCAGGTCGCCGGTGACGCCGCCACCCATGGCGACCACCACATCGCCCCGTTCGGCGCGTCGGTCCGCAAGCCAGGAAAAGACAATTTCCAGGGTCGCAAGGTTTTTGTTGGATTCGCCAATTTCCAGGGCGAGGACGTGTGTTTCGTAACCGCCTCGCTCAAGTGCTTCCTGTGCCCTGCGGATCGGGCCGGAGAACAGCACTTCGTCGGCCACGATAAAAGCCCTGCCCTGCTGCCCGGTTTTCTGAAGCTCCAGGCCAAGTTCGTCAATCACATCGCGACCGACAATCACCGGGTAGCTACCCTGGCTCGTGTGGACGATAGTGGCGAGATTCGGGTTTTGCGTCTGGTCAGTCACCCGCCGCCGCCTCGTTAGCCTGCCACGCCCTCACGATCAGTTCCGCTACCTGATCGTGCGATTTTTTCTCGGTATCGATCGTCACATCGGCCGTCGCATACATCTCTTCGCGCTCGTCCAGCATCGCCCGAAGCGTCTCGATAGTGGTGTCACTACCCAGCAGCGGCCTGGCAGAACGCCCTCTCAGGGCTGCCGAACTGGCCAATCGCCTGTGGATCTCCTCGGGGCTCGCGCTCAAACGGACCACCATCCCCGATAGTTTCATTGTCGTCCGGTTGTCGGCCCGGACCGGCACACCGCCGCCTGTCGAAACGACGCGCCCACCGCGTTCTGCGACCTCGACCAGTATTTTCGATTCCATGTTACGGAAATGCTCCTCGCCATTTTCATCGAAAATTCGGGCAATCGATTTTCCAGCGCGGTCTTCTATGATGCCGTCCATTTCAACGAACGGCCACTTGAGCATTTCGGCGAGACGTCTGCCAGAGCGGGTCTTTCCGGTGCCGGAAAGGCCGATCAGGTAGATATTCGGCTTTGATCCCATAGTTTGCGTTCTGCCTGGGGGACTGGAGCGTCCAGGAGTGCCGGTATTATCCCCTGCCGAATTCCTGGTGTGATTCAATGTATCCGGTGTAGTTGCGGCTCATTTCGCCAAGCGAATCGCCACCGAACTTTTCCAGCATTGCTTCGACAAGCACCAGCGCCATCATCGCCTCGCCGATCGGACATGCCCGCGCGACCTGGCAAATGTCGCTGCGGTTGTAGGCTGCCTCGACGACCTCACCGGTATTTATGTCCACTGATGGCAGGGGCTTCGTCATCGTGGCAATTGGCTTGATCGCTACGTTTGTGATTATCGGCTGGCCGTTCGACATGCCGCCTTCAATTCCACCGGCATGGTTAGATGTCTGCCGGAACCGCCGCGGGTCGGACGGGTCCGGGACGATCACGTCCTGCACTTCCCTGCCCGGTCGGCGTGTGTTTGCAAATCCGGTGCCGATCTCGACGCCCTTTACTGCGTTGATGCTCATCATGGCCCTTGCGAGGCGGGCGTCCAGCTTGCGGTCCCACTGAACGTGGCTGCCGAGGCCGACGGGTGCGCCGAACGCCACGACCTCGAACACCCCGCCAACGGTCGTACGGTCTTCTTTCGCCCTGTCGATAGCGGCTTTGAAGCGGGCGTCGGCATCGGGGTCTGAGGCGCGAACATCGGAAGCCTCGACAACGTCCCAATCCACGTCTTCGATGGCGATCGTCCGTCCCTCTTCGGCGCCAGTGGCGACGGTTCGAGAGTGGATCGATATCCCGAACTCCTCAAGCAGCCTGCGGGCGAGCGACGCCGCTGCGACTCGGGCCGCGGTCTCTCTTGCACTTGCCCGCTCAAGGACGTTGCGCAAATCGTGCTGAACGTACTTCAGCGCGCCGGGAAAATCGGCGTGTCCCGGCACGACCTTAGTGTGGACCTTCTTGTCGACCTCTTCTCCTACGGGAGCGATCGACATGGCCTCGGTCCAGTTGGCGAAGTCGAGGTTTTCTATCCACAGCGCAATCGGCGAGCCGAGGGTTATTCCGTGTCTTACCCCCGAGCGGATGTCGGCACGGTCTTTTTCGATCTTCATGCGACCGCCCGACCCGTAGCCTTTCTGACGCCGGGCCATCTGCTTTTCGATGTACTCCTCGGTCAACTCGAGTCCGGCCGGAATGCCTTCGACGATCACGGTGAGGCCGGGGCCGTGCGATTCTCCCGCCGTCAGGTAGCGAAATGTTGTCATTCGTCTTGCTTTTCGTTTTTCACGTTATTTTCCGGGCCACTGGGAACCGGGTTAGTTGGCCATTCTGGCAGCGGACAACCGGATATCCGGCTGCAACCGGGCTTCGATTATAGGCAGTTGCAGGGAACTGGCCGCGAGGGGCGGAAAGGAAGTTAACCTGATTTGAGCGCCTTTTCGATCGCTGCGAACATCGTATCGACCGGTGCAGTCTGGCCTGTGGCCATCTCAAAGCCCTCGATACCCTGGTAGACCAGCATCGTCATTCCCCCGGCGCCCGTGCCCCCGGCGTTTTCCACCTCGCGCAGGAATTTCGTCATCGGGGGCGCATAAACGGCGTCATATCCCATCGCATCCGCCGAAATCATGTCCGCCAGAATCGGGGTTGCCATTTCTGCCGGACCACCTGCCATTCCAAGCGATGTGGCATTGACCAGCAGCGTGGCATAGGGTGCACAGTTCGCAAGTTCATCGCGGCCCAGCCCGATTGCGTCTGGCTTGAACTTGCCTTCCGAGAAATCAGATGCCAGCGCCTCGGCTTTGCTGACCGTCCTGTTGGCAATTGTGAGGCGTGCCACTCCGGCGAGTTTCAGCGCATAGACGATGGCGCGGGCTGCTCCGCCGGCACCGAACACAACCGCATCGACGCCTTTAGGGTCGAAACCCGCTTTTTCCCCGAGTGCTCGCAAAAAACCGGAGCTGTCGGTGTTGTGCCCGACGAGTTTTCCGTCGCGATTGAATATCCAGTTGACCGCGCCAACGGCCTCCGCTGCCTCGGTTAGCTCATCGACGAGCGGGATTACCGCCTGTTTGTGCGGCAGGGTTACGCAGGCTGCGAGAAAATCCCTGGCCCTGAAAGTTGCGACTTTCTCTTCGAGTTCATCGGGCGTAACGTCCCACGCCTCAAACGTCTCGTTGATCCCGAGCTCGTCGAGCCCGGCCTGCTGGAACACCGGTGATTTTGTGTGCCCGATTGGGTGGCCCATCACCCCGATATTGCTGCTCATGGTTCTCCGTTGAGTGCTGCTCAGGTCAGGCGCGGTCAGGTTGATCCTGGGCCACACGTACCATCGCCAGCGCAAAAAATGTCTGAGATCAATTATCGCTCACCGATGGATGGTCGGACTGACTAATTAACGCCCGCTGAGCGATTGCATATAGGCGGACAAGATAATTGCCGCGGAAGCTGAGTCTATCTGGCCCCGCTCTGCGCCGCGGGCTTTCGACGGCGAACGGCCGGCCGCACGCAGCAGCGACTGTGCCTCGACGGTCGTCATGCGTTCGTCCCAGGTGACAACGGGCAGATCGGTTATCTTGCGGAGACGGGTACAGAACGCGTTTACCTTGCGGGCTGCCGGGCCGTGGGTACCGTCGAGCGACAGGGGGAGTCCGACGACTATGGCCCGTGCTTCCCGCTCGGCAGCGATGCCGGCCACGCTTTCAGGATCGCCAGGTCCGGTGGCTTCGATCGCCGCGATGGGGGTTGCGATGGTTCCGGTCGGGTCGCTGATGGCAAGACCTATCCGGACCTCGCCATAATCGACCCCGAGCATGCGGCCTGCCAATTTTTGTTCTGACAATTTCTTCCCGACGAAGCTATTGCTAGCTGTCTGATCCGTTCTCAAGCGAGGCGCGGATAATCTCTTCAGCTGAACCGAGGGCAGCTGGCAGTTGATCGGCGTTCTTGCCGCCGGCCTGCGCGACCGTTGCACTCCCGCCGCCGCCCCCGCCCATCTTGCCGGCCAGCGCCTTCGCGATATTTCCCGCGTGAATTCCAGCTGTGACCGTATCGTCAGTCGCCATTACAACCATCATCGGTCGACCGTCTATCACGCTACCAAGGACGATCACGCCCTCGCCGATCTGTTTCTTCAGGTGGTCGCCCGTCTTTCTGAGGGCGCCAACATTCGAGGCCGGAACCTCGCTGACTTCGACGTGGACGGTTGTGCCGTTCGCTTCGATATCGAAACCCTGCACCGAATTGCCAGGGCCCCGCGAACCCCCACCAACGCTGGCTTGAAGCAGCTGTTCTTCAAGTTGCGCAACCTTCTTGCGGGCCTGGTCCAGGTCTTTGGCGAGTGCATCAACGCGGCCGGTGACGTCCGATACGGGGATCCGGAACCGGGAGGCGACCTCATCAAGGGCACCGAACCGTTCGAAAATCGCCTGCTCGGCGGCGAGTCCGGTTATCGCTTCCATGCGCCGCATGCCAGAACCGATCCCTGTTTCAGAAACGATCACGAAAGCGCCGATGCCACCGGTCTGGTCCATGTGGGTCCCCCCGCAGAGTTCGTAGCTCCAGGGAGCGTCAATCTGGATAGTCCGGACCTCGTTGTCGTAGGTATCGCCGAAGAAAGCGAGTGCGCCCTCCTCGACCGCTTCGCCGTAGGTCGTCCAGTGCACGGTGACCGGCCGGTTGAGCCTGATTTTCTCGTTGACCCGGTCCTGCACTGCCCGAATCTGGTCTTTCGTAAGGGCCTGCATATTGGTGAAATCGAACCGGAGCCGGTCGGCATCGACAACGGAACCAGCCTGCCGCACGTGGGTGCCGACGATCTCACGCAGGGCGGCGTGTACAAGATGTGTGGCAGTGTGATTGCGTCGGATGCGTTCGCGCCTGTCTCCGTCCACTGTGGCCGTTACGGCTGCTCCTCGGTTCAACGTGCCCGTGCTGACCTTGCCGAAGTGGACGTTTATGTGGCCGTATGGCGATTTCGTATCGGTTATTTCGACCTCGAAGCCATCGCCTGTAATCAACCCGGTGTCGCCGACCTGGCCGCCCCGTGCCGCATAAAACGGAGTTTCGCTGAGGACCAGCGCTACTTCATCGCCTTCGCTGGCAGATTCAACAGATTCGTCACCAACGACGATCGCTGCAATCGCGGTGTTTGTTGTGAGGGTCTCATAGCCTGTAAACGGTGTGTCTCCGAGGCCGAGTTTTTCGTACACCCGCGTCGAGTCTTTGTCCCCGCCGAACCCGCCTGCGGCCCGGCCGCGTTCACGCTGGGCTTCCATTTCAGAAGCGAACCCATCGTGATCTACGCACAGTTCAGCGCCGCTCGCCACTTCTTCAGTGACCTCGATTGGATAACCGTAAGTGTCGTAGAGGACGAACGCTTCGGCTCCGGAGATACGATTGTTCCACGCCTTCGTTGCCCGGGTATCTCCCGAGGCGACGAGGCGCTCAATCTCGGCGATTGCCAACCGCACCCCAACCGAGTGAGCGTCGTCGCCCGACGGCGTTTTCAGTGTCTTTCCGGCTTTGAGGTTTTCGACTGTGCCGGCATCTGACTCCCGAAACTCGATCATCCCCGCCAGCACCGAAGCGCCGAACTCGAGCGTTCTTGAGAAGCTGTTTTCTTCCTGTTCGAGGACGTCCTTGATGAAATCGTGGTTGTCGGTGAGTTCCGGGTAAACATGGCCCATGTGGTCGGCCACGGTCCTGGCGACCGCCGATAGCATCGGGGTCTCCATGCCCAGCTCCCGGCCGAACAACATTCCGCGCCGGATCAGTCGCCTGAGGACGTAGCCCCGCCCCGAGTTGCCGGGGATGACGCCGTCGCCGATCAGGAACGATGCGGACCTTGCGTGCTCGGCGACAACGCGGATCGCGCGGTCGACAGTTGCGTCGAGTCCCCACTCCTTGCCGGCGAGTTGCTCGACTCTGGCGATGATCGGCTGAAAGAGGTCAGTCTCATAGACATTCGGGGCACCCTGCAGCACTGCCAGCATGCGCTCGAAACCCATCCCGGTATCGATGTTTTTGGCGGGCAGTACGGTGTCGCTGCCGTCGAGGTCGCGGTAGTACTGGGTGAACACCAGGTTGTACAACTCGACGAAATCGTCGTGGTAGTTCGGGCCCCACTGCCCGTCGCGCACCGGGTCGTCTGCTGCCGGAACGTCGTCGAGCGAGCCGCGGTAGTAGCTAATTTCGGAACTGGGTCCACATACACCCTCGTTGCCCGCCGGGCCCCACCAGTTTTCTTCGTCGCCAAACCTGTAAATTCGCTCCGGCGGGATCCCCAGGTCCAGCCATATTCGCTCGGCCTCGTCGTCGGTTGTGTAGATGGTGTAGTACAGGCGCTCGGGATCGAGCCCCAGGCGGTTCGTCATCAGGTCGAGCGCCCATTCGCAGGCTTCTTTTTTAAAATAATCTCCGAAGCTGAAATTGCCCAGCATCTCGAACATCGTCAGGTGGGTGTCGTCGCCCACCTCTTCGATATCGGTCGTTCTGAAGCATTTTTGCGAAGTAACGGCCCTTGGGTGAGGCGGTTCTTTTTCGCCTGAAAAATAGGGCTTGAACTGAGCCATGCCAGAGTTGATGAGCAACAGCGTCGGGTCGGCGGCTGGAATCAGCGACGAAGACGGCATGCGGAGATGGTCGCGTTCCTCAAAGTACGAAAGGAACGCCTCTCGCAGTTCGTCTGCTGTTTTCGGTACTGACACTGGAGGACCCGGGCTCATATTTCTCCGAACTGTTCGCCAATCTGACGGTGGGGCTGAATCGAACAATTGATTCTAGATAACGCTCAATTTGCCTGTCAAAGAAAAAGGCAGGTGTAAGAGGGCGGCTACACCTTTCGGCACCAACACCTATCGCGTTCGATGAGTTTGCCCCACACCCCGACCCCCTCACTCGCCGCGAGAGGAGACGACCTTGAGCGCACGACAACGTTCCCGCACGCCCACAGATTTTTACTCGCTATCAAGTGAATCTATCAGTTGGGTTCGAGTTCGGATATCGGAATCTGCGTCACCGAGCCTCACACTGGTCGCGATGGCCATTGCCGCCAGTAATTCTTCACGCCTCGCAGGAGTCAACGGAACGTCGGTTTCCAACCCTGGAGCAACAGGGCCTGGAGTACCGCCCACACCGGCGAAAGCTGGTTCGCGCCCGGCAGGGGCTTTTGACACCCGCTCCGCCAGCCTTTCCGCAGCTGTTGGTGCGGCCCTGTCCGCAACCGGCTCAGCTGCCTTCCCATATCCGGCCATCCGAGCGGCATCCCACTGGAGTGGAACTTGCGCTTCGCCCCAGTAAACGGTCTGGTGGGGGAACGGAATCTCGATGCCCTCGGCATCGAACCGTATTTTGATGCGCCTGCGCATCTCGCCCATTAATTCCCATTGCTTCATCGCCTTGCAATCGCCCAGCATCTTGAACGTTACCGCCGAATCGTCCAGCGAATTCAATCGCAGCACCTGTGGCGGAGTTATCAGCATGAGGCCGTAGTAGGGGTCGGCTGCGATTTCATCACCGATATCGTTCAGCACTTCGATCACGCGGTCGACATCCTCCTTGTAGGCGACGCCGACATCGAGGTTCACCCTTGACCAGTACTTGGTCTTGTTCGATGCAACGGTTATCTCACCGTTCGGAATCACGTGCACCTGACCATCGAGGTCCCGGAGCACCGTCCGGCGGAGGTTAATCGATTCGACCAGCCCCGAAATACCTGCGATTGTGACCACGTCACCGGTCCTGTACTGGTTTTCGGCAAGTATGAAAACCCCCGCGATCAGGTCACGCACAAGGTACTGGGCACCGAAGCCGACCGCGATCCCGGCGATTCCGAATCCACCGAGAACGGGTCCGATGGGGACCGAGAGTTCTGTGAGCACCATGAACAGTGCCGAGACGTATATCAGGCTGACAGCAAGGCCAACGAACACGCTGGAGAGTGTTTGCGACCGCTTCATCACTTCGTCGCGATCGGCCGTCGAAGCCTGGCCGAGCATGATCGACGACAGCGCCCTCGGAATGACGCGCCTTGCTATTCGAGTCACGACCCAGCTCATAAATAAGATCATCGCGATTCGCAATCCGTCTGTTGCGAACCAGTTGCCGGTCGTTGCGCCTGCGTTTTTCAAGAAACTCGTGGCCGGGGCAATGTTGTTGCCAAGGACATTGAGTATGCCCAGGGTTGCGGCGACGCCGAAGATGGCGGCGACCAGGAAGTTGGATATCCAAGAATCGGCGGCCTGCACCGCCATGCCAACATCGGCGGTGGCTTCGTGCTGGTCGAGACCCTGGACGGCCTGGCGAAGTCCCCGACGCAGGATTCTGCGGACCACCCACCAGCCGATGATGGCGCCGAGGGCAATCAGCAGCGCCCACAACCCGCCGCCGGCAAGCCAGGCCATGAATGTGCCGTCGGCCGGATGGTCGAATAGAGTGTCGAGGAACGAGTCTTCCATGCGTTGAAGTGGCGACCGTACCGGTGCGGGACGTCGTTGGAGAGCGGAAAGCGGCTTACCCGGCAGGATTAAGCCAGAGCAGAACTGGGATCCGCCGAGACACGGCAAACGATACAGGTCGGCCCCGGTCGCAAACTGGGAGTGCCCTAGTTCCCGCTACTTTCCCAGATTGTGACGTACGGTCCGCCCTTGCCTGAAATCAGGTTGGCGATATCTTGCCGGTTGGTCTCGCTGATCGACTTGCGCTCTTGTTCCATCAGTTCGAGCAGTTGGTCGATCAACTGCTCCCGGGCAGGTGGGGCCAGCCTGCTGCCGAACATTTCTTGCATCGCGTCGCCCAGCAGGAGTCCTTCAAGCGCGAGCAGCGACCCGGCAAAGAAAAGCACACCCACTGTGCCACCCGGTTCATCGCTCGATTCAGGAATATTGATGCCCAACTCGGCGATTATTCGTTTCAGGGAATTCGCCCTGATCACGGCTTCAACCTGTTGCGGAATACCCATCAATTCGAGAAATCCAACGCCAGGGCGGCGAATAATCTTTGAAAAATCGCTTTCGACGCTCGAATAGAATTCTTCGCCAAGGATGTTTGAAATCGACAGCCTCAAAATCGCTGGACCGCCCGGGCGGTCGTCACGGGCGTCGATCGCGATGAACTCCTTCAGGTGCGGAAAAATGCACAGGGTAATGTCAGCGGTGCCCCGGTCTGAATCAAACATCCGTCGATTTTACCCCTAGCGGAAGCCGAGCATCTCTTTTATTCGCTGAAATATGCCCGGCCGGACGCCGCGCCGTGCCTTGTGCCAGCTGTGCTCTGCTGAGGCTGATCGGCTGAGGTTGGCGGTGCGCCGTTTCATCACATCGCGAATCTCCCGGTCTTCATTTTCGTCAAGCCAGAACCCGGCCTCGTTGGGGCAGGCCTCGATTTCCAGGTTGTAGCCCCGGTAACGGAAGCGAGTCATCTGCTCACCGCAGTGTGGGCACATGTGGTCGACGTCATGTTTCCCGTACTGTCGCTGCCCCTTGACCATGTCGTCGGATGCGGCCCTGTCCTCAAGCGATACCAGTGCGTCGAACGACAACCAGACGCCCTTGCATTCGGGGCACTTTGGCGACTCTTCTCCAGAGGTCTTCGTCTCCAGCAGGGTGTTTTGGTCTATCGGACACGTAAGGTTTTGCAATTCGATCAGCCCTTGTTTATTTCAACTAACGATAACTGATTGTACGAACCCGACCGCCAGTCGGCTTGATTTCCAAATCTATTATCTGCCTGCACGGCCCGCCAGTTCGAGTTGGCCATCATGTGGGACCCGGTCTTGTCGAATACCTGAAATCGCAGTGCGACGCGCCCTGCATGATGGTCTGGGTACGTTCGAGGTTCAGTTTCGGGTTGAACCCGGCTACGAATTCGAAATCGCGAGTGCAGGAGAAAATGGCGCCGAGGTCGCCAAAACCGAGTTCGTTGTACATTTCGGCGTACTTACAGCGGGTCACGTTGAATGAGTATCGTTCGGAGTCGCTTTCGACGATGTCGATTTCGAGTGCGCCGTGCCGTCGCCACGCGTCTTTATTGGCGGCGCAGTCTTCCAGGCCGTTCGCACCGATACCCTTCGCGAACTCTGCGCCCTGGTCCCGGGCCAGTTTGGTGATGACGCCTGTCGCGATTTCGTTTGTCTTCTCGATCCCGAATTCGGCCTGAAACGCTCTCAGCATTGGACCGAGGACCATCGCTTCAATGCGCCGCCGGTCGATGACATCCATTTTGCTCGGATCGAAACCCATGCGTTTTCTCCTGTAAACCGGTGGAATTAATAGCTGGCTATTGCAGCGTCACGGACATTGCAACGGCCCCGCCCCCGGCGTGGCATATGACTGCGAGACCGTTTTTGGCCCTGGCCGCCTGGAGGCTGTACAGCAACGTTACGACGATGCGCGCCCCGCTTGCGCCAATAGGGTGCCCGAGCGCAATGGCCCCTCCCCTGGTGTTGACGCGGTCCCAGTCCCAGCTCAGCGCCTTGCCGTTTGCCAGGACCTGCGCAGCGAACGCTTCATTCACCTCTATCAGGTCGAAGTCGTCCAGTGTCTGCTCTGTCATTTCAAGCAGTTTTTTCACCGCCATCCGCGGTGCGTCGAACAGCATCCCCGGCGCGTTGGCCGCGTGGGCGTATCCGGTTATGCGGGCGACGGGACCCGCTGAAGATTTTTCCGCCATCGCTTCCCCGGTAACCACCACCGCGGCCGCGCCGTCGCTGATTGACGAGGCGTTCCCTGCCGTCACGGTGGCCCCGGGGGGGAAGATTGTTGAGAGTGCCGATAGACGTTCCGTCGTGGTGTCCGACCTTGGCCCCTCGTCAGTATCGACAACGACGACCTGACCGTGCCGGTCGGCAATTTCGACGGCTGTAATTTCGTCTTTGAACGAACCCTCCGCAGTCGCTGTCGAGGCAAGCCTGTGGCTTCGTTCGGAAAAGTCGTCCTGGTCTTCCCTGGAGATGCCATATTTTTCGCCAATGGCCTCGGCTGACCCACCCATATGACGGTTTTCAAACGGGCACCACAACCCGTCGTGAATCATGGAATCGACCAGGGTGGCGTCGCCAAGCCGCTGCCCGGTCCGGCTATTTACCAGCAGGTGCGGCGCGGCGCTCATATTTTCCATCCCACCGGCAACCATCGCTGTGGTTTCGCCAAGCTGGATCGACTGGGCGGCGAGCACGATTGACTGCATCCCGGATGCGCAGGCTTTGTTGATTGTGAGCGCAGAGACGGTGTTCGGTATATCCGCACTGATCGCAGCCTGCCGGGCGGGGGTTTGTCCGAGGCCCGCCGACAGCATGTTGCCCATGATCGAGTATTCGATATCGCCGCTATCCAATCCGGAGCGGTCGACCGCAGCCCTGATGGCGGTCGCGCCAAGTTCGGTGGCCGAAGTTCCCGAGAGGCCCCCCTGGAACTTGCCCAGAGGTGTTCTGGCCGCACCGGTTATGAATACATCGGACTTGAGCGCGTTGACCATCGGGGTGTTTCCTGCAGGTTCGATTTCGTGAATGTGTCGCCGATGAGTATAGATCGCCCGAGCTTCCGGCCGAAACAGACGCGGCTAATTGTCATGCAAACGAAAGTTCGGTCGTGTGGAAAGAAATCTCAGGCGCGGACTACACGAACCGTCAGGCCGTCTGCGGTCAGCGCTATTTCGCCGCGCTTTAGTGCAAGAGCGTCGTTGCCGTAAATTTCACGGCGCCATCCTGTAAGAGTCCTGATGTCTGGATCGTCTTCGGTCGCGATTCGGTCGAGTTCTTTCCGATTCGCCACGAGCTGGGCGGCGACTCCGTTTTCATCGCACCGTAGCTTCAACAGGGCCTGCAGGAGCGCGACCAGCGTTTCGTGACCTTTCAGAGGAGGTCTGCCCTTCTCGGGGTCGGGACACTGATCGTCGGGAAGTTTCAATCCCACCTGCACCGCGTCCAGCATGGCGCTTCCGTCCCTGCCATGCGCAAACCGTTCGTTAATCCCGCGGACCCTTGCGAGTGCGGCCGGTGTTTGCGGTTGGTTCAGGGCGATTTCGGCGAGCGCTTCATCTCGACAAACCCAGCCTCTTGGAATATTCCTCCGCTGTGCGCTGACTTCCCGCCATTCGGTTATCTCCCGCAATACGGCCAGTGCGCGGCGTGTCGGTCGACGGAGTCTTACCCGGCGCCATAGTTCCCGCGGGTCCAGGTCGTAAAGTTCCTTGTTTCTCAGGTGGCTCATTTCTTCCTGGGCCCAGTCTGCACGGCCTGAGTTTTTGAGATCGGCGGTCAGTCGGTTGTAGACCTTAATCAGGTGCGTGACATCGCCGAGTGCGTACTCGACCTGGTGGTCGGTCAGCGGCCTTAACGACCAATCGGTCATCTGCGACCGCTTGTCGATTGTCAGGCCGACTATTTTCTGCACGAGGGTGGCATAGGCCGGTTGGTCGCCGTAGCCGCTTACCATCGCCGCGATCTGGGTGTCGAATACCGGCTCGGTCATTCGGCCAGTGGCATTGAACATGACCTGCATGTCCTGGCTGGCCGAGTGGAAGACCTTCAGGACCGAAGTATTCGCCATGAGATCGTAAACGGGCTGAAAGTCGATGCCATTTGCGAGCGGATCGATTGCCACCGCGCGATCGGGAGTGGCGATCTGGACCAGGCACAGTATTGGCCAGTAGGTCTTTTCTCGGACGAATTCTGTATCGACTGCGACGAACTCGGCGGTGGAAACCTCGCTACAGAATTCGGCGACATCGGCGGTTTTGGTAATTAGCAATTGCGGAGATGTGGACTGTGTGCGACCCGGTCAGAGAACCGTTTACCGAATCGAGGTACGTGTTTGGTGTACTCAATACCTCGGTTGACCGCAGACGCTGCGGAACGCACTCAGCATACAGGCGGGTCGATTGGATGTGCGTGTGTGCAGCAGCCCGTGGAGTTGAAGTATTGCGAAAAACGTCCACTGAGTTGCATGGCTTGACAGCCGGTATAGGCGGAGAATTTCGAACCTACCGCTCACCCAACAACGGAACCACCATTGGTCGGTAATTGTCCGCCATGCGATCACGGGCGCCATCCCCGATGTCACCCGACCTCGTGAACTCTCGGCTCACGGCACTTTCGTCGCGTTCTGCTACTGCTCGATCAATAGCAACGGCTGTCGACCTGAGCTCAGTGAAGTAGTCGAGCAGCACCTGGTGACCAACCTCGTATTCAACAGGCGGGGTGATCTGCTGCAACTGGCCAATAATGTCGTCGAAGAGGGCAACGATGGCTGGCTGAACGTAAAAAAGGACTTCCAGCAGTTGGTCGCTGTTCAGTCCTTCGGCGAAAGAAGCCCGCGGCTCGAACTCAGCTATAAATACCCTGCTGAGCGTGTCGATCGATCTGCCGTACTCGCCACCGGGAAGGATTATCGGCTGGCACACGCGCCCCCCCTGTTCTGCGGTGTTCGCAAATGCTGCATGGCAGAATTTTGACGACACCGACGCAAACGACGAGATCAAACTGCTGTCCAGTTCCGCCTTGAGCAGATGAATCTTGGGCAGATCGCCGTCCTCTATTGCGATGGCTATCTGATCAGCAGCACGAACCTGATCTGCGAGCTTCGACGTGAGCACCGAATGATCAGCTTCAAGCTCAGCAGGTGGATCTAACTCTTGAATCCGCCGCGCAATTTCCTGCATCGTCCCCGCAAGGTCTTCTTCCCTGAGCGCGTTGAGTAGCACGAACTGCTGCACGTCGTCCGGAGCCCAATCAGTCATAAGGATTTGGAGGGCAGCTTAAGAAACGACTAAAGTCAAAAGTCTCTTCCGAATGCGGTGGATTTCCCGTTCACAGAGGAAGTTATCGCTTGTGCAGTTCGAGTTGAAGAGAACTGTTTTTCGAGTTACCGGCAACCTAGAAATTACTTGGAGGGCTGATGTCACTTAGCGCCATATGTGCTCGAACGAATCGCATTTCTGGAAATGACGGACAAGCCGATGGCCATCTGGACTGCACCACTACTCTCCGATATTTGAATGCAGAATCTGGGGAATATATTGAAGGAGAATGTGCGTGCTCGTGCCATGTTGAAAAACGAGAATGGTACTTATCCGATTTCGGTGCCGGCCCTCACAAAATATTGTGGATTAATAATCGGTAACAACATGATTCGTTGATGTCGCTGTCACCTCACACTATGAGTGAATAGTGAATATCAGTAGGTCTATCGGATCAAAATAAAACGGAAATTCCAGTTCATAATTCGGCACCCGGACACCGTGACGGAGCAGAATCAGCTGCCGCAAATCGCCTAATACACGTTCAGACGCCGGTCATTCGTCGATCCATTTGGTGAGGATACCTTCGGCGATGAGGTTCTCGAATCGCTCGAATATAGAGGCGGCCTGTGGTCCCATTACCCTCAGTCCCAACTCTAGGTTCGATTCCAGGCCGTGGAACGTGAAGTTGGCGGATGTGACCAAAGCATCTAGCCGGTCGACGACCAGACACTTTGCGTGGAGAGATGTGTACGGGTGTTCGCCCGACGGCATCCAGGTATAAACCTTAGGTTTCTTCGTAAAGACGCTCCAGACCTCCCGAAGATTCGAAAGATTCTTTTCCCTGTCATCCGAGTGCAGTATCAACGTGATACTCGCACCACGATTCGTAGCATTTTCGAGATGTCTGATTACCCTCTCCATTGCAGAATCTTCCGGTACAGTAAGGGCGGGAGCATCCCCATCGTTGGGCGAAGCGAACCATCGAGCGCCAATTCGCCAAGCAGTAGCGAGCTGTCATCGAGTTCGGGGACCTGCCCGGTACTCGTGAGGATGCCAATTGCGATCGGCAGATCGTATGCAGGACCCGATTTGCGTATGTCGGCAGGCGCAAGGCTCACCGCGATTCGTCGCATCGGAAACTCAACACCTGAATTGCGTATGGCGGCCCACACCCGCTCGCGCGATTCCTGGAGCGCCGTATCGGGGAGCCCAACTATGTGGAAAGCGGGCAGGCCCGGCGCAATATCGACCTCCGTCTCAACGACAATACCGTCGAGTCCAGTGAGCGCGCATGTACGTGTCTTGTGCAAGCATTATGAGAAACCCTCAAAACAATCAGGCCAGCCGGGAACCGGAAACGCCCTGATCCCCAGTCGGCATCTTAGAGTTCGCCGCAGCGATCTCAAACCGGGCCTGTCACACGCGAATCAACAAACCATATTCACACCGTGCGTAAACCTGGGTGCGCGCATGGCGCTGAGAGATTGGGACAGTATTGGTCAAATCAGATATCCGTCAATCCGTTGCGGGATTCGTTCTTGTCATGACTACGAACGTGTACGGATTACGAGAAGTACAGGACTGAAATATGCCGACGATCCTTGTCGTTGACGATCACGAAGAGATTCGCGAAGCCCTGGCCGAAATCCTCGAAGAGGAAGGCCATGAAGTACTCCAGGCCGCCGATGGGTTGGATGCGCTCGAGATGATTTCTCGCAGATTGCCAGATGTCATTTTGCTCGACATTGCCATGCCCGGAATCGACGGTCTTGAGACTTTGAGCCGGTTGAAGGAAATCACCGAAAGCGCAACGCTTCCG
>Ga0208879_1001999_pt1 | contig 18527 bp, 16 predicted proteins | sample Knorr_S15_td_Bot_FD_185605 | JGI IMG/M metagenome (GOLD analysis project Ga0208879, IMG submission 185605) | Marine microbial communities from Southern Atlantic Ocean transect - Knorr_S15_td_Bottom_ad_5009_LV_A (SPAdes) (version 2) | ecosystem: Environmental > Aquatic > Marine > Oceanic | place... | reverse complement strand
TTCGCGAAAGCTCACCGCCCAGGGATACAGAAAGACAATTTCCACGTCGAAAACGATAAAGATCATCGCAACGAGATAAAACTTGACCGAGTATCGCTGGTGCGCGGATCCAATCGGATCCATTCCGCACTCATACGTTCCCTGTTTGATTACGTTTGCCCTTTTGGGGCCAATCAGCTCCGCCGCTTTCAACAGGGTGAAGGACAGGCCGATGGCGATGCCCAACTGGATAAAAAATGGAATGAAGTCAGAAAGCATAGAGGCAGATCTCTTGGAGTCCTGAACGAAGGATGATACACGCTTAAAAACGCCGATGCAGGGCATTCACAAGCAGCATCACTTCATTGCCCCGAAGCTACCAAATCGCTTTTTCCGAGTCAACGAAATCCGATCCAAGAATGCTCTATTTGCGGTGAGTTCTCAAACGAATCGAGGACGTTTCAGACGGGACGACAAAGGGGGCGATGGAGGAGGTGACGGACGGGGCGGCGGACGGGGCAAAAAAATATGGGCGCCGCGCATCGCGCGGCGCCCATATTTGGGAAGTATCCGGCAACTTATTCCAGTTACTTGATCGTGTAGGTGAGTCGACCCATTCCCATGCGTCCCATTTCCGGTGCGCCAACAAATTCGCGGTGGAATTTATCGAGCACGTTCGAGACGCTGAAATCAATGCGCAGACCTGGGGCGACATCTCCCAGATCATAACCGACGCCAACATCCAACAGGAAGTAGCTGTCGACGTCTCCGGCATATGGGCCAGAGCGGACAGGGAATCCATCTGTATAGCGCCCCGCTGCATTGAATGTGAGGCCACTTTCCATCGTGTAGCGGAAGCCGGCGCTGCCTTTCAGAGCAGGAGCGTTGAGCGCCAGCTCTCGAGCCGGATCGTCTTCGCCCAGTTCTTCGTTGTCGAAGAAGTCATCGCTGACCAATGAGAGATTACCAAACATGCTGAAGCGATCGCTGGCAAGGTACTGGAAGGCGATATCGGCACCGTAATATGAGACCTTACCGAAATTTCGATACGTGAGCATCAGCTCGGGTGTACTACCCACTCCGGCGTTGTTTTCTCGAGGCTGAACGATGGCGACCGGAGTGGAGGCACTTGGCAAGCCACTGGCTGCCAGGCCCATAATCAGATTGGCAGCAGCTTCTGGACTGACGCCAAAAAGTGCGAGCGTACCAGCAAGCTGGGGATTGCCAGTGATTCCGACACCGAGGGCAGCCGTCAGGTCATTGGTCAGATTGGGCACCAGAACGAACGGTGTTTCGACCAGAAGAGGGCCGATAAAATTATCCCGCTGCGTGTAGTAGACATCTACGGTGGCGAGCAGCTTGTCATTGATGACTCCTTTGTAGCCGACTTCGTAGGTGTTGGTGATGGTCTGGTCGAGTGGGCGGATGTCACCAACGCCCGATATCAAATCAACTCCAAAAGTCGAAAGATTGAGCGTTGCGAGGACGCCTCGTGAGAATCCCTGAACATTGGTTCCCCCGTCGGGCGAAAGAAGAAAAACGAGCGCACCAGCAGTTGCTGCATCGACAGGTATTCCCTGAGATTGCAAAATGCCGGCCAGGACATCCAGAGGAATGGCCGCCAATCCAGCGTGCACGGCGGCGTAGGTCGCGTCCAGGGGAAGGCCGATCGGCTGAGCGACACCCAGAGCGGCCGGATTCAGACTGGAAGCGACCAGATCGGTACCCGCGAAGGCGGTATAGGCACTGTTTCGTTCAAACGTGTATCCGTATGCGTCTCCGCGACCCCGAATCAGTATGTCCGTACCCGGGATCTGCCCTGCGATGATGTTCAGGAAGCTGGAGTTAGTACTCGGGGAAGAAAACGCCCGATTGTACGTCACACGGAAAGAACTCGTGTTGTTTGGCTTATAAACCAGTGCCGCACGCGGGGAAAGTTGAAAATTTTCCTGAACGCTATTGTAATCCCCCCGAAGGGCGGCGGTGAAATTCAGCATTGAAGTCAGGCTGGATGTGACCTGGACATAGCCGCCAACCTCATCGATACCTTCGTCTGTCTGGATCGTGCCCTCTGTGTCAGGTCTGGTTAGTTCCAGGTCGACCCCGAAGATGACATCGTGTTTGCCCTCTGAAAGGGACATGTCATACTGGGCCTGGGCTACCAACTGCGTGCTCTTATCCACTACAGCTCCGGCGCCGTAAACGAAGGAATCGGCAGCATCGTTCTTATTCAAATACACCTGAGCGAAGAAGTTATCGATGTTCAAGCGCAGCTGACCGTAAGTGTAGCCGATACCGTCGGCCTGAACCGTACCTATACCTGAAAGGACTGTTGCTTTGAGCGTCGCGTAGCCCGCGTTGACAGCTATCGAGCCCGTTTCGCTGAAACGGTATTCAAGAGCGCCATTAACATTCAGTTTCTCATAATCCGTGTCTCGAACTCCATCCGCCAGAATCTGAAGTGCATCTGCATCGTCATCGGGATCTAGGGCCCAGTCGTCCGCTTTGGTGTAAAATCCAGTAATTTTATATCCCAATTTCCCATCGGGTCCGGCAACACCAGCATGCCTCCATTCTGCACCAAATAGCGACTGTTCTCCTCCTGTGATCGAAACAGTAGTTCCCGGATGCGTGAACGGATCCTTAGAAATGAAGTGGACAACTCCCGCATCAACGCCTGCGCCGTACAGCGCGGATCCAGGTCCACGAACGACTTCGACGCGATCAATGTCAATGCCCACATTCGGCATCAGCGAGTAAAGATTCACTGCCAGAGACGGCACGGCACCCTGACGATAGTCCGTCAATACGTATGCGGCCGAGGAAAAGGCATTGTTGAATCCGCGAAGCACCATTTCGCGACGGTCAACTCCCGTTTGCTGCATATCGACTCCAGGAGTCGTGCGCAGAGCTTCGACGGGAGAGGTGCTCACGGAAGCCGTGAGGTCCGCACCAGATAGGACAGATATTGCGGCGGGTGCGTCGAGTGCTTTTTCCTCGCGCCTTGACGCGGCAACCACAATGATATTCAGCTCCAACCCTGATTGGCCGAGGGCACAATCAAACGTAACGGTTGCGCCAGCTGAGACGGTGACCTCTGATTCGCAATCCTGAAACCCAACATAGCGCGCGCGCAATGTGTAGGATCCGGGGGCAACCATGAAACTATAACTTCCGTCCAGGCCGGAGGCAGTACCTCCTTTCACGGCTCCAGAAGCATCCAGCGCAATTACGTTCGCTCCGGGCAGAGCGCTCCCCTCGTCTTCAACGGTAATGGTACCGGAAACGGTGCCATTTTGCTGCGCGAGGACCGCGTTTGGGCTGAATGTTAATACAAAAAGGGCTATCACAAACGAAAGGCGTGTTAGCATGTTGGTCATTTGATCTCTCCAGACTTTGATCATGTTATCGAACCGCATTCCTCCAAAATCGGAAGAGCTGTCGACTGACTATCGGACGTGAATATATCCGAAACTTAGAATTACTTAAAAAACGGAATTTCGGGGCACTATGGCAAGCGTTTGTGCAGCTTTGTGTCCAAGGAATCGAATTAATCTGCAGTTTTCAAATAGACGCACGCAAAATCGGCCATTCAGGGATCAATATCGGTTCCGAAGGGCCTTTCCTGGTCTGAAAAGGGTCATTTCGGCGTCTCGGAGTACAAACTGCCCCGACACGAGAACATTTCGAACGCCAACCGCAAAGTGGTGGGGATCCCCAAACCGAGCCGTATCGGCTATTCCCAGGGGGTCAAACACAGCGATATCTGCAACTGCACCCACCCGAATTTCGCCGCGATCGAGGAGATTGAGCCGTTCTGCCGGAAGTGAGGTCATCTTTCGAACGGCTTCCTCGAGAGTAAGAACCCCTTGCTCCCGAACGAAATATCCGAGTACGCGCGCAAAGGCACCGTAATTTCTGGGGTGCGGCACCCCCACATCCATTGCTGGAATTCCGCCGTCGGAGGACACCGAGGTCATCGGATGCTTCATGATGGTCGTGACGTCACCTTCGGACATCGAGTGAAAAACACCCGAGCAGCTACCTGCCGCGACCAGCTCAAGAGCAACGTCGGCAGCGCCGGCAACATCGACTTCCAGCCCACGATCCGTGAGTATGTCGGCGAGGCTCTTCCCGTCAAATGAGCCGTCGAAATCGCATTTTGCCGCGACAATGGTTGATGGATCGGCTCCGCGCTCTTCGCGGATGTGTTCAATGACATCTGCGCGGATGCGATCTCGGGTGACCGGGTCTGCGAGCCGTCTGAGGAGCGCATCGAATCCACCGTCTTTCGACCAGGTCGGAAAAAGAATGGTCAGTCCGGTACTTGAAGCCGTGTACGGATACTGATCACTCGAAGCGTCAATTCCCTCTGCAATGGCTCTGTCGATCAGAGCGAGGGATTGCACAGCCATTCCCCATCGACCTTTACCAATGACCTTGTGGTGTGTTACCTGAACGCGAACCCCCGCGCCGCGACCCACATCAATCACTTCGGTTACGCTCTCGAGAAGTCTGGCGCCCTCATCCCGGATGTGAGAAATGTACATGCCATCGAACTCGGCAACGGGACGGGCGAGTCGAATAAGTTCTTCTACATCAGCGAAGGCGCCGGGGGTGTACTCGAGTCCGGAGGAAAGACCAAATGCCCCGTCATCCATCGCCTGTCTGACCAGGTCCGTCATCTCCGTCATTTCATATTCGGTTGCACTCCGGTCATCCTGGCCAACTACATCTGCCCTCACAGATCCATGGCCAATGAAAAGTCCAACATTGATTGCTGGAGGATTTTCATCCAGATATTTGAGAAATGCCGCGATATTCAGCGCGGAGGATCCATCCTGACCACCAAAGACGCTTGTTACTCCCTGTCGCACATAGTTTTCGGCTGAAGGGCGCTCCACTATTGCGCTGCCCTCGATACTCGAGGAGGTCGCGTGACTGTGGATGTCGATAAAACCGGGCGCGACGGTAAGACCTGAGGCGTCAATGCGGGTCTGGGCCGTAAAGGTCGCCAGATTTCCAACTGAGACGATCTTGGCCCCGCGAATTCCAATATCGGTCATCTCTGCGGGTGCTCCCGTTCCATCTATGACCGAGCCATTTTCGATGATGATGTCGAAGTCGGTCCCAGTGCACGAACTGATAAACAGTACAGCGAGGAGGACGAGCTTCAGATGGAAATGCATGGCGGGACGTTCAGCAGGGTGACTGTTTTCTGGACCGCCTGAAAATGCACGAAAAGAAGGCCCTGTGCAAATGGGGAATCCCGTTGTTTTCAGACAAAAAAAAGGTTCGGCTCGCAGTACGCGAGCCGAACCCTATAAGAAAGAGCTGAAAGGGAGGGTCAGCTGTTTTCCGATGTCAATAAACGAATCAGGGAGAATTGATGCAAGGGCGACCGACTCATTGCCTTATTGACGGTGCACCATTGTGGCGTGAGACTGATCCGTACACATCATCAGCACCTCACTGATATTTACGTGTGGTGGGCGCGAGGCGCACCAAAGAACGGCATCCGCCACGTCGTCGGGAGTCAGTGGGGTCATACCAGCGTAGACGGTGTCGGCGCGCTCGCTATCTCCGTCAAATCGGACGATCGAGAACTCTGTTTCGACCAGACCGGGATCAACCGACGATACGCGAACATTCGTGCCGTGTAGGTCCATTTTCAATCCTTCATTCAGCGCCCTGACCGCGTGTTTACTCGCGCAGTAGACCGTGCCCCCGGGGTAGACCCAGTGCCCGGCCGCGGAGCCAATATTAATGATGTGCCCCCGGTTTCGTTCAACCATTGCGGGGGTGACTGCACTGGTCACGTGTATCAGTCCCTTGATGTTGGTTTCCAGCATTCCTTCCAGATGCTCAATGCTCGTCTCGTAAGATTTACTGACGCCCAGTGCCTTGCCTGCGTTATTGATCAGGACGTCTACTTCATTCCACTCAGATGAGAGGGAATCAACCGCTTCGAAAACAGCCGATCTATCGGTGACATCCATTCTCAGGGGCAACGCACGAATTCCGTATTCAGCGATCAATTCAGACGCCAAAGTCTCCACCCGTTCCATGCGTCGAGCTGCCAGAATCAGATGGGCCCCACCTCTGGCGAACGCCACGGCGCACGATCTCCCGATTCCAGAAGAAGCCCCTGTCACGAACACTATGCGGTCATTGAAGTTATACACGTCTCATTATTGATTTTAAAGATTGCTTGGGGAGTCGGGTAGCTAAAAAAGCCTGTCATTCTCCCCCTGATAGTGTGATATTTAACGTTCCCGGGTCAGGGAAATCAAACATACGGAAGACTTTTATGACCCTGCGATTTAAGGCATTTGCCATTCTCATGGCATTCACGATGTCTCTTTCCATCTCGATGAACGTACGTGCCCAGAGCTTATCGTCGAATACAGGCGCGCGCATCGATTGCGAAAACGGCGTAGCCGCTGGTTTTCCCTGCCTGAATGTGGACCTGCTGTCCCATCTGACTCTGTTGGATTTGACGACACAAGCGGGGACCGACCCATTTGGAAATCCAATATTCCTTGTCGATTTCGAGCTCAACGATATGTGGGGCTGGTATGACGAAGAAACGGATCGTGAATTCTTGATCGTTGGTCGCGAAGACGCGGCAGCCTTTGTCGAGGTTACCGATCCGGAAAATCCCGTGTATCTCGGGCACCTGCCTCATTCCGGAACGCGCGCAAGTATATGGCGAGACATTAAGGTCTATCAAAATTACGCTTACATCGTCGCGGACGGGGCTGGGAGTCACGGTGTGCAGGTGTTCGACTTGACGCAGCTACGATCCGTCGGACCCGATGCGATTGAGTTCAGCATGACTTTTAAATACACAGGCGTCAATTCGGTACACAACATTGTTATCAATGAGGACACAGGTTTTGCGTATGCCGTAGGCTCACGGAGTGGCGGCGAGACCTGTGGTGGCGGCCTGCATATGATGGATCTTTCCGATCCTGCGCTTCCCGTTTTCGCCGGGTGCTATGCTCAGGCCGCGGGGGGCACCAATACGGGATACACGCACGATGCGCAGTGCGTTGTTTATCACGGTCCGGATCTGGATTGGCTGGGCAAAGAAATCTGCGTGGCTTCGAATGAAAAGGGAGTGGTTTTCGCGGACGTAACCGAGAAGTCGCTACCGGTGACCGTTTCCATCGGTACTTATCCATTGACCGAATACACCCATCAGGGATGGCTCAGCGAGGATCATCGCTTTTATTTTCAGGGTGATGAACTCGATGAGTTGCGCGGTGCGGTCAGTTCCACAAGAACCCTTGTATGGGATATTCAAGATCTAGACGACCCCATTCTGGCAGCTGAGCATTTCGCCGATCGCCAGACCATAGATCACAACATGTACGTGGTGGGAAATTTACTTTTTCAGAGTCAGTACAAGGACGGACTTCGGATCATGGATATTTCCGACCCCGAAAACATGGTCGAAGTTGCTTTTTTTGACACCCATCCACAGGATCAAAGCGTATGGGCCGGCTCGTGGAGCAACTACCCCTTCCTGAAAAATGGCGTGGTCGCCGTGAACAGCTCAACAGATGGGCTGTTTCTCCTGCAGCCCTCTTCGGAGATCATTACAAAGACCGAGACTCCTGTCGAAGTGCCCTCAGTCGTATCCCTGGTGTCCTTTTATCCGAATCCGTTCCAGAATTTTGGGACGCTCGAGCTGGAATTGAAGAGGAGCGAATCCGTTCGTATCGACTTGCTTGATGTGTTGGGTCGCAGGATAGAGCAAATCTATCATGGACGAATCACGGGAGGCAGTGTAGTTAGCGTTCCTGTGCGGATATCCTCCGTGCCGAGCGGTCTCTACGTGCTGCGCATTTCGGGCGAATCGTTCGAAATAACCAAAACCGTTCTACACACCAATCAGTAGAGTGGAATTGAAAGGAATTCGAATTATCGTAACAGCGGCAGCGATCTTTTCGTTTTCTCAGATAACGGCATTTGGGCAGGATGCGAAGTCGGACGTTGATGATTCGGTTGTTTCTACGCCCAAAGGCAGTAACTCAGGAGCGGGACCAGCGCAATGTGAGGACGGTACAGCCTCGGACTACACCTGCCTGAATGTCCACCTGGTCAGTCTGATGTCCCTCAATGAACTCGGAGCGGTCGGTGGCATCGGACTGAATGACGCGTGGGGATGGGTTGACGACGAGACGGGTAGGCGTTACGCGTTGGTGGCACGGGAAGATGGAATGGCGTTTGTGGACCTCACTAACCCGGAAACGCCCGTTTATGTGGGTGAACTGATTCGGCCGATAACTGCACAGACGAACGTCTGGCGGGACGTCAAGGTGGATGGAAACTATGCATTCATTGTAGCAGATGGAGGCTCAAGCCGGCGAGGCCCCCACGGAATGCAAGTATTCGACCTACGCCATCTACGTACTTATTCCGGTACCCCGCTTACTTTTTTCGCTGACGCACTCTACACAGAATTTACCGTCGCCCACAACATTGCAATCAACGAAGATTCTCACCGGGCCTACATCGTGGGAGCGCGCGGTCCTGGTGAAAGCTGCGGAGGTGGATTGCATATCGTAGACATTTCCAGCCCTCTCGCGCCTCGGTTTGAGGGATGTTTCAATGACGGGCAGACAGGGCGTGGGGCGGGATATACGCACGATGTTCAATGCGTTATCTATGGCGGCCCGGATCTCACCTATTCAGGGCGGGAAATTTGTATCGGATCGAACGTGGACGCTCTTTCGGTCGCCGATGTTACCGATGCAAGCAATCCAATTATCGTTTCGCGGGGCACGTATCCCACCTCTTCCTATGTCCATCAGGGATGGCTCACAGAGGATCACCGCTATTTCATTCAGGACGATGAAGGCGATGAGCGCATCTATTTTTTTGGTGGAACGAGAACGATGATCTGGGATGTGCAGGACCTGGACGACCCAGTCTTGCTGACGGAGTTTGTCTCGGAAGTCAATGCCATCGACCACAATCTGTTCGTGCGCGGCGATTTTGCTTACCAGGCTAACTACACCAGCGGACTCCGAATTCTGGACATCTCTATTCCCGAAACGCCTATCACCGCCGGCTGGTTTGACACTCTTCCAGAACGCGATGATATAGCCTTCGCCGGAGCATGGATGGCATATCCCTATCCGGATTCTGATCTCATCATCGTAACGAGTCGGGACGAAGGCTTATTCGTGTTGAGGCCCTCCACCATACTGGGTACTCGATTTGGCTCGTTTTCAGTAACCTCCGGAGAATCCTCTGTTCGAGTGAGGTGGGAAGCAGTCGTTCAGAACAACGTGATGGGCTACAGAGTGGAGCGGCTTCTTCCAGACGGTTCGTACGAAGGGCTGTACGAGATTCAGTCCATCGCGGGAGGGGGCTCTGAATCATCTTACGATGAAGAGATCCAGATTGAAGAGGGCGTTCATCAACTCAGGGTATCGGCTTTGGGAACGGACGGCGGAATCGTCTCGACTGAAGACATTGCAGTCGCCGTGATCGCAGGGACCCACATCCTGAAGGCACCCTATCCAAATCCGGTCTCAGAATCCCTCACCTCGAGTCTGGTCGTCCGGGCGGGCCAGTCGATGCGCATCTCCGTCTTTGATGCTGCGGGTCGAGAAGTGGTCACTCTCTTCGATGGGTATCTCGACACCGGGAGGGAGCTACCCCTGTCCATGGATGCTTCTTCGTTGGCCGGTGGAGTGTACTTCCTTCAGATCGTTGGAGATAAATTCTCAGACTCGCGCAAGTTCGTTATCGCGCGTTGAGCCACTCGGCTCTGAAAACCCGAATTTCGCATCCGAATACGTACTCTCATAGAGTCGAAGTGCGTCAATAAAGGGGCTTAGGTTTGTGTTCGGGACTTACCATCATAAAAGAGTTCTCACCGCCATTACGGGTGCTTTTCTAGTGCTCGTTGGAATTGGCTGCGAGCTTTTAGGAGACGATCCTACGCCGGGAATCGGGGACGTCGAGGAGATCGCTTACCAGGATCACATCCAGCCCATTTTTGACAATCGATGCGCCGCCTGTCATAGCGGAGATCGCGTCGAAGCAGGACTGCGGCTCGACAGCTGGCCTTCGCTGATTGTTGGATCCGACTTCGGCGAAGCCCTTATTCCGTATTCGCCCGAGCAAAGCCTGATGATCAAGCTGCTTACGCGCACAAATGCGGATCCTCATCCCTCCGGCAAGCGAGAGCTAACACTCGACGAAGTGCAGCTGCTCAAGCGCTGGATTGAAGAGGGCGCGCGCGGTCCGGAAGGGAAGGTGCCCTATTCGGACTCCATCGAGCTCATCTACGTGGCCAATGAAGGAGAGCCCGCGCGCACCACATAGCCGTCGAGCCAGACGGCTCCTTCTGGTACGTCTCGGTGGGCAGCACGCGCCCGAGCGATATTCAGGCTGTCGTCAAGTTCAGTCGGGAAAACCAGTTCGTGGGACAAGTCGTTTTCGACTATCCAGGTCAACTTCTTATTCATCCGACTCAGGACGTTCTCTACGCCAGCAGGCAGCCCTCGGACCGGGACACCTCTCGCCACCTTGTCGAGATTCGTCGATCTGACATGTCTGCGTTTCAGGTGGACGTAACCTTCCCCGACGCATACCCAATCGCGATTCGGCCGCAAGGGGACTTCGTGTTCACGTCCAGCATAGACGTCGATCAAATGATGATTGTGGATGTAAATGACCTGAAAGTGTCATTTTTCGACATCAAAGGGGTAAAACACGCATTCAGCTACTTCACGATGGCCCCGTGGGGGGTAAAAATGTGGGGTAGCGCGCTGCGTAGCGGGACACTGACCCTGTTCAGCACTTCAAATCCCCACAGAATTGTCCAGCACCACTCCCTACGCGTTGGCTCGGACCCCAGACAACTCACCTATTCTCCTGATGCCCGGCGGGTTTATGCTGCAGTTCGGGGATCCGACCAGGTGGCCGTTCTGAATGCAGTATCCGAGATCATTGATGGCTACATCCAGCACGAGGGAATTTCGAGTCCCGTCGGGATCTCCATCACGGAGGATGGCAAATATCTTTTCGTTTCTAGCGAATTTCCGGATGGGCGCTATCAGCCGCGCTTTTCATTCGAAGGAGAACCGGCACCTGGAACAGTAGTCGTTATTGACACCGAAACCCTTGATGTGATAAAGACTATCGAGGCCGGTCAGGGCTCGGCTGCAACGGGTTCACGGGTTGTCCTCCCGCGGCCGGTCGGCTAGATCGCCTAATCTCGCGCACCGCGTTTGGACTTCTTCATCTCCCATGCGGTCATGCCCACAGACAGTAGCAGGCCCAGAAGTCCAAGCCATACGATTGCCGAAAAGTTTTCTCCCATGTTGGGCTGCAGGAGAGACCGGTCCGCAGCCAACCAAGGCCAGAGTGATCTAAGTGATCCCAGCATGAGACCTACAAGGGCGGCCATGGTCACATCGTGCGCTCTCGCGAGCAGGGACTTCAGCACGACAGAAAAACTTCCCAATCCAATTCCCGCGCCCAGGGCAAAGACGAACAGTACGATGAAATTTCGTTCGTTGATCGCATCGAATATTGGCGTGTACATGCCGAGAATGAGTAGCACGAACGCGCCGCTGATGCCGGGAAGCAGCGCAGCACATATGGCCAGTACTGCCGCGCCGAACACGGCCCACAGACCTGGGTCTGTTACTTCAAGTGGTGGTATGCCCACGAGTATGAATGAAACAACCGCTGCAGCCATCAGCACCAGGACATTTTTCAGCTGATGATCGCTAATTCGCAGCCACGGAATTGGAATCGTACCCAGAATAAGTCCAAAAAACAGGCTTCTGCTTTCTTGGGGCCATGTTTCGAGCAGATCCGGAATCAGAGCCGCTCCGAGCAGAGGAGCAATCAGGACACCCACGAAGAGCGAAACAAGGAATCCCCATTCAACAGCACTGACGGTAGAACGAAACGAGGCCAGGTCCAGTCGGAGGAGTGAAATCCCTCCTCGGAAGAGATCACTGAGCAGCTCGATGAGTCGCTCGTAGATTCCGAGAACGAGTGCCATCGTTCCACCGCTCACACCTGGGATGACGTTGGCGACGCCGATGGCAATTCCCTGCCCGAGGTGTAGAAGCCACCGTAGGGGAGATGTCGTCATGCGATTGTGTTAGGAGGCCCTACTGATCAAGATCGAGCAATCGCCGAATCCGTTGGTCTCGGTACAGCTCAGGATACGCCTGGGGAAACCCCTCTTTCTGCTTGGGATCCAGGTGAAAGGCCATCTTCAGGGACTGAATACTTTCATCAGATTGCCCGAGTGCAAGTTGTGCAATCGCGCAATGAAAATAGGTCTGGGCACAGTCCGGCTTGAGTTTCAGAGACTGGCTGTACGCTTCCAGAGCTTCTTCCAGTTGGCCCGCTTCAAACAGAGTCTCCGCGTAGTCCGTCCACGCTTCTCTGTTCTTCGGGGAGACCTTGACCACCGTGCGATATGCGTTGATGGCTTCCGGTAGTCGACCCAGGTTGTACGCGCAATCTGCTTTAGCGTGCCAGAAATCAGAGGTCTCTGGACTGATGACGACCGCGCGATTGAAGAACGTAAGCGCCTCTTCATACCGTTCCTGCGCGTCATAACAACTTCCGAGTCCGTACCAGGCCTCTGCATAGGTATCGTCAGCTTCCAGCGCTTTCTCGAAATAGTGTACCGAGCTCTCGAACAGCTTCAGCTCTTCAAATGCCAGTGCGATGTTGTAGCACGTTGCTGCATCGTTTCCCTCGAGCTCCAGGACTTGCTTGTAGCTCACGATCGCTTCTTTTAAATCACCCAGATTTGCGAGAGCGTTGCCGCGATTATAATGGGCCGAGGCGAAGTCATCCGAAATCACGATCGCCATGTCGTACGATTCGACGGCTTCTCGATAGCGGCCGATACGATTCATCACAATCGCGCGATTATACCACGCATCGTGCGAGTACGGGTCGATATCCAGATGTTTATCGTAGCACAGGATGCTCTCTTCTTCCTTGGATATCCTGTCGAAGCAAAACCCGAGTTCATACCAGACTTCAGGGTGCTCTGGATTCTGATCGGCACACTGCTCAAACACAGATATGGCATCAGCAATTCGGTTTAGGCGTTCGAGGGTGACGCCGTTGTTGAACAGGGCTTCTTCATTGTTGGGATCCAGTTGAAGTGCCTGCTCATACGCGTCGAGGGCTTTTCTGGGATCGTCCAGGCTGTCCAGCGTAATGCCTCGATTGACAATCGTTTCCAGGTCCGTCGGATTCAGTGCCAGGGCTTCATCGTATGCCGTCAGCGCGTCATTGTGTCGCCCGAGATTATTCAGGAGAATGCCCCGGCGCATCCAGCCGTCCGAGGAATACGGGTGGATTTCGAGAGACCGATCCACGACACGGAGGGATTCCTCAAAACGGCCTTGCTCGAAATAGTATAATGCGATCTCCTCAAGAGTATCTGAATCAAAATACCCGGAACCACCTTCCCGCTCGAAGTTCGCCGCCAGGTCTTCCAGGCGACTGTCATCTTTAAATTCTTCGAATCCGAAGTTGAAACTGCTCATACGGTGCGTTTGATCGTACCTGACAAAAAGAGCAAATACGGCGAGAACTGGTGTGAATGCCGCTTGAAAGCTGGCGACATCAAAAGGTTCGAGCCACGTACACATTATATATGTACACATGGCCAAAAACAAACAATTCTACTCCCATCTGCCTTTGTACATTAACGTGGAAAATGTCGATTATTGTGCTGTAGGCCTGAATTTCCCCTCGCAGACGCCAAGAAAGCTGTCAGTAGTAGATGATTATTAGTTTTGAAGGGATCGATGGATCCGGTAAAAGTACGCAGGCAAAGCACCTCATGTCTCGGCTAAGCGGGGAGGCCCACGAGGTACTCTATGTTCGAGAGCCGGGTGGAACACAGATATCAGAGAGTATTCGTGAGCTGCTTCTGAATCCCGAAGTGAAAATGCATCCCTTCACCGAGATGTTACTCTTCTCGGCGGCGCGCGCGGAACTGGTTCGTGAAAAAATAAGGCCGTTCCACGAGCGCGGCGGCATCGTGATCTGTGATCGTTTTTTCGACTCGACGGTTGCCTACCAGGGCGGTGGACGCAAGGTCGCGGATGCAGACTGGCTGGACGCTTTTCAACGTGAAGTGGTGGATGGACTGATTCCTGAGAGAACCTATCTGGTCCGCGTGTCGGTGGAAGAAGCTACCGAGCGCCTCGCCCATAGATTCAAATCTCAAAAAGCAGCGGACCGACTCGAGATGGCAGGTGCTGCGTTCTTTCACCGGGTCTCAAAGGAATACGACCGGCTTGCGGAGCGCGATCCTGAGCGGTTCCGGATCATTGATGGCAGCGCATCTGAGGCGGAGGTAGCCGAGGAGATCTGGGAAGATGTCAGCCAGATACTGAGCAGTTAGGAACAGCCAAAAGAGAGGGCTGTACACCTTTCGGCCATAATCAAAAGGAAATGACCAGTTCGCCCCTTCCAATTCAGCAGCTCGAAGTCGTTCGAAACAGGTATGCCGAATATCTGAAAGAGCAGCATCTTCGCCAGACTCCGGAGAGGCTTATCATTTTTGAAGAGGTCTATGACACGGCCGATCATTTCGATGCCGACGAGCTCTTTCTTAGGCTGAAACAACACGATGTTGCTATCAGCCGAGCGACCGTTTACAACACGTTGGAGCTGCTGGTTGATTGCGATCTGGTTGTTCGGCACCAGTTTGGTAAGAAGCAGTCCAAATTCGAAAGGTCTTTCAGCTTCTGGCAGCACGACCACCTTATCTGTACGGATTGCAACGAGCTGTTCGAATTTTGTGATCCACGCATTCAAAGTATTCGAGACATGGTGTCGGAGATTTTCGAGTTTAAAATCAGTCACCACTCCCTGAACATGTACGGACAGTGCAAGAAAGAGGATTGCGAGAACCGATCGAAGGTCTCCAAGAGTTAGGTACATCCTCGTGGAGAGTGTATTAGGTAACGAGAGGGTGTTCTCTTTTCATTTTTGTTGACACTTCTCGACGTGTATATTAATCGGTCCGGCTTCACACCAGAACCCGCCAGAACAAGATTGTGAAACGCATTGCCCTCATAGGATTGGTCGTTCTCTTAACCGGAGCATCGCTGCTCTCGGGACGGGTTCGCCTGGCGTCCTTTCAGATCGATGAAGAGGGCCGAGATTTCGTCGTGACCTGGCAGTCGGAACTCGAAGAAGATGTTCGTCAGTTTGAACTGATGCGGCGCACTCCCAACAGTAACGATCAGTTCATCAGAGTTTTTGAAGCGCCAGCACACGGACCGAACCTGGCCTATATGTTTCGGGATACCCAGGTATTCAAATCGGGCAGTGAAAAGTTGGACTATCAGCTGGAAGCCGTTTACATGAATGGTGTTCGCGAAGTGCTCAGAACGCAGTCCGTAAACTATACGAGTACCGCCGTGAGACGTACCTGGGGTAGTCTTAAAGCTATGTTCCAGTAGGACGGTCAGGACACCAGCAAAGTGGCTCTCGCTATTAAGTGAGGGCTTTTTTAGTTTCTGTCACGTCTCAAATATTTGCTGCAGAGTAAAACTCGTTACTGTTCATGAGAACACAGATCATGTCTTCGGCACAGATCAACAGGACGCTCAATCGCCTGGCGTACGAGATCGTCGAGAGAAATCGTGGCGCGGATAATCTGGTAGTGATCGGAATCCAAAGCAGTGGAGCCGTAGTCGCCAACCGAATGGCGAATCATATCAACCTGATTGAGCACACGGAGCTTGTCTCGGTGGATCTGGACGTGACCACGTTTCGGGACGACACTCCTCATGACGGTGGTGTAGTGGAGCTGCCGGACCTCACGGCCAAAGATGTCATTCTCGTAGACGACGTGTTATTCACGGGGCGAACCGCCCGGGCCGGATTGGACGCTGTCATTCGTTCTGGAAGGCCTAAATCAATCCAACTTCTCGTGTTGATTGACCGAGGCCACCGTGAATACCCCATTCAGCCGGATTACGTGGGCCGGGAGATTCCGACCAAACACAATGAACGTGTTGAGGTGGATACGCAGGAGATGGTCGTCTACGTCGTGGAGTAGTTACTGATCGGGTTGAGCGAGATACAGGCGAATTTCGAATCCCTCCGGAACACTCACTCCAGGATCTGTACCCTGGCGCAAGACCAGAGGTTCGCCAACCTCTTCTTCCGAGACGCCGACAACGACACTGCGAAGTCGCCGGTCGAGAAGAAATTTGCGGGCACTCTTCACGCTCATGTTGGTGACGTCAGGTACCGACACCATCTCATCACCCAGGCCCGTTCCATACCTCAAGTCAACGAGCGTGCCGGGTGAGACTCGAGAGCCGGCCTCGGGTGACTGTTCGGTAATAATATCTTTATAAGGTGACGGAATGGAGTCGGGCCGTATCTCACCGATCACCAGATCGTTCAATGCCAACATATTGCTCGCCTGGCGGATGCCATAATCGACGACCCGTGGCACCAGGACGGTGGTTGTGTCACCCGAGTTCACTGTGACGTAAACGTTTCGACCCGGTTTAACAAGCGACAACGGCCGGGGGCGTTGATCGATCACGACGTTGCGCGGGAGGTTGGGTTTGCGAAGAATGATCAGTTCTGCTCTCAATCCTGCAAGCTCAAGAGAATTGGTCGCTTCTTCGGAAGAGAAATTCATCACGTCGGGCACCTCGACCGTGAGGCCGTGACGCGTATAGCCAGGCATGATCCAGTAGTTGAACGTCACGTACAGTAGGCCCGCTACCAGCACCAGGGAGCCCAGCCCCACCCAGACAAATGGGTTACTCAGATACTCTCGAAAAAGTTTGTACAGACGCAATGCTCCTGACGGGGTCGGGTGTGGATGAAGTTCGGGTGGCGCATACGTTGGATTGTTGCGCAGGTTCTACGGCTGATTTCGTCTGCGGTGCAGTGAAGAAGTCGTCGCGGTCGCTAATCCTCCAAGTGTCTGAATGCACGTTTTCCGCACTCGTGGCGAGCGTCCAGACTACTCGATGATTGCCTGGTAGCTTAATGCGTTCAATTTCGCGTGATCGTCGACGCCCCTGGCCGGGATCAGCTGGGTGAAGTAAACGACCACCATGTCGTGTTGGGGAATGGCGAAATAGGTCGAGTGATAGGCTCCTCCCCAGCCGAACTGGCCTACTGATCCCAGGCCTCCATAAGCACCCAGATCCATCAGCAAGCTGAACCCCAGGCCTAGCGCTACCCCTGGCTGCAATCGCAGGTCGCCAATATGATTGGACAACATCGACTCGATGGAGGCTGACGATAATATTCGCACGCCATCGAGTTCACCCCCATTGAGAACCATCTGCAGAAAGCGGGCATAGTCATTTGCGGTGGAGAGGAGTCCCGCACCTCCTGAGTAGCTCTGTTGAGGCCCCGAGGCGTACTCGCCCTGTCCGGTCATCGTGCTTTCATCCGGTGCGCGCTCGAATCCTTGGTCAACCGATCCATAGACAGTGACGAGGCGATCCTTTTTGGAGGGAGGTAAGTAAAAGTGAGTGTCCTGCATGCGGAGTGGTCCCAGCACACGATCCATTAAGAACTCGTTCAGCGGCTCTCCGGATACCTCTTCAATGAGGGCTCCAAGGATATCGGTATTGTACCCGTACACAAACGCTTCTCCGGGCTGCCGATCCATGGGAAGAGCGGCCATCCTTCGAACTGTTTCTCTGATGGGCTCCTCTCGATGTGCGAAGTACCATCCCTGAATCTTGGCTGCTTCCCATTCGGAAGCGGCAGGTCCTGAACCGTATCCAATTCCCGCGGTGTGAGTCAGAAGATCTCGTATAGTGATGCGGCGCGAAGCCGGGACGATTTCAAATCCATCGTCGGTAGCGACGGCTACGGTAGTCTGATTCCATTCCGGAAGGTAGCGGCCCAACGGTTCGGTGATGAGCAGCTTTCCTTCCTCCTGTAGAATGAGGATGCCCGTACTGACGATCGCTTTTGTCTGGGACGCGATACGAAAAATATCGTCTTCCTCCATGAGATCGCCCGATTCGACATCTCTAAAACCCGCGGAGCGGGAGTAGGCAATCTTTCCGTTCTTCAGGATCATGGTGACCGAACCCGCAATATGTCCGTCACTCACGTAGCTGTCCATAACATCAGCTAATCTTTCCAACCGGTCCGCTGAGAGACCCACTTCTTCGGGTGAAATGCGCTCCAAGCCTTGTGCCTGGATAGAAGAACATAACAGAGACAGGGCAACGAGAAGGCCGATGCGATTAAAGACGTTGGGTAGCTTCACGGATATTCGACAGATTGGAGAAAGGGATGACAGACGTTAATGCACCCACGCCAGCACTTGCAAACTGATTGAACAATAGGCCTTGGTCAATGAGTAGTAACTCACCAGGAACACGCACATGAACTCAGTCCAGACTGGGTGCGATCGGGGTGTCGAACTTGCAAAGACTCATCACTGCTGTACTTCGCATGTCCGGCCCTATATCAAGGTGTAGATTCTGACGGATTTGAGCGTCCCCTGTACAGTTTTCGTGAAGCCG
>Ga0208879_1001998_pt1 | contig 18535 bp, 18 predicted proteins | sample Knorr_S15_td_Bot_FD_185605 | JGI IMG/M metagenome (GOLD analysis project Ga0208879, IMG submission 185605) | Marine microbial communities from Southern Atlantic Ocean transect - Knorr_S15_td_Bottom_ad_5009_LV_A (SPAdes) (version 2) | ecosystem: Environmental > Aquatic > Marine > Oceanic | place... | reverse complement strand
TCCATGCATCTTGGTTGATTAAGAATTGTAAGTCTGTAGCAGGCTCATGCCAACCAGTGTAATAATATGGTGCAATTTTATGAAAGCCCATATTAATATCCATGCCAGGACCAACCCACTCAAGCGCATCAATCGTTCCACGCTCTAGTGCAGTATATAACTCACCCGCAGGCAGGTTAGTTACCGCGACGCCAAGTTCAGCCAATACTTCTCCCGCAAAACCAGGGATTCGCATCTTCAGACCTTTAAGGTCATCAACAGAATTGATTTCCTTACGGAACCAACCACCCATCTGATTACCTGTACTACCACCTTGATACTGGTTAACTCCATGTTTGTCAAACACTTCTTTTGCAAGTGCTTCACCACCACCATAGTAGTACCAAGCGTCTTGCTCAGCAGTTGTCATACCGAAAGGCATGGTTGTAAATGGCATAGTATTAATGTCCTTGCCTTTCCAATAGTAAGAAGCTGAATGACCCATCTCATACTGACCAGCTTTGACCATATCAAGTATGCCCAAGGCAGCTTTGTGTTTATTTTTATCATCAACACGAATTGTCATTCGACCACCACTCATCGCCTCTACATTGTCAGCAAAACGTGTAACAGTCCATGCGAAAGGTGGTAAGCCAGCAGGCCATGTCATCGCAAGTTTCCACTTGATGACTTTTTCTTCTGCAGCAACTGAACTCGAACCACTAAAAACGAGTAGTGTTGCTATCATCATAAATATCAATTTATTTCTAAACATAATTTATCTCCTTTAATTAATATCTCACAATAAATAAGCACTCAAGGATAATAATAAAAAACAAAAAACCAACAGAAAAATCTGATCATGTAATCTATATGAAATAATCTAGTTATAACTTGGAAATATTAACACCAGATTAATTTGATCCGAGAGTGTTAAGCCGATTGTATACCTTCCTTAATCGTTCGTCAAAATTAACATCCACATTTATCGTAAGTATAAAAAAATAAACTAAAAACTAAAAACTAAAAACTAAACAGAGTAGTCTTCAACAATGGCACATGTTGCACTAACCGCTGTTGCTGTCAATGCGTCAACATCTGTCGAGGCCCATCTAAATATTTCGGCGAAATAAAAATCACCGTAAGAATACTCAAAATTATCACCATAGAATTTTTCTCCATTATCAGAAAACTCTATGACCTTAAAAGCACTACCTCTAAAATAATTAACATCTAAACCAAATCTAATCATATTGTCTGATTCTATTGTAAATTTGAATTTTTGAGGAATATAGTTAATAAGTTTTCCTTCCTTTAATTCAATAGCCTGGGTCATTTCACAAAAATAAACATCACCAACCTTTGCAAAACTGTGAGTTGACAATAAGAAAAATATTAAGACCAGTAATGTTTTTTTCATAATTTTATGACATAGAATTGGTATGCCAATATTCATTTCTCAAATATAATATATTAATTCATATAGATGATATAATATATGTCATTGATATAATATATTATTTAATATTTTTAAGTGTTAATCAATATTTAATTATTTATTCTACTCATTTATAAGGAGCAAACATGATTCAATTTATTGTCCATGACGAGAATGATTCCGTTGGTGTTGTCACAGTTGAAGGACTCAAAACCAACGACACAGTGACTGGTTGGGTGATGGACCAAGACAAACTAATCGATATAAAGATTAATCAAGACATCCCTATTGGGCATAAGTTAGCGATTAAAAAACTCAATAAAGATGACACAGTTATTAAATATGGCACAGATATTGGTCGCACAATTGCAAACATCAAAGTTGGTGACCATCTGCATGTTCATAACGTAAAAACAAAAAGGTGGTAATTATGAATTTAAGTGAAAAAATTTACGCATATCGTCGTGATAATAATCGAGTAGGTATTCGCAACTATGTTGTAATCTTACCGGTTGATGATATTTCAAATGCAGCCTGCGAAGCTGTTGCTAATAACATTAAAGGCACCATTGCCTTACCCCACCCCTATGGTAGACTTCAATTTGGTGAAGACCTAGACCTGCATTTTCGAACAATGATTGGAACGGGCTCGAACCCAAACGTGGCTGCTGTCGTGGTCATCGGCATTGAACCGGGTTGGACCCAAAAGATTGTCGATGGTATTGCCATCACAGGGAAGCCAGTTAAAGGATTTTCAATTGAGAAAAAAGGCGACATTCAGACCATTGCTGACGCTTCAAAAGCAGCTTTTGATATGGTGCGCTATGCTACTGGATTGCAACGAGAGCCTTGCGATATAAGTGAGTTATGGGTATCAACCAAGTGTGGTGAATCAGACACAACTTCAGGTTTTGGCTCGAACCCAACCGTTGGTAATGTGTTTGATAAATTGTATGAAAATAACAATACCTTGTTGTTTGGAGAAACCTCTGAAATCACTGGAGGTGAACACCTAGTTGAAGCAAGATGTGCTAATGATGCCGTTGCTAAAAAGTTTATGTTCATGTTTAATCGCTATCAAGATATGATTGAAAGATTTAAAACAGACGACTTATCTGAATCACAGCCTACAAAAGGAAACATTGAGGGCGGTTTAACTACTATCGAAGAGAAGGCTTTAGGTAATATTCAAAAGATTGGAAAAAAATGTCGCGTTGACGGTGTTCTAGATAAAGCAGAAATGCCAACAGGTAAAGGGCTCTGGTTTATGGATTCATCTTCAGCTGCTGGCGAAATGGTCACCCTTTGTGCAGCCTCTGGCTACGTTGCCCACCTTTTCCCTACTGGCCAGGGTAATATTATTGGCAACCCTATTTTGCCTGTAATTAAAATTTGCGCCAACCCTAGGACTGTTAGAACCATGTCAGAGCATATCGATGTTGATGTGACTGGCCTCTTAAGCCGTGATATTGACATGGACCAAGCAGGTGATCAGTTAATTGATGTTATGGTTAGGGTTGCTAATGGGCAAATGACTGCAGCAGAAATACTAGGACATCAAGAGTTTATTCTGACGCGATTATATGAGAGCGCTTAATTTGTTAGGATAAATTTCAGGAAACAGCTTGATATGGCTTACATTGATTGTTTACATAATCTATATAGAACTTTTTAAATAACTCTTATAAGGAGTTAAGGATTGACCAATACATTGCATTTAGACAAAAAAGAAGCTTGGGATCTAGCTTTAAATGCCCTTCAAAATAACCAGACATCAAAGGAAAATGCTAAAGATGTTGCTGATGCGTTAATCTCTGCTGAAATCGATGGTCAATCCGGACATGGCCTGTCACGTCTACCATCCTATATTGAGCAGTTATCATCTGGTAAGGTAGATGGCAATGTAAATCCCACTATTGTTAGCAGCAAGGGTGGTGTTATTAGGATTGATGCAAAGCATGGTTTTGCTTTTCCTGCACTTTCATTAGCAATTAATGAGCTCACCAATGCTACCAAAAAATATGGCATTGCGGCTGTTAGTGTATCTAACTCTCATCATTTTGGTCAAGCTGGAAGGCATGTAGAATGTTTGGCTGATTCTGGACTGATAGGTTTAATGTTTGGAAATACCCCTAAAGCAATACCTCCTTGGGGAGGAACCCAAGCCCTATTTGGAACCAATCCAATTGCATTTTCTGCGCCCCGTAAAAATGCCCCAGCTTTGGTAATTGATTTAAGCTTAAGTAAAGTTGCCCGTGGTAAAGTGATGTTAGCCAATCAAAAAAAAGAGCGAATCCCTGAAGGCTGGGCGATAGACGAGCAAGGCAATCCAACTACAAATGCACAAAAGGCTCTATCAGGTGCCATGCTTCCAATTGGCGATGCCAAAGGAAGCGCTTTGGCATTAATGGTGGAAATACTAGCTGCTGGATTAACTAACTCTAAGTTTGGCTTTGAGGCAAGCTCGTTTCTTGATTCAGAGGGCGACTCACCAGATGTAGGACAACTGCTAATTGCCATAGACCCCAGTTTCTTTTCTGGAGATAGTTTTGCTGATCGCATGGAAACTATTGTCAGCGCGATACTTGACCAACCCTCGACGAGATTACCAGGCAGTAAGCGGCTCGAAAAAAGAAAAGAGTCAAAAGAAAAAAAAATAGCTATTTCAAAAGAACTTTATGATGAGATTACCAAGCTAACAGGATCAATATTATGATCAATACAAGATGTAGTATGCAAACAACAAATTAATTAACACTTAAATACAAAAAGGATAAAAATGGAATACTTAAAAAAAGCCCACAAGACTGCTGAAACTAATACCCAAGAAGCGCAAAAAGTTGTCAATGATATGCTGACTAATATTGAAAAACATGGTGAGCAGGCTGTCCGTGACTATTCTGCAAAACTTGACAATTGGAGCGGTGAAATTCTGCTTTCAGAAGATGAGATTAAAAAAATTATCGCCAATGTCCCTCAAAATGTTAAAGACGACATTGATTTTGCATGTCAACAGGTTTATGACTTTGCTAAAGCACAACGTGACTCTATTGATGAGTTCTATACCAAAAATAACGGTGTCGAGGCAGGGCAGAAATTGCTACCTGTAAATGTTGCAGGGTGCTATGTCCCAACTGGGCGTTATGCTCACATCGCCTCAGCCTATATGAGTATAGCCACTGCTAAAGCTGCTGGTGTTCCTTGCATAATCGCCTGTTCTACACCATACAAAGGCAAAAGTATCCACCCTTATGTGTTATATGCTATGAAAGCTGCTGGCGCAGACTATATGATGACTTTAGGTGGAGTTCAAGCAATAGCCAGCATGACTTATGGTTTATTTACAGGTAAAAAGGCTGACATAATTGTTGGCCCTGGAAATAAATTTGTAGCGGAGGCAAAAAGAACACTATTTGGTAAAGTCGGTATTGATGTCTTCGCTGGCCCTTCTGAAGTGGCTGTTATTGCAGATGAAACAGCCGATGCTGACGTTGTCGCTATCGACTTAGTAAGTCAAATGGAGCATGGTCATGAATCACCAGGCTGGCTGTTTACAACATCTAAAGAGATGGCCGAAAAAGTAATGGAATTGGTACCTCAATACATCGATAAACTTCCACCAACAGCTAAAGATGCCGCTTATTGTGCTTGGCGCGACTATGGTGAAGTTATATTGTGTGATTCACGTGAAGAGGTTGTTCGTATTTCAGATGAATATGCATCTGAACACCTAGAGGTACAGTGTCAGGATCTTGATTGGTGGCTAGACAACTTGACTTGTTACGGATCCTTGTTTTTAGGTGAAGAGACAACCGTCACTTTTGGAGATAAATCATCTGGGCCAAACCATATACTCCCCACCAAAGGGGCTGGACGTTATTCAGGCGGATTATCGGCACACAAATTTTTGAAAGTACTGACATGGCAGAGAATGGACCGAGAATCAACAAAGCATATTGCTCAAACTGCCTCTAGAATATCTAGATTGGAAGGAATGGAGGGACACGCCAGAGCGTCAGATGTTAGATTAAGTAAATATTTTCCAAATGAAACATTTGATTTGGGCAGCCCAGTACAGGAGTAGATTATATGGATTTAGCTAATTTTTCTCTGAACAATAAAATTGCCCTAGTGACTGGTGGTAGCAGTGGCGTTGGCAAAATGATAGCATTAGCGTTAGCCCGCGCAGGAGCATTTGTCTGGATTGTTAGTACTCGAGATAATGCTGATGAGATAGTATCAGAGATAGAACAGCAAGGTTCAGAAGGAGCTTTTTTTCAAGTCGATGTTACCGATTCTAATAAATTAGAAACGATGCTATCTCATATCTATGGTGTGTCAAAAAAAATCGATATTTTAGTTAATGCAGCTGGAATAAATCTTAGAATTCCGGCAGAAGATTTGTTACTAGATGATTGGCAAAAAACGATTAATATTAACCTAACAGCGCCTTATTGTTTGAGCCAACTAGTTGTTAAAAAAATGAAAGAAAACCAGTGGGGAAGAATTATTAATATTGCTTCCTTGCAGTCCCTTAGAGCATTCGACAATAGCATTCCCTACGGTGCAAGTAAGGGCGGAGTGATGCAGCTGACTCGCGCATTAGCTCAGGCCTACTCTAAAAACGGTATACTGGTTAACGCTATTGCACCGGGATTTTTTCACACCAAGCTAACTGAATCATTATTTCAAGACCCTGAAAAGTTAAAAGTTTTAGCAGCCAAAACAATGATGAATCGTAATGGTGAAGAAGAAGATTTATTTGGTATCAGTGTCTTTCTATGTAGTGATGCTAATTCCTATATTACAGGCCAAACAATATTTTTAGATGGAGGTTTTTCAGCACAATGATAAATTCAATGGCAGCAGTGGTTTATACCGCTCCCGAAGAAATGACTTATGTTCCTGAGTACCGATCTACTCAACAAGATCGCGATGATGACGTTTTATTACGCATTGAGTCTGTAGGCATCTGTGGCTCCGACATGCACGCCTACCACGGCAAAGATCCGAGAAGAAAGCCAGGTCTTATTCTGGGTCATGAGTTTTGTGGAGAAATCGTTGAAGGTCAGAAGCGCGGTCAAATAGTTACAGGCAACCCATTGATTACCTGCGGTATATGTGATTATTGCTTGCAAGGTCGTGACAACTTGTGCAGTGATAGAGGTATGATCGGTATGAATAGGCAGGGTGCATTTGCTCAGTATATGACAATTCCTAAACGCTGTTTAATTGAGGCACCAAAGGATATGGATCCAAACCATATCGCTCTAACCGAGCCTGCAGCAACCGTAATACACGCTGTTAATATTGCAGTGGAAGAATCCTACCTTCCCATACAAGAATGTCAAGTTTTAATTATTGGTGCCGGCGCTATTGGGCTGCTGACAGCATTACTATTAAAGTCTTATGGCGTAAAAATGCAGGTTTTAGAGACTAACTTAGCTCGCCATCCATGCGTCAAGGAGCATGTCGGCATTAATCCGACTAATCCCCTTACTGAGTCAATCCATGATAATTCATTTGATGTTGTTATCGACTGCGTGGGCAGTGAAAAGACCAGCTCCCTATCCTTTGATGCAGTCAAAACTGGTGGCGTTATTGTCAATGTCGGACTACAGAGCTGGACAAGCAGTATCAACATAAGAAAACTAACCCTAGAAGAAATTAAACTAATTGGCTGTTACACCTACAGCATGGAAGATTTTAAATCTGCATTAAAAACAATAGAAAGAGGTGAGTTTGGTAATTTGTCTTGGATAAAGGAGCTTCCGTTATCCGATGCAAATCTTGCTTTTAGACAACTTCACGATGATAGAATGTCATCCGCAAAGGTTATCTTAAAGCCACATTTATAAACAAATGCATTCAAAATTATGAGCTTAACAGATCTTAAATTTAAAATTGACCCTAACATCAAAACGCCAATGTGGCTTCAGATTAGGAATGAACTATTTGATTGCCTTTATAAAGATATCTTAAGGCCTGGACAACTTATTCCTAATGAAAAAACCCTAGTAGACCTATTTAATGTATCGATTGGCACTGTTAGAAAGGCTATCGGAGCTTTGGAAAAAGAAGGTATTTTAATTAGAAAACAAGGCCTAGGAACTTTTGTTTGCCAGCATGACGACCAGAGTTTCCTATTTAAATTTTTTCATATTTTCTTTAATGATAGTGACGTAAAGCACATTCCTGAAGTCGAACTGGCCTCTTTCAAAATAAGAAAAGCCAACAAAACAGAAGTGAAGTTGTTAAACATCCCAAAAGAAAACGACAAGGTTTTTTATATCTATAATAAATTAGGCTTTCAAAATAAAGTCCACTCGGTTGACAAGATTGTCATTGCTGCAGCTAAATTTTCATTATTAACTGAAGAAATTCTCGTTAACCGTCATAGCACTATATACAACCTATTTCAAAATAAATTTAATGTTTTTATAACACATACCTCTGAGAGAATTAAGGCAACCTTGGTGGACAAAAAAATTTCTCAAATGTTAGGTATCGAAATGGGTACACCTATTTTAAAAATTGAGCGCCTTGGTTATACCTTCCATGACGAGGTTGTTGAGTTACGAACTTCCTATGTCAATACAACTGAAGTTGAATACATTCGGGAACAGTACAGCTTAGTCGGAGAATAAGCTCATATCAGTCATTTACTTATCATTTGTTTAATTGCCATACCAATAATTTGGCAGCCACAATACTATCTGTGGAAATACAATAATCAACATTAAGCCAACTACTTGGATGCCCATAAATTGCATCATACCTTTATAAATATCTGTTAAATCCCATTCCGGGACCACCCCTTTCAAAAAATAGGCCGACAGAGCAACCGGCGGTGAAAGCCAGGCTGTTTGTAAATTAACTGCAACTAAGATTCCAAACCAAGTCAGATTAAAGCCTAGTTGTTCGATTAGAGGTAATATGATTGGCAAGATAATTAATACAATCGGTACCCACTCTAATGGCCAAGCCAAAAGGAAAATAAAAGCCATAATGATCAATAGTAAAACCATTGGCGGCAAATCTAACAACATCATCCATTCAGTTATCATGGTTGGCGTTCCCAACCTTGAAAATACTGAACCAAAAAAGTTTGAAGCAGCAACCAAAATCATTATTAGCGTGGTAATTTCAAGGGTCTTTAATAGGGCTTCTTTAAAATGCTTGAAATTAAATTTTCGATAAACTAGCGATAAAAATATTGAACCAACTGCGCCCATAGCAGCACCTTCAGTAGGGGTCGCGAGACCAAACAATATACTTCCAAGGGATGAACCCACCAAGAGAACCGGTGGTACTAGACCTTGAAAAAACTCAACCCAAACCTGTTTCATTGATGTTGGGCGAAGCTCCTCAGGTACGACAGGACCCAATGACGGATTTAGGTGGCACCTAAGAAGCGTATAACCGGTATAGAGAGCCGCCAACATCAAACCCGGCATGATTGCTGCAGCAAACAAGTCTGTTACAGGGACATTTAAAATAGGCCCCATAACAACCAGCATAATACTTGGTGGTATCAATATACCTAAAGTTCCACCAGCAGTAATTGAGCCAGCAGCCAAGCGCACATCATACTTTGCCTTATTAAATGTTTTGGCTGACATAATTCCAAGAATTGTCACCGATGCTCCAACAATTCCAGTTGCCGCACCAAATATAGTTGCCACAAAAAGTACTGCAATAAATAGTGAACCCTTAGTTCTAGATAATGCCATCTGGACGGATGTAAACAATCTCTCCATCAAGTTTGCTTTCTCCATCATAATGCCCATGAAGGTAAACAAAGGAATCGCTGCAAGCGTCTGCTCCAACATGCTCGCAGAGAAGTGAAAAGTCATCAAATAAAAGACTAGATCACCGAAGCCAAGATAGCCAAAAACAACACCTAAAAAGATTAACGTAAAGGAGATAGGGAAGCCAACAAAAATGGCAAACAGCATTGCCGCAATTAAAATCATGCCTAGCACTTCTGGAGTCATGGCCATCTCCTATGTTTAACCGCATACACGCACTTGAGTACCTCTGATATGCCTTGTATCAAGAGCAATGCAAATCCTATTACTAAAACAGTCTTGATTGGACCCATGAGTGGCATCCATGCAGTATCCATCCCTTTTTCCATTTGTGACCAAGATTTATAAGCATACTTATAACAGGCATTTATACCTCCAATAAGCCCTGGAAAATAAAACAATAGATACAAAGTGAGATCAACTGAGGCTTGCCTTCTGATAGACCATTTACGATAGAGAAAGTCAGCACGAATATGCACGCCTTTTGAAAGCGCATAGCCGGCTCCGAGCATAAACATAGCGCCAGCAAACATTCTACTTATGTCGTAGGCCCACATCGTCGGGGCATTAAAGAAGTGCCTCGCAACAACTTCATAAAACATAGAGACAAACACTGGTACAGTCAGCCAACAAGCCATCTGTCCTACTCTTAAGTTAAAAAGATCAATCCCAAGAATTGTCTTAGCCATATACTTGGGCATATCATCAGGCATAACCCCAGTGTATGATCGCCCTTCAGCAACCATTTCATCAGTAGTATCTAAATGACTATAATCTTCCTCTTCTGACATATTGAATACCTTTGACTAAATGAAAAAGTGATGAAAAAACATCATACCTTCTAAGAGGCCTAGCCGGCAAAAACTCCCAATTAGATTTTATATATTGAGTTGAGAATAGCTAAATAAATATATAAAAACAAACTGCATTGTACCAAACAAGAAGCCATTGCTGGTGGCAGGAGAGGCGCCACCAGCTAAAGCCGTCAAACTTAAAAAAGTTGCCAACAGTATTTACTATTGGCAACTTAGTTTTGGAAGAAGTATAGAGTTGAATCTTTACTTCAGTGTATCAGCAAATGCTTTGCCTAGCTTAGCATTTGATGCTTGCGAACCAGCCCAGAAAGGCACTGCAATAACTGCAAAATCTTTTTGAGATTGCCAAACTTCTGCAAAGAAGGCGTTATCTGCAGCATTCTTTTCAAGCGTAGCATACGCAGCGTTCATGTAAGCAGGGAAGTAATCAGCCGGAGTATCCATCAGCTGTACACCCCAATTTTCTGTCAAGTCTTTCAAAGCTAAACCGTTTTGGTAGATACGATTAGACATTGAACGAATCAATGAAGCATCTGCAGCAATATTTATTGCAGCTTGATCACGCTCAGAAAAGCTATCCCAAACGTCGCCATTGATATACATGTCAGCATTCACAACAACTTGGTGAAGTCCTTCCAAGTAGTAGTACTTAAGAACCTTTTGGAAACCAAAGTCTCTATCTGGTTGTGGGCAGCACCACTCTGCTGCATCAATAACACCTTTCTCAAGTGCAGGCAGAATATCTCCACCACCCATAGCTACTGCAGCGACACCAATGTCTTTGTATGTTTGACCTGGAATTCCAGGAGGTGTACGGAATCTTAGCTTACGGAAGTCATCCATATTATAGATCGGTTCTTTAAACCAACCAAGCGCTTCCGGTCCAACGGGTTGCAACATAAGGCCATGAATATTCATGCCCATTTCATCCCATAATCGATCATAAAGCTCTTTACCACCAGCACTATGGAACCAAGAAACCCATGCGATATTATCAATACCAACACCAGCACCTGCAACAGGAGAACCAAACAACATCGCTGCTGGATGCTTGCCAGACCAGTAATGCGTCCATGCAAATCCACCATCAAGCAAACCTGCGTCTACTGCATCTAAAACATCATTATTTGGCACAACAGAACCGCCAGGGACAATCTCCATCAACACTCTGCCATCAGTCACTAACGCAACATGAGCTGCAAATTCTTTAAGCATCACAACTTCACTAGTGCTGCTTCCTATAACTGATTGTATTTTCAATTTTGTAACTGCCATTGCGCCTGAACTAAAGCTGAAAGCTAGTAACGCAGTGAACATTAAAACAACTTTATTTTTTAACATAACAAACTCCTTTATTGTTTATTAATAAATACACTAAATAATGCAGTTAGATTAAAACACATGAACCTTATAGCATTAAGTGCTAAACTAGTATACATCAATTTATATATATGAATTCATATATTTGAAAAATAATTTTGAGTTAAAATTAATAGCTATATAATTTCAGCTATAAGACTAAATCAACAGAATACAAAATACATGAATAAAACTTATGACTACATCATTGTCGGCGCAGGTTCTGCAGGCTGCCTGTTAGCTAACAGGCTTTCAGCCGACCCAAACAATAATGTTTTGCTACTTGAAGCAGGTAGCAAAGATAATAGTATATGGCTCCATATACCAGTCGGCTATTTCAAAACCATGAATAACCCTAAGTTTGATTGGATGTATAAATTAGAGAAAGATAAAGGTGTCAATAATAGGCGAATTGATTGGCCAAGAGGTAAGGTCTTAGGTGGTTCAAGTGCATTAAATGGTTTGTTATATATCAGGGGTGACAAACATGATTATGATAACTGGGAACATTTAGGCAATAAGGGATGGGGTTTCAATGACATATTGCCTTATTTCAAAAAGTCCGAATGCCAGGAGAATGGCAAAAGTAAATATCACGGTGTTGATGGTGAACTTAAAGTATCAAACCTTAGGTTGAAAAGAAAAATAGCAGAATATTTTATTAAGGCGGCTCAAGAAATAGGCATACCCTATAACCCAGATTGCAATTCCGAAGAACAAGAAGGGGTTGGTTATTTTCAACAAACTTCATATAAAGGTTTTAGAAAAAGTTCATACAGGTCTTTTCTAACAAAAAAAATTAGGAAAAGAAATAATTTGACAATTACGACTGACACTCAAATGAGTAAATTAATTTTCTCAGGAAAGAAAGTGATTGGCGTTAAATGCATTCAAAAAGGAAAAGAAAGAGAAAGAGAAATTTACGTCAATTGCGAAGTGATTTTGTCTGCTGGCTCAATTGCATCACCACAAATATTACAGCTTTCTGGTATTGGTGATGCAAAATTATTACAAAAACTGGGCATTGATGTGATTCACAACAACCCTGCAGTAGGAAAAAACCTACAAGACCATTTACAAGTTAGAATAGTCTACAAAACAACCACAAGAACTCTAAATGATGAATTAAATACCTGGTGGAAAAAGGCAATGATTGGGTTACAATTTTTGTTCTTCAGAACGGGACCTTTAACTTTAAGCGCTAGTCAAGTTTATGCCTTTACTAATACAGCCTTAGATGGCTCTAGGCCTAATATACAATTCCATATGCAGCCATTAAGCGCCGACAAGCCTGGTGATGGCGTCCATCCCTTTTCTGCATTTACAATGTCAGTCTGCACTCTACGTCCTGAGAGTCGTGGCGAAGTAAGAATAAATTCCACAGATCCAAGCCAACCCCCAACAATTATTCCAAACTATTTATCCACAGAGGGCGACCAAAAAATTGCAGTTGAGTCCATCAAAGTGGCAAGAAAAATTGCCAAAGCCCCCTCTTTAAAAAAATATATTCTTGATGAATTCGTACCTGGTAAATCTTACGCTTCAGATGAACAACTATTAGAGGCAGCAAAAAATAACAGCCAGAGTATCTATCATCCAGTTGGAACATGCAAAATGGGGAATGACGATAGCAGTGTTGTGGATGACCAACTAAAGGTTCACGGCATTTCTGGGTTAAGAGTTGTTGACGCTTCAATTATGCCAGAACTCATTTCTGGTAATACCAATGCACCAACAATGATGATTGCAGAAAAGGCTGCCGAAATGATACTTAGTGATAACAATCCTAGTTTGACTATGTAAGCATTCTTGTGTATTGTTTATCCTGTAAATAATATTAGTTAAAGGTCCTATAAATGCCATCTCCCCTCTCTGATTTTCGTCGAAGCCAACTGTTTAAGCCAGCAATTCTTGTTCCTACATTAATCATGCTGATTTTTTCAATATTTAATCTGACTACACCCTCCGATCCAGCTCGAATTGCCTCAGCCTTTAAACTAGGCATTGTCAACCATGACAGTGGACCTTCAATTCCATTAATTTCAACTCAAGCAATAAAAGTGATTTCAAAATCGCTCCCCTTCAGGGTGACTTTACTTGAGAACCCGGAGATTGCACGAGAGGCACTCTCAAAAGGAGAAGTAGCAACAGTATTAATTTTCCCAGAAAACTTTACCCAGCTTGCTTTCAGTGATAAAAATTTAAATATTAAAATCTTGAATTCACAACACTTAACGATTACTGAAACCCAAATGGCTACCCAACTTCCAGCAACGATTCAGATGGCCTTATCTACTTTCGTGGCAAGCCTTCGCCTAGCTAAATCTAATAACCAGGCTCCTAATCCAGGGATGCTAGTCACTGCAAATGTTGAGACTCTCTATACAGCAAAAAGCTTAGCCTCAGTCTCCGCTCCTTTTGTTATGAGTTTTACAAGTTGGCTTGCCTCAATGGTAGGATCAATTCTGCTATTTCTTGGAACAAAACAAATGTCACTATTAAACCGTGCATATGTGAGAACTTTCGTACCAATCATGGTAATGGGAGTCGCCAGCTTAGCTTTAGCATTAGTTGTGACATTGACTAGCCTTCAATGGGAAACGTTTTTAATGGTTTGGCTCAATGTATGGCTTGTTACTATTTGCTTGGTTTGGTTTTTTCTAGGAGTCTTTGAAATTATCGGGCTTTCAGCTTTGATTATTATCCTTCCAACCGTTTTTTATCAATCTGTACTTAGTGGCTCAATGATGCCGGTTAGTGCTGCGCCAGAATGGTTAGAATTAATTGGTACTTCAGTGCCTTTTGACTCTATAGGTGCTGCCTATAGAGCAATTATCTATGGATCAGATGGAAGCCTACCTTTCACTTATCTATTAAGTGCTGCCTTAATTGGTATTGTCCTCACTTGGAGCTCTGCAATATTTAAGGGTCGCATGAAAAGGAAATTTAGGTAATAGGACTTACCCACTTTGTTGCATGCACTAGTCTTTGTCGACTATCTCGTCAACGACTTTTTCAAGACTAATAATCATCTTTATAATCTCACTAGGAATAGAAGCCTTTTGATTATTATCCGTGGCAGCAGGATCTGTTCACATATTCCCCCTTTACCATTGAGGGTGGTAGGGATGTTGTGACGGACGAGCCTGGCTGGGGGGGTGAAATCCAGCCACAATGGTTAGCCAAATCACGCTATCAAATCAATTCAGCAAGCTAACCGTTGCCTTAATTCGCTACCGCACCCGTTTACGCAAAATAAATTTTTGTATTTTCCCAGTCGAGGTTTTGGGGATTGCTTCAAAAACAAACTTACGAGGTGTTTTAAAAGCGGCCATATTGTCTCTACACCATTGTATCAACTCGGCTTGAGTAACATCCTGGCCGTCACCCAGCTCAATAAAGGCACAAGGAGTTTCGCCCCATTTTTCGTCTGGCATAGCAACCACTGCGGCGACAGCAACTGCCGGATGTTTATACAAAACCTCCTCAATCTCTATTGAGGAGATATTTTCACCGCCGGAAATAATAATATCTTTTGAGCGGTCTTTAAGTTGAATATAACCATCTTCGTGCATCACCCCAAGATCACCGGAATGAAACCAGCCGCCTGCGAAGGCATCATCACAGGCCTGTTTGTTCTTTAGATAGCCTTTCATAACTACATTACCACGGAACATTACCTCGCCAATAGTGACCCCGTCGCGCGGTACTGGATTCATGGTTTCAGGATCAAGAACAGCTAACGCTTCAAGCGGAAGATAGCGCACACCCTGACGTGCTTTGAGTGCAGCCTGCGCCATGCCATCCATCACGTCCCACTCTGCATGCCAATCGTTTACTACCGCGGGGCCGTACGTTTCGGTTAATCCATAAAGATGGGTGACATTGAATCCTGCAGTTTTCATATCGGCCAAAACACGCTCTGGTGGTGGCGCTGCTGCTGTAAAGAACTGCACTTCGTCATGCAGCAAACGCTTGTCCTTGTGGTCTGCGGCTAATAGTGTTGACATGACAATAGGTGCTCCACATAAATGGGTAACCTTATGTGTAGAGATTGCATCCCAAATCGGCCCAGGTCGAACATGCCTTAAGCAAACGTGAGTTCCGATTATTGCAGACATTGTCCACGGAAAGCACCAACCGTTGCAATGGAACATAGGCAGAGTCCAAAGATAGACTGCGTGTTTATTAATTGATGCAATGAGTGCGTTGCCTTGGGCCAAAAGGTAAGCGCCACGATGGTGTGCAACAACTCCTTTTGGGTTGCCAGTGGTGCCAGAGGTATAATTTAGTGAGATGGCGTCCCACTCATCTTCAGGCATTAGCCAATCAAAGTTATCATTCCCTTGAGATAAAAAAGACTCATATTCTGTTGCACCTGAGAGCTCTTCACTTATTGGAAACTCGCTGTCATTGTAGTCAACCAGTATGGGATTAACGTGAGATAGCTCTAGTGCAGATCCAATAATATCAAGAAACTCACGATCAACAATCAGTACTTTAGCGTCAGCGTGGTCTAGTTGGTAAGCAATTGTTGCAGGATCAAGTCGAGTATTTACGCTATGTAAAACTGCGCCACACATTGGCACACCATAATGTGACTCCAACATTGCGGGTGTGTTTGCAAGCATTACTGAAACTGTATCACCACGTCCAATACCCTTATCGGAAAGCGCAGAAGCAAGCTGCCGAGACCGGCGATAAAATTCAGCGTAGTTGCGCCTAATGGTCCCATGTATTATTGCAGTATGTTCTGGAAAGACTGATGCAGCTCGCTCTAGAAAAGTGAGAGGAGTTAGCGGCTGATAATTAGCCGGGTTGCGATCTAGGTCGGTGTTATAAGGATTGTGCATTACTGATATTACTATTCATCTTGCCATTTAGGCTGACGTTTTTCTGAGAAAGCATCAATGCCTTCTTTGGCATCACTTTTCAACATGTTCTCTACCATTACAGATGATGCGTAGTCGTAAGCATCAGTAAGTGACATTTCTTTTTGTCTATAAAAGGCCTGCTTACCAGTTTTTACTGTCATTCTTGATTTAGAGGCAATTATTTCAGCCATAGCCATAGTTGCTTCCGTTATTTTTTTATCGTCAACAACTCGATTTATAAGGCCGATATGTTCCGCTTTTTTTGAATCCACCATCTCTCCAGTCAGAAGCATCTCCATCGCAGCTTTGTTAGACACATTTCTTGATAGAGCAACCATGGGAGTTGAACAGAAAAGGCCAATATTTACCCCTGGTGTCACAAAACGAGCAGATTCACCGGCAATAGCTAGATCGCAACAGGCAACCAACTGGCAGCCTGCTGCTGCTGCAACACCTGCAACTTCTGCAATTACTGGCTTAGAGTTATTGGTAATCAACTGCATAAGTTTGGAGCAAACTGTGAACACCTCTTTAAAATACTCATGGCCGTTATCAGCATTATTTCGCCCGGCTGACATTTGTTTTAAGTCATGGCCGGCACAAAAGGCGGGGCCCTTTCCCGCAATAACTATAACTCTAACCGCATCATTTTTTGAAGCTTGATCTAAGGAATCAGTAAGTTTGGCCATCATCTCTTCAGATAACGCGTTTCTTCGCTTACTATCGTTCAGTGTTAAGCGCATTACTCCATTTTCAGTCAACTCTTCAAGCAATATATCTGACTGAATAGAGCTGCTAGTATTGTTGTGATTGCCACTCATAATATTACCTATAAACTAATTAAATGTTAATGTTAACCTTAACGCCGCCATCTAGGGTGTTTGCAATAAAACAATATCTGTGAGCTCTATCATGCATCTTTACCATTTCTGCTTCACTGACTTCAAAGCCACTGTCGAATGATACTTTTGGATTTAAATCAATTCGACTAACGGTCATTTGACCTTTGCTATTTTTTCCCAAGTGGGCAATTGCCTGGTCATCATAGGAAAGTAAAGGCCATTTTGTTTTTGCTGCTAAAGCCAAAAAAGTCATCATATGACAGCTACTTAACGAGGCTGCTAATGCCTGCTCAGGGTTTGTGTTTAGAGCAGACCCTCCCCAGTCAGGAGCAGTGTCGGCAGTGACTTTGAATTTATCATTGTAGGCAACCTCGTGCTCACTAGAAAACTCGCCTGGTATGAGTTCGGTTTCTTTTCTTCTCCAGCAAAGATTAATTGATAATTCTGACATTTTTTCTCCTGTATTCGAGGGGCGGAATTGGTATATTTTACGTAATTAAGGCTAGGCGTTTCTTGGGATCATAAAAAGGTTTTTCAACGACTTTCAAGGGATATGTTCCATGAGACGTCACAACGTTTGCAGTAGTATTGAGGCTTGAGTAATCGATATTCATCATAGCGAGGGCGATATTTTTATTAAGGCGAGGTGAGTACAACAGTAGCAACAAAGAGGTTTATTAATTTATTGCCACATAAAACATGTTCCACAGCCCCTTGAAAGTGTAAATAAATAGGTATTAGAATATAGATACGCATAAAATAAACTCACTATTTTTGGAGTATTTTGATGAGCACAAAACTAGAGCATGCCAACCTTTGTGTTGATGATATTGACGGGATGATAAAGTTTTTGCAAACAGCGCTTCCTGATTTCATTATTCGTCATGACGAAACCGGTATCGATGGCGATAGGTGGGTACATATTGGCAATGACACAACCTACATCGCTCTGAACAATTCCACTCAAAAAGAATCATCTGATTGGACGCCCTATTCTGGCAAGTCAGGAGTTAATCACCTTGGATACATGGTTGACAACGCTGAACAAGTTCGTAGTCGTCTTCTTGCTGCCGACTATATTGAATCAACAATCGAAAATAATCACCCTTTTCGTAAACGAGTCTACTTCTATGACCATGAAGGCAGGGACTGGGAGTTTGTAGAATACCTATCAGAAAACTTAGAAGAAAGGAATGATTACACTCTAGCTGACAAATAACGTAGTACTCTTGCCATCTAGTGTGCCGTCTTTAACATTGAGCTCTTTCTCTATCTTGCCATTCTCATGCCGCCAAATGCATTAACTATTTTGAGTTATTTTGCGCTCACGCAGCCATAAATATAAACCCGAAAAGATGATGATTGCTGAGCCAATAATCATGATTTGATCAACCGTTTCACCCAGAACAACAATACC
>Ga0208879_1001997_pt1 | contig 18539 bp, 13 predicted proteins | sample Knorr_S15_td_Bot_FD_185605 | JGI IMG/M metagenome (GOLD analysis project Ga0208879, IMG submission 185605) | Marine microbial communities from Southern Atlantic Ocean transect - Knorr_S15_td_Bottom_ad_5009_LV_A (SPAdes) (version 2) | ecosystem: Environmental > Aquatic > Marine > Oceanic | place... | reverse complement strand
CTTTCATTGTTCAAGATTTGGCGGAAGGCGCATTAAAAATATGTCAATGAGAGTAGGGGTATTAATGGGTGGTCCCAGCGAAGAACGAGATGTTTCCTTAACAACGGGAAATGCTGTGGCGGAAGCTTGTCGCAGGAACGGGTACGAGACCACTGAATACCCATTTCATTTTGATCATAGAAAACTCCTCGATAAACTGAAAAAACAGGAAATTATTTTTAATGCGCTCCATGGCGGGATTGGAGAAAATGGCAAAATTCAAGAATGGATGGATAAGCACAATATTAGATATACTGGATCGGGTCCTACTGCATCCGCTAAGTGTATGGATAAAGCTAAAAGTAAGGAAATCGCAAAATTAATTGGAATGAAAACACCGGAATGGGAAATCCTTTTTTCACAAAATGATTTACCGACTCTATCTTTGCCTTTCGTGATTAAACCGAATGACCAGGGGAGCACTGTGGGTCTTTCAATTGTACATAATGATTCCGATATTAAACCTGCATTAATTAAAGCATTTCAACATGGTAATGTGGTTATGGTAGAAAAATATATTTCAGGTAGAGAACTAACGGTTACTGTATTGGGTGGGAAAGCATATCCAATCATAGAAATAAAACCATCTCATGAGTTATATGATTATGAATGTAAGTACATAAAAGGGATGAGTGAGTATATTTGCCCAGCAGATTTGAGTGAGCAATTGGCAAAATCAATCCAAAATGATACTGAATTAATCTTTGAAGAGTTGAAGTGTAATGTCTATGCAAGAGCAGATTATTTAATGGACAAAATTGGTGATTATTATTTTTTAGAAATGAATACATTACCCGGCATGACATCTACAAGCCTTGTTCCAAAATCTGTAAATGCTACAGGAATGTCCTTCGATGATCTGGTAAAAAATATCATTGAATTAAGTTTATAAATGGCACTTCAATTTTATAATACGCTTAAACGAAAGAAAGAGATTTTTCGTCCCATCGTAGATGGGGAAGTTGGTCTCTATACTTGCGGTCCTACTGTATACGATTACGCTCATATAGGGAATTTTCGAACTTTTCTATTTGAAGACCTATTAAAACGATGGCTTCTGCATCTAGGATATGATGTAACTCATGTAATGAATATCACGGATGTTGATGACAAAACAATCAAAAAAGCAAAATTGGAAGGGATAGAACTATCTTTAATCACGGAAAAATATATTGGCTTTTTCATGGATGATTTGGGGTGGTTAAAAATGATACCTGCGGATACATTCCCAAAAGCCACCGATGCGGTCCCTAAAATGATTCGGATGATTGAAATTCTTTTAAATAAGGGGTTCGCATACCGAGAGAAAGATGGGTCAGTCTATTTCAATATTCGTTCTTTCCCGGATTACGGTCGTTTAACAAAAATTAACCTATCAGAACAGCAGTCAGGAGAACGGGTTGAAGACGATGAATATAATAAGGAAGAACCACAAGATTTTGCCTTATGGAAAGGGTGGAAGGAAGAAGATGGCGATGTGGTTTGGGATGCACCTTGGGGACGGGGAAGACCGGGCTGGCATATTGAATGTTCAGCAATGAGTATTGGAGCACTTGGGGACCATTTTGATATTCATTGTGGAGGTGTTGACAATATGTTTCCTCATCACGAAAATGAAATTGCTCAAAGTCAATGTGCAACAGATAAACCGTTCGTTAATTTTTGGCTTCATTCAGAATTCTTATTAGTGGATGGTGGGAAAATGAGTAAATCGCTCGGGAATTTTTATCGAATAACAGATTTAAAAGATTTAGGATTTTCGCCTGAATGTATTCGATATCAATTATTAGCAGGGCACTATCGATCAAAAATTACTTTCTCAATTGATAAAAAACATGAGGGCGATAAAATTGTTCAAAAAATCACAGACTTTAAATTAAGATTGGATAAAAGGAATGCAGTTCAGTTTGCCGATAAAAGTCTTCCCGAAGAGTATAACGTTTTTAGAGATCGGATGAATGATGACTTGAATACACCGAAATCTTTTGCTGTATTTTTTGATTGGATGAAAAGTATTAATACAAAAATAGACAATAATGAACTTACCGAGAAGGAATTAGGCCAATCTTGGGAATTTGTTAATACATTTGATGAAATATTTGGATTAATTATAAGTAATCAAACTTATGAAATTCCATCAGAAATCACGGATCTATTGAACCTAAGAAAAAAAGCAAGAGAAGTTAAAGATTGGAATAAAGCAGATTCAATTCGTAAAATTTTAATTTCTAAAGGCTGGATTATTGAGGACACTTCGAGTGGTCAGGAGATAAAAAAGCAGTCCTAACAATATCTATGCCAAATCGCATATTATTTTAATTATTTTCAAAATATGTATTGAATCATTTTTATAAATGGTCTTAAATTGCGAGGCTGTGCATAGCATTAACACATCTTCGTAGAAAATCAAATAGGGCAATCAAAATTTATCAATTGTCCATATTTTTTTAACGAAAATATGTAAATGCCACCGTAGCTCAGTTGGTAGAGCGCCTCACTTGTAATGAGGATGTCGCGGGTTCGACTCCTGCCGGTGGCTCAGACTGAAAAGCTTATTGAAAAGACGATTAAATGGGGGAGATGCCCGAGCGGCCAAAGGGAGCAGACTGTAAATCTGCCGGCGTATGCCTTCGGAGGTTCGAATCCTTCTCTCCCCACCCATCGCGAGTGTAGTTCAACGGTAGAACCCCAGCCTTCCAAGCTGGTGATGTCGGTTCGATCCCGATCACTCGCTCGAGTTGCCTACGTAGCTCAGTTGGTAGAGCACTTCCTTGGTAAGGAAGAGGCCACCGGTTCAAATCCGGTCGTAGGCTCGCTAATAAAAAAAAATTGAAAAGTAAAATTAACAAAGGAATATTTTAGTCATGGCAAAAGAAAAATTTAAAAGAACGAAACCCCACGTGAACATCGGTACGATTGGTCACGTGGATCATGGAAAGACCACATTGACAGCAGCAATTACCATGGTGCAGAGCGCCCGTGGTTTTGCTGAGGCAATGCCATTTGATAGTATTGATAATGCCCCGGAAGAACGAGAGCGTGGTATTACGATTCAGACCGCTCACGTAGAGTATGAGACAGAAAACCGTCATTATGCTCACGTGGATTGTCCCGGTCACGCTGACTATATCAAAAATATGATTACAGGAGCAGCTCAGATGGATGGTGCCGTTCTGGTTGTATCTGCAGCAGATGGTCCTATGCCTCAAACCCGTGAGCATGTGCTCTTGGCTAAACAGGTAAATGTTCCCTCTATGGTTGTCTTTATGAATAAGATAGATCAGGTAGATGATGAAGAATTAATAGAACTGGTTGAAATGGAGCTTCGTGATTTATTGAATGAATATGATTTTCCGGGTGATGATACACCCATCATTAAAGGATCGGCACTGAATGCGTTGAATTCTCCTGGAGATGAAGCCGCTAATCAATGCATTGTGGACCTTATGGAAGCATGTGATACCTTTATCCCGGAACCAAAACGTGATGTGGATAAACCTTTCTTAATGCCTGTTGAGGATGTTTTTTCCATTACAGGTCGTGGAACGGTTGGGACAGGCCGAATTGAACGTGGAATTGTTAAAGTAGGTGATGAAATCTCTATACTTGGAATGGGTAAAGATATAAAGACCACAGTCACTGGTATAGAAATGTTCAGGAAGCTTTTGGATGAAGGTCGAGCTGGCGATAATGCAGGATTGCTTCTTCGGGGTGTTGATAAAGATGACTTAGGTCGTGGTATGGTTTTAGCCAAGCCCGGAAGTATTACACCGCATACAAAGTTTAAAGCCAGTGTCTATATCTTGAAGAAAGAAGAAGGCGGTCGTCATACCCCCTTTTTTAATGGGTATCGTCCTCAGTTCTATTTTCGTACAACAGACGTAACCGGTGTTGTCACACTTGAAAGTGGAACAGAAATGGTCATGCCGGGTGATAATGTAGAATTTAATGTTGAATTAATTACACCTATCGCTATGGATACAGAGCTTCGATTTGCAATCCGTGAAGGCGGTCATACTGTTGGCGCTGGTGTTGTAACATCAATTACTGAATAGGGTAAATAATTATGGCTGGGAACAGTAAACGCGCAATCATTCAAATTGAAAGTACAGCTGGTACTGGCTATCGATATACGATTACTAAGAGTAAAAAACTCCATCCTGGTCGTGTTGAATACAAAAAATTTGATCCTGTTGTTAGAAAACACGTTCTTTTTAAAGAAACGAAGTAGTTTGCTAGAAGTGGATATGATTTTTGCTTCTAGGTTACAATAGGAGAGTAGCTCAATTGGTAGAGCAACGGCCTCCAAAGCCGTAGGTTGCAGGTTCAAGTCCTGTCTCTCCTGCAAATTTGGAAGGCAGCCAATTGAGGCGGTCAGAATAATTAGGCTCTTGAAATAAGAGTAAAAGTAAGGAAATTTAAATGTTTAAAAAACTTCAGCAATTTTTCGCTGACGTTCAGTTTGAGATGAACAAAGTATCTTGGCCAAATTGGGATGAGTTAAAGGGATCCACCTATGTGGTGTTAACCTTATCTCTCATTTTAATCGTGTTCTTGTTCTTTGTTGATTTTCTTTTATCCAAAATATTGAATTTTATTTTGTAATAATGGACTGGTATACATTACGCGTTATTTCCGGTAAGGAAAAAAAAATAAAAGAAGCAATTTTGTTTGATGTCTCCACATCAGGTATGGAAGAGAAAATTGGTGATGTGCTGGTGCCATCAGAAAATATTGTTGAAATGAGAGATGGAAAGAAAAAAATTAAGGAACGTGTGTTTTTTCCGGGATATTTATTAGTTCGATTAGAAATGGATAAGGAAACCCGCTATCTCCTTGAAAATGTTAATGGTGTAATATCTTTTGTGGGCCCGAAAGGGGCTCCTCGACCCATTAGGCCAGAAGAAGCGCAGCGATTTTTAGGGGATTTTGATGGTGGAGATGGTCCACTTCGTGTCACGGAAGCTCCTCCGTATAAAGTGGGCGATCCTGTGAAAGTTATGGATGGGCCATTTGTTGATTTTTCTGGTTTAGTTCAAGAAGTGAATCATGAAAAACAAAAATTAAAGGTATCGGTAAGTATTTTTGGACGCCAAACACCTGTAGAGTTGGACTACTTACAAGTAGTAATGGAAAGCTAAAAAAGGTTTAAAATATCATGGCAAAGAAAGTCATCGGATTTATCAAATTACAAATTCAAGCTGGTCAAGCAAATCCAGCACCACCTGTAGGGCCGGCATTGGGTCAACATGGTGTAAATATTATGGATTTTTGTAAAACATTTAATGCGTCAACTCAAGATAAAATGGGCGATGTTATCCCAGTGGAAATCACTGTTTACGCAGATCGTAGCTTTACCTTTATTACCAAAACGCCACCGGCCGCTAGGTTAATATTGAAAGCAGCAAAAATTGCGAAAGGGTCAGGTGAACCTAATCGAGAAAAGGTTGGCGCTGTAACAGAAGCAGATATACGATCAATTGCTGAAGCTAAAATGCAAGATTTGAATGCAAATACCATAGAGCAAGCAATGATGATGATTAAAGGGACGTGTGTATCAATGGGGATTGAAGTTAAAGGTTAAGGTTTTTAAAATGAATCTATCAAAAAATATGAAATCTGTAAATGAAGGCTTGGATAGGTCTAAGACTTATGTTTTGCAGGAAGCAATGGATTTAGTCCAGAAATTTAAATTCAGCAAATTTGACGAAAGTGTTGATTTGGCGATGAATCTAAATGTGGACCCAAGACATGCCGAAGAAAATATTCGAGTAACTACGCCACTTCCACATGGGACAGGTAAAGCAATAACAGTTTTAGTTTTGGCGCAGGGCCCAAAAGAAAAAGAAGCTCAAGAAGCTGGTGCAGATTTTGTCGGGAATAAAGATTATTTGACAAAAATCAAAAATGGATGGACTGATGTAGATAAAATTGTTGCCACTCCAGACATGATGGGTGAATTAGGTAAGTTGGGTAGAATCCTTGGGCCAAAAGGGTTAATGCCAAACCCAAAAAGTGGTACAGTAACTATGGATGTTGCAAAAGCTGTAAAAGATTTAAAAGCAGGGCAAGTTGAACTACGAGTTGAAAAAACAGGAATCATCCATGTTACCTGCGGAAAAGTTTCATTTGGTACAGAAAAATTAGTCGAAAATATTCAGACTGTTTATGATACAATTATGAAAGCGCGTCCTGCATCGGTGAAAGGACAGTTTTTAGAAAAAATGTCTGTTTCATCTACAATGGGGCCTGGAATTCAAATTGATCATTCATCCATAAGGTAAAGGTATGCCTAATACAAAAAATATAGATCAAGTAAGTGAACTGAAAGAGACCTTCTCGAAGGCTAAAGCAGTCTATTTTACTGAATATCATGGGCTTAATGTTGGTGATATCACAAAACTTCGCAGTGAATTTTTTAAAGCAAATGTAGAATATAAAGTTGCAAAAAATACACTCATAAAATTAGCAGCTGAGCAAAATAATATTAGTGGGCTCAGTGAAGTATTGACTGGGTCAACTGCAATTGCCATCTCGTATGATGAACCCGTTGCGCCAGCGAAAGTTATTAAAGAATTCACAAAGGATAATGATTTACCTACTGTAAAGGGTATTTTATTTGAAGGTGAATTTCTTCCAGGAGAAGAATTCAAAAAGTTAGCCGATATGCCAAGTAAGGAAGAATTACTTTCTCAGCTTGTTGCAATGCTTAGTAGTCCATTGCAGAAATTGGTGTCCACACTCGTTTCACCGTTACAGAATGCGATTAGCGTATTGAATAGTTTAAAAGAAAAAAAATCTTAATCTTAAAAAAACCGTAAGGAGTAGTCCAAATGGCAGTTACTCGAGCAGACGTTCTCTCATATCTTGAAGAATCAAATATGATAGAAATCTCAGAACTCATCAGTGAAATCGAAGACAAATTTGGTGTAACAGCAGTAGCCCCTGTTGCCGTAGCAGTCGCACCTGCAGCAGGTGAAGCAGCCGCAGCTGAAAAAACCGAATTTGATGTTATTCTTAAATCAGTAGGACAGGCAAAAATCAATGTGATTAAAACTGTTCGTAGTATAACTGATTTGGGATTGAAAGAAGCAAAGGAATTAGTTGATTCTGCGCCGAAAGCCGTGAAAGAAGGTATTTCTGAATCAGAAGCAAACGATATTAAAGCACAGCTTGAAGAAGCAGGTGCCGAAGTTGAACTAGCATAAGTTCAATTATCATAACTTTTATTCTTTTTCTAATTAAAATTCGGGAGGCTTAATTGGGAGCCACAACGACTCAATCCAACGGGCGGATTTCTTTTTCCAAGATTCCTGCTTTCTTGGACGTACCAGATCTTCTCTCTATTCAAACAAGGGCTTATCAGCAATTTCTGCAGGAATGGATTCCTCAGGAAGCGCGGAAACCTATTGGACTTGAGGGAGTTTTTAATAATGTATTTCCGATAGAGGATTCTCATCGGAATTATGTCCTACAATATAAAACATATTATTTAGGACAACCAAAATACACACCAGACGAATGTTTGGATCGTGGTGTAACTTATTCCGCACCACTCCGCGTTCGTTTGGCTTTGCATATTACGGACGAGAATAATAAGAACGAATATGCCCAAAGTATTGAACAGGATGTGTATTTTGGAAATATCCCTTATATGACTGACACAGGAACCTTTATTATTAATGGTGCCGAACGGGTCATTGTATCTCAGCTCCAACGATCTCCGGGTGTATTCTTTGATGAATCTATTCACCCGAATGGTACAAAACTGTATCAAGCTAGAATAATTCCAGCGCGGGGATCTTGGGTAGATTTTACGACAGACATAAATGATTGTTTATTTGTGATTATTGACCGTCGTAGGAAATTCCCTGTAACGATGTTATTGAGAGCTCTTGGATATTCAACCAATACTGATATTTTTAATGCATTTGGGTCAATGAAATCTTTAAATCTGAAAAAAGTAGACATTAATCAATATATTGGTGCTACAGTGACTGAAGATATTGTTGATACACGAACAGGTGAAATCTTTTTTGAAGGTGGAACTGAATTAACCGTAGAAAATGCAGAAGAATTAAAAGAAGCTGGTATCACTGAAATACATGTAGTAGATGGAAATAAAAACTTCCATTCAAGGTTGCTATTAAATACAATAGAAAAAGATCCAACTCGTAGTACAGAGGAAGCATTGGCTGCCGTATATCAACTTATACGTGCAAGTGAGCCGCCGAATCTGGAAACAGCTCAAAAATTTATTGAGAGGATTTTCTTTAGCCCTAAAAAATATGACCTTGGTCAAGTTGGGCGCTACCGCTTAAATCAGCAATTTAATTTGGATGTTCCAGTAGAAGATACCGTCTTAACCATGGATGATATTATTCAGGTGATAAATTTTCTAATTGAAATGCGCAAGGGCGAAAGAGGTGTTGACGATATTGACCATCTCGGAAATCGTCGCGTAAAAACCATTGGAGAGCAATTAACCAACCAATTCAGTGTTGCATTGAGTAGAATGATACGTACAATTCATGAAAGAATGAATTTGCGTGAGTTTGAAAGTATTACACCACAGGATTTAATTAATTCTCGTGTTGTAACAACTGTGATTAATACATTCTTTGGAACATCACAGCTTTCTCAATTTGGTGATCAAACTAATCCACTTGCTGAAATCACTCATAAAAGACGTATTTCTGCACTTGGGCCTGGTGGGTTGACTCGTGAAAGAGCCGGCTTCGAGGTTAGGGATGTTCACTATACTCATTATGGACGTCTTTGTCCTATTGAAACACCTGAGGGTCCAAACATTGGATTGATTTCATCATTAGCAATGTTTGCAAAGGTAAATGATCATGGTTTTATTGAATCGCCTTATCGTAAGGTTCGGAAGCTATTAGGTGACTCCGTTGTTACCAATAAGATCCAATACCTATCTGCTGATGATGAAGATCGTGTGCTTGTTGCACAGGCATCAACAGAAAGAGACGAAAAGGGTAAATTGATTCAAGAAAAAATCCGAGCACGTGTTAAAGGTGATTTTCCAATAGTAAGTCCTGGTGATGTGAATTTTGTTGAGGTATCTCCAAATCAGATTTTGAGTGTCGCTGCCGCATTAATTCCTTTTTTAGAGCATGATGATGCTAACCGTGCATTAATGGGATCAAATATGCAACGCCAAGCCGTTCCATTGATGAAGCCGCAAGCGCCCATTGTTGGTACAGGCATTGAAGCTAAGGTAGCTGTTGATTCACGATCCGCTGTTGCATCTCCTGTCGCAGGAAGAATTACTTATGTTGATTCTGAAAAAATCCTTATCAAACGCAAGGATGTGATGGATTCATTGGCTCTCTTCGAAGGTGAAAATATAGTCGAAATCAAACTCAAGAAATTTAAGAGAACGAATCAAAATACTGTTCATAACCAAAGACCCATTATTAGCCAGGGAACACAAGTTAAGGAAGGCGATGTTATAGCTGATGGTGCTGCAACTGAAAATGGTGAACTAGCATTAGGATCTAATATCCGTGTGGCATTTATGCCTTGGAGAGGTTACAATTTTGAAGATGCTATTGTTATCAGTGAAAGATTGGTAAAGGATGACGTTTTCAGTTCAGTTCATTGTAATGAAATTGAACTTGAAGTTCGTGATACGAAACGTGGTCAAGAAGAATTGACTCCTGAAATTCCAAATGTGAGCGAAGAAGCGACAAAAGATCTGGATGAATCCGGTATAATTCGTGTAGGTGCACGTGTTGCAGAAGGAGATATCCTGATCGGGAAAGTAACGCCGAAAGGTGAAACAGATCCTACACCAGAAGAAAAACTTCTGAGAGCAATTTTTGGTGAAAAAGCTGGAGAAGTAAAAGATGCTTCTAAAAAAGCTGAACCTGGAATAAGAGGAGTGGTTATTAAAACACAACTTTTTGAAAAACAGGCAAAAAGAACTAAAAAAGAAGAGCGAGAACAAATCCTTCTATTTCAAAAAAATGCTGGAGAATCAAAAAAACTATTAAAAGCATCCCGAGACGAAAAACTGACAAATTTATTGAAAGATCAGATTTCAAACGGTATCCGTGATTTATCATCAGAAAAAACCCTGATTAAAAAATCCACCACACTTACTTTAAAGAGAATAAACAGCTTCGACATGGAGCGTTTTGCACAAGACGAATCTTGGATTGAAGATGTTGCAGTCTGGAAAAAGATTAAAGCTGTTTGGCGATCTTTTAGGGAAGAGTGGGCTCGAATTGAAACACATCTTGAACGTGAGATTTTCAAACTTCGAATCGGTGATGAACTCCAACCCGGGATTTTAAAATTGGCTAAAGTCTTTGTCGCTCAAAAGCGAAAAATTTCAGTGGGTGATAAAATGGCCGGTCGCCATGGTAACAAAGGTATCGTTGCGACAATCGTTCCAGAAGAAGATATGCCGTTTATGGAAGATGGGTCCCCCGTAGATATTGTCTTAAATCCGTTGGGTGTACCATCTCGGATGAACTTGGGGCAATTATATGAAACCATGCTTGGATGGGTTGGCGAAGTCACTGGACAAAAATTTGCAACACCAGTATTTGATGGTGCTACACCTGATGATGTTTTGAAAGAACTTGAGAAAGCAGGTCTTCCCCAATCAGGTAAAGCTCGTTTAATCGATGGTATAACCGGTGAGTACTTTGACAATCCGGTTACAATTGGAAACATTTATATGTTGAAATTGAGCCATATGGTTGACGATAAAATGCATGCGCGTTCAACGGGGCCTTATTCACTTATAACGCAACAACCATTGGGTGGAAAAGCTCAATTTGGTGGACAGCGTTTAGGTGAAATGGAAGTTTGGGCTCTGCAGGCTTATGGTGCAGCTCATACACTTCATGAGTTATTAACCGTGAAATCCGATGATGTTGAAGGCCGATCAAAAGTCTATAACTCAATCGTTCGCGGCGAACAAATGCCTGAATTCTCATCACCTGAATCTTTCAATGTAATGATCAAAGAACTTCAAGGTCTTTGCATTGATGTAGAACTGGATTAACCCAGGGAGTACTAACTTTGACTTACATTCAATCAACCAGTATTGACACATCAAAATCATTTAGTTCAATCACAATTGGATTAGCGTCTCCAGAAATGATTCTTGCTCGTTCTTACGGCGAGGTCCTAAAACCGGAGACAATTAATTACCGTTCCTATAAACCAGAAAAAGATGGTCTTTTTTGTGAAAAGATCTTTGGACCGGTCAAAGACTATGAATGTCATTGCGGTAAATATAAAGGTATCCGTTACCGTGGAATTATTTGTGACCGTTGTGGCGTAGAGGTAACTCGTAAAAAGGTTCGACGCCAACGCATGGGTCATATTACTCTTGCTGTACCTGTTGTTCATATTTGGTATCTTCGATCTATCCCAAGTAAAATAAGTTATCTTTCGGGCAAAAGTACCAAAGAGCTTGAGCGTGTCATTTATTATGAAATGTTTATGGTTATTGAGCCGGGTGGAAGTGGGTTAGAGCCTTTTCAAATGATTGATGAAGATGAATACCTTGAAATTGAGCAACAGCATGGTTATATGGCCGTTTCAGAGGAAGATAGAGATAATGAAAATTATTTTTATGCGACCATGGGTGGCGAAGCCATGAAAGAAATGCTTTCTCGGATGAGCATTCCCGATTTGAAAAAAGAATTGGTAGATATTGTTAAAACATCCAAATCGAAGCAAAAAAGAGCAGATGCCTTAAAGCGTATGAAAGTTGTTCAATCCTTCGTACCTGATCCAACTAAAAAGCGTTTAAATAAACCTGAATGGATGATTGTTTCAATTTTACCTGTAATTCCCCCCGAATTACGTCCTTTGGTACCACTGGAAGGTGGTCGGTTTGCAGCTTCTGATTTGAACGATTTATATCGACGGATCATTATTCGTAATAATCGCCTCAAGCAATTAATGGAAATAAATGCTCCTGACGTCATTTTAAGAAATGAAAAACGGATGCTCCAGGAAGCTGTTGATGCTTTATTTGATAATAATAGACGGAAAACTGCAATTCGTAGTGGCTCTCGACGTCCATTGAAATCGCTTTCCGATATGCTTCGTGGAAAAACTGGTCGATTTCGTCAAAATTTACTTGGAAAAAGAGTTGACTATTCCGGTCGTTCCGTAATTGTTGTTGGGCCGAGCTTGAAACTTCATGAATGTGGATTGCCTAAAAATATGGCACTCGAATTATTCAAGCCACATATGATGCATGAACTGATGGCACGCGGTTATACCCAAACACCAAGAAGTGCAAAACTCATGGTCGAAAACCGTGAGCCGGTTGTATATAAAGTTTTAGAATATGTTGTAGAAGACCATCCTGTCCTTCTCAATCGTGCACCTACTCTTCATAGATTAGGGATTCAGGCATTTCAGCCTGTTCTCGTAGATGGTAAAGCAATCCGATTGCACCCATTAGTTTGTTCAGCTTTTAATGCTGACTTTGACGGTGACCAAATGGCCGTTCACGTTCCGCTTTCTTTGGAAGCACAAATGGAATCAAGGATGCTCATGTTGGCTAGTCATAATATTCTCCATCCAGCAAATGGTCAACCCATTGCTGTCCCTTCTCAGGATATGGTATTGGGATGTTACTATTTGACTTGTCCAAAAGAAGGCGATAAGGGCGAAGGGAAATTATTTAGTTCCATTGAAGAAGGTGTATTGGCTTATGAAAATAAAGCTGTAGGCCTCCATGCGATTGTAAATGTACGTTATAATGGGAAATGGATTAAAAATACAACTGTTGGGCGAATAATCTTTAATTCAGTCCTCCCAGAAAACTTAGATTTCGTTAATGAAGTCATTAATAAAAAGAAATTAACCCAAGTTGTAAACAATGCATATTTGCTTACAGGAAATTATCAAACTGTCCTTTTATTGGATAAATTAAAGGATCTCGGATTCAAAATAGCAACTATCAGTGGTGTGTCGATTGCAATAAGCGATATTTTAATACCTGATCGGAAAGATGAAATCCTTAATGAAGCACAGGCTAAAGTTGATGAAATAAAAAGCAAATTTGATCGTCATATCTTAACCGATGGTGAAAGATATAATAAGGTCATTGATATTTGGACCCATGCAACCAATCGTGTGGCTGGTTCGATGATGGATTCATTAAAAAAAGATCGTAATGGATTTAATCCCGTATATATGATGGCGGATTCCGGTGCACGTGGTTCTCAAGATCAGATTAAGCAGTTAGCGGGGATGCGTGGATTAATGGCTAAACCGAAAAAGTCTATGAAAGGTGGTGTGGGTGAAATCATTGAATCTCCCATTACATCAAACTTTAAAGAAGGATTGTCCGTTTTTGAATATTTTATTTCGACTCACGGAGCTCGGAAAGGATTAGCTGATACTGCATTGAAAACAGCTGATGCAGGATATTTAACACGTCGTCTTGTGGATGTTGCTCAAGACGTGGTTGTGTATATTACTGATTGTAACACAATTAATGGTATTCTTATTGCAGATTTAAAAGAAGGCGAAGAGATTATAGAGCCTTTAGCTGACCGAATATTAGGAAGAACCATACTTGATGACTTTATTGTGAAAGGGAAAGTTGTTGTAAAAGCTGGAGCGGTCATTGAAGAAGAAGAATCTGAATTGATTGGAGATAGTGGTGTTGAAAATGTTCGTATCCGGTCTATCCTAACTTGTGAAGCAAAACGTGGATGTTGTGCAAAATGTTACGGTTGGGATCTGTCAACTCATCAATTAGTTGATATTGGAACCGCTGTCGGTATTCGTGCTGCTCAAAGTATTGGTGAGCCCGGTACGCAGTTAACATTGCGTACTTTTCATATTGGGGGTACTGCTACTCGAATTATTGAGCAATCTGAAATGGTCACAAAACGACCTGGTAGAGTAAATTTCTCTGATAATTACGATTTTGCAGATACAATTGATGAAGCAGGTACTAAGGTTCGACGATGTATGGTTCGTCATGCAAAACTCTTTATTCTAGATAAGGACGATAAGCAAAATGCATCATTTAATGTTCCTTATGGATCAACTGTCTTTGTAAATGAAGGTGATGAAATTCCAGCAAAAACTACATTAATTCAATGGGATCCATATACGGATATCATTTTAGCGCGTGAAACAGGTTTAGTTTCATTGAAGGATTTTATTGAAGGTGATACTTACGCTGTAGAATCTGTAGAAGGCGGTAAAAAACAGATGGTTGTTGTAGAGGCGCGAGACAGGAAACTTAGCCCACATATTGAAATTGTCGATAAAAAAGGAAAAATTTTAGCTGGTGGAACTATTCTCCCAGTTAAGGCAACATTAGTTGTAACAGATAAAAAATCTGTTGAACGTGGGCAAACCTTAGTTAAGATCCCTAAAGATGTGGGTAAAACTCGAGATATTACAGGTGGACTACCGCGAGTCGCGGAATTATTTGAATCTCGGAAACCATCAAACCCTGCTGTAATGTCAGAGATCAATGGTAATGTCCGGTTTGGTGATACAAAACGGGGCGTAAGAAAGATTCATGTTATGGGGAGTGATGGAGAAGAAAGAACATACTCAATTCCTTATGGAAAACATGTTATCGTGCATGAAGGGGACTTTGTTAATGCTGGAACAAATCTCTGTGAAGGCGCGATTTCTCCTAATGATATTTTACATGTCCTAGGACCTGCAGCAGTAAGAGATTATCTAGTAAATGAAATACAGGAAGTTTATCGTCTCCAAGGCGTGAAGATTAATGATAAGCATATTGAAGTTATTGTGGGCCAGATGATGTTAAAAGTAAGCGTGAAAGATACGGGTGACACATGGTTTCTTGAAGAGGATAAAATCTCTAAAAAAGAGTTCTTTTCAGAGAATGAAAGAATCTCAAAAATGGTAATTGTAGATAAGGTGGGTGATTCAGATTTGGAATCAGAAACCATGATTGATCGTTCTGAATTTCTTGAGATCAATAAGGAGTTGAAACTTAGTGGGATGGTAGTAGCTACCTATCGAAAAACAAAACCGGCAACTTTTGAGCCAATTTTGATGGGAATAACACGAGCTTCTTTAAATACAGAAAGTTTTATATCTGCAGCATCTTTCCAAGAAACTACTCGTGTGCTAACGGACGCTTCCACTGCGGGTAAAACAGATTATTTACTGGGATTAAAGGAAAATGTTGCGGTTGGAAAACTGATCCCTGCTGGAACTGGTACTCCAGGTATTAGAGATATACTTGTTGGAGTCCACGAAAATGACGATGATTCAGACTCTTTACTTGAAGACGCAGTCGCGTAAAATTAAATGAAAATAAATCAAATGACTATTGCAGTATTTTCAAAATATTTCGTAATTTTATAGGCTTTGGATAAAACGATATGCCGACGATAAATCAATTAGTTCGCAAAGGCCGGAAACGTGTTTTAAAGAAAACAAGCACACCGGCACTTATGAGCAACCCCCAAAAACGTGGGGTGTGCACACGTGTGTACACAACAACGCCTAAAAAACCGAACTCAGCGCTTAGAAAAGTCGCACGTGTTAGGTTAACTAATGGGATGGAAGTTGCGGCTTACATTCCTGGAGAAGGCCATAATCTCCAAGAGCATAGTATTGTTCTTATTGAAGGGGGGCGTGTAAAAGATTTACCTGGTGTTCGATATCATGTTATAAGAGGTACATTGGACACTGCAGGAGTGAGTGACCGTAAAACAAGTCGTTCCCGTTATGGGGCGAAAAAGCCTAAGTAAAAATATTAAAATTAGATATGAGACGTAGACGACCAGAACATAGACAAATATTACCAGATCCTGTGTATAATGATAAACTAGTTGCAAAATTTGTTAACTATGTCATGGTGCAAGGCAAAAAAGGTATAGCTGAAAAGATTTTTTATGGTGCAATGGATTTAATTAAACAACGCACCAAATCGGACGGGCTAAAGATTTTTGAAAAGGCAATTGAAAACACATCTCCATCCGTTGAGGTCAAATCTCGAAGAATTGGTGGTGCAACGTATCAGGTGCCAATTGAAGTGCCTAAAAATCGTCGTTTTTATCTCGCATCACAGTGGATTATAAATGCAGCAGGTGGACGATCTGGAAAACCCATGTCTGAAAAATTAGCAACAGAATTAATCTCAGCTGCAAACGGTGAAGGCGGGGCAGTCAAGAAGAAAGATGATACCCATCGCATGGCAGACGCAAATAAAGCATTTGCTCATTTTCGTTAATAATTGAATTAGAATAGTACTTTGAAGCATACAAAATTAGATCATGTAAGAAATATTGGCATAATGGCCCACATTGATGCTGGAAAAACAACCTTGACAGAACGAGTTCTGTTTTATACAGGTCGTACTCACCGTATTGGTGAAGTTCATGATGGCGCTGCAACTATGGATTGGATGGAACAAGAGCAAGAGCGTGGAATTACAATTACATCTGCTGCAACAACTTGTATTTGGGATGATCATCGAATCAATATTATTGATACGCCTGGGCATGTTGATTTCACTGTTGAAGTTGAAAGGTCTCTTAGGGTATTAGATGGTGCTGTAGGAGTTTTTTGTGCAGTTGGAGGTGTGGAGCCTCAAAGCGAAACAGTTTGGCGTCAGGCTGATAAATATAATGTTCCTCGAATTGCATTTGTGAATAAAATGGATCGAGTGGGTGCTGACTTTTTTAATGTTGTTAAAATGATTAAAGACCGGTTGGGAGCTGCTCCATTACCTTTGGTTATACCCATTGGTTCGGGCGAAATGTTTACGGGGATCATTGATTTAATGGAGATGAAATCAATCCTCTACAATGAAAGTTCTATGGGCTCACATTTTGAATATGGCGACATTCCTGCGGATATGCAGGAAGAAGCTGATAAATGGCGTCATCATCTTATTGAAGAGACAGCTACCTATGATGAGCATCTGATGGAAAAATATCTTTCAGATGAAGAGATTTCTATAGATGAATTAAAAGCAGCAATCAGAAAAGGGTGTATAGATAATACTTTTATTCCAACTCTATGTGGTTCTGCATTCAAAAATAAAGGTGTGCAGCGATTATTAGATGCGGTGGTAAATCTTTTACCTTCACCTCTTGATGTTGGTATTGTTACAGGAACCGATCCTCGTGATTCAGATGTTTTATTGAAGCGTGAACCTAGTGATGATTCTCCATTTAGTGCGCTTGCTTTTAAAATTATGACTGATCCATTTGTTGGAAAGCTAACTTATATGAGAGTTTATTCTGGAAAGTTAAAAGCTGGATCCTATGTTTATAATCCAACATCGGGCAAACGAGAAAGAATCTCGCGTATATTGCTCATGCATTCCAATAAGCGTGAAGAAAGAGAAAGTGTCTCTACGGGTGAAATTGTTGCTGCGATTGGACTTAAGCACGTAAAAACAGGGCATACGCTTTGTGATGAAAAAAACCAAATTATTCTAGAGTCGATGGATTTCCCAGAACCCGTTGTGGCTGTATCTGTAGAACCAGTAAGTAAGGGAGATCAAGATACGTTGTCAAGAGGGCTCCAGAAATTGGGTGAAGAAGACCCGACATTTCGTGTTTCAACGGATGAAGAAACTGGGCAAACTATTATTGCTGGAATGGGTGAATTACATTTAGAAATATTAGTTGAACGACTCCTTCGTGAATTTAAGGTTCGGGCAAATATTGGAATGCCTATGGTCGCATATCGCGAATCTATTACCAAGGCCGTATCTAATGTAGAAATGAAATTTGTTCGACAGTCTGGTGGCCGCGGTCAATATGGTCACGTCGTTATTAATGTTGAGCCGAATGATCCTGGGAAGGGGTATCATTTTGAAAATAAAATTGTTGGTGGGGTTATTCCTCGTGAATATATCCCATCGGTTGATGCAGGTATGAAAGAAGCTATTAAAAATGGTGTAATTGCCGGGTATCCAATTGAAGATATTCGTGTTGAACTCGTATTTGGATCTTATCATGATGTTGATTCATCGGAAATGGCTTTTAAAATTGCGGGATCTATGGCAATTAAAGATGCTTGTAAAAAAGCATCGCCAAAATTGATGGAGCCAATCATGAGAGTTGAAGTTATTGTCCCCGATGAATACCTAGGCGATGTTATGGGGGACTTAAGCTCACGCCGAGGGAAAATAGAAGGAATGGAGCAGCGTAATCAGGCTCAGGTTGTAAGGGCATTTGTTCCACTAAGTGCAATGTTTGGCTATGTAACAGATCTTAGATCTATAACGCAAGGCCGAGCTGTTTTTCATATGGAATTTGCAAAATATCAACAAGTACCAACCAGTATCGAAACTGAGATTCTGGAAAAAGTACATGGAAAAGCCTCTTAATAAATACATCTTTGGAGTATAAAAATGGCAAAAGAAAAATTTAAAAGAACGAAACCCCACGTGAACATCGGTACGATTGGTCACGTGGATCATGGAAAGACCACATTGACAGCAGCAATTACCATGGTGCAGAGCGCCCGTGGTTTTGCTG
>Ga0208879_1001993_pt1 | contig 18566 bp, 14 predicted proteins | sample Knorr_S15_td_Bot_FD_185605 | JGI IMG/M metagenome (GOLD analysis project Ga0208879, IMG submission 185605) | Marine microbial communities from Southern Atlantic Ocean transect - Knorr_S15_td_Bottom_ad_5009_LV_A (SPAdes) (version 2) | ecosystem: Environmental > Aquatic > Marine > Oceanic | place... | reverse complement strand
CCGCGCCGGCAAAGGGCGAGGACTTGACTGTCGTGATGGGAGTCAACGACCACCTTTACGATGCCGCCAACCATCACATCGTCTCCAACGCCTCCTGCACCACCAACTGCCTCGCGCCGGTCGTGCATGTGCTGCTCAAGGAAGGCTTTGGGATTGCCGAGGGGTTGATGACCACCATCCACGCCTACACCGCCACGCAGAAAACCGTGGACGGCCCAAGCCGCAAGGCATGGCGTGACGGTCGTGCCGCCGCCACCAACATCATTCCGGCCAGCACCGGCGCTGCCAAGGCGGTCAGCCTCGTTTGCCCGGAAGTGAAGGGTAAGTTGAGCGGCATGGCGTTCCGCGTGCCAACCCCGACCACTTCGGTCGTGGATCTGACCTTCAAGACCGAGAAGAGCACCAGCTACGACGAAATCTCCGCCGCGATGAAAAACGCCAGCGAGACGTACCTGAAAAACATTCTCGGCTACACCGAGGACGCCGTCGTGAGTACTGATTTCATCCACTGCGCCGACTCGAGCATTTACGACCAGGGCGCCGGCATAGAGTTGAACGAAAACTTCTTCAAGCTCGTAAGCTGGTACGACAACGAGTGGGGCTACTCCAACCGAGTCGGCGACCTACTCAAGCTGATGATCGACAAGGGGCTGTAAGCCGCAGGCCGCTTGGCCAAGCGCTGGGAAAAACCAACCGCGCGGCAGTCATTCTTTCCTTTTCGCCGTCCGTCCGCCCGCTACACTCCGCCGCGTGAGTGTCTTCACCGCGGAACTGGTCGGCACCTTCCTGCTCATCCTTCTGGGCGGCGGCGTGTGTGCTAATGTCAGTCTGAAAAAAACTGGCGGACACAACTCGGGCTGGATTGTCATCACCGCCGGCTGGGGGCTTGCCGTGGCCATCGCGGTGTACGCCGTGGTGAACGTGAGCGGCGCGCACATCAACCCCGCAGTGACCCTTGGCTTGGCGAGCATCGGCGAATTGCCGTGGCACGACGTTCCCAAATACGTGGCGGCGCAAATGCTCGGCGCCATCCTCGGCGCGGCCACTGTTTGGCTCGCCTACCTGCCCCATTGGGAAGCCACCGACGATCCCGCCGCCAAGCTCGGCGTATTCTCCACCGCGCCCGCCATCCGCAAGCCCTTCGCCAACTTGCTCTGCGAAATCATCGGCACCTTCACCCTCGTGCTCGGCGTGCTGGCCATCCTTTCGCCCGAGGTCATGAACGCCGAGGAGAAAATAATTCAGAAGGAATGGGCGCTTGGCCTCAAGCCGCTGCTTGTCGGCCTGCTGGTTTTTTCAATTGGCCTTTCCCTCGGCGGCCCCACCGGCTACGCCATCAATCCCGCGCGCGACCTCGGCCCGCGCATCGCCCACGCGCTGCTGCCCATCCACGGCAAGGGCGGCTCGGATTGGAGCTACGCGTGGGTTCCCGTCGTCGGCCCGTGCATCGGCGGCGTCCTCGGCGCTTGGGTCTACAAGATGCTCTGGATTTGAAACCAATTTTGAACACGGATGTTCACGATATTCATGATAAAAATAAATCCTGAACATCGTGAATATCTGTGTTAAATAAAAAATGAAATACATCCTCGCACTCGACCAAGGCACGACCAGTTCGCGCGCGATTGTTTTTGACCGCGCCGGGCGCGTGAAGGCAGTGGCACAAAAGGAGTTCCCGCAAATTTTCCTCAAGCCCGGCTGGGTGGAGCACGATGCCAATACCATCTGGAAAACCCAGCTCGCCACCGCCAAGGCCGCGCTGAAAAAAGCCAAGCTCACCGCCGCCAACATCGCCGCCATCGGCATCACCAACCAACGCGAGACCACGCTGCTGTGGGACCGCCAAACCGGCAAGCCCATCGCCAACGCAATCGTGTGGCAGGACCGCCGCACCGCCAAGGAATGCGACCGGCTCAAGGCCGCCGGCCACGCACCGCTGATCCGCCGCAAGACCGGCCTCGTCATCGACGCCTATTTTTCCGCCACAAAAATCGCTTGGCTGCTCAAGCACGTCAAAGGCGCGCGCGCCCTCGCACGCCAAGGCCGCTTGGCTTTCGGCACGATGGACACGTGGCTCATTTGGAAACTCACCGGCGGCGCCACGCACATCACCGACGCCAGCAACGCCTCGCGCACGATGCTTTACAACCTCCGCACCGGCGATTGGGACGCGGAGCTTTTGAAACTTTTCAAGGTACCCCGTAGCGTGCTGCCCGAAGTGCGCGGCTCCAGCGAAGTGGTCGGCGAGACGAAGCTGTTCGGTAAAACCATCCCCATCGCCGGTATCGCGGGCGACCAGCAAGCCGCCCTCTTCGGCCAATGCTGCACCCGCCCCGGCATGGTGAAAAACACGTACGGCACCGGCTGCTTTATGCTGATGCACACCGGCGCAAAGCCGATGCCGTCCAAAAACAATCTGCTCACCACCGTCGCCTGGCGCATCGGCGGACGCACGGAGTTCGCGCTGGAGGGCAGCATCTTCATCGCCGGCGCGGTGACGCAATGGCTGCGCGACGGGCTGAATTTTTTCAAGAACGCCGCCGACATCGAAGCGCTCGCCGCCAGCGTGAAGGACAACGGCGGCGTGTACCTCGTCCCCGCCTTCGCCGGGCTCGGCGCGCCGCATTGGGACCAGCACGCGCGCGGCATTTTGTGCGGACTCACCCGCGGCGCGACCAAGGCCCACATCGCGCGCGCCGCGCTGGAGGGCATCGCCTATCAAGTGCGCGACGTGCTCACCGCCATGGAGGCCGACGCGGGAGTGCGGTTGAAGGAACTGCGCGTCGATGGCGGCGCGAGCGCGAACAATCTTCTGATGCAGTTCCAGAGTGATCTGCTGAACGTGCCCGTTGTCCGCCCGCGCATCACCGAAACCACCGCCCTCGGCGCGGCGTATTTGGCAGGGCTTGCCGTCGGTTACTGGAAATCGCAAAAGGACATTGCGACCCAGTGGCAACAGGACAAGCGTTTCGCCCCACGAATGAAACCCGCCGTGCGCCGCCAACTTTTCAACGGCTGGAACAAAGCCCTCACGCGCGCGAAGGACTGGGAAGATTGATTTTACGCGCTGCCTTGCAACACCGTCGGACGAAATTCGCGAGGTTGGTGGAAGCGCTGGATCAAATATCGAAGCGATCGAGGTTCATCACCTTGTCCCACGCGGCCACGAAGTCGCGCACGAACGCCTGCTGCGAGTCGTCACAGGCGTAGACCTCTGCAATGGCTCGGAGTTGGGAGTTCGAGCCGAAGACGAGGTCGACGGCGGTGGCCGTCCACTTGACTTCGCCCGTGCCGGAATCGCGTCCCTCGAAAAAGTGCTCGCACCGGGAGGATTTTTTCCACTCCGTGCCCATGGCAAGCAGGTTCACGAAGAAATCGTTGCTCAACGTCTCGGGCTGCTTGGTGAAAACGCCCAGCTCGGATTGGCCGGTGTTTGCATTCAAGACGCGCATGCCGCCGATAAGCACCGTCATCTCCGGAGCGGTCAGTGTCAGCAAATGCGCCCGGTTCACCAGCAGTTCCTCCACCGGTCGTTGGTGGCCGTTCCCGGCGTAGTTGCGGAACCCGTCCGCAGTCGGCTCGAGCACGGCGAATGAGTCCGCGTCGGTTTGTTCCTGTGACGCGTCGGTGCGCCCCGGTGTGAAGGGAACCTGCACGTCGTGCCCGGCGGCTTTCGCGGCTTCCTCGACGGCCGCGCATCCGCTCAGCACGATCACGTCCGCGAGCGAGACCCGCTTGCCGCCGGACTGAGCGCTGTTGAAGTCATTCTGAATTTGCTCAAGCGTCTGAAGCACCTTGCCCAGTTCATCTGGATTATTAACTTCCCAGTCCTTCTGCGGCGCGAGGCGAAGGCGCGCTCCGTTCGCCCCACCGCGCTTGTCGGTGCCGCGGAACGTCGCCGCCGATGCCCACGCAGTCGAGACCCGTTGGGAAATGGAAAGTCCCGAGGCGAGAAGCTTGCCCTTGAGATCCGCGATGTCCTGCTCGCCGATCAACTCATGATCGACCTCCGGGACGGGGTCTTGCCACAACTGCGGCGCGGGCACCCACGCGCCGAGGCATCGCGAGACGGGTCCCATGTCGCGGTGGGTCAACTTGTACCACGCCTTGGCAAAGGCGTCGGCGAACGCTTCCGGGTTTTCGTGGAAGCGTTTTGAAATCGGCCCATAAATCGGATCCATCTTCAGCGCGATGTCCGTCGTGAACATCATCGGCGCGTGCTGCTTCGACGAATCGTGAGCATCCGGCACGCTGCCCTGCGCGGATTCATCCTTGGGAGTCCACTGCGACGCACCGGCCGGACTCTTCGTCAGTTCCCAATCGTAGCTGAAGAGGTTGTCGAAATAATTGTTGTCCCACTTCACCGGGTCGGTGGTCCATGCGCCCTCCAATCCGCTGGTGATCGTGTCGCCGCCGCTGCCCCTGCCAAAGCTGTTCCTCCAACCGAGGCCTTGCTCCTCGAGGCTGGCGCCCTCCGGTTCGGGGCCGACGTGCTCGTCGGGGTCGGCAGCACCATGAGCTTTGCCGAAGGTGTGTCCGCCGGCAATGAGAGCAACGGTCTCTTCGTCATTCATCGCCATGCGAGCGAACGTCTCCCGAATGTCCACGGCGGCGGCGAGTGGATCCGGGGTGCCATTCGGCCCTTCCGGGTTCACATAAATCAGGCCCATTTGAACAGCGCCGAGAGGGTTCTCGAGATCCCGCTCGCCGGTGTAACGATCGTCACCGAGCCACGTGTTTTCAGATCCCCAGTAAATATCCTCTTCGGGTTCCCAGACATCCTCGCGCCCGCCAGCGAAACCAAACGTCTTGAATCCCATCGACTCCAGCGCACAGTTGCCAGTGAAAACCATCAAGTCAGCCCACGAGATTTTCCGGCCATACTTCTGCTTGATCGGCCAGAGCAACCGGCGCGCCTTGTCGAGGCTCACGTTGTCGGGCCAACTGTTCAGCGGCGCAAAGCGGAGCGTGCCGGAGCTCGCGCCGCCACGGCCATCGCCGATTCGATACGTGCCCGCGCTGTGCCACGCCATCCGAATGAAGAGCGGCCCGTAGTGGCCGTAGTCCGCCGGCCACCATTCCTGCGACTTGGTCATCACCGCCTCGATGTCCTGCTTCAGGGCGTCCAAATCGAGCGTCTTGAATTCCTCAGCGTAGTTGAACTCCTCACCCATCGGATCCGACTGCGGAGAATTCTGGTGGAGAACTTTCAGGTTCAGTTGATTCGGCCACCAATGTTGGTTTGCCGTGGCCCCAACCGCCGTGTGTCTGTGAGATCCGCCCAACACCGGGCACTTGCTTTCAGTCGTCATGTTTTTTTCAGTCGTTTACTTGATTTTTCTATAAAAATTAACACATCAGGCCGTAAACGCGGCTGGATAGCTTATGCCCTTGGTGGTGGGTGTAGTCAAGACGCCAGCGATCCATCACCCATATCACCGAGTTGCCACGAAACGGGGCTTCATTGCCGAGGCCCGTCACAGCGACACCCGCATGATCTGCAACGTTTACTGAACCTTGTACGGCAAATGTCTGGGGGAAACCTGAAATGACGAACCACGTGTCAATTCGTCTCCCTCCTCAGCCCACGATCATCCCGGCGGCGACGGTGTTGTTGGTCTGCTCGTCGATGAGGATGAAGCTGCCGGTGGCGCGATTGCGGCGGTAGCGGTCGTAGTGCAGCGGGGCGCTGGTCTGCAGCGAGACGCGGGCGATGTCGTTGAGGCGCACCTCCCGGTCCTCCTTCAGCTTGTGCAGGGTGTTGATGTCCATCTTGTATTTCAGCTCCTTCACGAGGCACTTCACGTCGTTGGTGGTGTGGCGCAGCGTGTAACGGCCGCGCTCCTGCAAATTCGCCTCGGAACTGAACCAGCAAATCATCGCTTCAATTTGCTGGCTGCTTTGCGGCGGGTTGTTCTGCTTGACGATCATGTCGCCTCGGCTGATGTCGATCTCGTCCTCGAGCGTGACGGTCACGGACATCGGGGCGAAGGCTTCCGGCACGTCGCCGTGGATGTCGTGGATGCCCTTGATGCGCGACTGGAAGCCGCTCGGCATCACGGTCACCTCGTCACCCGGCTTGAACACCCCGCCGGCCACGCGACCGGCGTAGCCTCGGAAGTCGTGCCACTCGTCGCTGTGCGGGCGGATGACCCACTGCACCGGGAAGCGTGCGTCCACGTGGTTGTGCTCGTTGCCGATGTACATCGTCTCGAGCGTGTAAAGCAGCGGGCTGCCCCGGTACCAGTCCATGTTCGCGGAGCGCTCCACCACGTTGTCACCCAGCAGTGCGCTGACGGGGATGAAGTCGATGTGCGGCACCTCGAGGCGCGAGGCAAATTCCTTGTACTGGTCAACGATCTCGTTGTAGCGATCCTCACTCCAATCGACGAGATCCATTTTGTTCACGCAGACGATGATGTGCTGAATTTGCAGCAGGCTGGCGATGAACGAGTGGCGGCAGGTCTGCTCAATCACGCCGTTGCGCGCGTCGATGAGGATGATCGCCAAGTTTGCCGTCGAGGCGCCGGTGACCATGTTTCGCGTGTACTGAATGTGGCCGGGCGTGTCGGCAATAATGAACTTGCGCTTGGGCGTGGCGAAGTAGCGGTACGCCACGTCGATCGTGATGCCCTGCTCGCGCTCGGCGCGCAATCCGTCGGTGAGCAGCGCGAGATTCACGTTCTCATCGCCGCGCTGCCGGCTCGACTGCTCGATCGCCTCCCATTGATCCTCAAAAATCGACTTGCTGTCGTACAGCAACCGCCCGATGAGCGTGCTTTTCCCGTCATCCACGCTGCCCGCAGTAGTGAACCGCAGGAGGTCCATGTCCAAATAACCTTTCGTCTCGGTGCTCATTTTATTCTCGATGATTTTTAGACACGGATTTCACGGATTAGCACAGGTTTTTTTAGAGAATGACACGTTTCCATTCGAGCGAGTCGGTTCCGAAATTGACAAGTAGGCCGACGCGGAGTTTGGCGGCTGCGAGATAATTCAAAACCTGTTTCACATGCGAACTCGCCAGCTTTTCAATCGCTTTCGCTTCGAAGATAATTTTATCCCATACCACAAAGTCAGCGTAGTATGGATGCGCCAACGTCACGCCCTTGTATTGGATCTCATATTTCTTCTCCCGCTCAAAAGGAATCTCCGACCGCCCCAGTTCCACCACTAACGGATCCCTATAAACCACCTCATGATGCCTCCTCCCCAATTCGTTATGTATATCCATACAAAACCCAATCAACCGATGCGTCTCATCCCGTAATAACAATTCAGCAGCCATCCGTGAAATCCGTGTCTAAAAATACCCCTCTTTCTTCCGGTCTTCCATTGCGGTTTCACCGCGCTTGTCGTCGGCGCGGCCGCCTCGCTCGGTTTGGCGCGCGGAGGCGACTTCCTCGATGATGTCGTCCACGTTGTTGGCGACACTCTCGACCATGCCGGTGCAGGTCATGTCGCCGACGGTGCGGCAGCGCACGTTGGCGCACTCCCACTGCTCGCCGTCGAGCAGCGTGATGTGCTCACACCGGCCAAGCAGCACACCGTCGCGCCGGACGAACTCGCGCTCGTGCGAAAAGTAGATGCTCGGCAACAAGATGTCCTCCATCTTGATGTATTGCCACACATCCATCTCTGTCCAGTTGCTGATCGGGAAAATGCGGAAGTGCTCGCCAAAGTCCATCCGGCCGTTGAACAGGTTCCACAACTCGGGCCGCTGGTTCTTCGGGTCCCACTGGCCGAACGAGTCGCGGTGGGAGAAGAAGCGTTCCTTCGCGCGCGCCTTTTCCTCATCGCGCCGCGCGCCGCCGAGGCAGGCGTCGAACTTGTGCTGCTTGATGGCGTTGAGCAGCGCGGGGATTTGCAGGCGGTTGCGGCTTGGGTTCGGGCCGGTCTCCTCCCTGGCCCGGCCGGCGTCAATCTCCGCCTGCACGCTGCCGATAATCAACTCCGCACCGACCTCCTTGGCCAAGCGATCGCGGAACACAATCGTCTCGCCGAAGTTGTGCCCGGTGTCCACGTGCACCAGCGGGAACGGCAGCTTGGACGGCCAAAAAGCCTTCTGCGCTAAGCGCACCATCACGATGGAATCCTTGCCGCCGGAAAACAACAACGCCGATTTGCCGAATTGCGCGGCCACCTCTCGCATGATGAAGATGGACTCGGCCTCCAGTTGCTCCAAATGGGTCAGTTGATAGCTTTTGTGTTCGCTCATTCTATGCATTGGGCAGTGCCACGCGCGGATGCACAGCCCGGTAAAGTTGCTCGATAGATTCGTCCTCGCCCTGCTCGTCGGTGTTCAAAATCAGCTCGGCAGCCTCGCGCGGCTCGGGCGGCTCAAACGCGGAATCCCTGCCGGTGAACTGCTTCACCCCGCCGGCCTTGGCCTTGGCGTACAGACCCTTTACATCGCGCCGTTCGCACGTTTCAAAACTGCACTCGACGTACACCTCCAGAAAATCCGCCTGGCCAACGATCTCACGGGCCATCGCCCGAAGCTCGTTTCGCGGGCAGATGAACGACGCGATTGTCACCACGCCGGCACCCGCGAAGAGCTTGGCCACCTCGGCAATGCGCCGGATGTTTTCCCGCCGGTCGTCATCCGAGAAGCCAAGGTTACGGTTCAAGCCGGAGCGGATGTTATCGCCATCGAGCACCTGGGTGAAAACGCCCTCCCCGTGCAGCCGCCGTTCCAGCGCGTTGGCCAGGGTGCTCTTGCCACTGCCGGACAAGCCGTACAGCCAAACAACCGACCCTCGCTGCTTCAGCAGCGCCTCCTTGGCCTCGCGGCCGAGCAACTGCCCGAAAGTCGGGTGAATGTTTTCCGGCGACGACATCAGATGGCGAAGTCCGTATCCGTCCCCTCGTGCAGGCCGCACTCGCGCTTCAGTCCGAAGAAGCGCGTCTCCTCCTCGCTCATCCCGTCCTCAAGCCGGCGCGTGGTGTGCGTGTCGCCGATGGAGATGTAGCCCTGCTCCCAAAGCGGATGGTACGGGAGGTCGTTGGCCTTCAAATAATCGTGCACATTTTTGTCCGTCCAATCGATGATCGGGTGCACCTTCACCCTGCCCCTGGCCAGGGCGAGTACGGAAAGTTTTTCGCGCGTCGCGCTTTGCTGCCGACGCAGGCCAGCCAGCCAGGCGGTGGCCTGCAGTTCGTCCAGCGCACGGTTCATCGGCTCGACCTTGTTCTCCTGGTTATAGGCTTCGATCCCTTTCACCCCTTCCTCCCATCGCTTGCCGTCGATCGACTCCTGCCAAGCCGGGCTTCGCCTGGAGCGGTAAACTTTCAGGTTCACCTCCAGTCGCTTGGCCAAGCGCTCGGCAAACTCGTAGGTCTCGGGAAACAGATAACCGGTATCGACAAAAACCACGGGGATGTCCGGTCGCGCCTTCGTGGCAAGGTGCAGCATCACCGCCGCTTGGGCACCAAAACTCGAGGACAACACCAACCCATCACCGAATTGCCCGGACGCCCAGGCCAAACGCTCGGAGGCGGACGCCTGCTCGAGGCGGGCGTTGGTCTCGCGCAGATCAAAGCCGAGATCGGAGGCTGAATCGTTGGCCAATGTTGCTTCCAAAATAAATTACCTATACCCGATAGGTTTTATTGAGATTAAGCCGATTTGCCCTGCTGTCAACGGTTTTTTGGTGGTTTTTTCAACTGAAAACTCAGGGTGAAAACTCAGTATTTTTGTACCATTTCGCCTGTTTTGATGCCTGAGAGGATCATTTCGACGGTGCGCTCGACGGCTCCTTCGTTGCTTTGAACCACTTTTCGTGCCGATTGTCCAAGCGCGATCCGCTTGGCTTCGTCGCTGAGCAAATTGTCGATTGCCGACTCAAGGCCGGCTTCATCCGCTACTTGGATTGCGGCGTCATTGGCCAGAAACTTGGACGTGATTTCCTCGAAATTCCCCATGTGCGGGCCGAACACGATCGCCTTGGCCAAGCCGGCCGGTTCGATCGGGTTTTGGCCGCCCTTCGCCGTGAGGCTTTTGCCTATGAACACGACCGCAGCCTCCTCGTAAAAATATTTCAACTCGCCAGTGGTGTTAACGAGCAGGCAGTCGAGGCTCCCCTGCTCCCGGGGCGGCGTGTTGCTGCCGATCTCGCTGCGATAAACAAAACGCACTCCGAGCTTGGCCAGGGCGTCGCCCACTTCACGGCCGCGCTCGGCATGGCGCGGCACCAAAACGAGAAACAGGTCGGGGTGTTTTTCGCGCAACCGCCTGGCCAAGCGGGCAAGGATCACCTCCTCGCCGCTGTGGGTGCTGCCGCCAACGAGCAACGGTGCGCCTTTCGGCACCCCCAGATTTTGCGTCAGGTTTGAAACGTCCAGCAGACGTTCCCGGCTGATTCCTGTCCCGTCAAATTTACAACTGCCAAACACGTTAACCACTTCGTTGTTGCACCCAAGCTCAACCAGGCGCTTGGCGTCGTGTTCGCTTTGGGCGCCCACACCGGTGAACCCGGCGAAGAACCGGCGAAACAAAAAGCGGAACCGGCAATACCCCCTGAACGACTTTCCGGAGATGCGGGTGTTCACAAGGAAGTGCGGGATCTTCCGGGCCTGCAGCCCCCAAAGGAAGTTCGGCCAAATCTCGGCCTCGATGAGCACCACCGCCTTGGGCCGGATGGTGGCCAGGGCGCGCCGGACAAATCCCCGGCGATCCATCGGGTAGTAAATCTTGCCAACCTCGGCGGGGAGTTTTTTGTGCAACTCGCTCATCCCCGTGGTGGTGGTGGTGGAGACGACCAGCTTAAGGTTGGGCAGGCGCGGCTGAAGAACCTTGATAAGTTGCACGCAAATGTTCACCTCTCCGACACTGACCGCATGCAGCCAGATGACGTCCCGGTTGCTGATGGCCTGCTTGAACTTGGTGGAATACCGGCCCAACCGCTCGCCGAAACCCTTTCGCCACCCGCCGCGGCGTCTCATTCTCAAAAAATAGTAGGGCGCTGAAAGAATAAAACAGGCCTCAAAAAGAATATTGTAAATAAATTGCACCCGTCAGTGTTGATCTGTTGCCCCTCGGCCCACCGTCCAGAACCTCCCGGCAGCTTGCCAAAGGATGGTCTTAAATGCAATTTTTTGAAACTTACCGGGGCTTGCGGCGTATCAATGTTGGTTGAGCAACCGGACGGGCATTGAGAGGCGGAAAACGTTTGATTGAACGTGTGCCGATTTCCCCTTAACGTCTCCCCCGCTTTCATTTATGAAAAACATCATCATCGTTGTGCTGCTACTGGCAGTGGGAGTTTTTGGCTACTTCCAGTGGCAGGATGGCAAGGAACAGCCCAATGGCAACAATGCCCGGGTTCAAAACCGACAAACAACCGCCGTCATTGAACAACGTGACATCGATTTCACGGTGCGCGTGGCGGGGGAAATCACCCCGGCGGACAAGGTGTCGGTTCGGCCCGAGGTTCACGGCAAAATCGCCGAGTTGCCGGTGGACATCTCCGACCGCGTGGCCAAGGGCGACCTGCTTTTCCGCCTGGACGACAAGGATCTCAAGATCGAAATTGATTCCCGCAAAAAGCAGATCGACAGCGCCACGCTTCAACTGGAGCAGGCCAAGAGTGAGTTTGAGCGTTCCAAGCAACTTTTCGGGGAGCAATTGATTTCCACTGAAATCTTTGAACGAGCCAAGACCAAGTACGAGCAGGCTCTCATTTCGCGCGACCGCTCCCAGAATGATTATCAACTCGCACTCGAGAAGCTTTCGAAAACCAGTGTTCTTGCCCCCTTCGACTGCACCGTGCTGTCCCGGCCGGTGTCGATCGGCCAGGCGGTATCCGGCACGGGAGGCCAAGGTTCCGGCACCGAGGTGATGGAGATCGCCGACCTGAACAACCTCATCATCCAGGCGCATGTCAACCAGGCGGACGTGGCGCGCATGAGCAAGGAACAGGAGGTGAAAATAGAGATTGAGGCCATCACCGACCTCATCATCGATGGTATTGTCGAGCGGATCGCCCCACAAGCCACCATTCGGAACAGCATCAAAGGCTTCTCCACACGCATCAAGTTGTTGAGCAGCAACCCGGCCATCATTCCCGGGATGACCGCCAGCATCAGCATCCCGGTTGCCTCGGCCGACAACGTCGTCGCCGCGCCGCTGGCCTCCATTTTCACCGAGCGCAACGAGACGGAACAGCGCACCGAGATTTTTGCCTACGTGAAAAATGGTGAAGTTTTTGACAAGACAATGCTCGACGTCGGCGTCAACGACCTGAACCACACGGAAGTCCTGCGCGGATTGAAGGTCGGGGATGTCGTCGCCATTGAAAAACCGGACGACGACAAAATCGGCGAAACGATCTCGCTCGATGGCAAGGTTGTCGCCAAGTCGGAACCCGAGAAAAACCCGCTCGTGGAGAAGTACGACAAAAACGGGGACGGCAAACTGGATCGCGAAGAAATGCAGGCCGCCATGGCAAGCATGACCGACGAAGAGAAGAAAAAAATGCGTGAACAGATGATGAAACGATTCGGCGGACGCCAAGGCGGCTCGCGCAGCGGCGGGGGCGGAAGCAGTCGGCGCGGCTCAAGAGGCCCTCGCTAAACGCCGCTTGGCCAAACGCAATACACCGAAACACCCCATGGCCCTCCTCGAACTCAGGGACATCCACAAAACCTACCATCTCGGCGGCGAAACCATCCGGGCGCTTGACGGCGTGTCGCTGGACATCGACTCGGGCGAATTCATCTCGATCATCGGCCCGTCCGGCAGCGGCAAATCGACCTTGATGCATATCCTCGGCTGCCTCGACTCGCCCACTTCCGGCACGCTCAGGTTGGATGACACGATGATCCACGACGCCTCCTCCCGTCAACTGGCCTCCATCCGGAACAAAAAAATCGGTTTCGTATTTCAGTTTTTCAACCTGCTGCCCAAGTTGACTGTCCGCCAGAATGTCGAGTTGCCGATGATTTACAGCGGCTACAACGGCAAGGAACGGCGCGAGCGCGCCATGACTGCACTGCGCCGCGTCAACATGGAGGATCGCAGCAAGCATCGCCCGTCGCAGTTGTCCGGCGGCCAGCAGCAGCGCACCGCCATCGCCCGGGCGTTGGTGAACGATCCGCGCATCATTTTCGCCGACGAACCGACCGGCAACCTCGACTCACACACGGGCGAGTTGATTCTCGAAATGTTCGACCAACTCCACAACGAGGGCCGCACAGTGATGCTCGTCACTCACGACCCGGAGATCGCAGCGGTGACACCTCGGCGCATCGAGATTCGCGACGGCAAAATCGCCAACGAAGCCGACCCCACGCTGGCGGGCAACACGCCTCGGTTTGAGCAGATCACAAACGGTGAAGCGAAGGCAACGACCTAGTTTTTCGGGATGAATTTTGGCACGGTCATCCAGAGCGGCATCAAGGAAATCGGGGCGCACTGGTTCCGGTCGTTGCTGACGATGTTCGGGGTCATCTGCGGTGTGGCGAGCCTCGTGACGATGGCCGCGTTCGTGAAGGGAAAGGAAAACCTCCTGCGCGAGTCGCTGGCCGAGACCGGCGGGCTTGAGAAAATAACTGTGGAGTCCGGGGAAGACATGCCGGACTACCAAAAACACCTCGAGGGCGAAGCCAGGGGCGTCACGCTCAAGGACGTGTACGCGCTGCAAAACGGCGCGCCGATGGTTCACGACATCACGCCGTCCATAAACAAAAGCCGCTACCGGGGCTACCTGCGGGTGAGCCGCAAAGGGCGCGGGGCGCGGCCGTGGATGTTGCAGGGCACTTGGCCAAGCGCGCTGGAAATACAGGAACACGAGATCGAGCACGGCCGGATGTTCACGATGATGGACGATCTGCTGGCCAACAACGTCTGCGTCATCGGCACGGAAATTCGCAACTCGCTTTTCGACGAGGTGGACGACCAGGGCGAAACGATCATCCCCATTGGCGAGCGCATCCTGATCAACTACGTGCCGTTCACCATCGTCGGTATGTTCAAGGAATACATGAGCGACGAGGATCGAAAAAAGAAGGAGGCCGCCAAGGCCACCGAGGAAACCCGAAGCCGCCGGAACATGTTTTCGCGCGGGGCGGACAGCAACACCCGCCGAACCCAGTATATTTACTACCAGAAAAACAACGCCATCATGGTGCCGCTCAACACTCTCGTCGCTAAACTCGATTCCAGCTACGAGACAGGGAGCATACTCGACCGCAAACTGTCCGAGATCACGATGAAGATCGATGACGTGTCGCTGCTCTCCACATCACTGCAACAGGTTCGCAACGTGCTAATGCGCACGCACAATGGGCTGGAGGATTTCGAGTTCGAGACGCAGGAGGAGTTTGCCGACGACATCACGCTGGCCATCCACAACGAGCGCGTCAGCGGCATGTTCATCGCCGGGATCTGCCTGTTGATCGGCGGGATCGGCATTATCAACATCATGCTCTCGAGCATCTCCGAGCGTGTCCGGGAGATCGGCATCCGCAAATCCGTCGGCGCGACAACGATGGATGTGTTCACCCAAATCCTGATCGAGAGCGTGGTGCTGGCCGTTGCGGGCGGCTTGGCCGGGCTGGCCATCTCGCCCATCCTTGTCAACACGCTGGCCGGCTTGGCCGACGACACCACCCCACCGATCATAACGTCTCAGGCCATGTTGGTCGCGTTTGGTTTCAGCGCGATTATTGGCTGCCTCGCCGGGCTGTTCCCGGCCATCAAGGCGGCCAAGCTGGATCCCATCCAAGCGCTGCGTTACGACTGACCCACCGCCATGATCCTCATCAACACAATCACCATCGGCCTGCGCGAAATCGCCTCGCATTGGTTCCGGTCGCTGCTGACGATCATCGGCGTCGTGCTGGGAATCGTGAGCCTCGTCACCATGTCCGCGATTGTGCAGGGCATGGAAAATGCGATGAAAGAGCGCATGGTCGCCTACGGCGGCGCGGACAAAATCAACATCGACCACGAGGACCCGCCCGACTATCAGGAACACAAGCGCGACTACTCCCCCGGCATCACCGTGCAGGACGCCTACGCGCTCAAGAACAACGCCACCCTGCTCAAGCTCGTCTCGCCGGAGATGTATGTTTCTCGCGCACGCGCCACCTACCAAGACAAGCGGGCTTATGTCTCGTCGTTCATGGGCGTGTGGGAGGATGTCATGGAACTGGAAGCGCACGTCATCAAGTTTGGGAGGTTTTTTCACCCGCTCGAGGATTTGCAGGCCAAGAACGTCTGCGTCATCGGCGCCGATATCCGGGATCGACTTTTCGGTGAAACGACTCCCGGCGGCGAACCGCTCAACCCAGTCGGCAAATCCATCAACATCAACTTCCGGCCGTTCACCATCGTCGGCATGTACGAGCGAATGGAGAGCGAGGCCGACCGGAAAAAGCGCGAGTACAAGCTCGCCATGGAGAAAACCCGCAGCGGCCCCAAGCGTGAGTCGTCATTCTACTCACACGGCAGTCGTTTCTGGCGCAAGAACAACACCATTCATATTCCGCTCAACACGATGTGGATGAAGTTCCGCATGGCCTCCGCCAGTTCCTCTTCCTCGTCCAGCCGGTTCTCGAGCCAATCCTCCAGTTCCTCCGAGCCGACCGTTTACGTGCCCGACCCCACGCTGAGCGACTTCGACGCCAAGGTGGTCGACCTCGAGTTGATGGACAAGGCGCTGGCGCAGATTCGCAACATCATGATCCAGACTCACAACGGCATTGAGGACTTCGGGTTCCGCACACAGGAGAGCGCCATCACCAACATCAACCGGCGCTTGGCCAACGCGAAAATCATCCGGGGCATCATCGCCGCGCTGAGCCTGATCGTCGGCGGCGTAGGCATCATGAACATCATGCTCGCCAGCATCAACGAGCGCATCCGCGAGATCGGCACCTTCAAAGCCATGGGCGCCACCGGCCTCGTCATCTTCCTGCAAATCATCATGGAGAGCCTCAGTCTTGCCCTGATCGGCGGCTTGGCCGGCATCCCCGCCTCGTACGGCGCCGTGTGGATTCTGACCGAACTGCTCCCGAACGAAAACACGCCGATCATCACCGCGCAGGCCCTAATGATCGGCGTGGCTTTCAGCGCCTGCGTCGGCCTGCTCGCCGGCCTGTTCCCCGCCTTCAAGGCGTCCCGACTCGACCCCATCGAGGCGCTGCGCTACGAGTAAAACTTGGCTAAAATAAAGGAGAAAAAATGAAAATATCTATTCCACCAAAAACTTCACTTATAATACAAGGTATATTGTTTCTAAGTCTCATGGCAATTGATTTATTTTTAGTGGAGATAAGATTAGGCGATATTATTCCACTATATTCTTTAACTTAAACAAAAATAAGGACGATTAGCAGGTCTGTTTCTTATTGGTTATTTGGGCTGTGCGGGGTGCCGCTTGGCCAAGCAGCGTTGGGAGGGATGGCTGTCCGCGCCGTCCCACTAAAACACGCCTTCGGCGCGCTGGGGACAGCGCGCCCCACCTTTCGCTTGGCCAAGCCGGTTGTTGAAGATTACTTGCCCTTGTCGTCGCCCTTGTCGGCGTCTCCCCGCTTGGCCTCTTTTTTATCATCGCCATCGGAATCTTTATCGCGATGCTTGTGATCGTGGCCAAACAGCGCCTCCGCCGTCGAGTCCACCACTTTCTCGGGCAGATCCAGCGTCGCGTTGAACGCCTTGCGCGTGGACTTGAATGGATGGAATGGCGCGCTCAGCGCGTAGCCCGTAATGCGGAAGGGATACTTGATCGCCTTGCCGACCAAGCTTTCGCTGTCATGACCGTGCCGACGTTCCCCACCGTGATCGCGGTGATGCCTGTGATGACCGCAACCGACGGATAGCAGTGCGGCGAACAATGTGATGCAAATGGTTTTTATTTTCATAACCGCCGATCGGTACACCGGTCGCTGGCAAAAGGTTACACCCCTTCCGCAGCCTTGTGAAATGCGCGACTGGATTCCATCATTGGCCAAGCGGTGAACGACGACGCCAACATTCATCAGGCCATCCAGCCCGAGCAACTCCAGCGACTCTATCAGGTCGGCAAGGTCATCCACTCGACCCTCGACCAGCAGGAGGCGCTCGACCTGATCGTGCGTGAAGCGGTTGGCCTCGTCGGCGCCACCACCGGCTCGGTCGTGCTCGTCAACCCCACCGACGGCTTCCTCGAGATACAGGCCGCGCACGGGCTGTCGGACGGCTCCTCGCGGCTCAAACTGCGTGTCGGCGAGGGCATCACCGGCTGGGTGGCCCAACAGGGCAAACCGGCTCTCGTGCCGGACGTGCGAGAGGACGCCCGCTACGTCCCGATTCACGATCACACCCGCTCCGAGTTGGCCGTGCCGCTCGAGGTCAACGGCTCCGTTCGCGGCGTGATCAATGTGGACTCGGACCAACTCAACGCCTTCTCCGAGACCGACCAAGCGCTGCTCACCGAGTTGGCCAGCCAAGCCGCCACCGTCATTCGCAACGCCTTCCTCTACGAGCGGTCGCGCATCCGGGCCGACCTGTTCGAGTCGCTCATCACCGTCGGCCAAGCGATCAACTCTGCCGTCGATCTCGACGACGCGCTGACCGCCATCACCCGCGAGGCGTGCAGCCTGATGAACGCCCGGACCAGCGCACTGCAACTCCTCGACGAAAGCGGCGACCGACTAGCCCTCGTCGCCTCGCACGGCGCCGGCAAAGCCTATCTGAACAAGCCGGACGTCGTCGTGTCCGACAGTTTTCTCGGCGCGGTGGTGCACCGGATGAAGCCGCTGCAGATCGAGAACATCCAGACCTCCAACGCCTACCAGCAGCAAAACATGGCCCGCGTGGAGAAGCTCGTCGCCCTGCTGAGCGTGCCGCTGGTTTTCGGCGGGCGCGCCATCGGCACGCTGAATATTTACAAGGCCGACGCCTACGTTTTCTCCAATGACGAAATCCGCATCGCCATGGCGCTGGCCGAGTTGTCCGCCATCGCCATCGAGAAGGCGCGACTGCTCGACCGCATCGTTGAGTCGGAGGAATTGCTTCGGCAAAACGAAAAACTCTCCGCGCTGGGCCTGCTCGCCGGCGAGGTGGCTCACGAGATCCGCAACCCGCTCACCGTCCTAAAGATGCTTTACCACTCGCTTGGCCTCAAGTTCCCGGCGGACGACCCGCGCGCCGAGGACGTGCGGATCATGGGCGAAAAAATGGATCACCTAAACACCATCGTCGAGCAGATCCTCACCTTCGCCCGCAACGCCGAGCCGCAACTCCAGCCGACCGACGTCAACAAGCTCATCGACGACCTGCGCATCCTCGTGCGCCGAAAAATCGCGCAGCAAAAAGTCGATTTGGAAATGCGCTTGGCCAAGGCCCTGCCGCTCGTTCGCGCCGACGGTGCGCAACTGAGCCAAGTGTTTTTGAATCTCACCCTCAACGCGCTCGAGGCCATGCCGGACGGCGGCCGCTTGGCCATCGAGACGCGGGCCATTCACCTGCCGAAATCAGCGCCGGAGCCAACTCACATCCGCATCGAGTTCACCGACACCGGCTGCGGGATGGACGCCGAGACACGCGAACGCGCCTTCACCTCACTGCTCAACACCAGTAA
>Ga0208879_1001992_pt1 | contig 18567 bp, 13 predicted proteins | sample Knorr_S15_td_Bot_FD_185605 | JGI IMG/M metagenome (GOLD analysis project Ga0208879, IMG submission 185605) | Marine microbial communities from Southern Atlantic Ocean transect - Knorr_S15_td_Bottom_ad_5009_LV_A (SPAdes) (version 2) | ecosystem: Environmental > Aquatic > Marine > Oceanic | place... | reverse complement strand
ATATGATTAGGTATATATCATTACTACTATTTATTGGAATAGCTTGGGGGCAGGTGGAACTCACATAGACATAATCTTCAGTATAATGAATGGCCTGGACATTGGCTAATATATTCCCATAACCGGTGGTGCCGTCGCAGTTCAGCGTCCACGACGTTACTTCTGGCTGAGCGCTTAAGTATGAACAGACAGTAAACAGAAACAACGTAGTGATACGGTCTTTCGACATTTCTTCCCCCTTGTCAAGTTGTAGAAAAGATCATACCCCCCCTTTCAAGATAACTAAAAGGGGAAAGTAAAAAAAACAGGCCTGCACCCTAATGAGCACAGGCCTGATCTTCCTTTTTGGATCAGTTTTAGAAGAAATACCTCAGACCGATCTGCATCCGCCAGCGGGAGTATTCGCTCACATCGTCCATGAACGTTGACTCAGGTCCGGTGAAGCTGAACACTGGCTCATCAGTAGTCTCATCCCAACTATCCAATGTGAGAGGTGAGGTAGCTGAAGGATCCGCAACCTGCCGCACGCCCCAGCCGTCATTGATGAGGTTACCGAAGTTCATGATATCGATGCTGAGCTGCATCGTGTGGCGCTTACCGGCCATATCGAATGAGAAATCGTTCAGCAGCCGCAGATCAATATTGCTGAACCACGGGTTAACCAATCCGTGACGTTCGGCAATCTTGCCGCGATTCTGGCTCAGGTAAGGATCCTGCTCGATGAACGCATCCAGCGCCGTCCAATCGCTAGCATCGGTAAGGTTGATATCATTCTCATCTGTAGGAATGTAAATGAGATCGTTGCCGTTGTAGCCGTCGCCGTTTACATCACCTGAGTAAATGTGTGAGTAACGGTTGCCGCCGGAGTAGATGTAGCGGTTGCCTTCAGCCATTTCGAAGAAGAGACCCAGGCTGGTGGACAAATCATTCGACCAGCTGTGCCGGTAGTTCGCCGTGGCGATAATCCTGTGCCGACTGCCAAATTCTGACCAACTCAAAGCCGGCTTATTAGGATCACCCTGCACCGGCTGACTCTGCCACAGCACACTGGCGATCTCGGTGGACTTCAGGTTGTTCTTGGCGTCCAGGTAGGTGTACGCTACACTGGCATCCAAACCGAAATCGAAGCTCTTACGCAATTGACCAGTCAGGGTCAGGTTGTACCCTTCATCGGTATTATCAATCACATAAACACCTTCACCTGAACCCGGGTAGAAAGAGTTCAGCTCATTGCTGCCTGCACCTCCGAAATAAGGACGGCCATCTTCTAGAGTCCGTGCTGGCATAACCAAGTCAGCATTCCGCATATAGATAGCGTTGATATCTTTGCCGTAGACCATCTCGAATGTGGCCAACATGTTCCCCGGCAGCTGCTTGTCCACAGCCAGGTTGGTAGTCCAGACCTGGGGCCACTTAAAGTCACTCACCATGGCATTCAGATCGAAGGATTGCTGTAATACAGATATTGTGCCTTCGTAAACTTCACGCCCTGCACCGTCATCGGTCTCATGATCAGGATCGCTTCCATCACCAGGAATATTGGGGTTGTTACCCGGATTAGAGATGACATTTCCAATCCAGACGAACGGAAGACGGCCAGTGAAGATTCCGGTGCCGCCGCGTACCTGGAGGGATCGATCACCATTCACATCCCAGTTGAAGCCCAGCCGCGGTGAGTAGAGCGGTGTGGCATCAGGGAATGACGCCTGGTCCACTGTCTCCGGATCATCATTCTCATCCAATAATGATAAAGAATCGGTGGAGAACGGGTTGGCTACCGGTTCCGTATTGTATTGTGGAACATCAATCCGCAGCCCGGCAGTTACTTTCAGGTTCTCATTAACGCGTAGCTCATCCTGCGCATAGAACGAGAGCTGAGCCACGTCAATGAGCTCACCCTTGTAGGGACCAGTCCCAACCATTCCGTTAAAATCAGCTTGGGTTGTACTATCTGGGCTGGTAGCTGCCATAAATGCATCAATCGAAGAAAAGGTAGTCCCGCCAAGGAACAGAGCCCATGAAGCATCCAGGAAGAACACCCCATGACGGAAGATGTTGAACGAGTTGAAGAACTTGAATCGTTCGTAGTTGAATCCCGCCGTCAGCACATGCTTACCCATGAAGTAGCTGAAGTTATCCGACACCTGAAGTACGTCCTGATCGAGGATATTGTGGATGGAGAACGGCTCGTGTCCCGCAGTTGTGTAGGTAACGCCGTCTTCCCCTATTTCAATCGTGGGGAAGTCGGCACTGAACGGTTCCCGGAAATCACGAAACTGGTTAATGCTGACAAAGAAACGGTTGGCCATATTACCGCCAAACATACTGTTGAGCTCAAAAGCGGTGGAACTCAATTCGTTGTTGATGGCATAGCCCGAGTTCTGGAACGGCAGACTGCTGGAGTTGGGGCCGCGTCCTGTGTTAGCATAGCTTAAGACAAAACCATGGGGCGGCAGGTCTCTAACAGCATCCAGAAAATTGTATCGGAACGTGGCGTTGTGCTGATCGCTAATGTTCCAGTCCAGCTTAATTAGCAGTTTGTCATTCTTAGTCTCATGGATATACCCTTCATACGGGCCAGTCTCATAGCTGTAGACTTCGGACAGCCTGTCGCTGATGGAATTCATTATGGCAGTTGAAACTCTGGATTCACCAAACTCAACGTTCCCATCGGCATCAGCAACGTAGTTGGAGCCTGGATCATCACGACTTTCCCTCTCAGCATTCACAAAGAAGAACAGCTTGTTCGGGATGATGGGACCGCTCACGGTAAATCCGGACTGATTAAATGACAGGTCGGGACTGGCAATCACATCCTCGCCTGCTACCTTGTTGCCCATCAGATTTTCGTTCCGGGAAAAGCTGTAGAACGATGCTTTAAACTCATTCGTACCGCTCTTGGTAACGGTGTTGATACCGGCGCCGGTGAAACCACCTTCACGGACATCAAACGGCACTACCGAAACCTGCACCTGTTCCACCGCATCGAACGGAATCGGTTCGGCATTAGCTTGACCGCCAGGAGCCGGATCATCCAGACCAAAGGGGTTATTAAAGTACGAACCATCCAGTGAAATATTGTTGTAAAGCCAGTTGCGGCCGCCGAAACTGAAGTTACCGTCACTACGCGGATCAAGTCGCGTCAGGTCACGCGTACTTCTCTTGATGGACGGCATCTGCGCTACCTCAGCTGGACTGATGAAGGTCGCTGCACCGGTTCTGTCCGCATTAAGTACATCGCTTCTTTCGGCTGTAACACTGACTGCCTCCAGAGCCATGACAGTCTGTGCAAGCATGAATCGGAATTCCAGATCCTGATTCAGATTGGCGCGAATGTTCTCTTGTGACTGAGGTTCGAAACCCATGTATGTTACGTTGATTGTATACGGTCCACCCACACGTAGGTTGAGAAGATTGTACCAGCCGTCATCGCGTGACGTCCCACCATACTGAGTGCCTGATGGAACATGTGTGGCAATAACATTGGCACCGACAAGTCCTGCACCGTCCTGATCTGTTATCCGACCGCTGAAACTGGCCGTAGTTACTCCCTGGGCATAGAGAGTCTGTAGCCCAAAGATAACCAGAGCAAGAGCAAAGATCGTCACTGTCCTGTAGTTTGCTTTCATCACTTTATCCTCCTTTTAGGAGTTGTTTTCTGTTTTTGTTAAGGATTGAAGTCAATAGATTTTTACACTGGTATTTAATAAGAAAGTGTAAACATTAATGAGAAAAAATCCAAACCAAATTCTTGCGAATGAAGAACAATCCAAGCAGTCGTTTTATTTGTGATGCAGTCAGAATTTTTGCAAAATAACATCAAGATTGTACATTATAATACGCGAGTTCCACTGATCTACCACAGCCAATCTCTTGGACCCGTCTTTCAAAACAGTTGCAGAGACACCATCCGGAGACGCCAGTTCAACTTGTTTCTATTCGATGAAATCATAGACAAAAAGTTTTTCCTCTGAATCACTTACGATGTAAATTAATCTGTTTTCAATATCCACGGCAATACCTTCAGCCTTGGAAATATTGATAGAATAATCCTCTATTACATTCCCTGACAAATCGCACTGAAACACCTTTCCATCTTGATCACTTATAATCCAAAGAGTATTCTCTGAAGGATCGTAGTCGATGCCGGAATAATCTTCCGCAAAGTACAATTGGGTATATTGGACCAGATTGAACTCATCATCAAGTTCAATTAAAACACCGGGATCTTTCTCCTTCAGCATGTAGAAATGCCCATCTTCAGGTCTGATCGTTATACCTTCTAATCCACCAGACCCATCTATACTCCCTGGTACAGCTACACGCTGGATTTCTTCCCCATTATTACCGAGCTGCACCATCTCACCAGAAGCTTCTTCAATTACCCAGAAACTTGAATCAAGCCGGCTCATGGTAATTCCTTCGAGATCTGAACCGTTATATGGTAATGACGTGACGATATCTCCACCTATTGACATTTGGTAGATCAAACCCCCGGTTTTATCGCTCACCGTCCAGAGACTTTGTTTATCTGTCGATAACACCAGACCAGAAGGAGCTTCCACAGATATTCTGACTTGTGCTGACAATACCATGGCAGATCCGATGGAAATAGAATGTATTGCTGTTGATGTTCCCTCATCATCATCTACCACAGTTAAACTGACAAGGTAAATCCCTTCCTCATCATAGTAGTGAGTCACAAGTTCCCCTACTCCCGTCTCCCCATCCCCGAAATTCCAATCATATGCAATTATAACACCATCATGATCTGATGATGAAGAAGCATCAAATGAAACGACCTCACCTTCAATCGGATTCTGCGGATTATAATCGAAGGAAACTGCCGGGAGTGAATTATGTGGCTCACTGTCACAGGCAGTAAATAATAGGATTACACCCAATATAAAGAACTGTTTCCTTTGAGTTACAGTCAAAATTTTTGCAAAATCTCGTCAAGATCGTACATTATAATACGCGAGTTCCACTGATCTACCACAGCCAATCTCTTGGACCCGTCTTTCAAAACAGTTACAGAGACACCATCCGGGGACGCCAGTTCATTCTTATGCCAGTTATTTTTCAAGTGAGGCAAAGCTTCTCCGGCAATGATGGTCTGCTCATTATAGTTTATCCCCTCAATGACACAGTCTGAATGATCATCACAGTAATAGTAAGCCCGTTTTCCCAGAAAACCCCTGCAATCTCCGGAATTCATATCAAAGAAGTAGATTCGTCCCGCTTTTTCATCCACCGCTATTAGATGCTCACCAAATACAGAGAGTCCTTCCACTGAATCATTGAAATACCCACCTGTTATGGAATCATTCTCAAAGGTTACACCGAATAGTCTGTCCAGAAAGCGACCGCTCTCAAGATCGAAGGCGGCAATGTATCTCTTCTTGGTCACGTTGCCAAACTGTTCTGGATAAGGTTTTTCTTCAGCAATGTAGAGGGTAGTCTGGTCTTCACTGATGGTCATCCCCTCGCTCTTGCGCATAACTTTCGTTATTTCCTGTGATTGAGCAAAACTCCGATCGTATTCGTATGTAATGCGTCCCTCTTTCTCAAATTTCTTAAACTTTCTGAACCCAAAGTTCCTCTTCTTGCCAGTCTTGAACACTTTCTTGGCCATATCGATGACATACAAGTCACCATTTGCTGCGGCAATTAACCCCTGAGGTTTTATGAGACCGCCATCATTCTCCGGTTGATAATACTCCTCAGCAGAAACTGTAATGGGCCTACCAATGAATTGATCAAGAGTAAGATCAGGTCTAAATCTAGCGATCCGTCCCACACCTTCAAGGGTAACATATATATACCCCTCACTGTCTTTTGCAACACCTGTGGGGATGATCTCACTTTCTTCCAACCCCAGATCTTCGGCCGTTATGGATCGAATCAATTCACCAGCTGGTGAAAAATGCTGTATCCGATTGTTGTCCACATCACTCACGATCATGGAGCCATCTGCTAGTAGTTCTACATCATCCGGCTGTGCCAGTTGATCGGAACCCCTGCCGTAACCGTCCTGGGGATAGGGAACAATGCCCAACGGTTCTATTTCAGCAGTTAAATCCATTAAGGGAAAGCTACCAGAATTGTCCTGCGAGAATAAAATAGAATAAAACAGAGCTACAACAATGAAGAGGATAGACTTCCTATTTAACAATAGTATTCCTCTACATGGTAGTGTACAACCAATTTTTTTCACAATAGTTGTATCAGGACCGACCGAGGCCGGCCCTGATACATATTGTTAACAATTATAAATAACTACTTACTCTCTGGCCCACTGGGCAGTAAACATAGTAATACTGCCTTCACGCTCATTGGCTGAGAATGCAATACCATTTGTCGGATGCATGCCCAGACCTTCAGAACCGATTGTACTCTTTTCCATGCCGTTGTCTTCCTCCCAGGCAATTCCTGCCGGAGCGATTGAATCATAAACAGGATTCGCAGGGTCTGTCACATCATAGACCATCACAGCGTGTGCTTCCTGCATGGCAAAAACAGCATAGAGCTTGCCATCCTGCTCTACCAATGAACACTCTTCGGGTTCTGTACGCTTTTTGTAAGATCGATCATCCCGTTGCCATCCATCCGCCAGGTCAGCCTCCATAATATAAGGATTGCCGTACATAGCACCATCAGGCAGGCTCATCATCTGGAATGTGCCGTTGCGCTCCATTGAGATCAACGCCATTGTTCCATCTGGTGAGATAAAAAGGCCATCAGGTTCTCCTTCTACAGATTCACCGTCGTCACTTGTACCGCCATCATTTGGCAAATCTACCACGGTGTAACTGCTAATGGTATCGGAAGTTACATCAGACACATTAAAGATCAGGATCTGGCTTGTCTCCTGAATAGAAACAATAACCGTACCATCTAAAGATGTTTCGCAATGCTCCGGTTCAGATTCATCATCCCAAGCCACAGGAAAATCGAGAAGCAAACTTGCGTTAGCTACTCCGCTGGTCAAATCAATGATGGATACGCTGCCGCCCCACCTGTCTTCAGGCTTGCAAGGCCGATCCTCACGATCGTCTTCACAGGCTACAATCAGGTAGGAACCGTCTTTTGTAAAAGCGGTACCATCTGGATTATAACCTACTGTAACTTCGCTTACGATAGTCCCTGTAGATAATTCCACAAACATGATTTTACCTAAGCCACAGTCCGTTTCAGCTACGCAGACCGCCACATAGTTTTCGCCGCCAATCTGTGGCGATACATCAAGTGAAGTCATCTCTGCCGTGGCAGAATTAGGGTCAAGATCGTAGTCAGCCGAAAATGCAAAGCTTGTTGGCGTGTAGTCAATTACGGTCAGACGGTTAACTGCCGAAGAGACGAATACAGCTTGATTATCCGAACCAGGTACTGTGCGGACTATCTCGGCGTTTGCATCTTCACCAGCACTGAGTGACATGACAGCCTGTATGTCAAAACTGTCGTACGTAATTACAACATCCTCATCATCAGCAGCAGTAGTAGCATCTTCCTCACATCCTACATAGAACACCAATCCAGAGATCAGCAGCAGTGATGTAAAGACTTTGAATAACTTATCCATTGTTATCTCCTCCTTTATTGTAAGAGTCTTGTATTATTCTCGTTTTTCGTTTGATCCATAAGCCGGAACTGTCACAGCTTAAGTTCTTACCATTCAATCCTATCAAAATTCGTACCTAATTTGAATTAAATATTGATCATCTTTGACAAATTTATCTTCAGGATTACTCCCACCCGTTACTTCATCCAGAATATAGTATTCACACTTGATTAACACAAATTCATTAAAAGGCGCTAGAATTGCAATAGTAGTCATGGTTCTGTCCCACGTTTCTGGATCCGCCAACTGAGGTGGATGTCTTTCTATATTTAGTTTTCCATAACGGATTACAGGTTCTATATATTGGACTGGAAGAAACCTAAAATAATTCATTCTATATGATCCTTCCACATAATAGCCGTCGCGGGGTAAAAGACCGTCCTGTGCTTTGATAAACTCTGCACTCAAATGAATGTCACCACGATCAAAACCTGCTCGGCCCCCGTACCACCAATGAGTTAAATCACTCATCACGCCGTCGTTGTATGCATCAGCAACATCATCGTAACCCGGCAATCCTCCAAGAGCGTATTTCCAATCAAAATCATCCATAAGAGCACCAGTGTAATACCATCCTTTGGCGCTTAATCCAAATGCCTTTAAACCAAACATACCGCCGTACTCAAACGTCTGCCCATCTTTGTCGTCATAATCTCCATAAACCATCATTTTAAATGATTTATCTTCAGCGGCATCATCTGTACCAATAGGCCGTTTCATGGCAAAAGAGAGACCTAGTTCCAATTTTATGTTCTCCATAATGTCCAGTTCAGTTTCGGAGGTTATATGATACTCCCGACCTTTCCAGAAGGCAGTACCGATAAGGGGGTAACCCTCAGTATGACGTTTAGTTGCAATCATAGGTTTATTCTTCCCGATCTCCAGGCGAGTTCCCAGAGAAGGCAATGTCAGCCGCGCATAATGTTTATCTACATTTGCTTTCTTGTCTCCAAACCGAAGTTCAAACTTGTAATATAAGTTCTCGCTGTAGTCAATTCTGGTGGAGAGAATGGCCTTGTCAATCCGCATGTGCGGGCTACGGATATCCACTTTCTGATAGGTCAAATCCTGATTTGTAAAACCACCGGGGCCTTCCACATCAACAAACTCCATCTCCACTTCACCACCAAAGGTGATATTCAGACCGCTTTCCGATTGTACACTTATAGTCTGACCAGATATATAATGTCCGCTTAATAAAATAACGGCCATACTAATCTGTAACTTTGTCTTCAGGTTCATTTTACCCTCCAGTAAATTAGAAATCTCATTCTTGTGGTTTAGTTTTCCACAATGTTAACGGAATAAGCAGTGCCACAACTGCCGCCCCAATCCAAAACATAAAAGGAACGTCAAAATTATAAGAATCAATACCTTTTACAGTGGTTTTACCGCTGTCAATTAAAAGTCCGCTAATCCAGTCTTGAGTAGCTGCTCCAAGATAACTAAAAATCCCCACGATTCCTTTTACAGATCCAGCTGCTTTGATGGGTAGAAGATCAACTGCCCAAAGTCCACCGATATAGACAACAAGAGTACCCAAGGAAAATTCGAAAATACTAAATGCTAAAATACTCATCCACTTATTCTGAGATGGGAGGAGATATATAAATATTAAACTTGCGACTTGAATCAGACCCATAATTAAAGCCGGATGGCTCCGTTTGGAATTAAAAAAGTGATCAGAAAACCAACCTGAGAATATTGCTCCGCTAAGACCAAAAATGGTGGCAATCCCCATTATCGTGCCAGCCTCCATCCCGCTGAGCCCCTTACCTTTCTCTAAAAAGAACGGTCCCCAGCTATGGATCGCATAGCGCACTGTATATAAGAAAGTCGCTGAGAGACCGATCTTGATCACAATCGGGCTCTTTAGAACGTCTAACTGGAAATCCTTGATGGATTTCTTGGTTTTCTTCTTGGTAGAAACCTCACCCTTGTATTCCAATACATTCGGTAATCCATAGGTTTCTGGGCGATCTTTGAGGGAGAAAAAAAGTATTATTGCAACAATGAAACAGATTACTCCAGGTACAATAAAACCTGCCTGCCAGCCAAAAAGGGCGACAATTGAGGCTGTTCCGATAAAAGTTAAACCTTCTCCTATATTATGAGAAGCAGCCCATATACCATAATACGTTCCTCTCTCTTTTGAGCTGAACCATTGGGTAACACTCACCACTGCTGGAGCAGAACCCATGGATTGAAACCAGCCATTGATAGCCCACAAAATTCCAAAAATCCAAAACACCGATGTAAATCCAAAAAATAGATTCATAACAGCAGATACACCTAGCCCGGTAGACATAAATTTGGCAATGTTTGCCCGATCAGATAGAAAACCGTTGGTCAGTTTGCCAAAAGCGTAGGTATAAAATAAAAGAGAGCCAATAATTCCCAATTGAGTTGTGTCGAGAATCCCTGAATCAACCATGGGAGCCTTAGCCACTGAAAGAGTCAACCTACCAATATAGAAAATACCGTAACCTAAAACTACTGACCATAAAACACTCTTTCGTTTACGTTCATAAATCTTTGACTCATGCCATAGCAGATGTTGTTTTAATTCTGCTTGATTAGTCTGATCTGAAAAACGAGGTTTATCTTCCCCTGTCTTCCACCATGAAAAGAGATTTCTCATTCCTTATTTTTCTTCTCTATTTTGTATAGCACTTTCAAAAAGATACGCTGCTTTCAGTTTTCCGGGAACAACCCATTCGGGTGCTTTTTCCTGCAGTTTCTCAATAAATGTCGTGCACTTTCTCAATGCTTCTTCAGAATACTCACGATCTTCAGGAAAAGGGTGATCAAATGAGAACTCAGGTATCTTTATCTGTTCACCACCCAGCTCTACAATCCAGACAGTTATATCAACTCTACCCTTCAATCCGTCTCCAAACTCAAACTTGCCCGGTCGTATCATCTTCTCTTCTGCCGAAACGCCAGCTACCAGTCCAAGTTCAGCATCCTCAGGTAAATCAAAGGAAGACAGTACGGGATAAACCTTGGCGATTTCGCCCACTTTAAAGCTTTGAGATTCATCTAGTTCAACAGGATTCTGAACAGAATAAGTAATCTCTTTCCCACCGTTTACTTTGGTGAAATAGACAATGTCAGACTCCAGTTCGATCTTCTCATCTTTGGGAGTGTATCCTTCACCAATGACCACATCAGCAGTGGCGGCGAGTTTAAGACGTTTACTCCTGAATTTCAACGAAAACTCCGAACCAGGTATTCTGTGACCATTGTTGTACTTGTTTTTCCGACGTAGCATGTAACCGTTTTTCTTAAGGTCAAGATTCTGTGTATCGAAGAAAGAGATGTCTTTGCGCTTTATCTTGAACGGATGTTCACTTTCTGTAATAGGAATACCCTGCTCTTCTGCCACGGTTTTAACAATTGCCCAGTAATCCCGGAACCCCTGATCAATATCATCGAACTTTGTGGGAGCTAACAACAGCTTGTATTCACTGGAATTCAGTTTAAACTCATTTAGAGGACTCGAAGAAAATCCTGTAACAAAGATAAACATAATTAGAATAGGTATTTGCAAAATCTTTCTCATAGTCTTCATTTTATATATCCTTTTCATTCTCACCTTCACTACTCTCTATCTCCATAATAGTCTTAGCGATGTTTGCTAAGTGAACGCTGACCTGTTTCAGCAGGTCTAGGAACTCCACATGGACTTCATGGGTCTCCAGTGATTCCTCCATTTCATCGCGAAGGCGTTTTACATGTCGAATACGAAAATCTGATTCCAGTATCACATACTTCTCTTCTTTGCGTAGGATCTTTTTCGCCATAGTCGGATCCATTTCGCTGAGGGCGTCTTGTAGCCTGCTCATCTGCTTACTCATTTTTACGTGATAAGCCTTCAGTTCTTTCTTCCCTTCTTCGGAAAAATCACTATCCAACTGCCGCCTCTTTTCTACCAACGGCAACATGTCTCGATGAATAACATCGCCAATGCTCTCCAGATCATTAGCGATGGATATCATGGCATAAACTTCGCTCATCTGCTGGTTGCTCAGTTCCTGGCGACCGATCTGTAGCAGATAATTCACGACCTTCTCATCTAGGAAATCAATTTTGTCCTCCCGCATATCAATCCCCTCCAAGACGGAAAGCTTGAGGTAAATTTCGTCCTCTCCGGGATCATCTGTCGTGAAGGGATGAATGATAGCGCGAAGCATACGGGAAACAATCTTGGTCATGCGGGAAAGCTCTGACTGCACCAGTCCTATAGCAATAGCAGGATGAGATATTTGGCTGTTATCCAGGTGCCATGTTGTAGGGATAACACCTTTTTCAATTTCTTTATCCGGAAGAATTTTGTAAACCAGCTTTGCCAGAAGAGTGGTAAACGGAAGAAAAACGATTCCGACAGTAATATTGAAAATAGTATGAGCATTGGCAATCTGTCGGGGAGTATCAGAAGAAAGTGTGCGGACAAAATCAGCTAAATATGGTATAAACCAGATGAAAATTAAAACACCTCCGATATTAAAAAGCACGTGAGCAATTGCCACTCGTTTAGCATCGCGTATAGTTCCTATGCTTGCCAGCCCGGCAGTAATACAGGTGCCGACATTGGCTCCAAGAATCAAAGGAATTCCCGCTTCCAGCGTGATTAAGCCATTCATGGCCAGGGTGATAACGATACCGGTGAAAGCAGAACTGCTTTGGATTAGTCCGGTAAAAAGAGCGCCGATAAGTAAACCAAACCATGGATTTTCAAGTCCTATCATTAAATCCTGAAACGGTTGATAGTCGCGTAGCGGTTTCATGGCATCCGACATGAGATACATGCCAAAAAACAGAATGCCGAAACCTAGCAACGCCTCTCCAAAATGCTTAAAGGTCTCCCTTTTGGAAAACATCGTCATAATGAATCCTACGGTGATCATCCCAAGAGCATAATCCGTCAATTTAAAAGCTACTAATTGAGCTGTGATCGTTGTACCGATATTTGCACCCATTATAACGCCAAGAGCTTGAGCATAAGACATCAATTGTGCCTGGACAAAACTGACCAGCATAACCGTAGTAGCGCTGCTGCTTTGAATAATCATGGTTACAAATGCGCCTACAATAAGTGCGATGACTCTGTTTTTTGTTAAAGCTGCAAGAATGTTCCGCATACGGTTGCCAGCGGCTTTTTTCATGCCGTCGCTCATTTTTGACATGCCGTATAGGAAGAGAGCCAGTCCGCCCAACAGATTCATGATGAGTAATCCCCAGCTAATAGTAGACGAAGTCACTTCATTTCCTCCTGCCATTAAGGGTGACATGAGCAAAAATGTTAAAAGCAACACGACTCTTGCAGTACTCATTGAACTCATCTCTTAAATCTAATGTTAATCATTTTTATCCTTAGCACTATTTTTTATGCGCGCTTTTGAGCATTTACTTTTTCGTTTTATGAGCTTGTATTAATGGAATTGCGAAGCTACTTACCGCAACGATAAGCATAATCAAACTGGTTGGTCGAGTAAAGAAAACAGACCAACCACCCATCATAACCGCTCGAATAAAGTTTGTTTCAGCTATATTGCCCAAAACCATTCCAAGAACGATAGGAGCGACCGGATAATTGTAGCGTCTTAATATCCAACCAAAAACCCCAAAAGCCAGGCAGGCCGCCACATCGAAGAAAGAGTTTCTGACAGCAAAACTGCCAATAATTGATACGGCAAAAATCACCGGAAATAAAATCGTTTTAGGAATTATTGTTACTTTTATCCAGAGACGACTGCCAAAAAAGCCGAGAACTAACAAAACGACATTCGCCAGAAGGAGGCTGGCCAACAATCCATAGATAATTTCAGGGTTGGATTTAAAAAGTAGCGGGCCCGGTGTAAGATCATGAATCATCAAGGCGCCAATCAGAACAGCTGTTGAGGCGCTTCCGGGAATACCCAGTGTGAGCAATGGAATTAGAGCACCACCTACCGAACTGCTGTTGGCACCCTCAGCGGCCGCAACTCCCTCAAGGCTGCCTTTCCCGAATTCATCAGGCTTTTTACTAAAACGTTTACTTACATCATAAGAAATAAATGCGGCAATCGTAGCACCTGCTCCGGGAAAAATCCCGATAATTGTACCTATCAGCGAGGATCGTAAGATTGTGATCTTGAGTCGCCAATATGTTCCAATTGTAGGCCATTCTTGGGTGCTGTCGGTAGCTCCCCGGCTGGATAGATTCCCATGCTCCAGTTGTTTAAATATTTCGCTTAAAGCAAATAAGCCGATGAGTGCCGGTATCAGCGCGAATCCATCATATAGAAATGATAAACCAAATGTAAATCGGCTTACACCAGAAATTGGATCAATACCGATTGTGTTCAATAGTAAACCAAACATGGCTGCAATAAACGCCTTGATCCAATTTTTACCACCAAGGGATGCAACAGTTGATAATCCAAAGATAGCCAAAGCGAAATATTCTGCAGGATGGAAATCGAGTGCAACCTTGGCAAGGGGTCCCGAGAATAAGATCAAAATCAGTGTACCGATAATTCCACCCACTGTTGACGCGACTAACGAAACACCCAGTGCCATACCCGGCTTGCCTTTTTTTGTTAAAGGATATCCATCAAAGGACGTTACTACGGACGATGGGGTCCCTGGTGCGTTAATGGTTACCGCAGTAATTGAGCCTCCGTAATTGGCGGCAATATAAATCGAAACCAAAAGAATCAGCGCTAATGTTGGAGGCATGGTGTAAGTAAATGGTACCAAAAGCGCTACACCCATAGATGGCGATAATCCCGGTGTGGCTCCGGCTATAATGCCCATACTCACACCTAAAATAATGGTTAAAATTGGAACGACACCTAATACATAGGTTAACCCGCCTTGTAGATTTGTTAGTAATTCCATCCAGAATTTCCTTTAAAACAACCCTTTAAAAAATGCTCCCATTGGCAGGGGTACAAATAAAATTTTATAAAAAACGATATAGGAAAACAAAACCCATACCGTTGCAACAATAATCGAAATTTTTAATTTATCATAACCAAGATATATTGTACTACCCACAACAAATATAAATGTGCTGATAAAATAGCCGATATATAACATTGCAATGAGGTACACGACCAGAAATCCGATGAATGTCAGCACAAGGTTAACTTTTGAACCGCTGGCTCCTATTTCCTCCCGCCTTTTTATTGTGCGCACCAAGAGTAATAAATTCAGGGGAATCAGGACAGTTATCCATAAGCGCGGAACAGCCGCCGCCCCGATAACGCTATTTATCGGAAAGATTAAAGATTGTAGATAAAACACAGTGGAAACGATTAAGAAAAAACCGATAACCATTACTCTTCCAAGAATATGAGTTAAATTTGACCGGTAAATCCTTATACCAAACAGGATCAATATAACGATTAATCCAATAATTAAACCCATTAGTGGATATCCTTGGGCAAATCTGGCCAGTCCGTTGATATCAGGATCAGATATGATGGCGGATTTTTTTAGATAGTATTCAAATGTGGCAACATCCTCATGAACCATTTCAGCGAATTCATCCCCACCGATAAATTCCACATCGATCCCCCCACGACTCCAAAATTCACGCCAGTCGGGATCAGCAGTCACTTTTTTGAAAAGAGTGGTATACCAGTCAATGATTTCAGGCGAAGTTCCTGCTTTCAAGGCGAATCCGCGCCACATGAATTCATTTTCCAAATCTGGCATCCCGAGTTCTGTAAAGGTAGGTGTATCAGGAAATACATTTAAACGTTGACTACTGGAAACTGCAGCAATATACAGATCGGGATTTCCAAGAGCATCACGAGGATTTCCTACATAGGCAATTCCCCTTTTGCCGAGCAATTCGGCAATCGCTTTTCCACCACTTTTTGATGGAATCCATTTTGCATCTATGTTGTACTTATCCCATATCTTCATTGCCGTAATATGATCTAGTCCGCCGGTAGCCGGACCAACCCAATTCTGTTCGCCGGGATTGTTTTTAGCATGATTAACGATCGCTTGCCATTCATAAATGGAGTTTTTCTTGTTTGTAATAACACATTCCGGATCAGCCATCAGCATGGCGGTCCAATGCAAAGCGTCTACATAATTTCCAACTCCAGCTAAAACAAATTTGGCTATATTTGATTTTGTACATGCATACAATGTGTAGCCATCTTCAGGTGCTTGGAGTACTTTTTTTAAAGCCACAATCCCGCCTGCGCCCGGTTTGTTCTCAACAACAAAAGTGGCATCTACATATTTATATGCTACGGCAGTGAATTTCCGCGCTGTTATATCGATAAGACCTCCGGGACCGGTATATACTACAATCTTAATGGGCTTGTCTGGGAAATCAGCAGCAGTAGTAGCATCTTCCTCACATCCTACATAGAACACCAATCCAGAGATCAGCAGCAGTGATGTAAAGATTTTGAATAACGATTTCATCATGATATTTCGGATAAATGTTTTATAAAACTCAATCCAATAATCCATTTTTACCAAGTCGTATATGGATTTTTCAGGAGCATCATGTTGTAATACTTAACCTGACCTGTCACTTCCTCACCAACAAAATCCGGCTTGTTGAATTGCTGGTCTTCGCTTTCCAATTCCACTTCCGCTACTACTAGTCCATCGTTTACACCGTGAAATTCATCAACTTCCCACGTGAGACCTTCGAAGTCATACTTGTAGCGCGTCTTCTCAATGAGAGGTTTGTCGCAAAGAGTAAGTAAATGATCAGCATCCGGCACTGGGATCTCAGTCTCGAATTCGTATCGGCTCATACCGCTGGCATCTCCCATACCTTTGATGGTAAGAACACCTTTTATTGAGCCATCTTTCTCTACTGTCCTGATCCGGACTGCCCGTTCCTTTTCCGGCTGCAGATAGCCTTGACGCATGGTTGTTCCGCTCATTCCTTCCGGCAAAGATTTAACTAAAAACTTGCATTCAATCTCTTTTCCCATGATTATATCCTCTTAATTATGTTGCCATCTAAAACGTAATCATTAATTATGATAATTCACGAAGCTGATTACGTTTTACGTATTAGCTTGCCAACGGTTTATCAATCCACCCAATTACACGTTTGATTGTCTGAAGATAACTGATGTTTTCATAGTCTTCCAACTTGCAATCTTTTAGTGTTTTCAAAACGTCAGGAATCTCGGTTGATTCTGAATTAATAGTGACAACTTCAGCGCCATTAATCAGAACAAATGCCACTTCACAAATTGTGTCATTTACCATATATCCATAACGTTCCTTAAAAACAGATACAGCCTGTAAATCAGGATGTTCTTTCACCATTGCCAGAAATTCATCCATGGAATACTCACTCTTTTCTAGCTCAGGCATATCCACTTGAAAAGCAGGAAATATATCGCTTTTTAGGAAATCAGCTGAAACAGGAAATTCTGTCTTCGTGAGTGGATTCCACTGTTCAAGCCCATCCTTAGTTTGAACATAGGTTTTGATATCCATTTTCTCATTGCGAATCTTCGTGTTATTTTTATCATTTGCTCGAGACATAATGTAAATCTCGTCAGATTCTCGTACCCACAACTTCTCGGGAATTGGAACCGATAGCCGTGCCATCCGATCTTCAGCTCCATCAAAACCTTGTCCAAATGACCTAAACTCAAAACGGGGTTTTGAAATTTCACCTACTTTCATTTTAGCCATTCTTAACTACCTCCATTGGGATTATTTTGAAATAAAATACCTTTGACTCTATGAACTCTATAATATTCCTAAATTTAATTGGTTTACACTATCCAGCCAATATATTAATCTATCAAGAGTCCAAACTACAGTTTCCCTTGCCTTTAACACCACTTGATATTAAAGTGGCGTCCGTTATTGATCTTTTCCAGTTATCAGTTATGAAAAATAATAATAGAAAAAGAGATAAATTCTATGAGGATCTTACATTTCAGAAGAGTTCTGAAGGACGTCCTTCCCGACTCATGTCTGAGTATTTTGGTCCACTCCGGCTTTTCAGAAAATATAAAATTAAAGATACCATTGTGTTCTTCGGTTCGGCTCGTATTCCATCACCGGAAGAAGCCAAAGAAATCCGGGATTCTAATGCTACCGATAAGACGGGATTGCTTAAACTCGCCGACTATTATCAACAAGCGAGAGAACTTGCAAACCGCTTGACTAAATGGTCTAAAGGACTAAAAGGAACCAGTCATAGATTCATTGTCACATCTGGCGGCGGCGGCGGTATCATGGAAGCTGCATCTCGCGGTGCCAGTGAGGCAGAGGGATATGCCGTCGGTCTGAATATTTCCTTGCCCTTTGAACCACATGGAAACCGATATGTCACCAAGGATTTGGATATGGAGTTCCATTATTTCTTCATGAGAAAATTCTGGTTTCTATACCTTGCTAAAGCACTCGTTATTTTTCCAGGAGGTTTCGGTACCTTAGACGAATTGATGGAGCTGCTCACACTTGTCCAAACTGGCAAAATGACAAAAAAACTTCCCATCGTGATTTACGACAGACCGTATTGGGAAGACGTCATCAACTTCAAGGCGATGGCAGAACATGGAACCATCTCAAAAGAGGATCTTAAACTTTTCCATTTTTCTGATACTGTGGATGATGCATATGATTTCCTAACGCGAGAACTGACAAAAGAACATCTCACCGGAAAAAACTTTTGATTTACTATTTACAATTGAATCTATGATACAATTGTCCTGAGCTAATCACCAAATGGTAAGAGAGCCAAAGAGACAAATCCCCAATTCATCCATAGTAAAACTTCTACTTTTATTCTTTTTCTCCTGCAGCAATATCTTCAGCCAGACCACACCCACTGAGGGACTGCACGAGCACACTCCCCGAGTCTTCTACCTGAAGCACGCCACACTCATCCTCGAACCGGGGAAGATTATTGAGGATGGTGAACTGGTAATACGCGACGGGCTTATCGAATC
>Ga0208879_1001991_pt1 | contig 18576 bp, 19 predicted proteins | sample Knorr_S15_td_Bot_FD_185605 | JGI IMG/M metagenome (GOLD analysis project Ga0208879, IMG submission 185605) | Marine microbial communities from Southern Atlantic Ocean transect - Knorr_S15_td_Bottom_ad_5009_LV_A (SPAdes) (version 2) | ecosystem: Environmental > Aquatic > Marine > Oceanic | place... | reverse complement strand
CTGATAGTTTCCCTCCTCCAGATTGAAGTGCTGAAATTACATTCTTAGCTGGAGATTGTAATAATGAAATAATATCTCCAATAAGCTCTTCTCTAGATTTAATATCTACAAGTAAATCCAACTGATCATCACCTAAATAAATTGCTTCTTCTATAAACGCTCCTTTTAATAGAGGTTTATCAGATTTTTTTCTGAAAGCTTTAATTACTTTTGCCGGTGCATTACCAGTCTCGGAATACATGATTGAAGTATTTCCTTTTAATACAGAAGGTAATTCTCCAAAATCTTTGTCTGATGCCATCATTGCTTTTTCAAGCAAGGTGTTTTTAACTACTTCTAAAGTAACGTTTGCTTTAAAACAAGCACGACGCAAGTTTGAAGTAGCACCTGCATTAAGTCCTGAAATATCTGCTAAATAGATATTTGTATTCGCTGTTAATTGAGCAGTTAACTTTTTAATTACTAATGATTTTTCTTCTCTTTTCATAATAAAATCTTTAACTACTAAATTTAGGGTCAATTGCTACACTAGGACTCATTGTGCTAGAAATAAAAACACTTTTCATATAAGTTCCTTTAGCTGTTGATGGTTTTAACTTCATTAAAGTAGAAAGTAGCTCATTAATATTACTTGTAAGTTTATCCGCAGTAAATGATACTTTACCAACTGCTGCATGAACAATACCTGTTTTATCTACTTTAAAATCTATTTTACCAGCTTTCACTTCGGTAACAGCTTTAGCAACATCCATAGTTACTGTTCCTGTTTTAGGATTTGGCATTAAGCCTCGCGGCCCTAGTATTCTACCTAAAGGTCCTAATTTTCCCATTACGCTCGGCATAGTTATAATAACATCAACATTTGTCCAACCATTCTTGATTTTATCAAGATATTCATCTAAACCAACGTAATCTGCTCCAGCTTCTTTAGCTTCTGCTTCTTTATCTGGAGTTACTAATGCTAAAACTTTTAAATCTTTACCTGTTCCATGAGGAAGAGAAACTACGCCTCTTACCATTTGATTTGCTTTTCTTGGATCTACTCCAAGACGAACTGCTAAATCTACAGATGCATCAAATTTTGCGTTACTAATTTCCTTTACCAATACTGAAGCTTCTTCAACACTATAAAGTTTAGTTTTATCAATTTTTGATACTGCTTCTTTTTGCTTTTTTGTTAATCTTGCCATTTTTTAAAATTTTTAGATTAATTAGGGGCTTGACCACCTTTAACGTTAATACCCATAGACCTTGCGGTACCTGCTATCATTTTCATTGCAGATTCTATTGTAAAAGCATTTAGGTCAACCATTTTATCTTCAGCAATGGTTCGTACTTGATCCCAAGACACTTTTGCTACTTTAACTCTATTTGGTTCTCCAGAACCTTTTTTAGTTTTGGCCGCTTCCAATAATTGTACAGCTGCAGGTGGAGTTTTGATTACAAAATCGAAAGATTTATCTTTGTAAACAGTAATAGCAACAGGTAAAATTTTACCTTGTTTATCTTGAGTTCTAGCATTAAATTGCTTACAAAACTCCATGATATTAACTCCAGCAGCACCTAAAGCGGGTCCAACCGGTGGCGACGGATTCGCTACACCTCCCCTTACTTGTAGTTTAACTACTTTACTTATTTCTTTTGCCATTTTAATAATTTAGTTTGATATGATTTTAAAAATTGGAAGCTTTAAAATCTTATCTATAATATTTGTGTAACAATTATTATACTTTTTCTACTTGCATATAGCTTAACTCTAATGGTGTTTTTCTTCCGAAAATTTTAACCATTACTTCGAGTTTACGTTTTTCTTCATTAATTTTTTCGATAGTTCCATCAAATCCATTGAATGGTCCATCAATTACTTTAACTGTTTCTCCTTTAATAAAAGGAATTACAACATTAGAATCTGCCTGAACAGCTAATTCGTCTACTTTACCTAACATTCTGTTTACTTCAGATTGTCTTAAAGGTATAGGATCTCCTCCCTTTACCTCTCCTAAAAACCCAATTACGTTTGTAATAGATCTAATAATATGAGGTATCTCACCAGTTAAGTTGGCTTGAATCATTATATATCCAGGGAAAAAAACTTTTTCTTTATGAATTTTTTTGCCGTTACGAATTTGTATCACTCTTTCGGTAGGGACTAAAACTTGTTCGACAAAATCTTCTAAGCCCAATCTAGAAATTTCATTTTCTATATAGGTTTTAATTTTGTTTTCCTGTCCACTTACAGCTCTAACAACATACCATTTTTTTTCAACACTATTTCCTGACATTATTAAGCTTTTAGTTAATCAAGTTAAAATATTCTTTTATAACTCTACTGAAAACAGTATCAACACCCCAAATAGCCAAAGAAAAAATAATTGAAAACAAAGCAACTAAAACTGTTAAATTTTGGGCTTCTGCCCAAGGTGTCCAGCTTACATGACTTTTTAATTCTTCAAAAGAATCTTTAATGTAATTTATTATTCCTGCCATCTTTTTTTAATTTTCTAGGTAGAGATTAAATTTAGCTCTATTAGCATTTCTCATCTCGTGTTTTGTTTAGCACGGGTTGAGAGACTCGAACTCCCGACACCTGGTTTTGGAGACCAGTGCTCTACCAACTGAGCTAAACCCGTAAATATAAGTCAAGGTATTCCGTAAAAATCGAAATACCTTAACTCTATAATTACAAATTTTAATTAGTCTATAATTTCAGTAACCTGACCAGCACCAACAGTTCTTCCCCCTTCTCTAATTGCAAAACGTAAACCAACGTTCAAAGCAATTGCTTGGTGTAATTCTACTGTAATTGTCAAGTTGTCTCCAGGCATAACCATCTCAACTCCGTCAGGTAAAATAATATTACCTGTTACGTCTGTTGTACGCACATAAAACTGTGGACGATAGTTATTATGAAATGGAGTGTGACGTCCACCTTCTTCTTTTTTAAGGATATAAACTTCAGCTTTAAAATTAGCATGTGGAGTAACTGAACCTGGTTTACAGATTACCATTCCTCTTTTAATTTCATCTTTATCAATACCTCTTAATAAGATACCTACGTTATCTCCAGCCTCACCTCTATCTAATATTTTACGGAACATTTCAACTCCAGTAACTACTGAAGTTAGTTTTTCTGCTCCCATACCAATTATATCTACAGCATCTCCAGTATTGGCAATACCAGTTTCGATACGGCCTGTTGCTACAGTACCACGACCTGTAATAGAGAAAACATCTTCGATAGGCATTAAGAAATCTTTTTCTACGTCACGTTTTGGTAATAATATCCAAGTATCTACAGCATCCATTAATTCTAATACTGTATTTTCCCATTTTTCTTCTCCGTTTAGAGCTCCTAAAGCAGAACCTGCAATTACAGGAGTGTTATCTCCATCGTAATCATAGAAAGATAATAACTCTCTAATTTCCATTTCAACAAGTTCTATTAATTCTTCATCATCAACCATATCCACTTTATTCATGAATACAACTAATCTAGGAATACCTACCTGACGACCTAATAATATATGCTCTCTTGTTTGAGGCATTGGTCCGTCTGTAGCAGCTACAACAATAATTGCACCATCCATTTGGGCAGCACCAGTAACCATATTCTTTACATAATCAGCATGGCCAGGACAGTCAACATGTGCGTAATGACGCGTTTCTGTTGAATATTCAACGTGAGCTGTATTAATTGTAATACCTCTTTCTTTTTCTTCTGGTGCGTTATCAATTTGGTCAAAACTAGTAATTTCAGAAAATCCTTTTTTTGCCAATACAGTAGTAATAGCAGCTGTTAAAGTTGTTTTACCGTGATCAACATGTCCAATTGTACCTATGTTTAAGTGCGGTTTGGAACGATCAAAATGTTCTTTTGCCATGATTTAAAATTTAATCTTTAGTTATATAATAATATTTAGTGTTCAAAATTTTTATTTTTTAAAAGAGCCAATGACGGGATTTGAACCCGTGACCTCCTCCTTACCAAGGAAACGCTCTACCCCTGAGCTACACCGGCGTAAAGTGTGTATTCCTATCATCTCTCAAAAAAACCGTGTTAAGGTTTATTCATTTTGAAAGAAGATATTCCTGCCTTCACAGGAATAAAGAGCGGGAGACCGGGTTCGAACCGGCGACATTCAGCTTGGAAGGCTGACGCTCTACCAACTGAGCTACTCCCGCATTAATTTTTACAATCCATGTAATTTCATGTGGGGAGAGCAGGATTCGAACCTGCGAAGGTGAAACCAACAGATTTACAGTCTGTCCTCGTTGGCCGCTTGAGTATCTCCCCTCAAAAAATTCTCTCTTTTAAAGAACTTGTGCCGATAGAAGGACTCCTTTCGACAAACTTCGTTTGCTACTTTCAAAACAAAGTATATTTTGTTTTTCAGTAATGTTCAGGATAAACTTCTCGTCCCAAAAATCAATAGTTCTTCTTTTTTATAGGAACAATGATTTTCTTTTGCGTAACTCATTTTTTCAAAGAGCAGATAGAGGGACTCCTTTCAACTGTGCTCAGTATAAACTTCTCGTCCCAAAATCAATAGTTCTTCTTTTTTATCGGAACAATGATTCCCTTTTTCGTAACTCATTTTTTAAAGAGCCGATAGAGGGACTCGAACCCACGACCTGCTGATTACAAATCAGCTGCTCTAGCCAGCTGAGCTACATCGGCTTTTCTTAACTTTTTCGCAATAAAAAAATCCGCTATTTCTAACGGACTGCAAATGTAGATATTTATTTTCTGAAACAAAACATTTTTCAAGAAATTTTACCTATTAATATGTTCTAAGTTTTTCTTTACGTTTTCTCAATTGTCTTCCTAATGAATTAGCAGCTGAATCAGCACCTTCTTCGAAGGTTTTACAAACTTTTTTTACTATAAAACTATCTCCTGGCACACTTATTATTGCTTCAAATATTTTATTTTGTTTACCACTTGTGTTTTCTACTTTTAAAAACACGTCGCTTTTTATGATTTTGTCGTAATATTGATCTAATTTATCCATTCGTTGTTGAATGAAATCAATTAATTTTTGGTCTGCATTAAAGTTAACGGATTGTGTGTTTACTTTCATCTTCTACTTTTTTTGGTTAGACAATAATTTTCTGTGGTTACTTATTTCTTGGATGTGTTTTAGCATACACTTTTTTAAGTGCTGCAATACTATTATGAGTATAAATTTGAGTTGCAGCGAGACTTGAATGACCAAGTAATTCTTTTACAGCATTTAAATCGGCACCTTGATTAAGTAAGTGAGTCGCAAATGAGTGCCTTAATATATGCGGACTCTTTTTTACTTTTGTAGATGCCCTACTAAAATAATCATTTATTATTCGGTACACAAGAGTTTCGTAAATTTTAATTCCCTTTTTGGTTAAAAACAAATAGGTTTTGTCATTTATAATTTGAAGTTCTTGTCTTTTAATTAAATACCTTTTAATAGTTTCTATAACCGAATTTATTAACGGCAAAAGTCGTTCTTTATTCCTTTTTCCTAAAACTTTAAGTGTGCTGTTAGACACATCGATATCAACCAATTTTAATTGTACTAATTCTATACGTCTTATTCCTGTTGAATAAAATAGCTCAATTATAAGTTTGTTTCTAATACCTTCAAAAGAATCATCAAAATTAAAATCGTCTAAAACAGTATTGATTTCATTTTCTGAAAATGGTATTTGCACTTTTTTACTTGTTTTTAATGCTCTGTGTTTTGTAAGAGGATTAATTTTTAAAGTTCCTACTTTCAATAAAAATTTATAATAGGTGTTGAGTGAAGATATTTTTCTGTTTATACTTCTATTTGCTATTCCTGTTTCTACCAAAAATATAATCCAACTTCTAATTTGCGAATAATTAACTGTGTTAATACTTTCTTCTTTAAACTCGTCATTATTAAATTTCTGAAAGCTTTCTAAATCTTTTTGGTAGGCTTTTATTGTAAGTGGAGAATATTTTTTTTCTAATAAAAGATAATCTGTAAACGGTTTAAAGGACATATACTGCTATTTACTAAATGTGTTATAAAAATACAAAACTTTAATTTAGTAAAGAGCAAAAAAAATCCCACAATTGCTTGTAGGATTTTAAACTATATTTTAACAGCTTTTTAGATTTCTTCTGCATCTCTTAATCGCTGTATGTATTGCGCTTTTTGAATTTGAGCTCTACGTATTACTGAAGGTTTGTTGAACTGCTTACGTGTTTGCAAAGATCTCTTTATTCCAGTTTTATCAAACTTTCTTTTAAAACGTTTTAACGCTCTATCTATATTTTCACCTTCTTTTATTGGTATTATTAACATAGTTCTTAACCTCCTCTCTTTTAGAATTTCAGATTGCAAAGATATAATTAATTCTGAATTAAAAAATACGAATTACGATTTTTTAAAAAAAATTAAGTAGTTGATTTATATTCTTTTTTATCAATAACAATTTTGGAAATAATTTCTCGAAGAATCTCCGAAGTGCCTCCACCAATTGGTCCTAAACGGCTATCTCTTAATAATCGTGCCATTGGATAATCTTCCATATAACCATAGCCTCCTAAAAACTGTAAGCATTGGTAAATCACTTTGTCTGCCATTTTTGTTGACAGTAGTTTTGAAATGGTCGCTTCTTTTACAACATACTCTCCTTTATTTAATCTTTGAGCTACAGAATAATTATATTCTTTACACATTTCCATTTCGCTATATAAATCGGCATATGTGTGTCGTAAAGCTTGATATTGATCGATAGTTTTTCCAAAAGTTTTTCTTTCCGACATATATTGTCGTGCATACTCTAGAGCATATTCGGCTCTTGCATGTGCATTAACTCCCATAATTAATCGCTCTAACGAAAATTGCTTCATAATATATGGGAAGCCTTTGCCTTCTTCTCCCATTAAATTTGCTACTGGAATTACTACATTGTCGAAAGCTATTTCTGCTGTATCTGATGCTCGCCAACCCAATTTATCTAGTTTTGTTGCTGTTATTCCTGCAGTACCATTATCTATAACAAACATACTAATTCCTTTATTACCAAGTTCAGGACTTGTTTTTGCAGCAACAACCATATAGTCACAATATATACCATTGGTAATAAAAGTTTTAGACCCATTAATAATATAACTCTCACCTTGCTTAACTGCCGTTGTACGCATACCTGCAACATCGCTTCCTCCAAAAGGTTCGGTAATACAAAGACATCCTATTTTTTCTCCTGATATACTTGGTGCTAAATAATTTTCTTTTATGAAATGATTACCTTCTTTATTGATATGTGTCATTGCCAAATAACAATGTGCCCAAATGGCTGCCGCAAATCCTCCTGAATTTATTTTTTGTAATTCTTCAAGAAGAATAACTGTATAAAATAAATCTAAATCTAACCCTCCATATTCTTCTGGATAAGCCAAACCAAAGTATCCCATTTCACCAAATTTCTTCCAAATAAATCGATCTATTATTCCTGTTTTTTCCCATTTTTCAATATGTGGAACGACTTCTTTTTTTAGAAAATCCTGAAGGCTTTTTCTAAAAAGCTGATGTTCTTCGGTGAAGTACATACTATTCATATTTGTATCATTTAATCTAGGGTCAAATATAATTTAATTATCTCAATTTTGTCAATCGGGAAACCTTTTACTTTAGCTAATTCACCTAAAGAGTTATATCCATCACGCAAAGTTCTTTGCTCAATAATTTCGTAAGCCAATTCATAATCTATATGCTGAATTGTTACCAATTGGTCTCTTGTTACTTTATTAAGATTAAACTTTACAACTTGTCTTGGTGTTTTTACTGTGAATTGGTGTAAAACACGCTCAATAACTTCTGGTGTAAGACCATATATATCCTGAAGCTGAACATCAGCAATAAAACCACCAACAAATTTGTTCCTGTATTTAATAATGCGTTCAGATAGTTTTTCGCCTATACCATTTACTTTTCGTAATTGAATTACTGTAGCTGTGTTTAAATCAATTTTTTCATCATAGCTTTTTGGAGTATTGTTTTGATAATTAAAGGTTGACTTTGGTTTAGGATTTGTAACCCAGTCCGGAAATTTAAAATAAGGTGAGATAACATCTAACAAAGAATCTGAAACTTTAGTAATGTTTTGAAATTCTTTTGCAGAGTAAACCCAATTGTTTTGTTCTCTAAACTTGAGTAATCTATCTATTTCTTCATTAGTCATTCCTAAAGTATAACCTTTATAGTCCGTAATATAATTTGGATTGAAAGGAAAAGTTTTTGGTTTACGTTTTTCAATTTCTACCAATCGTAAAGAATTTAACTCTTGTTGAAATAATTGGAATTCATTCTGGTCTACAAGCACATCTTCTGAAGAAAAGTCAATAAAAAAATAAATACATTGGAAAATGATTATGAGCAATAGCAATAAAAAAATCCCACTTCGTTGTTTTTGAGTAAACTTGAAATGGGATTTCATATTTTATCTACTTAATTATTCTTTATTAGCTTTTATAGCGTCTAAATAACGTGTCAATTGTTTTTTAACAACTGGGAATAAGAAATATAATCCAATCATATTAGGGAATACCATTGCAAAAATCATCGCATCAGAGAAATCCCAAATTGATTTCATACTTGCAGCAGCGCCAATAATAACAAATAGTAAAAACAATAATTTGTAAGTCATATCTGCTGCTTTTCCTCTACCAAATAAATATTTCCAAGATTGTAAGCCGTAATAAGACCAAGAAATCATTGTAGATATGGCAAACAATACTACTGCTATAGTTAAAAACACATTAGAATAAGGAATAAATTCCGCAAATGCTTTAGAGGTAATTCCAGCACCTTCATAAGAAATACCATCAATTATTACAGATCCTTCTCCACCATACTCAAATGCACCACCGAAATTAAAAATAATAATTACCAATGCTGTCATCGTACAAATAACTACAGTATCTATAAATGGTTCTAATAAAGCAACTAAACCTTCAGAAGCGGAATACTTTGTTTTTACTGCTGAATGCGCAATAGACGCAGAACCAGCTCCAGCTTCGTTAGAAAATGCTGCTCGTTTAAATCCTACTAATAAAACTCCTATAAAACTTCCAACTCCAATTGCTGTAGGATTAAATGCTTCTCTCATAATTAAACGAAAAGCATCATCTATTAAAGAAAAGTTACTTAAAACAATATAGAAACATGCTATTAAATACATAATGGCCATAAATGGAACTATTTTTTCAGTAACTGATGCAATTCTTTTAATGCCTCCTATAATAATTATACCAACTAAAATTGCTAAAATCAACCCAATCCAAGCTCCTGCACTTGCACTTTCAAGTCCCAGTAAGTCCTTTAAAACAATAGTAGCTTGATTTGATTGTGCTGCATTGCCTCCTCCAAAAGAGCCACCAATACAAAAGATTGCAAAAAATACTGCTACTATTTTTCCCATAGTTGCAAATCCTTTTTCTTTCAATCCTTTGCTTATATAATACATGGGTCCTCCATAAACAGTTCCATCTTCATCAACATCTCTGTATTGAACTCCTAAAGTACACTCCACAAATTTTGTCGACATTCCTAACAATCCGCAAATAACCATCCAAAACGTAGCTCCAGGACCTCCAAGGGCAATTGCTAATGCAACGCCAGCAATATTACCATTACCTACTGTTCCAGACACAGCAGTTGCCAATGCTTGAAAGTGAGTGACCTCACCATCTTTACTTTCGTCTTCAATAGTATCTTTTATATCTCCATCAATTGCCAATTCTGAATCGCCTACCTCATGATGATCAACATCATCATGCTTACCTCTTACAATATCTATGGATGTTTTAAAATACCTAAAATTCGGAAAACCAAAATAAAGAGTGAAAAACAGTGCACTTCCCACCAATAAAATTAACACAAAGGGAGTGCCCATTATTTTAAAAAATATGACAGCCGAAATTGCATCCGAAATTGGTTTAAACCCTTCGTCAATACGTTGGTCCAATCCTTTTTCAGCAACATCTTGTGCAAAAGTTAAAATTGGCAATATTAGTGTAAAAACAGAAAGAAGATATTTCTTCATAATTTAAAATATTAGTTGATTATTGAGAAAATTAAAATTAAAGTCAGCAAGATGCTAAAAATAAATGAGTTTTTAAAAGTATAATACCAATTTAACTCAATTTGTATTATAATCAATTGAGTTTTTGGATTTGCATTGCTTCTATGCATTGCTTCTATAAATCGAAAACTGAGCTACGCTTGGTATAAACTAAATCCTTAATACGCATCCAAAATGCGATGAATAAATATAAGGCAAATCCAAATCCCAGAGTTACAAATGTGAGATAAATAAAGGACGTTCTTACCACTTTTGCTCTCATACCTAAACGATCTGCAATACGCTGACATACATAGAAACCATGTTTTTGAAAATAAAGTAGGGCTTTATAAAAAATGTTCATGTTGCAAGTTAATCAATTCTTAAATTAAAAGTGAATTTCCAATAGCGCATTGTAAACATTTATTTTTATCACAATATTCGCTTTTAAGTTGTAATAAAGCTTGTGATTGTAACGCATTTTTAGATACAGTTTTAAAAGTATTAAACTTATCGACAATACTATTTTTTTCTGAAACTATATTTTGAATTATATCTACAATCTCATCATCTATAACTTTTCCCTGCTGTTTTGCATAACTGAATTTAAGTGGAATAATAGTGTTAATAAGTAACAAATCTATAAATGATTTGGTGACTACTTTTGTAAATGGTTTAGACGTTTTATTAAACGTAAAATGAGTCTCCCAAAAGGCTGAAGTCGTAAGGGTAAACAAAGTGTAGAACTCATTGATAGATTTCGCATTCATTATTTTTGAAAATAAGTTTTGCTGCTTATGATACAACATCGCTAATTGAGATAATCTTATTGTTGGAAAATTTGGAGGTCGCAATCTAAAAAATTGCAAAGGTGCTATGTTTTGATTAGATAAATTAAATTTTTGCCTCAAAAATTGATATTCTTTAGTGAGTTCTAAATAATAAACCTCTTGAATATCGTCTTCTAACAGACCAGCTTGTCCAAAAAACAAAGCTTCCAAACTCAACAGTTTAAATTGTAGTTTTCTAACAACCGAAAAATCGAAAGAATTAGAAACGCTTAAAAAGGCTTCACCATTTACTTTCAAACCAAAATTTTTAGTTAACATTTTAAACAACACTTCCTCCCAATTATTAGACGATGCTTTCAACAATTTTTCTATGTCTATGGATTTTCGTTCAAGGCGTTCAAAATACAAGCGTTCTAACCAATTTTGAACTATAAAATCATCGACAGAAGCAAAATCGTTTTCACAATTAATCCATTTTTGTGTTTTCGAGAATAGCTTTTGGTAATTATGTAAGGTTTCTTTTGAAACTAAATCTTTTAATTCTAAAGTTGGGATTTTAGTGTTATCTTTTCTGAATATATCCGTATTATATTCCCAAACTACATGCAGAATTACATTATCATAGGCTTTATCTGTTTCATGGTTATGTACAAACCAATCGCTGGATTTTATATGTAGTTCTACATTTCCAGCCCAAAATTGATCATCAATTATTAATTGTGATGCAAAAAAATCTGGACCAGAATTTTGATTATGCTGCCCTACTGAAACAATAGAAATAGTCTCTCCATTAGTAGTTATTAAATTTGCTGTATCTATCTTTTTATGTTTCCATAAATAATGTAGAAAATCTTCTTGCATATACTAAATTAAAGCACCAATGTACAAATTCCAATGTATTCAAATTGAAAATGTATAAATTTGTAATGAATTTAAAAAACAACAGACTATTTCAAAATGAAAAATATTTTTAAGTCTTTATTTACAGCAGTATTTCCAATGTTTGCTTTGTATGTATTGATTGACAGCAGTTTACATTTATTACAACACGATTTCTCTTTTCGATATTTAGGTCGATTGCTTTCGGCATTAACCATAATCGTGTTTTTTGCAGGTTTATTTATAAAATCTCAAGCCAGAACTTCAAGAAATCTTAATGTGTTTTCGGTTTTTATTATACTTGGTTTTATAACAAGTCTTGTTTTAGGAGGAATTATAGAAAATGGTGAAGTAATTGGCTCATCTATGAGTTTTATGCTGGTTTTAGGTTGGATCGTATATTTAAAATGATATTCGGTTTTTGAAAATAGAGATCAAAATATTTTAAAAATTGGAAACTTGTTACCAAACTTTCGACTTGAAGATTCAAATAAAAATAAAGTTTCCTCTGAAAAATTTTTAGGCAATCCATCAATCTATTTGTTTTATCGTGGTAATTGGTGTCCGCTTTGTATGGCACAAATAAAAGAGATTGCCTCGCAATAAAAAGCACTCGAACAACGAGGTGTGAATATGGTTTTAATAAGTCCACAACCACACAGTTTCTCTAAAAATTTAGCTGATAAATACAAGCTGAATTTTAATTTCCTTACTGATGCCAATAACAAAGTTGCCAAACAATTAGGCATTTTTGCTAAAAACGGAATCCCGCCAGGATTTCAAATTTTGGGTTACGACAGCGATACCGTTTTACCAACTGTTATTATTACAGATGCTAACGGAAAAATAGTATTTGCAGACCTTACCGACAATTACAGAGTACGTCCAGAACCTGAAACATTTTTAAAGGTTATTGATGAGTTAGAATAGGGTTTTAATACTTGATTTTGTAAATAAAAACAACTACCTTCGTTTAACTACTGATATAATCAATTAAAACTGACCATATCAAAAACATTAGTAGTCATTAACCAAAACTGAGATTATGATAAAATACTATTTCACACTATTCATTTCCTTATTAATCAACACCTCCTATTCTCAAGAAAACAAAAAGGATTATACGGAAGCCTTTAAACTTGTAGAGGTGTGGTTAGAAGCTCAAAAAGATTTTAATCAATTGCCAGGTTTAACTGCTATCGTAATTGATGATCAGGAAGTACTTTGGTCGGGGGCCTTTGGTTTATCTAATGTTGAAAATAACATCAAGGCGGAAGTAACAACACTTTGTAGTATTTGCTCAATATCCAAGCTTTTTACCTCAGTTGCAATCATGAAATTGTACGATGAAGGAAAATTACGACTGGATGATCGAGTAGAGGATATTCTACCTGCTTACAGACTTGAACAAAAATATGCAGAAAGCGGACCAATTACCATCAGATCATTGTTGACACATTCTTCCGGACTTCCTAGAGAAGCAGCCTATCCATATTGGACCGGGCCTGACTTTTCTTTTCCGAGTAAAGAACAAATTAATTCAAAACTAAGTGAGCAGGAAACCCTGTATCCAGCTTCTACATATTTTCAATACAGCAATCTTGGGCTCACCTTGTTAGGTGAAATAGTTGAAGAATTATCAGGAGTTCCATATGACGAATATGTTCAACAAAATATCCTCCGCCCTCTTGGACTTTCAGATACTCGAACAGAACTACCTGAAGAATTATATGGGAAAGAATTGGCAATAGGATACAGTGCCATGACAAGAATTGGTAAACGTGAGAAAGTTAATTTTTTCCAAGCAAATGGAATAACACCTGCAGCAGGATTCTCTTCTAACGTGCAAGATTTAGGGAAATTTGTATCCTGGCAATTTCGATTAAGGGATAGTACAATTACAGAAATATTAAAACCTTCTACCATTAAATACATGCAAAATGTCCATTGGACAAATCCTGATTGGAAGACCACATGGGGCCTAGGTTTTATTGTTTATAAAGGGTCAAACGGAAATACATGGGTTGGTCACGGGGGAAGTTGTCCCGGATATCGTTCGATCCTTCTAATTGACTTAAAGAGTAAAAGAGCATTTTCAGTAATGATCAATGCGAATGGCACTAATCCAGGAAATTATGCAAATGGGATTAAAGAAATCATAAATAAAGTTAAGGTTTCAAAAAGGGAAATTTCATCAAAAGAAAAGAAAGACCTCAAAGAGTTTGTTGGCTACTATAGTCAAATACCTTGGTGGGGCGAAGAATATATTTCTACATGGGAAGGAAAATTGGTCACGCTTCAATTACCATCAGAAAAACCTGGTGATTCTATGACTTTTTATAAACATATCGAAGGTGATACATTTCGCAGAATTAGGGATGATGATGAATTGGGTGAGACACTTGTCTTTGAACGAGATGAAAATGGTAACATCACTCAATATATAAGACATGGAAATTACTCAAAAAAAATAAACCGATAAATAAAAACGCCTGCTAACAAAACCTAAACTGCATTAAAACGCAGTTTAGCCAAGTGTTAAACGAAAATTCAAAATATCTAAATAAATTGTTGTTTATTCCAAATACCCCATTTTTTTCATCCACTCATTATTAAACATTTTACCAACATAACGACTGCCATGGTCGTGAAATAACACCACAACTACATCGTCTTTAGTAAAATGTTCTTTAAGTTGCAATAAACCTTTTATGGCTGCTCCTGCAGAATTACCGAGAAACATGCCTTCTTCTTTGGCAAGACGTTGTGTATAAACCGCAGCATCTTTATCGGTTACTTTGGTAAAACCATCTATTATAGAAAAATCGACGTTTTCTGGCAGAATATCCTCACCAATACCTTCGGTAACGTAAGGATAAATTTCGTTCTCATCGAAAATTCCTGTTTCATGGTATTTTTTAAATACGCTTCCATAAGTATCAATTCCCCAAAGTTTAATGTTTGGATTTTGTTCTTTTAAATATTTGCCAACTCCAGAAATAGTTCCTCCTGTACCAACACCAACCACAAAATGTGTGATCTTGCCATCGGTTTGTTTCCAAATTTCGGGTCCTGTACTTTGGTAATGTGCCTTAACATTACTTGGATTATCGTACTGATTTACAAACCACGAATTTGGTGTTTCTTCGGCTAATTGTTTTGAAACTGAATAATACGAACGTGGATCGCCTGGATCAACATCTGTTGGACATACAATAACCTCTGCACCAACTGCTCGAAGAATATCCATTTTTTCTTTAGATTGCTTATCACTTATTACAAAAATGCACTTATAGCCTTTTACAATTGCAACCAAAGCCAAGCCCATTCCAGTATTTCCCGAAGTGCCTTCTATAATTATGCCTCCTGGTTTTAAGCGTCCATCTGCTTCGGCATCTTCAATCATGGTTAAAGCTATTCGGTCTTTTACAGAGTTTCCCGGATTAAAAGTTTCGTATTTTGCCAACACCAAACAGGGTAAATCTTCAACGAGTTTATTTAATTTTACCAAAGGTGTATTGCCAATAGTTTCTAATATATTTTTTGCGTATTTCATCTTTCGCAAAAATAGTTAAAAGTTTGCGTTAAGGATTGAAGCGGCATCCTTTTTTATTTTTCAAAAAAGATATAGCAGAAAGCCTGACCTGAAAGGTAACGCCCAAAAAGAACATTTATTCAAACCTAATGGCTTTTATTGGAGTAATCTTAGTGATAACAAACGAAGGCACCAAAAGTATGATTATGCATAACAAAAAAGTACCAATATTTAGAGCAACAATATATCCGAAATTAAAATAAATGGGCACAGTTTTCATATAATAATCCTTTGGATTTGGAAATTCTAATATTTGAAAATAATCTTGAACAAACAATAATGTTAATCCTATAAGATTTCCCCAGAATAAGCCAAGGATAATTAGATAAGAAGCATTGTATAAAAACAATTTTTGGATGCTCCAATTGTTGCTTCCAAGTGCTTTTAAAATGCCTATCATTTGTGTACGTTCCAAAATTAAAACCAACAATGCTGTTATCATATTAATTCCTGCAACAAGAATCATAATACCAATGATGCCATAAACATTTTTATCGAAAATGCCAATCCACTCAAAAATAGTAGCATATTTTTCGACTACGGTTTGTGTGTTTAAAGTTGGTGTTTTATAGAAATCTATTTCATCTCTTTTGGCTTCCAATTGGTTGTAATCATCAATAAAAACTTCAAAATTTCCTATTTGATCAGGACGCCATTTATTTAAACGCTGAACATGTTTAATATCGCCCAAAAGATATGTTTTGTCTAATTCCTGAAAGCCAGAATTGTATATCCCAACTACATTAAATTTTCGTATAAATGGTAGTTTATTTACATCTTCTTTCATAAAAAACATTTCAAAACTATCGCCAACTTTAAAATTTAATCGGTTTGACAGATATTGAGAAATCAGTACATCATTATTCGTTTTATCGGAAAAACCTGGAAGCCTTCCATCTATTAAAAATTCTTCAAAATAAGTCCAACTATAATCTTGTCCGACACCTTTAAAAACCATACCTTCAAAATCGGTTTCGGTACGAATTATACCAAATTTTGTAGCTACAGCTTGAATATGAGTGAAGCCCTCTACCGTGTTTAATTCTGGATAAAACTCTTGATTTATAGAAATAGGGTTTTTGGATTCGTCGGAAGCAGTATTAACAAATTTAGAAATCGTTATATGACCATTAAACGCTACTGCTTTGTCTCTAATTTTTTGTTGTAAGCCAATTCCTGTTGCAATAGCAATCATCATTACAATAATTCCGATAGCAATTGCAGCGATACCAATTTTTATTATTGGTGCCGAAATACTACTTTTATACGCTTTACTACCAATGACGCGTTTTGCTATAAAATATTCGTAATTCAAATTATAATAATGAGTTTTAATGTTTTCAAAAATACAGTTTTATTGTTTCTTTTAATAATGATTTCTTGTGGAAGTAAATCGAAGACGAAATACGGAAGACAGAAGACGGAAGACGGAAGACAGAAAATGCGAGTTGAAAACTCAAAGCTTGGAGCTAACGAATTGAAGTTGAAAGCAAACAAACTGAATACTGAAAACTGCCAACTGAATACTATTTTAGTTGGTGCCAACCAAACCGAAAAATACCTTCAGCTTTTAAACGGAAAACGTGTAGGTATTGTTGCTAATCAGACTTCGGTTATTTTTTATGACAAAAGACGGAAGACAGAAGACAGAAGTTTCACTCATTTGGTTGATTCGTTAATTTCTTTAAAAGTTGATGTGAAAAACGTTTTTGCTCCCGAACATGGTTTTAGAGGAACTGCTGATGCTGGCGAAAAAGTTAAAGATGGAATTGATACAAAAACAGGGTTACCAATAATTTCGTTATATGGTAAAAACAGAAAACCTACAACTGAACATCTAAAAAATATTGACATCATGATTTTTGATATTCAAGATGTTGGAGCACGTTTTTATACATATATCTCAAGTTTGCATTACGTAATGGAAGCTTGTGCAGAACTAAATATTCCGCTACTTATTCTCGACAGACCAAATCCAAATGCGCATTATGTTGATGGTCCGATTTTGGAACCAGAACACCAAAGTTTTGTTGGTATGCATCCTGTTCCTGTAGTTCATGGAATGACCATTGGTGAATATGCAAAAATGATAAATGGCGAAAGTTGGTTAGAAAATGGAATTAAATGTGAAATAACCGTTATTCCTGTTGAAAATTATGTACATAATACTTTTTATAGTTTGCTCATAAAACCATCGCCAAATTTACCAAGTGACAGGGCTATAAATTTATATCCTAGTCTGTGTTTTTTTGAAGGCACAAATGTAAGTATTGGTCGAGGTACTGACAAACAATTTCAAGTGTATGGTTCACCCTTTATTGCAGATGTAGATATTAATTATTGTTTTACGCCACAACCCAATAAAGGCGCGAAATACCCAAAACACCAAGGAATAGAATGTTGTGGTTTTGATCTAAACGATGGAGAACGCCTTAACGAAATTAATCTTAGTTATTTACTTAAAATGTATTCTTCCGCTTTAGATAAAGACAAATTTTTTAACAACTTCTTTACAAAACTTGCTGGTACAAAAAAATTACAACAACAAATTGAACAAGGCTTAACTGAAGCTGAAATAAAAGTGACTTGGCAAAAAGGTCTAAAAAGATTTATAAAAATAAGAGAGAAATATTTGATTTATAACTAAACTAAAATTTAAGTCTAGTAAATATTTTAGTTGTTTCAATCTTCATCTATAGACGCTAATGTTTGAGAATTACCAAAAATACGAATCACAAAAACAATCAATACTGGAGATTGCCTGACTACAAATACGTGTTTACCTTTACTTAAATTGTGAAGAGATAATTTATACGTTTTGGAATCTACATAATTATCAATCTCTCTTTCTTGATTTTCATTAATGGAATACACATAATTTATTTTCGTATCACTTTTAAGTACTAAAGTGTCTTTCGTTTTGTTTAAATTATGGTATAAGCCTCTTGCATCAATATTGATGTTTTTTTCAATTATTGCAAAGTCTTCTTGTGCTAATAAATTTTGAAGTAAAGGGTTTAAAAACGCGATACTAAATACGAGTAAATATTTTTTCAAATGTTATGCTATTAAGTTCTACTAATTAATGATCTCAACAGTAATTAATAATCCCCAAGCTTTAAATCTAAATAGAATCAATCGTCTTAAAGAAAAAAATCTACGAACTGTATGAAAAATCGGAAAAACGTATGTTTTCAGTAAGGAAAATAATCTTTTTTGGTAATATCTACAATAAAC
>Ga0208879_1001989_pt1 | contig 18599 bp, 12 predicted proteins | sample Knorr_S15_td_Bot_FD_185605 | JGI IMG/M metagenome (GOLD analysis project Ga0208879, IMG submission 185605) | Marine microbial communities from Southern Atlantic Ocean transect - Knorr_S15_td_Bottom_ad_5009_LV_A (SPAdes) (version 2) | ecosystem: Environmental > Aquatic > Marine > Oceanic | place... | reverse complement strand
CGTGATTGCCCCAGCGGTAACTTGCCAGTTGGCCTGAGTTGCCGCTTGCCAACCAAACAAAGTCGCCCCGTCAAACAACTGGATCCAGCCCTCGGCTAGTTCCTCAGTCGTGATTGGTAGAGGTTCTGGTGCGGGAGCAGTCGGCATTTCAATGAGTACCGGTTCCACAGTTGGCTGCGGAATTTTCTGAGCATCAGGTGTTGTTGGAGTGGCTGGGGTAACTTGGGCCTCGGGGCTATTTGAGTTGTTTGAATTATTAGAATCGGCAGAATTACCAGAATCGCAGCCGGTGAGTTGAACGAATAAAATGGCGAACAGAGGTAACGTTAGCAGGCGGAGCAGAGACATATTAGTTTTCTAGAGGCGGGCAGTTGTTTGTGAATGTAAATGCATGTTGGATCGTGGAATCTATGATTCGATTATGTTTAATTGTACTTCACCCGTGATACCGCCGGCTTGGTCGGGCGCACGATTTGGCCGTGGCAAGGGAGCACTGGAATCGTCGATGGCTGGCAGGTCGACGAGTATTTCGAGTAAATTGGTTGCTTCGAGATGCTGTTGGATTTCGAAGCTGAGATTACTTTGGCCAAGCGGGATTTCGCCGACAGTGTTGTTGTTAACATACACGGTTCCCAGCGCATCGACCGAATCAATCTGCACTTGCACGACATCATTTTCTTGCAGTCCCGTGGGGCGATGAAACGTTCGCTGAAACAACACTTTTCCTCGAAAGTCGTTGCCCAGTTCAGAGCTCCAATCTGCTGGCAGTTTTAATCTTCCAGGCGGTGGCACATCGGTATCGGATTCCTGAGATTGGCCGTCAGAGGTCCAATAAGTGTGAGCTAGTGGGGTGTATTGCCAAGGGCCTCGTAAGCGGATGGTGTGCATGGACTCGGATATTATTCAGGTGTGAAATCATGAGTGATTGTAAATTGTCGTGTTTGCTGCTGGCTGGTTTGAAAAGCTCGTACAATCACCTGAAACCCGCGTAACGGCACAGAGTACGGTGGTGGAGCTTCTCGCTCGGTCGCGTCATCGACCCCCGCATTGACATTGGGGTTGTTGTCGATTCCATTACTGCCTTCATCAACCACTCCGTTGGTGTTCTGATCCAGCCCATCGCGTTCATACTCGATCGTCCAAGTGTCGTAGACGTTATAATTTCCAAGCTGAGGACGATAAGAAGTGTCCACACATAGAGCAGTGCCCTCCACTTGTGCCTGAGTTAGACCGATTCTCGAAGCAAAACCTAGGTCGACGTATGCACCGTGGCCGATTGCGGCATTAAGTGCGAGATTTCTATATCCGTGGTCGCTGGGAGTTAACGGTTCACTGCCAGTAGTGGTGTCAGCCACGATTTTCACTAACGGGTCGTACACTCGTACGTCAAACCCGATCACTTGATCCATCACAACATCTTCACCCAAGCTGTATACGTTCTCCGTTCTATCATCCGATTGGTGTGGAAGATATATTGGGTCAAATGGATTAAAGGGGAAACCTGCTGGTGAGCGCTTATGAGCGACGCGGTTTTGGCGCAGTGTCAAATCCGACAGCGTATTGGCACTGAGGGTACCGTCAGGATTCACCCGTACCGAAATGTCGTTTTCATTCAGGAAATTTTTAACCGTAAGGGAGTTATATTTAGGAACGACGTTATCCACAATAATGACGCCCGCATATACTAATTCCCCGTTACTATAGTAATCTTCATTCAGGTCCGGACGAATCAGCAGTGCCCGGCGACGCAAAGTGAACAGCGGCATCTCATTGTGTTGCAACTGCGCTGAGCCATCCCAAATCCCTCGATCTAACCAGTAAATGATCTCTGCGTTGGGCGAGGTAATCGTTTCGTACGAGCGTATGCCGTTATCGTCCATTCCGACAAAGACTCGTCCAGAAAAAGGCTCACCCAGTCGCCGTGAAGTAAACATGAGGACGTCGTCGGTATCACCTGTCAAAGTGTCTAAGCCACCGGAGGATGAAATTGAATCGTTGTCAACGCCTTCGATAATTTCAAAATACCCCATCGCTGATGCAGCGGTAGTATTGGGCGTCGCTTGCACGGTGATACCGCGAAAATCTTCACGCAGCAGATTGGTAACGTTGCGCAGTTGGCCCGATAGTTGGACGGTTGCTCGACCTTTGTTGACGGCATTGGCTATTTGCCGAAAGGCTTCGATGACCCCAATTACGAGCAATAATCCGACAGTTGAGGCGACGAGAAGTTCGACGATGGTAAAACCACCATGATGACGACGTTTTCGATTCATAGAAACTTCAGGAGTAAAGGGTACAACAAGGATGTGTAAAAAACACTCTTTTTGGTGAAAAGCACTACTCTGTAATAATACTCAACCGCAACGATTTGTGGAACGTTATTTTTGTGATGAGGGTATTGAACTATAGTATATGATATTGTTTTTCCACTCGTGGCTGCCCGTTAATACAAACACGGTTATTAAATCGACCACTTTACGCGTCAACAACATAATCGGCATATACTTCCTTCCGAAGGCCGACAGTTTTACGTTTCCACTCCAATTATCACGAATTTGGGAATTGGTTAATGCAATCGTCTGTGTGAATTGTTCAAACTAGACGATTGCTATTTGATTTACCATGGTCGATATTCCTGTAGACGATGCGGATTTCGGCTAGACAGCAGTAGGGAAAATTCAGTTCAATACGGCTATGCAAGCAGCGCATAATAAAAAAACTGGGATTAGTAGAGCGGAAGTTATCGTGACCGTTGCTGTGGTAATGTTGTTAAGCGGAATTTTGCTCCCTTATATACTGAAACAGCGGACGATGAGTCGTCGTAACATGTGTGAATACCGACTTACGGGACTTGGTTACGCCGTCCAGTTAGCAGAAAAAGACAGCCAGCAACTTCCGACGTATCGCACAGCTTGGCCCGAACTACACATTAGTCCCGTGCCGGTAATCACCAATGACCGCATTGTCGGTTGGCAATTTTCGTTGTTACCGTACTTGCGTTTGACCCCAGATTTATCCACAACACCGGACGCGGATCCGAACGCAGCCCCGCCGCTGGTCGGCCCGCTATTTGAACATTTTTCCGACTATGTGGACGATTCTACGGCACAAGCCCAGCAACGGCTACACAAACTGTATTTGAATGATTTTGTTTGTCCAGCCAATAATCCGCCCGAGATTGACAAAGGCATTTTGCCAGGTGGTTGGAATTCTTACGTTGCCAACGGCGGCTTGCCGGATGCAGTCGGATCACCGGATTCAATTTACACGGTTGATTCCATCGCGAATGGGTTGTTTGTTGATGATCCAGCTTTATCAAAACACGCCGGCCAGCGGGCACTCTTTGGATTTCAATATGTTGCTGACGGAGATGGACTCGATAGTACTTTGATGTTGTCAGAAAATATTGACAGTGGTAAATGGACCGCTACTTCTCAGGCTGCGTTGCTTTTCCATTGGCAAATTGATGCGCCGCTTCCGGCGGGAGTTAAAACACCACGCGTGCTCGGGATTAATATTCAGCGGGGGCAAGCAATTTCCGGGGACATTCGTTTTGCCCGCATCTCCAGCAACCATGTCGGGGGGGCGAACGTGATATTTGTTAGCGGCCGCACTCAGTTCTTAAGCGAGAACATTGACCCGCGGGTCCTGCGATATATGATGACATCTCGCGATGCTGAGTGTACGTGGCCTGGTACGACCATTTCGATTTTTGAATAGGTCGGAGTTAGCGGTTAAATTCGTCGCGCACGTCGGCGATGATTTGCTCGATCCCGCAATGATTGGGGTCGCCAATTAGATTGCTGATCTTCGTGAGATCAGGGACTCGCCGGCGAATATCTTCAAACGACTCGTCATACGCATCCGTATACGTTTGGAACTCAACCTGCGATTTAGAATCACACACTTCGATTACTTTGTTGGCTAACTCCAGAATGGTAATCGGCGTGTCGCTGCCAATGTTGATGACTTCGCCCACTGCAGCATCCGTCTGCATCAAAGTGAGGACGGCTGCGATGACGTCTTGTACATGCGCAAAGCAGCGGATCTGAGCGCCGTCATCATGAACGATCAACGGTTCGCCCTGGAGTGCCGCCTGCACAAATCTTGGCAACACCATCCCATAGGCTCCGGTTTGGCGTGGGCCCACGACATTGAAAAACCGTCCAATAACGATAGGCAGGTTGTGTTCTTTAACACAAGCGAGCGCTAGAAACTCATCAATCGCTTTGGACACTCCGTAGGACCAACGTGGACGGGTTGTCGCGCCAAACACAAGGTCGTCTTCTTCGGTCCAAGTTTCTTTTGGATTCTTACCGTAGACTTCACTAGTCGATGAAAAGAATGTCCGTACGGACTCACCGTTTTCCACTCGTTGACGTAGCGCCGCCATTAACAATTGTGTCGGATAGATGTTACGCTCGATCGTTTCAATGGGTTTACTGGCAATCAGCGCCACACCCACGGCAGCCGCTAGGTGGTAAACTTGATCTTGTCCAGCAACCACTTGGTTCATGAGTGTCTCATTACCAATGTCACCTTGGATATAGGATAGCGCCGGATTATCAATAACATGGGCGAGGTTGCTGGCGCGGCCCGTCGACTGGTCATCGACAATCGTGACTTGGTCTCCCCGCGCAAGCAGTGCGGTTGTGAGATGTGAGCCGATAAAGCCCGCTCCGCCAGTTATCAAAACGTTCGGCAAGAATTATATCCTTTTCGAGTTACTACAGTTGCTTTTGCGTTGATTACCAAAGATACCTAAGTCACCTGACTACCCTAAAAACGACAGACGCACATTGGTGACATCGGCAATCAACCCCTTGAATAATCATGTAAATCGGTTTTTTACGCTGACTGCACGTCACTGTGCGTGTTTCTTAGACTGTTCGTAATGAGTATACTATTACTGATTACAAACTTTTTGCAAAATGCATTTACTTAATTGATTTATCGTGAGGAACTCTCGCATTACGAGATGTTGTATTAATATGTTCAAGCCTAAATTTCGCAGCCTTTCACGGGAATTGAAAACACACTTATTGTTCACGATGTTTGCCTCCATAGCACTGACACTAATGGCGACAAATATATCTGTAGTAAGTGCTCAAGAAGAAGCTGCAGATGGCGTTATTAAACTCAATGAAAAATCATCTCAGGATGCCTTGGATGTCTACTCCGACGCGGCCAAGTTTCAGAATGGTGCTAAGTTTGAAATTGCCGTTGAGGAATGGGAAGTGTTCCAAAAAGAATTCCAAACTGATCCCTTGGCTCCCAAAGCAATTTATTACTTGGGCATCTGTGCTCTACAACTGCAACAATATGATAAAGCAGCGAGTGCTTTTGAATTTACGGCGACACGATACGCACAGCATGACAGCACGGAGCCAGCCTTGTTTTATTGGGGCCGCACTCGATATGCGCAGGCCACGTCGTTGTCAGACCTTAAACAAAAACAAGCTCAACTTAAAACGGCTATCGGAGCATTTGAAAAACAGCTAGCTGCGCACGCTAAAGGCTCTTTGGCAGATCAGGCGTTATACTTAATGGGTGAATCCCATTATGGCTTGGGCGATAAACCCGCTGCCATAAAGTCATACCAAGCGGTCGTCACGGGGTTCCCCAAATCCAAGCAGCGGGCAACAGCAGTTTATGCGTTGGGTGCCACGCTGGAAGAAGAAAAAAAATACGCTGAGGCAGGCAAGGCCTTCGATATTTTCTTAGCGGAATTTCCCGAGGATCCGCTCCGTACAGAAATACGGATGCGGAAGGCAGAGACGATTTTACAGGCCAAGAATTATAAAGAAGCCGCCGAAGTGTTTGGTGAAGTTGCTGCCGTAGAAGGTTACATGCTGGCAGACCACTCGCGGATGCGGCAAGCATATTGTTTGTTGCAGTTGAAGCAATATGAGGAAGCCACGGCTATTTTTTCGGCAGTTTTATCCGCCCAAGAGACAGCTGATTTTCACACCGAAGCTGCTGGGCATTTGCTGTCGATCTGTCGTGCATATATCAATGACAAAAAGCATGCCCCGGCGCTTGAATTAGCGGATGCGTTTATTGCCAACGTGACGGATGCTGAGGTAATCATCCAAGTTAAACTCGTAGCGGCTGATGCACTTGATGGTCAGAAAAAATATGATGATTCACGCAAGCGTTATCTTGGAATCGTGCAACAGCACAGCAAGCATGCCCTAGCGGCAGATGCTTTGTACTTTGCAGCATTTGCTGCGTTGCAGCTTAAACAGCACGATGATGTCATCGCCGACGCGAAAACCTTTTTGGGTAAATATCCCAAACACGAATTTCAACCAGATGTTGCTAAACTCCTGGAAGAATCGCGGATCCTTAAAAGTGCTGATTTATTTCAAGACAAGAAACATGCTGAAGTCGTGGAAATTCTGTCGGCGTCAATCAAGGATAGTCCGCAGGGTTCACGAGTGGTCGACAGCTTATTGTTGTTAGCACGATCTAGTGCCGCCTTGAACGAGATTGCTGCGGCGAAGGGTTATGCGGCTCGGCTGATCAAAGATTTTCCTGAAAGCAAACTCGTAGCTGAAGCCCAGTTTCGTTTGGGAGAATATCATTATGGTGAAAAAGAATATGAACTGGCGATTAAGCAGTACGCCACAGTCGTCAAAGACCATCCTGATTCAGTCTTTGTCGCTAATAGTCTTTATAGCCAAGCCTGGAGCGAAGTGCTGAAAGGCAATCCAGATATTGCTGAAACCACCTTTACCGCTTTGATTGAGAAACATGCGGAGCACCAATTGGTTAGTGCGGCACTATTGGGTCGAGGTAAAGTTCGCCGACAACAGAAAAAATTCAAAGAGGCGATCGAAGATTTAGATGGGTTCTTGGCATCCAAACCGGACGTCGGCCAACAAGTGGACGCTTGGTCTGAAAAAGGCAAGTCGCAAATCGGTTTGCAGCAAAACGCAGCTGCGATTGAAACGTTCAATCTATTGCTCACAGCAGATGCCAAGTATGCCGACGCAGATGCGATTCTTTATGAAATCGCTTTTGCTCAGCGAACGCTCGATAAACACGATGCTGCTAAAACAACCTTTGCAAAACTTGTTGCCGATCACGCCGATAGCGCACTTGCTGGGGACGCCCATTTTCGCTTAGCGGAATATCAATATGCCGACGGTCAATTCAAAGCAGCATTGGTTGACTACAACAAAGCAGCAGACACTTCCCAGGGGTCCGACGCATTGAAAGAGAACATCCTTCATAAACAAGCATGGACGCATTACAAGTTAGATGATTTCAAAGCGAGTGCTGCTGGTTTTAAAGACCAAGTGTCCAAGCATGCTGCAGGTAGTTTTCTGCACGATGGCCAATTCATGCTCGCTGAATCTTTATACAAACTCGGTGATTTTCAAGCCGCGGTCGCCGCATTTAGTGCCATCACGAGTGTGACCTTTAAATCGCCCCAGCATTATTTATTAGTGAGGTTGCACGGTGGTAAAGCAGCTAGTGAACTTAAACAATATGAACAGGCGCGTAGCTTATTGCAAGAAGTTGTGGATAGCGAAGACGAAGTGGCTGACGGGTATCGACGCGAAGCACATTTTGAAATGGGCTGGACCTATGACCGCGAGCAAAATTACGAAAAAGCACTAGTGGCATTTGCAGTCGCCGGTCGTGATCGCGGCCACATTGGCGCTCGCGCTCATTTTATGATCGGGGACATCGCCTTTAAGCAAAAGCAATTTGCCGATGCGATCAAGCAATTCGATCGGACCATCTTGCGGTTTGAAGATGAGAACGCTCCTGCCAATGTTAAGAAATACCAAGCTTTAGCAGCGTTTGAAGCCGGGCGTTGTAAAGAGGTATTGGCAGGAGTTGCCAAGGATGACAATAAATCGGACGAGATGAAAAAGCTCGTAGGCGAAGCCATTACTTACTATCAAATGATTATTGACAAATACCCTGCGACTGAATTAGTGAAAAACGCGACGGAGCGTATCGCAGAACTTGGGAAAATAGAATAGTAGTCAAGGTCGAGGTGTCTCAGCAAACCAGTAGAGACCAGTAGCGATCAACAGAGAGGAATTTAGCGGATGAGAAGGTTATTTTCACGGCACGAGTTAAAACGAAGTGTCGTGTGGTTCAACATGATTGCCGGGTGCATAATTGGCGGTACTATTTTTGCGACATTCGTGCCGTTGGCAGCGAACGCTCAGGACGGCGCGGGTCCGACAGCCGGCGCTGAAGCGAACAATAGTGAAGCTGTTGGCAGCGAAGCAGTTGTTGATGGCGAAGTTACGAACGTTGAGGCGGAAGGGATTAATATATTCACGCTCATTTTGAAGGGTGGCGCCTTTACGATTCCCATTGGGTTAATGTCTTTGATAACCGTGACGTTTATCGTTGAACGATCTATGGCGCTGCGGCGTGATCGGGTTATCCCCACCGGCTTGATTACTGAGTTGGGAGAATTAGCGGAGACTCAATCACAGTTTGACCCGCGGGCGGCTTATCGATTGTGTCAGCGATATCCTTCCGCAGCAGCGACGGTAATTCGCTCGATGCTGGTCAAGGTTGGGCGGCCTCAAGCAGAAGTAGACCGAGCAACGACTGAGACAAGCGAGCGGGAAGCGGATCGTTTGTACGGCAATATTCGCTGGTTGAATCTTTCCGCAGCAGTTTCACCATTGCTGGGATTGCTGGGAACAGTTTGGGGAATGATTCAAGCGTTTCACGACACGACCGGATTGCCCGCGGGAGTCAACAAAGCGGATTTTCTAGCGGAAGGGATTTATGTCGCGCTGGTCACCACCCTTTGTGGATTAATGGTTGCGATTCCAGCCGCCGTTTTCTCCCATTATCTAGAAGGCCGTTTACAAAACCTGTTTCATGAAGTGGATGAATTGTTGTTTAGCTTGGCGCCGCAAATTGAACGCTTTGAAGGTCGTATGCGGTTTACCAATGCGGATGAAGATGACGCAGGGGAAGATGATGATGGTGCGAGTGAATAAGTAGCGAGTTGCGCTAGTGCAGCAGGAATAATATAAAAGAAGAATAGCAGACTGACAGGATCATGGCGGTAAAAATAAAATATAGCCGAGCACTTGGAACACTCAATCTAACACCATTGATTGATGTCGTTTTCTTGCTATTGGTATTTTTTCTAGTCGCCACCAGGTTTGCGGATGAAGATCGTGAGTTGGACGTGTTGCTGCCATCGGCAAGCGAGGCAGCGGCTGTGACGGCCGAACCGAACGAGCTAGCAATTAATATTTCAGAAACGGGTAGCTTCTATATTGGTGGTAAGACGGTGGATGAAGCCGGATTGTTGGCAATCCTGAATACCGCCGCAAGTAATAATCCAATTGGTCAAACGGTGATTATTCGAGCGGATCAGCGAGTGCCGTTTCAGTTTGTGACAACGGCGATGAATTTGTGCAATTTAGCGGGCATTGAAGACTATACAATTGCAACAGATAAGGATTAATTAGCAATCGAAGAAGCGATAGTTACAAAAATTACGGAGTAGGCAATGGGTTCTTCGAACCAATTTGACAAACCACAACAAGGTTGGCAAAAACCTCGCCGTACGACGGTTCGGCGATATGTTCCGCGGAGGCGAGTTGTTTTTGACGAACAACAATGGCCCGTTAATATTGTTCTTGTTGTTCTGGGTGGATTTTTAATCGGTGGGATTTTAGCCTATCAACGATTTGATGATCCGCGGTGGTACGCCAGTCCTTGGCTTTCACTGACGTTGGTGCTGTTTTTAATTACAACGACAGTCATGACCTTACGGATGATCGATAACCGTAAGTTCAAACGGACGATGCAATTCTCGGTGGTCGTTTGCGCGATCGTGCATCTCGTGATGTTGATCTATTCCGTCGAAAGTATGATTTTCTCCAAAGGTTGGAATTCTCCGGTCGCCAATAAGCAACTAGTTCGGAAAAAGCAGCGCAAGCAGCTGGAGTATCATCCGACGCCTCAGCAGCAAGCTGACAAACCCGATTTTCTAAAGCCGATTGATTCGGAAGTGCCGGAACCGACGCCGCCAGAAGTTGAGAGGCAGCAGCAAGAAGATCCGGTAACGCCAGAACCTGTTCCGCAACAGCCTCAACCGGACCCCCAGCCTCAAGTCGAACCCGAGGTGGTGCGTAAAAACAGTTCATCTGAAAGTAGTACGGCGCGACAAAGCGACACGTCTTCGCGGCTTACCAAGCGTGATGTGAAGATGCCTGAGACTCCACAAGTGACGGTTGATGTTGCCCAAAACACGGTCCGAAAACCATCTCAGCCAAAGCAGGCCCAGCCGACACGTCAGGTTGCTCGTAGCCACAGCTCGACAACCGCTCAAAAGGTAACCGTTCCCAAAGTTGTTGAGACTCCCGCTCAAGCCCAAGCTGCCAATGTGCAGCGGGCTGTCACTGCACCAACCCCAAAGACCGTGGCAACTAATGACGCTTCGCAGGCAACAACGAAGCGACAAACTGCTGAAAATCAGGAGGTTCCGAAAACACAAGTACAGCCGGTGGAAAATCAACAAGCGACATCACAACGAACTCCACAGCCGCTTGAAGTCGTGAAGAATACGGCGGCTCGCCAACAACAGACAGCGACGCCTACGGTCCGCCCTCAACAGACACCACCGACTCCAACGATACCCGAAGTCACCAGCGTCGAGCCTGTAAAACGGCAGTCACCAAGGGAGCGTCAAACGGTTCAAGCGAGTAATCCTCAGCAGTCGCGGACAACGCCGCAGCCACAGAACCCAGTGGTCAAGCCCATCGCCGCAGCAACCCAATCCTCACAAACGGAATCCACGCCGACCCCTGCTGAGCTGCAGCCGAATCAGACGGCTCAAAAAGCGAACACACAATCGCCGGCAGCAACTCCTCGTCCGCCAACTCCACCCGCTCCCGCGGCAAATGCAGTCCGTGTCGCGGCACAACAATCCAATCGAGCGGTTACCAGTGCTAATGCGTCGAATCCCAATTCTCAAGCGTCTCAAGTTTCACAGGTTACTAGAAATCGCTCAGCGGAATCTAGCGTGACGAATCCAGTGGTGACTGCGACTGCCCAGCAACGACCGACACAGCAAGCAATCGCCGCCGCGGCTCCCAATGCATCCCCAGGCGCAGTTGCTCGAGCCAACACCAACCGCCGTTCCAATGCAGCCAATAAATTGACATCTGTCGATAATAATCCTCAGACTCAAGTGAACGAGGGTTCGACAATTTCACAGCAGCGAGCAAGTGCAAATCAAGTCAGCGCGACGAATATGAGCCAGAGTAATAACTCGCCTCAACGCAGTAGTCGCGTGGCTGCGGCGACGGCTTCGCCTACCAACGCGGATGTTCCGGCAAATTCCAGAAGTGTTGCAACCAACCAAAACCCGTCACTTGATGCATCAAGTCGGGCTACCACACGAGCTCAACAAGGCACGACCGGCGGCAAGACGGGTCAAAACCAATCAACCGCTGCGGCGGCAGCGGAAAGCAGCAGCGAAGTGTCGGCAACTGCGGCGATTCGTGCTGAAGCGACGCGTAGTACCGCGGCCAATGCGGCTTCGTCATCAGACGTCGCCAGCGTACAACGAAATCGTACACAAGCGAACGTTGCGTCTGCGATTCGCCCGGCAAATACGACCGCCGAGGCGATGTTGCTGGCATCGCGGCAGCCGGCAGAACAAACCTTGGATGCTGCGGCGGCTACTGAACGTGCGGCTGCGGCCAACGCGGTAGCGAGCACTCAAAATGCGGCACAGGGTAGTGCTACGGCGGATACTGGTGCACCGGCAGTACAAGCAGCTGAACAATTTAGCCGTGCATCTGGAGGAGGGCAACGTCAACTCAGCAACGAAGCGGATAGCTCGGATGTGGCCAGAAAAGTGACCGGCCAAAACTTTGAAGCGGTGGCAACAACTACGCAAGCCGAGCTGGCAGAAGCGGTTGAGGGTTCCGCCGGGCAGACGGCTGCCGCTGCATTGACCGCAGATAATAAAACAGCGTCCCGAGCGGAAGCTGGTGTCGAACAGTCGTTGGTGGGTGATCGAGCGGAGAATCAATCGGAACAGGAAGCGGGAGAAATGTCGGCGCAGATTGCTCAAAACGATGTGCAGCGTAACGACTCCAGTCGTAGCGGACCCGCGGGTGCCGCGAGTCCTTTAAATGAAGATGAAATGTCGACTGCTGCTACAGCTGGTCGAAGTACCACTCAACGACAAAATGCAGCGTTTAATGCCAGTGATGTTGGTGCTGCTGATGCTGTTGCAGCGGTAGCACTGCCGGGAACTGGGCCCATGAATCAGGCAACGGCAGTAACCGCGGAGTCCGGAGTGACGAGTGCGGCGACGGATGTGCAAAGAGCTGAAACTGGTACGGGGTCGGTAGTAGCGATGTCCGAAAGTTCGCCAGCTGATGGCCCCCAAGGTCAGCAAGTAACAGCAGTAGCGACAACTCGAGCGCAGCAGTCCTCGAGTGCAGATGCTGCGGCTGGGGAGACTGTTGCCGGAGGCGGAACTGCTTCGCCACAACGAGCAAGCGAAGGTACGCCTATTAATGCACTTGCGGCGGTGTCAGCCGTGATGGTTGAAGGTGCTAAGGACTCAGCGGGCGCAGCTGCTGGTGTGGAAGTAGCTGCTCAAGATGATGCAGTCGGGAAAATCGCGGGTGGGGTTCAAGCAGTACCAACGGTGGACCCTGTGGGTGCTGCTGCTGGTGCAGAAGTCGCTCAAGGGGAGAATAATATTGAAGCGGGGTCTGTCGGTAACCGTCGTGAACAATCGACTGCGGCTGTGGGAGACACAGAAACTACTGGGCAACTCAGTGGTAGCCAAGTTGCTCGTAGCCAGCAAGGCGGAGCGCTAGCGGGTGACTTAGGAGCAGTCGCGGTTGCTGTGCCGGAGTTGGCGGATGCCGGTGTGCCGTCGCCGGGTAATGTGGAATCGAGTGAAGCAGCTGGCGAGTATACAGTGGGGCCAGTCTCACAAGCATTTGGAGAAGCGGCGCCGGTGAAAGTTGAAGCGACTGAGGGTCTCGGTGGATTAGGTGAGAAGATCGCCGCTGATGCAGGAATTGCAGATCGGCGAGCGAGTACTGTGAATGCAACGATTCAACTGAAATCGTCGCGGTTTAATCGTGACACACTGTCGGGACTGCCCGCGCTTGACGTACATGCGACGATGGCTAAGAAGTCATTTGATGGGCGGATGAATCGTGACGGTGGCAGAAATGGTTCGGCAGGTCCCGAAACAGAAGAAGCGATTGAACTGGGATTGGCGTTTCTAGCGAGATTCCAGAAGCGTGATGGCAGTTGGACGCTGCAACAATTTGCGGCGATCGACGGTGTGTCGGCGATCGAAAGTGATACTGCGGCAACGGCGCTGGCAATGCTAGCGTTTCAAGGAGCAGGGTATAATCACCAAGAACATCAGTATAAAGAAGTTGTGGCGGGTGCATTGAATTTTATCTTAACTCACCAGACAGCTAGCGGTGATTACTATCTGCCACAAGGTACGGCTGAGAATCGAGTCGCCCGCTTGTACGGTCATGCGATTGCGACACTGGCAATGTGTGAAGCTTATGGCATGACACAGGATCCGGATATTAAAGACTCAGTGCAACAAGCGTTGAATTTTATTGTGCAATCGCAACATACCGAACGTGGTGGTTGGCGATATACACCGGGACGCGAATCCGATACTTCGGTGACCGGGTGGATGTTGATGGCGATTGAAAGTGGTCGCCGCGCGGGTCTAGAGGTCCCGGAGCAAACATTTGAGGGCATTCATAATTGGTTAGATACTTCGCAGGATAAAGATAAACCGTTTTTGTATTCTTACAATCCTTATGCACCAATTAACACGCGGCAGGCGCAAGGTCGCAGCGCTTCGAAGACGATGACCAGTGTCGGATTGTTGATGCGGCTATATTTAGGTTGGGACAAAGATGATGATAATTCGATAGCGGGTGCTCGGTATCTGCAAGAAAACTTGCCTTCGATTCGTAAAACTCGTGACGCATCTTTGCGCGATACATACTATTGGTACTATGCAACGCAGTTTATGTATCACATGGGCGGGGAACATTGGAAAAAATGGAATGACCGCTTGCATCCTTTGTTGGTAAATGGGCAGGAACAAAATGGAGAGCTAGCTGGCAGTTGGGACCCGCGCAAGCCAGTTCCCGATCGTTGGGGACCGCACGCCGGAAGATTATACGTGACCACGATGAATCTGTTATCGCTCGAAGTGCATTATCGACATTTGCCGTTGTATAACGATTAATACGGCCATGAATTAATCCCGTTGGTTTGTAACTTTTACAATGTAATGCTTACCAATGGGTTGTAATAATTACATTAATGGGGATTTCGTGTATGAGGCAATTTTTTAGGATCCTAATAAAAACCCTCTAAAACCCCGTAATATGCGACATCTGAGTTTTTTTCTGGAATGTTCCAATGTTTGGCACGGTAGTTGCTTTAATACTATTCCAGTAAAACAACGATCTGCTTTGTTAGCTTTGCCGAGTTAGCCCGCAGCATCACCACCAGCTAACCTGGTGGGAAAATGTTTGAGTAACTGTGGACCTAAGAAAAATTGCTATCAGTGTGCGATAGCCGAAAAAACATCCCTCATGGGGATAGATTCAGTTTTCCACAGTACACAAGAAGGCCTGATTGGATTCCCGCATCCAACTGGGCCTTTTTTAATGCGCTGACTCGTGACGTACGACTAGCACTAGGCGTTATTTAAGAGACTCGTCGCTAACGCTCCAAAAATGATTTCATTCTCATCGTATTCACGACTTTCTGCTTGGACGACGAACAGGTAGGTGGCATCGTTCTTGAATATAGTTACGGCCGTCATACAAAGAATGAAGTCGAGATAATTAAAGAACATACGAATTCCAACAAGTTTTTCATCGCCGACGCTGATTTGATAATTAGCCGTTTCTTCGTGTTCTTCGTACTCGGCATGGATAGCTCGTACCGCTTGCCCAATCAATTCCTCGGTGTCCATCGGGCTGTCATATCGATAGACAGACCACTGAATCGTTCCCTCGTTTTGTAACGCTACACTTTGGCAGATCGACGAGTCGGTTTGTTGATCAATGATCTTCCAGTTTTCAGGATATAGGAATTTAAGTTCAGCTTGTTCAAACGTTTGGGGCATTTCTAAACGGGCTCCGGGCGGTACTGCGATTTAGGGAAATTGGGAGAATTGGATAAATCAATGAATAGTTGATCTTGAGGTTATAATTTGAATTTGCTAGGTTCCATTATTCTTCTCTTCCATCTTCTACGCTTTTTGGGATGTTGGCAATTGACCGCATCACAAAAAATATTTCATTTGCAAAAACTTAAGTCCCTATCCAGTGCCTCATGCCTACACTACATCACAAACAACTAGCTGTATTTGTTACGCTAGTCGCGATTGTTCTATCGAGCCTGACTGGTTGCAGATTGTTCTCACCTAGGGTCACTCTTGAGACCCTGACAACAGCGGCTGAAATTGAGCGTCGAGGCGACCAATTGTACAAGAGCGGGCAATACAAAGCGGCTGCCGATCGGTTTGAAGAAGCGGCAGCGATGGTTACATCGGATCAACTTGTTCGCCGGAAACTTGCGGATACCTATTGGGCAGAGAATCGTTACAACGCGGCCATTGCGGCGATGCGGACAGCTATTAAATTAGCGAACCCAGTTTTTGATCGCGAGATACGTCAAGAATGGTTTGTCCGCCTGGCAGAAATGTATCTGGATGTTGGCAATGTTGACCGGGCACTGCATTGGGTGGATCGAGCCATTGAAGAGAACCCGCAGATGTTACCGGCACGGGTTGTTCGTGGTAGCATCTTTGCCCGCGTGCAATCCTACACCGCAGCCTTGGAAGACTATCACTATGCATTGAGTTTGATGGCTGAAGAGTCGAGTGCTGAGCGAGTTCGAGTCGAAATTGAAGTCGCTAGAATCTATTCGCACCAGCAACGACCGCATCGCGTACTAGCAATGACTAGTGCCATCGACCCGCGAACGCTGCAACCGGCTCAAGCCATCGATGTTCATTTAATACGCGCTATGGCGCTACGTGATCGCCAGCGGTTTGCCGACGCCGTTCGTGAATTACAACAAATATTGGTTCTCGACGTAAATCATGCCCAAGCTCATTTCGTGTTGGCAAGTACCTATTGGCAGCAAGGCGATATTGTCCGTGCTCAGAGTTCACTCGCTGAGGTTTTTCGATTAAACCCAAATCACCCAGCGGCCTTGCGATTGCAACAACAAATGGCGCCCTCCCGTGGTGGATAGTTATTGGGGTAAATAAAACTTGACCACCAAGGTGCAAATGGGTGGCTTGGCAGCTACCCTCCTTTAGGTCAATTTCCCAATGAGGTCTTGGCGATAGACGATACCGCTCACGACTGAGCGGTTGTTTTTGACGGCGGCGACATCAATATTGTTTTCCTGCATAAACACTAAAGCGGACGTGACTGGCATCGTATTTTCAAAGAAATGCAGCTCTTCGCATGTGTCGATGTGCTCTAGCTCCTGCATTTTCATGTCCAATACCGAAACGACACCAATCGGGTTTTGGCGGCTTTCATGATAGACAACGAGCGTGGTTACGCCGAGCATCTTGGCTGTTTGTTCAATTTCTGCATAACTCGCGTCCTGATTGATCATGGCGGATTTGCTTAATCCCCGCGATACTTCGCTGACCTGCATCGAACTACAAGCAAACAGTTTCTGCGTAAGTGACCGTTGGTTTTCTGTCAGCAACCCTGCTAATTCACCTTGTTGGAACACGTTCAATAAGGAATGTCGCATCATCGTGAATTGCACACGTAGCGGAGTTTCACCGACGAGTTTTTGCAGGATACTAGCGAAAGCCCACAGAGCCAAGGTGATGGGGGAAAAGATAATGGCGAAGACCAAAAACAACGGTCCGGCTTTGCGAATCAAAGTGTTAGGCGAGTCCTTGAACGCTGCCTTTGGAATTAACTCGCCATACAAAAACACCACGGGCACAAACAACGCTGAAAACAGAATTTCCACTCCGGCTTCAGGAAACATCACTTGGCTCGCCAACACAATCGCAAAGGAAGTGAGATAATTGGCAAGATTGTTTCCTACGAGCGTCGTCGCAACAAAAATAGAGGGGTTATTAGTGAACCACAACAACGACCGTGATATCCAATCGCCGTCGCGGCCGTCTAGTACAAGTCGGACACGAGTAACTCGATAGAATCCAGTTTCGATTCCGCTAAAAAAGGCACTCAACAAAATGCCAATGCACAATAATACCAACGGTTCCCAGGTCATGCCTCACCTCCGTCCGAGAGAAGCGATACTTCGACAGTGCAGTCTCCACGTTTGGCCACAGCTGTCACTTCAAGTTGCAGAGGTCCCCAGGTGCAGCGGTCTCCTGGCTTTGGCAATCGTTGTAGTACTTCATGCAGCACGCCCAAGAGGGTGACGCTGCGAGTGGGGGGAAAGGAAACTTGTAAGTGTTTTTCTAGACGTCTCAGAGTTGCCAGTCCGTGGACTTGCCATAGCCCGGCACCTAGGTCAAGAATTGCCACTTCGTTTCTCAGACGCTGAGTTCGACTTGGGGCCACAACAAACAGGGCATCAGCGATATCATCGTTGGTAATAATCCCAATCATATCGCCAAATTCATTAACAACGATCGCAACGTCGGAACTCTGATTGGTCAGTCGTTGATGAACGTCTGCTACGGTTGCGCACCACGGCACGGATACGACAGGCGTTCCCATTCGTGATGCTGAATCGTCCATGGCAATAACATCTTGGGCATCGATCGAATAGAGAATCTCGGTTGAATCATGTTTTGTAACAAGGACATAACCACTTGGTGGAAATTCTTCTTTAAGGGTCTTCGTGGTAACAGGAGCTTGATACGTTACGAATTGTCGCCGAGGTCGCATCCATTCGTCCGCTCGGACTTGCGAAAGCTCCAAGATATTCCGCAACATTCGATATTCGTGAGGGTCGAGTTTAGCGTCAAGTGTGGAAAGCTCCACGGCTCGTGAGAGGTCCGAAATATTGAGATCAGACTCAGGGGTCAATCTTGGCAGGATAAGTCGCATGGTAAGAAGATGAAAGAAGCGCAGCAGGGGCACCAGTGGTTGGATTAACTTAGTTGCTAGCAATAACGGAAACGAAACCAAGCTGGCAAACCGGCGACTGCGCAGTACCGCGAAACTCTTGGGGAGCATTTCACTTAACAAAATGATAACGAGTACACTGGCAACTCCGAACAACACGCCAAGGTGTTGAGTTTCGGGGTTTTGTTGTAGTTGTAATCCCACTCGAGCAGAGATGGAAAAGTAGATCATGTTGACGAGCAGGTTCCAGAAAAGGACCGCCGATAACAGGTAATCGGGCTGGTCCATAAGTCGAGCGGCAGTTCGCTGTGCGGCGTTTCCATGAGCGAGAATTCTCAAGTCATGGCGTTGCAAGTAAAAATAGGCCGCTTCGCTTGCTGAGAACAAGCCAGAGAGAATTATCAGGATCACCATGGTAAAAAGCCACGGTGTTAGCTCAACCCACACGTTTGTTAGTCACCTACGCAACGGACACGACAAGGAAAAATA
>Ga0208879_1001988_pt1 | contig 18602 bp, 18 predicted proteins | sample Knorr_S15_td_Bot_FD_185605 | JGI IMG/M metagenome (GOLD analysis project Ga0208879, IMG submission 185605) | Marine microbial communities from Southern Atlantic Ocean transect - Knorr_S15_td_Bottom_ad_5009_LV_A (SPAdes) (version 2) | ecosystem: Environmental > Aquatic > Marine > Oceanic | place... | reverse complement strand
CCAAAGTTTGCACTAAAGTTTAATTTATGATGTATTTGTTTTGAATACAGTAGTAAAAAACTACTATTGGTTTCTTTAAATTGACTTCTCTGCTCGGAGTATTCACCAAATGTATTTTGAAAAGATCCTGTAGCAATCCTATTGTATCGATTTTCGTGATAGGTGTCTACCCCTGTTTTAATTTGTAATTCTAAATCTTCGTTTAGGATAAATGTTCCAGATACGTAAGCCATCAACCGATTTTTCTTGTCTTTATTTTGGTTTTTATAAGCCATCCAATAGGGATTGCTCATCCAGGGCCAAGGGGTGTACCATATTTTTTCTTGTCCATTTTCATCTACATAGCTTTCCAAACTCTCCAAACTTATTGAACGTGGCATTAGATTAAAGTGTCTCCCAGCTCCTCTACCATCCGATTGATTAAGGCGGTTTAAAGTCTCTTGACTACTCAGGCTAACTTTTGAGTCAATTTCTATCCATTTATTTAACTGACTTCCAGCTCTTAGAGTTAGTAAGTTTTTTACATAATTACTATTGGGTGAAATGCTGTTATTTTTTGTGTTTGAATAAGAGAATCTAAAATGTGAATTTTCAGAAGCCTTATCTATGGAAATAGAGTTTTTTGCTCGGAATCCAGTTTGGTAGAAATCACTGTAGTTGTTAGGTTGGGCTGAATAATTTCTAATTTTACCATCCCAATCTAAATAGTTTTGATCTTCCATTTTTGGTCCCCAACTTTTCCCATAATAACCTGTATTAAATTGAGCAATAGAGTCTCCAGGTGAAAAGTAATAGGCTTCTCCACTTTCTGAATAAACCGTGTCAAAGTCATTAAAATACTTGTAATCGAAATCCCCCATGCTTCCAGCACCGTAGGTGTTTTGAAATTCATTTCGTATGTCAGCTTGTTCGATGGAGATACTTGTATGGAATTTTAATCTAAGTTTATTGTCTGTAGCTTTTTTTGTAGTGATTATGATTGCTCCATTGGATGCTCGAGATCCATACAGTGCAGCAGCGTTTGGTCCTTTTAAAACAGATATGGACTCAATATCATCACTGTTGATGTCCGAAATACCGCTTCCATAATCTATTCCACCCCAAGTGCTACCACTTCCTCTTGTCGTATTATCTATAGGTACTCCATCTACGACGATTAATGCTTGATTATCTTGCCCTAAGTATCTATTACCTCTAAGTACAATACGTGAGGAGCTTTCGTCGCCCCCAGAAGTTTGACTGATACGCAAGCCAGCTACTTTTCCACTGATAAGGTTTATTGGGTTGGCACTGTTTCCTTCGCTGAGTTCGTCAGAACTTATTTCTTCAATGGCATATCCAAGCGCTTTTTTAACTCGGCTAATGCCAAAGGCTGTTAAAACGACCTCATCGAGTTCTTCAGTGGTTTCGTAGAGTGTTAGTGTAAGTAATCCTTCAGGGAACTCAGTGATGTGTAGATCACTATAACCAATGAAAGAAATGATTAATGTGTCTGGTTTACTAGGTTTTGTTAATTGGAAATAGCCGTTTTCGTCTGTAACTCCTCCATACTTGCTTTGTGAAAAGTGTAAGTTAACTCCAGGTAAAGCTACAGCGTCTGTGTCATATATACGGCCTTCAATTATAGATTGAGCAGAAAGATGCAAACTAGGGGAGAGTAAGCAGAGTAGTAATAGTATGCTATGTATACGCATCTGAGTTTTTTACAAGTATTTTAATGTTACTAAAGTACTAAAATATTATAAACACAAATGGGAGCTTTGTTAAGTGGTAATATATGGTTTGTTTTGAGACTTGTTCTTATTCAAATCAGTCGAAAAGGGGTGTGGGTTGGATTTTGTATTACAGAAATCTGGAATGAGTGAGGCTTGAATCGTAATCATATAGTGTATTTACCCACAAATTACACGACCGATATGCCTTTGGTATTAAATTTACATGGCTATACAGATATTGCTCATAATCAGATGATTTATAGTTCAATGAATTTAGTGGCAGATGCAAATGATTTTGTCCTTGTTTATCCTTTTGGAAGTACAGATCAAAATGGAGATGCTATCTGGAATTCTGGTGTGACTAGCGAAGATGTGAAAGATTTGGGTTATTTATCGGCACTGATAGATACGCTGCTGGTTAATTATCAGCTCAATACAAGTAGGGTGTATATCTGTGGCTTCTCCAATGGTGGTTTTAATGTCTTATTATTCAGCCTGTGTTATGTCTGATAAATTGGCGGCGATTGCTTCGGTCTCTGGAACTATGAATAATGTGATCTACGATAATTGCAATTTCACAAACAGTATTCCTGTATTAGAGATTCATGGTACTGCCGATGTCGTTGTGCTTTATTTAGGACTTGACGATTTTGGTCAGTTTCAAGATTTGATGGCTATAGAAGATGTTGTTGATTTTTGGGTGAATTATAATAATTATATCCTTGATCAAGTAGTAGAGTTGGAGGTTTTGAATCTTGGGGATTTCTCTATGGTCACCAGATTTAGCTATACGGGAGGTCTTAATGGTTCTTCGGTCGAGTTGTATAGTGTAAATGCTGCTGGGCATACTTGACCTGGAGGGAGTATGTCTTGGGGCGGACTAATCATGTTATAAATGCTTCAGAAATTATTTGGAACTTCTTTAAGCAATATGATATTAATGGACTTTTGAAGCTTGATGAAATAAATCCTAAGAGTAATTTTAAGATAAGTCCAAATCCAATGAGTAGATCGACTAAAGTGAATAGTACATTTTCTATAATAAAGTATGTAATATATGATATCCAAGGGAAAGTAGTGCGTGATGAAGAAGTTGGCGATTCTGAGTTTATGATCGAGAAAACAGTACTTCAGTTAGGTATTTATATTCTTGAAGTTTTGGGCGAAACACAAATTTTAAGACAGAAGTTAGTTGTACAGTAAGAATTGCACCCTTCTTTTAGTTGGTATATGTATCAGTTATATTGAAACTTATTTACAGTGGATCTGATTTTAGCGATAGCATTAGGTTTCGCATAATAAAGGTGGGCTGAAAATGGTACTTTAGTGAAAAATTAAATCAGATTTATGAAAGCAAGAATTTTACTACTTAGTCTTTTAGTTAGTGTAACATTTGTTAATGCTCAAACTAGTGATGAAACTTTTCAGTTTGAAGGGATAGACCGATACCATAAGGTGTATATACCTTCAGATTTCACACCTAATATGTCTTTGGTTTTGAATTTACATGGCTATACATCAAATGCGTTTCAACAAGTGTTTTATAGTAATATGACCGCCGTGGCAGAAGCCAACGATTTTATTGTTGTGTTCCCTGATGGTACTACAGATCAATATGGAATTACCTTTTGGAATTCTGAAATTTTAGGTGAAGATGTGAATGATCTTGGGTACCTATCTGCACTGATAGATTCTATGGTTATTAATTATCAAGTAAACCCTTCGAGGGTATATATGTGTGGTATGTCTAATGGTGGATTTATGTCTTATTATTCTGCTTGCCAGATGACGGATAAACTTGCGGCAATAGCATCCGTTACCGGAACCATGAATAATGTGATTTACGATAATTGTAATCCAAGTAGAAGTATCCCTGTACTAGAGATTCATGGAACAGATGATACAACGGTACCTTATTTAGGTTCAGGCAGTGCCGGGAGTTTTCAAACGATTATTGCTACAGAAACGGTTGTTGATTACTGGGTAAACCACAATAATTGTACTGAAAATCAGGTGGTAGAAATAGATGATATATCCATAACAGATTTTTCAACGGTCACTCGATTTAGTTATACCGGAGGGGATAATGGAACTTCTGTAGAGCATTATCGTATTAATGAAGGTGGTCATACCTGGCCTGGAAGTATAATTTCTTTACCTGGAGTGGTAACGAATCATGACATTATCGCTTCTGAAGTGATCTGGGATTTCTTCAATCAATACGATATAGATGGCTTATTGGCTGTTGCTGATATTATTCAAGAGTCAACTTTTACGATGAGCCCGAATCCGATGAATATTTCAACCATCGTTAATTCACCATTTACTATCGAAGAATATATCATTTATGATATTCAAGGTAAAGTTGTTCGTAGTCACATGCCAAGCTCGAGTCAGATTACTATTGAAAGAGGAAATATGGAGGTAGGACTTTATATTCTTGAATTATATGGCGAAAATGAATTTGTAAGACAACAATTAGTGGTGCAGTAAGTTCTATAATAGTACTATATCAAGCCCTTTTACCGTCTTGATGTCAAGGCTTTGTCTTTCATCTTCTGTAAGAGGTTTAGTTAAACTATCTCCTGCTAATATAACTTCAAAATTAGTTTCTCTCTCTAGCACCTTTTCTAAATCAGAAGCTTCTAATCTCTTATTGGTAATAATAGTAGCCGTTTTTGTTGAGAAAAGTACTTTAGCTGATTTTACCCCTTTAATTTTTTTAAATACCCGCTCTGCAGTGTTAGCACAAGATTGACAGGTCATTCCTTCTATGGTAAAGGTGATTGTGTCTTTTTTTTGAGCCTGCACACATAATGTAAACCCCAAAACCAAAAGTGTAAGCAATCATTTTTTCATGATTTTCATTTTTTAACTACAACAATCTGATTTCCCACCATTTTCTTGAATAGGTGGGCAGGGAACTGTCCCGAAAGAACAAAACACACAACAATCGTTATTGATGGGTTTTAATACTTTCTTACATCCTTTACATTCATAAAAGTATTGGCATGCATTGGTTGGCATCAACTCCATAGCCTTGTGTTGACATTCTGGACAAGTGATCTCAGAATTCAACTCCACTACTTTTTCTTCTATCTTATTTCTTTTTCCCCAAAACTTCATAGCCTGTTTTTGTTCGTATAATAGTACTTAGTTTTTTAATGTCCGTTTGTTCAGCATCATAAATAATTGTTGCTGTACCCGTTTCATAGGAAGCAGCACTTCTAATTACACCTTTACTTCCGACTAAAGCGTGCGTAATATGATTCTCACAAGCCGTGCAGGTCATTCCTTTAATCGCCAATATTACAGTTGAACTATCGTTTGTAGTCACAAGTTCTGTAGTATTGTTATTGTAAAACACCTTTGAATAATTAGGTAAGGCTAGCATGCTTATGGCAAATACGCTCACAAAAAATAAAAATAGTTTAGATTGTATAAAGCTCGTTTTTTCGTTTTCACAACATTCTTCTTGTGGCTTTAACGTTTGATACCAAGCAAATCCTAACACCAATACGGTAAACCCGATTAAATAAGGTCTCAACGGGTCTAGCCACGACAGTCCTGATACTGCTCCAGAACTTCCTGCCACCATTGCTAATAATGGGGCTATGCAACAAAGCGATGAGGCTATAGCCGCTACTATTCCAGAACTAATGAGTGTTTTCTTCTTTTTCATTATTTGGCAATTTTCAATACTTCTCCTTTGTTGATTCTTTCAAACAAGTGTTCAAATAATTCGGCATATTCTGAACTTAGAAAATAATAGATGGTGGTTCCCTTTTTTAGTCCATTTATGATGCCTCGGTCTTTTAGCTTTCGTAAGTGTTGTGATATGGCTGGGATTTTCATTTCGAGTACATCACTTATGTCACAAACACATAATTTTGTTTGTTCATTCAGAAGAAATAGAATCTGCAATCGCACCTTATTTCCAAGCATGTCCATCGAATTGGCTAATAAGTCTATCGAGTGCTCTACCTCACCGATTCTTTCCCTGCAAGTTTGAATTTGTTCTACATCTGCTTCTTGCCTAATACAGTTGTTTTCAGTCTTTTTCATACTTCAAATATACATATATTATAATTTAAGCAAATGCTTAAATATAGTAATTAAAGTAAAAAAATAGAGCAAGCCCAATCTTGTTAGGTTTGCTCTATTTTTGTGGAGATGCAGGGAATCGAACCCTGGTCCAAACAAGGAATCTGAAAGCTTTCTACATGTTTATTAAGCAATTAATTTTCGAGGATGGTCGGGAAGCTTACAGTCCCAAAGCCAAACCTTATCCTTTGTATTTCGCCTTTAAGTCAAGGCATCCCTATTGGCTAGTTCATCCTTTTGATGATGCTCGGTGGGATAGAAGCGATCAACCTTCATCTATCCGCAGAGCAAAAGCTAGACTAATCCTAGATTAGGCAGCTAAAGCGTAGTTAGACTCGCCGTATAAAAAAATGTGAATTGGATATTAACGAGCCATCTCACCATGCTCGACATGCTTACAGTCCTATTCATCTCGCTGTCAAAGCCAGTCATCCCCAGTAATTTCAATGATCTATGGCAAAGATAGAATATCTAGTAGCTAGTACAAGGTATTAGGTGCAAAGTATTACCAGTCTTCAGCTATCAGGTGTCAGCATTCAACTTAAAATTTATAACTCAACACTTCTTTAGCTCACGAACATTTTGATTTACAAATTTATATTCCATTGTCCATTTACCATCGACCAAGAGTTTAAACTCAACAACCAAAACTTCTTTACTACGATTTACCATTTACGACTTACGTTTTACTACTTACATTTTGTACTTTTGGACGATTCAAAACGATCTCAAATGAAAATAGGAATCCTTAGAGAAGGTAAAACACCTCCTGATAAACGTGTAGCTTTAAGTCCTGCGCAATGTGTGCAAGTTCAAGAGCAATATCCAGAATTAGAACTTGTAGTACAACCCAGTCCTATTCGTCGATTTATTGATGCGGAATACCTGACTCTAGGTGTGAATATGCAAGAGAATTTATCTGATTGTGATGTGATTATTGGAGTTAAAGAGGTGCCTAAGAAAGATTTAATTCCCAATAAGACTTATTTCTATTTTTCGCATACTATAAAGGAGCAGCCATATAATCGAGGTTTGTTATTGAAAATGATCGATTTAAATATTCGTATGATCGATTACGAAACCCTAACCAATGCAAATGGCAAGCGCTTAATTGGTTTTGGTCGTTATGCAGGTATAGTTGGTTGTTATAATGGGTTTTTAACTTACGGAAAACGTACGGGTGCTTATACTTTAAAAGAGGCCAACCTTTGTGATGATAGAAAGGAGATGGAGTCTGAATTCTCTAAGATAAAACTTCCAGCAATAAAAATTATCGTTACCGGTTCTGGTAGAGTAGGTAATGGTGTTTTAGAGGTTATAAATGGCATTGGCGTTAAAGAAGTTTCTAAGGAAGATTTCTTGAATAAAGAATTTGATCAAGCAGTATTTGTTCATTTAAATACCTTGGATTACAATACTCGAATTGATGGAGCTGAAGATAGTAAGCCTGATTTCTATGCAAACCCTAAAGAGTATCGCTCTGATTTTATGAAATATGCTCGCTTATCTGAGTTCTTTATCGCTGGTCATTATTATTCTGCCGATTCTCCTTATTTGTTTACGCGTGAAGATACGAAGTCGGCTGATTTTAAAATTAGAACTGTAGCAGATGTTTCCTGTGATATTGATGGGCCAGTTGCTTCCACAGTACGGCCTTCTACTATAGCAGACCCTATTTATGGGTACAATCCACTTACTGAATCGGAAGATGATTTCACGAAGCCTGGAGTTATAGCTGTTATGGCAGTCGACAATTTACCTTGTGAGCTTCCTAAGGATGCCTCTGAGGACTTTGGTCAGGAATTGATTAAGCATATTTTACCTTGTTTATTAGGCGATGATACGGATGGTGTAATTTCTAGGGCGACTATTTGTGAAAACGGAAAGCTAACAAAGTATTATCAGTACTTAAATAAGTATGTAGAAGGTATTTGTTGATATTATCCAACAACCCACACTTTGGCATAGTTGTTGTTAAATAATAATTGTTGTGTATTTGCAACAGATTAAAATTCTGAGGGGGATTTAGAATCATAGTTTAAGAGGCTCGCAATCGCGAGCCTCTTTTCATTTGTAAGCTATTTACATTTATATAGCTAGGTATTTAGTGGTGTAAGCGATCTTGCAATAGCTATATTTGTTTCTGTTATCCTTGTAGGATACTAGTTTTCAGTTGTAATAGAGTGGAAATGAGTAATATCACCTATTGGATGCAGGTTAGGAATTCTTTATATTTGGTTAACATTTAATCCTGGGGGGGATTTAGAGTTTTTAAGGGACCTACATTTATGTAGGTCTTTTTTTATGTTTATAGGTTTGAGTAAGTGTATTTACTGTTTGCCTATTGTAGAAAAAAAAGCACTAACCACGATGAGTTTTTTTTTGAAAATTGAAATAGTTAAACAGATTTCAGCTTTTTTATTGTTCCTGAAGGATCATCTGATTTAAAAACAAAGTTCCCTGCAACAAGGACATCAGCTCCAGCATCAATTAGAGTTTTTGCATTGTGAATATTAACACCTCCATCAATCTCAATTAATGTAGAGGCTCCTTTTTTTGTTATCAAAGCCTTCAATTGTTTTACCTTAGCATAAGTGTTCTCTATAAAGCTTTGTCCACCAAAACCAGGATTTACAGACATAATACAAACTAAGTCTATATCCTTAATCACATCTTCTAATAAGTGGATAGGTGTGTGTGGGTTTAGGGCTACACCAGCTTTCATACCCTCAGCTTTTATCGTTTGCAGGGTTCTATGTAGGTGTGTGCAGGCTTCAATATGTACGGTAAGGATATCTGCCCCAACCTTTTTGAAGGTGCTAATGTATTGATCTGGATTAACAATCATCAAATGCACATCCATCGGTTTCTTTGTATGCTTTTTCATGGCAGCCATTACAGGCATACCAAATGAGATGTTAGGTACAAATACACCATCCATGACGTCGATGTGAAACCAATCAGCATTACTATCGTTAATCATTTCGATATCGCGTTGAAGATTAGCGAAATCTGCTGCTAGTACAGAAGGGGCAATTAAATGTGACATATTTCTGTTTTTAAATAAAAAAAAAGAAGGACTTAGCCTTCTTTAATATTAACCTAAATAGGTTTTTAATATTTTACTTCTCGAAGCATGTTTTAGTCTTCGGATAGCTTTCTCTTTAATCTGACGAACTCTTTCTCTAGTAAGGTCAAAACGTTCTCCAATTTCTTCTAAAGTTAAAGATTGTTTGTCTTCTAACCCGAAGTAAAGTCTAATTACATCTGCCTCGCGTGGAGTAAGAGTGTCTAAAGCTCTTTCAATTTCGATGCTTAAAGATGCGTTAAGTAAACCTTTGTCTGGATTCGGACTTTCGCCAGAACGCAATACATCATATAGGTTAGAGTCTTCACCTTCAACTAAGGGTGCATCCATTGATACGTGGCGACCTGAGTTTCTTTGAGATTCCTTAACATCAGATTCGCTCATGTCTAAGAAAGTCGCAATTTCAGAAGCTGAAGGTGCGCGCTCTTCTTCTTGTTCTATAGCGGCGTAAGCTTTGTTAATCTTATTAATCGAACCAATTTTGTTTAAAGGAAGACGTACAATACGCGATTGTTCAGCTAAAGCTTGAAGGATGGATTGACGAATCCACCATACTGCGTATGAGATGAATTTAAAACCACGAGTTTCATCAAAACGCTGTGCAGCTTTAATCAATCCCAAGTTTCCTTCGTTAATTAAATCGGGTAAAGAAAGACCTTGATTTTGGTATTGCTTAGCTACCGATACCACAAAACGAAGATTGGCTTTAGTTAATTTCTCTAAAGCAATCTGATCTCCTTCACGAATACGCTGAGCTAACTCAACTTCTTCTTCGGCAGTAATTAAATCTACTTTACCTATTTCTTGTAGGTATTTATCGAGGGAGGCAGTTTCACGATTGGTTACCTGTTTGGTAATCTTCAGTTGGCGCATAAGCGACGAGTTTAAATTAATTAGATACTAACTTATATACGAGAGGTACGATTGAAAGGTTACATTTATTGTACTAATTTTTTCTTTTTCTTATTTCATCGATCACAGTCTGAAGAAACTCACTGTTGTTCTTTCCAGGAATCATTAAATCTGCATTATTTTTACTTGGCAAAATAAACTCTTCAAACATCGGCTTTACGGTCTGTTTGTATTGCTCTAATACATTCTCTTTTGTTCTGCCACGTTCTGCAATATCTCGTTCTATTCGTCTATTTAAACAGGTTTTTTGATCTAAGTCAACATAAATTGTTAGGTGGTAAAGTTCTAAGAGCATTACTTGACTCAGCACAAGCGTACCTTCAATGATTATTATTTTTTTAGGTTGTATTCTTTTTGATGAAGGTAGTCTTCTATGTGTGTTGAAATCATAGATTGGCTTTAGAATTGTGTTGCCTTTTATTAATTCTATGAGATGATTTTTTAATAGTTCAAAATCTAAAGAGTCAGGGTGGTCGAAATTATGACTCGCCCGTTCTTTAAGTAATAAATGGCCTAGGTCTTTATAGTATGCATCCTGAGTAATAAGCAAGGTTTCATTTTCTGGAAGTGCATCAACTAAGTTTTTAGCAAAGGTAGTTTTCCCCGAACCACTGGCTCCAGCAATACATATAATTATACTGTTTGAATTCATTTTATAAAAATAAAAAATCCCCTCGATTGCTCGAGGGGATTTGTATAAAATAAGCAGAAATTATTCTGCTGGTTTAGCTTCAGGTTTAGGTAATAAAACTTTTCTAGAAAATTTCATTTTACCCGTTTTCTGATCTACATCGATAATCTTCACTCGCACAGCGTCATCCACTTTTAAAACATCTTCAACATTGTTGATACGTTTGTGGTCGATTTCTGAGATATGTAATAATCCATCTTTACCAGGTGCAATCTCAACGAATGCTCCATATGCTTGAATGTTTTTTACACGTCCATCGTACTCTTCACCTACAGTAGGAGTAAAGGCGATTTCTTTAATCTTAGCGATTGCAGCATCCATTCCTTCTTTATTTGTTCCTAAGATCTCAACTTTACCCATACCGTCAATTTCTTCGATAGTAATAGTCGTGTCGGTATCTAATTGTAGCTTCTGAATGATTTTCCCACCAGGTCCAATTATTCCACCGATACAGTCTTTAGCAACCATAAGGATTTCAATTCTTGGAGCGTAAGGCTTCAGTTCAGCTCTTGGAGCGTCAATTGTTTTTAGAAGCTCACCTAAGATGTGAAGTCTACCTGCTTTCGATTGTTCTAAAGCTTTTGTTAAGATGTCGTAAGACAAACCTTTAACTTTAATATCCATCTGACAAGCTGTAATACCTTTTTCGGTACCGGTAACTTTAAAGTCCATGTCGCCTAAGTGATCTTCATCTCCTAAGATATCCGAAAGTACGGCGAATTCACCTGTAGCTTCATCAGAAATTAATCCCATTGCAATACCCGAAACAGGTCTGATCATCTTAATACCTGCATCCATCAAAGCTAATGTACCCGCACAAACGGTAGCCATAGAAGAAGACCCATTAGATTCTAAAATTTCCGAAACGATACGAATAGTATAAGGGTTCTCTGCAGGAATCATTCCTTTAAGAGCTCTTTGAGCTAAGTTACCGTGACCAATTTCTCTACGACTTACTCCACGAATAGGACGAGCTTCTCCGGTTGAGTATGGAGGGAAGTTGTAGTGTAAATAGAATTTCTCTGAACCTTGGAAGGTTACATTGTCAATTCTGTTTACATCTAGTGCAGTTCCTAAAGTTACGGTAGATAAAGATTGTGTTTCACCACGAGTAAAGATAGCAGAACCGTGAACAGTTGGTAAGTAGTCAATTTCACTCCAAATTGGGCGAATGTCTGTAGTTGAACGACCGTCTAAACGAATACCTTCTTTAAGTACTACATCTCTAACAGCATCTTTTTCTACTTGGTGAAAATATTTACCTAATAGGAAAGATTTTGCAGCGCGATCTTCTTCGCTCAATGTAGCTAAGAAATCATCTTTAATTGCTTCAAAAGCTTCTTTACGAGCGTACTTGTCTGGGTTACCACTTTTGGCAACTGCATACGATTTGTCGTAACAAGCTTCTCTCACTTGAGCTAATAAATCTAAATCATCCGCTTCTTCGTGACAGTATTCTCTTTTAGCACCAACTTTAATAGCTTCAGCTAAGGCAAGTTGAGCTTTACATTGAAGTTTAATTGCTTCGTGAGCTACCTTGATCCCTTCGATCATATCGGCTTCACTAGCTTCATCCATTTCACCTTCTACCATTGCGACACTGTCTAAAGATGCACCTACCATAAGGTCCATGTCAGCAGCCTCTAATTGAGCTGGGTTAGGGTTAACGATGAATTCACCATCTACACGTGCTACACGTACTTCAGAAATAGGACCCTCGAAAGGAATGTCTGAAAGTGTTAAACAAGCTGAAGCAGCTAATCCTGCTAATGCATCAGGCATACAATCTTTATCATAAGACATCAATTGAATCATCAATTGAGTTTCAGAGTGGTAGTCAGATGGGAAAAGTGGACGCAATACACGGTCTACTAAACGCATTACTAAAATTTCTTGATCAGAAGGACGAGCTTCTCTTTTTAAGAAACCTCCAGGGTAACGACCATCAGCAGCAAATTTCTCGCGATAATCTACTGTTAAAGGTAAGAAGTTAACACCTTCTTTTGCTCCTTTATTTGAAACTACGGTAGCTAAAAGCATGGTGTTTCCCATACGTACTACAACAGAACCATGTGCCTGTTTAGCTAACTTACCCGTTTCAATTTCAATTGTTCTGCCATCTCCTAAGTCGATGGTTTGTTTAAATCCTTGTGGAATCATAATGCAATAAATTTTATGCTTTTAACAATCAGTATTGGGTTTACTTTTAGGTTTTACCTAAGGTTTGTATAAGCTATGGTTAATTATTTTGAATAATTCTGATTGCCAAAAGCAAGCTTATAAAAACCAAAAAAAAGGCAATATAAAATTGCCTTTTCTGGATTTGAAAATATTATTTTCTTAATCCTAATTCTTTTACGATACTTCTGTAACGCATAATATCTACTTTAGTTAAGTAGTTAAGAAGTTTTCTTCTTTTAGCTACTAAAGCAATAAGTGAACGTTGCGTTCCGTAATCTTTTTTGTTGTTCTTAAGGTGCCCAGTTAAGTGGGTGATACGGAAAGTGAAAAGAGCAATTTGTCCTTCTGGAGAACCGGTGTCTTTTTCGTTTTGTCCGTGAGCTTTAAAAAACTCTTGTTTTTTTTCTGATGTAAGGTACATGCCTAAATTGTTTTTAATGTTAGTTATGTATGTAAAAATCGAGCTGCAAAGATAATCTTTTATTCCGATTTATTTTCGCTTAAGAGTAATAAGTCATTCGTAAGAATTGCCCTACTTTTTCTTTGAGATTTTTGCGCTCAACGATATAGTCTAAGAAACCATGTTCCTGAACAAATTCAGAGGTTTGAAAGCCTTCAGGTAAATCCTTTCCAATCGTTTCTTTTACCACGCGAGGTCCAGCAAAAGCGATTAAAGCTCTTGGTTCAGCAATGTTAATGTCGCCTAACATTGCAAATGATGCTGTAATACCTCCTGTAGTAGGATCGGTAAGTAAGGATACATAAGGAACACCTTTCTTTGCTAACTGTGAAAGTCTCGCTGAAGTCTTCGCCATTTGCATTAAGGAAAAAGCCGCTTCCATCATGCGTGCACCACCCGATTTTGAAATCATCATAAAGGGAATTTCATTATCTATAGAGTACTTAATGGCACGAGCAATTTTCTCACCTACAACAGAACCCATAGAGCCTCCAATAAAGTTGAAGTTCATACAAGCAATGGTAATATCCTTGTCGTTTAGTTTTCCGTAACCTGTAGTAACCGCGTCTTTACTGCCTGTTTTCTTTTTGGTTGCTTCTAAACGATCGGTATATTTCTTGGTGTCAACAAACTCTAATGGGTCTCCAGAGGTCATATTGGCATCAAGTTCGGTGAATTTACCTTCGTCAAAAAGAAGACCAAAATACTCTTTAGAGTTTACACGTTCGTGGTGGTTACAGTTTTTGCAAACCCATATATTTTCTTGGTGTTCGTCGGTTGAGATTACCACTTTACATTTAGGGCACTTGTACCATAAACCTTCAGGAATTTCCTTTTTGTCTTTGGTCTCTGTGACAACCTTTTTATCTTTTCTTTTAAACCAAACCATAGTGTGATTATAAAGTGTTAACGTTATTTAAATCTTCAAAAGCGCGTTTTAACCTCGCTTTGAAAGTAAGTTCTCCTTCGCGCATATATTTGCGTGGGTCGTAGTGCTTTTTGTTAGGCTGATCGGCACCATCTGGATTTCCGATCTGTGCCATTAAGTAGTCCTTTTTCTCAAGAATATAATCGCGTATACCTTCAGTAAAAGCAAACTGTAAGTCTGTGTCAATATTCATTTTGATGACTCCGTAAGAAATTGCTTCTCTAATTTCTTCCAACGAAGAACCAGAACCTCCGTGGAATACAAAGTCTACAGGTTTATCATCAGTTGTGTTGAATTTATTTTTGATAAACTCTTGAGAGTTTTTTAGGATAACAGGAGTCAAAACAACATTACCTGGTTTGTATACACCGTGCACATTACCGAAAGAAGCAGCAATTGTGAATCGATCAGAAATGCTTTTTAATTCTTCATAAGCAAAGGCAACTTCTTCGGGTTGAGTATAAAGGTCAGCGTTGTCAACATCGCTGTTGTCAATCCCATCTTCTTCACCACCTGTAACACCTAATTCAATTTCAAGTGTCATTCCAATTTTACTCATTCTTTCTAAGTAACCTTTACAGATTTCAATGTTTTCATTGATAGGTTCTGCCGACAGGTCAATCATGTGAGATGAAAATAAAGGCTTGCCGTGAAGTGCGAAATATTTTTCACTCGCATCAATCAATCCGTCAATCCATGTTAACCAAGATTTCTGACAGTGATCAGTATGAAGGATAACTGTAGCTCCATATAATTCTGCCATTTGGTGTACGTGCATTGCACCAGAAATACATCCGTTAATAGCCGAGCGTTCATCCTCGTTACTTAACGATTTACCTGCAAAAAATTGCCCGCCACCACGAGAAAACTGAATGATAACAGGAGCATTTAGATCTGCAGCAGTTTCGATAACTGCATTTACGGTAGAATTTGAAGTAACATTTACTGCCGGAAGGGCAAAATTATGGTCTTTAGCGTATTGAAAAATTTCTTGTACTTGGTCGCCAGAAGCAACACCCGCTTTGAATTTTCTGCTCATTTTATTTTGAATTTATGAGATTTTAAGAATGCAAATCTAATCAATTATTTACGAGGGTAGAAGGATTTGATTAAAAAGGATAACCCAGTCCTATATTCAATTGAGAATCTTTTAGGTTTACTTTCCCCCATTGCCAGTTCGTGCCTTCATAAGGTTCTCGGATAGGGAATCCTAAATCAGTTCTGAAGATAAAGTACTGGAAATCATATCGTAAGCCAAGGCCAACATCTACAGCTATTTGATCTACAAAAGTATTCCAGTAAAAGTTCGCCGATTGATATTTGTGATTGTTTTGCGCTATTTCCCAAATATTCCCTGCATCTAGAAATACAGCAGCTTTCAGTTTTTTCACCAAATTAAAACGATATTCAATGCTGGATAATAGTTTTAAACCTCCTGTGTATAGTGTGTCTATTGCAGTTAGCGATCCGGCAGGTCTTTTAAAAGCTTTCCAACCCCTTAAGTCATTTGCACCACCTGCAACAAATTTTTTGTGGAAAGGAGCTTGATCTGTATTGCCGAAGGCATATATAACACCTCCCATAGCCCTAAATGCAAAGCTATTTTTATGATCTATTTCCCAGTAGTACCTATAGTCTAAGCTAGTCTTGAGGTACTGTGTGTAGATGTTTTCTTGGTTCCATAAATTTAAGGTGTAGCTTGGGCTGCCATCTTCTTGTAAAATATTGTTTCCCTCTTTATCTTTAAGTTGTTTAAACTTAAAAGGTTCAGCTATGCTATTTAATAAGTTTCCTGAAGATTCGATGTGAATTCTGAAAAAGCTATGATTCTGTAGTTTGTTAATGTTTTGGTTGTTGAAACTCAAAGTGTAAGAACTCGTAGGGATTAAATGGTTGGAATAGTCTTTTGCTATTAAGTATTCCGATATATTACTTAAATCAGTAGAGTCTCCTTGGAAATTCACATAACTAAGATTGAATAGAGATAATTTATGCTGATAGACTTGTCTCGCTTTCCACTGATAATTGTAGCTAGCCGAGATGCTATTTCTTGTAAACTCGGGTCTTTGCTGCTCGGTTATCGAAGTAGAGAAAATGGTTTTAGTTCTTGAGTTTTTATTCAGCAGTCTATTTAGTTTTATAGGACTGATTAGACTTGGTATTGTAAGATGCATAACGACTCCATTCTCCTTAATATTATTGAAGTTATTAGATCCTTTAAAAGTGAGTTGTAAATGTTCGGCTCCTTTAAAAATATTATAATGACTAAGGGATGCAGAACCATAAATACCTTCTTTGAGTACTGGATTTGTTGTTGCTTCCAGCTCTATAGTATACGCTATTTTTTTTCCGGGAATTAAATAGATATCGGCACTTAATAGGTCTTTTTCAGTATCAGAATTTATTGGAGTAAATTCAAAGGATATTTTCTTGAAATTCTTGAGCTCTGATAAAGCTTGATAGCTATGGTCTATAGAACTTTTGTTGTATGTGTATCCCTGTCTAATTGTGATTTTATCGGCTAATCGCTTTAAGTTAAATGGTGCAGTTAATCCGGTATAAATAAAGTTAACTCCCTGAATAGATACAGTGTCTGTATACATCTCTGTGGTATTGGTTTCTAAATGAACGTTTACGACATCAATAATACCTTTTTTGTGCTTTTCTTGAATAGCAGTTCCATTGTTATTTCTTTCAGGCGATTTAACAATAAGATTTAGATCGACCGATTTTTTTAAATGGTTTGTGTCAGCTAAAAAGTAAATAAATTCCTTATTAAATTGATAGTAACCTTGGTCTTGTAGACTTTTTGCTATGCGTAATCTTTCTGTTTCAAGAGTTTTGAAATTATAAAAGGTCCCTTTTCGGATGGCTGTGTTAACGATTAATGATTGTATGCTTTGATGGAAATCGTTGTTAGGTTCAGGGTAGAAAAACACCTTGTCAATTTTGTATTTCGTTCCACTGTTAATAAGGAAGTTTACTCGTGCTTTGTGCTTGATAATGCTGATGTCATAATTAACTTTCACATCAAAATAGCCATTATTTTTGTAATGTAATTCTAACTGAGAAACAGATTTCCGTACCAATCTGTAATTTAAGATTACTGGAGCTTCACCAATTCGTTTAAAATAGCTATCTCCTGCACCTTCCTGCGCTAAATTGTATATCCCTAAATACAGAGGGGCAATTCCGAGGAGTTTTTTATTTGGCTTTTGTTTGAGTAAAGTGTATAATTCGTTGTTTTTTATTTTTGTGCTGTTTAATGAGATTTTACTATGTGATAGTAAATATTGGTTTTCACCCAAATGCTTACTCGTAGTACAATGAGTAAAAAAAATTGTGATACTAATTAGTAGTATGGAAATTTTGAAATTGACCTTAGCTTTCAATAGTCGATATATTGCGTTTGAAAGTTGAAAGTTAAAAATTGAAAATTAAAAACGAGTAATAGTTCCTGAATACTTCATCATTAGTATGTTTTAGTCGTCATCATTCATTTTTGAACAAAAAAAAGTATTCGTGTCATCTTTTTTTTAATCTTTGAAGTATGCTAAGTAAGGGGCAAATAAAAAAGTTAAAAGCACTGCATCGCAAGAAAGAACGTAAAAGTTCTGGGCTTTATGTGGTGGAGGGGAAAAAGATTGTAGAAGAGGTTCTACAAAACAATCCTGCTTGGTTTGAGCTTTTTGCAACCTCTAATTGGTTTGATAATTACCCGGAATTAGTAGGTTTGGAGAATAGCTTTGTCATTAACGACAAAGATTTAGCTCAGATATCTACACTTAAAACACCGAATGAGGTCTTGTTGGTCTTAAAGCAAAACACGGAAATTGATTTCTCTGCTGTGAAGTCAGCTCTACTTGTTTTAGCACTCGACGGAGTAAAAGACCCAGGGAATATGGGTACGATTATCCGTCTTGCTGACTGGTTTGGACTGCAGCATATTCTATGTGCTTCTGATTGCGTCGATCAACACAATCCTAAAACGGTACAGTCGGCAATGGGATCAATTAATAGAGTGCAATTGCATTATGGCGATTTAAAGCAAATGCTTTCCGATTTAGATACTCACCAAATTTATGCTTGCGCTTTAGAGGGTAAATCTATTTATAAAACTGATTTTGCAGAAAAATCAATTCTTCTCATGGGTTCTGAGTCGCATGGGATTTCCGCTGAAATTCTTGACTTAGTAAATGAGAAAATAACCATTCCTTCCTTTTCAAAATCGGGTGTTGATTCTTTGAATGTAGCAACGGCTACTGCTATAGTATTATCTGAATTTAGATCTAAGTAGATTTACTTCATTACTCTTTTCTCTACAACTCCATTTTCGTAAACATAGAAGTATAGCATGTTTTCTTTAAGTTGAATTACTTCACGACCTATAACATCGATAATACGAATCAAATTACCTTTCGGAGACTTATCGATTTCTTGAATTCCAATATCGGTTATATCTATAGGTTGCTGTTGGGTAATACAATGTATCATTCCCCCAACAGATAAAATATTTCTAGAAT
>Ga0208879_1001987_pt1 | contig 18610 bp, 13 predicted proteins | sample Knorr_S15_td_Bot_FD_185605 | JGI IMG/M metagenome (GOLD analysis project Ga0208879, IMG submission 185605) | Marine microbial communities from Southern Atlantic Ocean transect - Knorr_S15_td_Bottom_ad_5009_LV_A (SPAdes) (version 2) | ecosystem: Environmental > Aquatic > Marine > Oceanic | place... | reverse complement strand
GCAGTTCATGGGACAGCCTTCCCCGGATGCCGATTCGGGCGACGATTCCGATGAAGGTCAGGACGATCAGGACAGCGATGACGAATCCGAAGAAGATTATTCGTCGCCGCAGGACGTGGACTACCGTGGTGAGTTCAAGCCAGAACTTTCCCAGCTTCTTTCCCAGATGCAGTTAATGGAAAGTGGTGAGTTCGCCGAGAGCGGCGAAATGGAGCCCATCACCCAGGAACAACTTGAGGAGATGATGAAGAACGCTCCCGAGATGGAACTGGAACAGACGGTGGGTGACGAAAACGGCGATCAGCAGGCTTCTGAGATGCTCGAAAACCTGATGAAGGAGCTGCAGAAGCGCGATCCGGAGAATCAACAGTTCCAGCCCGGTCCGATGCAGCACGTCGATGAAGACGGCGGCCCGCTCACCGCGGTCGAGCCCGATACCTACACCTATCCTGAGTGGGATTTCCGGGCCAACGAGTACAAGCCCGACTGGTGCATGATCCACGAAAAGATCATGACCGACGGCGAGCCTAACTTCTTCCGCGACACCCTGGCCGACAACGCTTCACTCGTTTCCCAGATCAAACGGCAATTCGAGCTGGTTATCCCCGAGATGTATCGCAAGCAAAAACGACTTGAAGACGGGGAAGAACACGATCTCGATGCCGTCTTGGAGGCCGTTATCGACCTCCACGCCGGCGTATCGCCCGATGAAAAACTCTACTGGCGCAGGAACAAAAACGAACGGTCCGTTGCCGTGGCGTTCCTGCTCGATATGTCGGCTTCAACCGCCGAGGCGATCGACGAAGCGAAGAAACCCTCCGACGATTGGGGCGCACCCGACGACCCGGTCGAGTACATGGTCTGGCTGCGGTCCCGCCGGTCGGAAGGCATGCGCCGGACCTACAAGAGGATTGTCGACGTCGAAAAGGAAGGGATCACGCTCCTCGTCAACTCGCTCGAGACGCTGGGCGACATGTACGGAATATTCGGGTTCTCGGGATATGGGCGGGAAAACGTCGAGTTCTACACGATCAAGAGCCTCGACGAAAAATTTACCGATATTGTGCCGCGCCGAATCGACCGCATTGCCCCCCTGCATGCCACCCGTATGGGCCCGGCTATCAGGCACACAACTGCCAAGCTTGCCGAAGTCGATGCACGCTCTCGGTTCCTGTTCCTTATCTCCGATGGCCGACCGCAGGACCGCGGCTACTCCCGCGAAGGGGTCGAAAAGGAATACGCAGTCCACGACACCCGGCAGGCACTTGTCGAGGCACGCCAGGCGGGGATCACACCGTTCTGTCTGACTGTCGACAAGGCAGGTCACGACTACATGAAGACGATGATGGACGATTTCAGCTACGAAGTGCTGCCGGACATCAGTCTGCTGCCCATTCGCCTGCCGCAGTTGTACCGGAACCTGACTACCTAGGTCGCTTGCACATCGCCCACGTGCTGCCTCGCACGCCCGCAGCTAACGCCCAGCCCGGGGCCAAAGCCCAGCCCGGAGCAAAACACCGAAACCTGCTACCCGTCCCCGACGAGGACTTCGCCGAAGAACAACTCGAGCAGACGCTCGGCCCACTCGGCATCGATCAGGATCACGTCCGACGTCTCGTTCGCTACCGCGTAGCGAAACTTGCCGTCCTCGGTAATGTCGCCGATCGTCATCGTAAGGCGAGTCACTAAGGTTACGTTGTTGGGTTCCCGGTTCTCGATTCGCACTGCGATATACGGGGCAGTCACGATCGTGCCATATGGCTCGTAATCACTGTCGTCGAGGAGATTCAGTTCAACTGCGCCACCGATTTTCGGGTTGCCGAAATGCTCGAGCTCTGCGTCCAGTGCATCGCCGTCGGCAAGCTGACTGCCTGCGCACGGATCACTTTCAAGCGGCAGGTCACAGACCGACCAAATCTCGGCCTCACGATCGAACCCGTACGCCCGAACCACCTCGTTGTTATCGAAGAGAATCACCTCGCGGACCTGCCCGCTAAGGGTGTAGTACCACTCCGGGAGCGGAGGTTCTGTAACCAGGCGCTCGAGAACGGCGCCCCATGTTGCGTCGACCAGGACAAGCTGCGGGAAGCCTTCCACCTGGGCGTAATGGTTCTCCTCATCCGGGGTGCGATCACCCAGGTACAGTTTCACCTGTGTACCGTCTCGCAGGGTCACCGTAATGCTCGAACTCGGCGCATCCAGACCGTAAAGTGCCGGGTCGTCTATATCCTGCCTTAGTACCCGCTGTGTCCGCGGCCCACCGAGCAACTGAGTAATGCCACCCCAGCGGAAAAGATCAGCAGGGATCTCTTCAAGATCGTCAAAAAACCATCGCCGGATATCTTCTCGCAGCGACCAACTGGTGCTCAGCTCCCCCGTCTGGATCTCGATGACTCGCAAATCCTCGGGCGCAAGGGTGTAGAAGAACGGTGGGTCGGGCTCGCTGACTTCTTCTGTGGGGTTCGTAATAAACCAGGTCAGGCCGATCGCGACATATGCCAGTACGGTTACTAGTACGAGTAACAGGCGCAGATTCATGTGCTAGCGCCTCCTCCACCACGTCCAGAACCCAAACAGGCTGATCAGCGTCGGCATAAGCAACCAGCCTGACCAGCGAACGAAATCACGTTCGTTGCGAGTCAGGAACAACTGGCGGTTAGTGTCGGTCTTGGTCCGGATCGTGATCAATTCAAAATCCTCGGCAAGGTAGTTGACCGAGTTCACAAACAGGTCAGCGTTGTTGGCGGAACCGAAATAGTTATTCGAGGCAAAATCTGTGTCCCCAATTAAGATCATGTCCAGGATGACAAAGCCATCTTCGTCCCTGTAAACACCTCCGGAAAGTTCGCCAACGGCTTCAACCTCCACCACGATGGGCAGCGGTCCTGCAAGCTCCGTTTCAATGTTGAACTCAAGCGTATCGGGGTCGGTTTCCGCCCAACTGCTGAGTGTCGTTGAGGCAAGCATGCTCTGTCGGATGATCGGCGTAGTGTCGTCGGCAAGGGGTACCGTCGCCGGGTCGATAGCCCACGCGAAATGGGTGCTGCCGGGGAGGTAGAGCACCTCAAAACCTTCGGTAATCGGGTGCGGTGGAAGCTGGCTGTTGCTCTTCTTGATCTGGATGAAGGTCGGACTCGGTGCCACAAAGCTGGCCAGGTCGGCAGCCTCTCCCTCGCCAACCGAAACCGCATAACGAGAAAGGAATTGTTTGAAAGTATCCGGTGTTTCATCCGGCTCGAGCATGAACAACATATTGCCGCCGGTGCGCGCGTAGGCCAACAGGGCCTGCTGGTCGATCGGCAACAGGTCCTGGACCGGACCCGCGAATACGATGACAGCGGGGATTCTCTGCGGATCGCCCAGTGCCATCCTCGAACCCAATTCCTGGAGCGTTTCCACCATGACGACGTAATTCTCGCGACTCAGCGCGGCTGCGGCGAGCCCGAAGCCAGTGTTTCCAATCGGGTCAGTTACATCACGTTCGGAATGACCGGTAATGAACGCGATTGTCTTCTGCAAAATCTGGTTGATCACCAGCAGCCCCGTGACCACCTGCTGTTCTGTGAAAACATTGGGCCCATCGGACGGGTTTGTGCCCACCACGACTTCAGTCCGTCGACTTTCGACACCTTCGATCGCCAGGGCCGGGAACTTCGTCACTCCGAGCGAGGTAGCGACGTTCGGGTTCAAGTCCGGGTCGACAAGTTCAAAGCTAAGGTCGTAAACGCTTGAACGCCGCCGAAACTCGCTCAACATGTCCAGGGTGTTTCGCCAGGCAGCCGCATCGGCCGCAGTGTTGGTGGCGAAGAACGCAGTTATTTTCACCGGCTCTTTCAGCTGTCCCAGTGTGTTCACAACCTGCTCTTCAAGAAGGAACTGCTTCGTTGCAGTCGTATCGATACGCAACCAGCCGGGGGGGTTCGGTCGGTCAAGCGCCTGGAACAGTGCGAAGTTAATAATTACCGCGATTGCCAGGAAAACGATGAACACGATGGCGGTGTTGAACCCGTATCTTCCCCGCCGCCCGAAGACCGCCTGCCTGACCGTTGCCAGCGAAATCACCGCGTCGATGACCAGCAGTCCAAATCCGACTCCCACGACAGTGAATGCAGGCCCTTCGAGGCCGCGCAGGAATATCCAGATCAACGTTCCCAGCACCACCGCACCCACACCACTGAATGCCAGCGCCTGTCGTATCGATTGAGAGTTGTTCCTCAGGCTTCTGAAGACCGAGGTCCCTTGACGGATGGAATCGGCCGATGGCCTGCCATCAGGCTTGTTCTGTTGTTCTGTGGACATCTACGGGCCTAGCGCCATCGCCTTGCTTCAAGCACGAGGACCGTGAGAAGCAAGAACACTGCTGTTAGTGAAACGTAATAAGCGATATCTGAGACAGATACGATACCCTTGGCAAAATCTGCAAAGTGGCCGCCCTGGGCAACCCCGAAGCTGTCGAGGTCGAACACCGAGAACGAAGCGCCCAGTTGGAAACCATCAAGGATCTGCGATGCCAGGCCCGTAAGTCGTGCGCTGACGAAATCGATGATTGTCAGCGCAGTGAGAATCCCCGATCCCACGACCAGACCGACTATCTGGTTGCTGCTCAATGCCGATGCAAAGAGGCCGACAGCAAGAGTCGCCCCAGCGTACAGGCCAAGGCCGAGGAACCCGCTGAGAAGGGGGCCGATGTCAGGGTCGCCGTAAACGAAGAGCACGAGGATGAAGTACAGCGACAGCCCAATCATGATTGCGGTCATTACGAACGCGGCAATGAACTTGCCAAGCACGATCTCGAACTCCCGTATCGGCGAGGTGAGCAGGAGCTCGAGCGTCCCCAGCTTCTGCTCTTCCGCGATGAGCCGCATCGTGAGCGCGGGCGACATGAAGATCATGAAGAAGACCGCACCTGCCAGGTAGCCGCGGATGCTCGCCTCAGCGAACGCATCGGATACCGAGGCAACGAAAAAGAAGCCGGTTATTCCGAGGAATGCCGCCGAGACCACGTAGGCCATTGGCGATGAGAAATATGTGCGGATCTCTTTGGCCGCAATAACGATTATGAAACGCAATTTCTACTCGCCTAGATTTTCTTCTGTTGTCAATTCGAGGAAGATTTCTTCGAGAGTCATCGGGAGGGGAGTCAGGTTCGAAAGACCCCAGCCGTTGTCGATAACGCTCTTCGCAACCAGCTCGGCTGCGTTGGCGTTGGGCCGGGCATCGACTATGAACGGTGAGAAATTCTCACGCTCGGCACGCTGAACGACCGATGCTCGGTGATCCGTCCTCGCATCGATCACTACCGGTATCTCGCGCATCGCATTGATGAATGCGGGGGCATCGACACCACGGACGCTGACTTCGATACGCTCAGCGTGCTGAAGCTTTTCCGAAAGGGCGTCAGGGTCGTCATCCGCCACGATCCGTCCATCGTTTATCACAAGCACCCGCGAGCAAATGGCGCTCACCTCGGGAAGAATGTGGGAACTGAGCAGCAGCGTGTGCTCCCGTCCCAGGTCGCTTATCAACTCCCGCGTCTCGACGACCTGGATCGGATCGATACCGATAGTCGGTTCGTCCATGATGAGCACGTCCGGCTCGTGCAATATCGCCTGCGCAATCCCCGTACGTTGTCGATAGCCCTTGGAAAGGCGCCCCACCAGCGTGTTGCGGTATTCGCCGAGCTTGACCATATCGATTACCAGCGGCAGGCGTTCTTTCACCCAGGATGAGTTCATGCCACGGATCTCACCCATATATTTCAAATAGTCCGTTACCGTCATATCCAGGTACAACGGGACGGTTTCGGGGAGGTAGCCGATATGACGCCTGACATCAAGGGAGTGAGATACGACATCGTATCCAGAAACGGTGACCACGCCCTCCGTAGGCGGTGTGAACCCGGTTATCACTCGCATCGTCGTGGTTTTACCTGCGCCGTTGGGCCCCAGGAAACCGACGATCTCTCCCCTGAGCACCTCAAACGATATGTCGATCACGGCAGGGTAGGGGCCGTAACTCTTCGACATGTGCTCAATTTTTATCAACTATTCGCTCCGGTCAGGGCTGAGTTTCAGGCGATATCACCTGGATAGCACCCACAGATGAATTATTCTGCCAAACTTAAATGTGCCGCGGGTCACACGGCACATTGATACGGCAGTTCCTATCGTGCGGTTTCCAAACCCAAATATAGTACCCAAGCAACCCGCCGACGGCTACACGGATTCGTCTGCCGTATTAGGCCGATAACAGGCAGTGCGCATCTTGTAAATACGCCGGCTATTTGAACCATGTACATGAGCGAAGACCGCATCAACTATCTCGACCACGCTGCCACGACGCCAGTGCGTGAAGACGTGCTCGAAAAGATGTTGCCTTACTTCACCCAGAAATTCGGCAACCCCTCGAGCCTGTACGCGCTGGCCGGCGAAGCACGTTACGGCGTTGATGAAGCCCGCGAGCAGGTGGCCGGGGTGCTGGGCGCACGCACAGGCGAGATCGTCTTTACCGGTGGCGGTTCTGAGTCGGACAACACCGCAATCAAGGGCATTGCGGCCGCGCGGGCCACATCGTCGGCGGGATTACGGCGCGGCGGCCACATCATCACAACCGCCATCGAACACCATGCGGTGATACATTCGGTCGAACAACTGGAAAAAATGGGTTATGAGGCCACTGTCGTCGGAGTCGATAGCAAAGGCCGGGTAGATCCTGGTGAGTTTGCGTCAGCAGTCCGGCCCGATACCTTTCTCGTCAGCGTGATGCTGGTCAATAACGAAGTAGGCACGATCCAGGACGTACCGGCAATTTCACAGCAGGTACGAGAAGCCGCCGATCGCGTTGGCACAAACGTCCTGGTCCATACCGACGCAGTTCAGGCCGCTGGAAAATTGTCGCTCAACGTAGACGACCTCGGCATCGACCTGATGAGCCTCTCCGGCCACAAGATTTACGGGCCAAAGGGCGTGGGTGTCCTGTATGTCCGCCGGGGCACCGAACTCGAACCGCTGATCGCGGGGGGCGGCCAGGAGAATCAGATGCGGTCGGGAACGGAAAACGTCGCGGCGATCGTGGGCATGGGCGAAGCACTCGTGCTCTCCGAAGCCGAACGCACGTCCAGCCGGCCCCGGCTCCAGGCGCTGTCGGAACGCCTCATCGAAGGAATCGCAGAACGGGTCCCCACCTCCACGTTTAACGGAAGTCATACCGACCGAGTAGCCGAAATTGCAAACTTTTCGTTCGCTGGCGTCGAAGGTGAACCGGTACTGCTGGGGCTCGACTTCAAGGCGATAGCGGCATCGAGCGGCAGCGCCTGCAGCTCGGCCTCGCTCGAACCCTCTCACGTACTGCTGGCGATGGGTATTAGCCCCGAGATGGCAGTTGGGAGCCTGAGGATTTCGATGGGCCGTGAGACAACCGAAACCGATATCGATGACGTACTCCAGGTACTGCCTGAAATTCTGCAACAGCTCGAATCGTTTCCTGCAGGCGCCGGTAACTAACAGACTGACGGAATAGCGAACACAGGCTTGCCCGGACACGCCCGCGAAGATATTTTAAGCAGTATTGTTGTGCAAACTATTTGGCTCACATGACGTATCGAAAACGGCGCCCGGTGGCGCACACATCATGTAACCTCGCTTGTCGGTCCTGGTCTATCCGGGACGGCGGATCAACGGATGACTGAAGAAAACCGAAACGAAATGGAAAACGCGGAAGAACCGCAAACAGCTGCTGCTGATGCCGCTCCAGAAGCGACCGATTCGCAGCAGCAAGATACCGCACCGGGTATTGCCCGTGGTGCCGATGCCACCGTCGCCTTCCCAGAGCAGGTCAGGGCGGCGCTCGAATATGCCGACGCAAACCGGTATGAGTACGGCCCTCGCCTGCGCGACGTCGAGCTGACCTGGGATGTCATATCTGCCGAATCAATGGTGAACGAAATCGTGCGCGTGCGACTCGAATACTCGCCAGCGACGAGTTTCCGTGGCGACCCGGGCATCGAGTACATGGATGTCGATCCAGCCGGCGTGATCCTTGCCAGGCGCCAGGTCAGGGTGCCGAAGGAAAACAAACCCGTTGTTCTGATGGGCATCACCGCGTTCTCAGTAATTCTTGCGGTGGTCGTTATTTCGTTCATGACTGTCTTAAAACCCGAAGGCGGCGACCCCCTCTATGTTGCCGGACGAGTCCTGTGGATAAGGGCGGAACGGCCAGCGACCGAGCAGAACATCGTCTACACGGGCGCTACCACGTCGGGCAAGATAAACACCTGGGAAATCAGTCCTGTCGACTCCGAAAATAACGTTCTTGTTTACGTCAAGGTACGGCTGATCAACCAGAGTTCCGGAACGGTGGCGCTGGTGATCGATGAAGAAGCCGCCGTCTTACTCGATGGAAACAGGGCCAGCTACGATCCAATTAATGCGATCACGATGTCCCACACCGCCGAAACTGGCACCGAGGTCAATTCCGCTGACTTTATTCCGATGTGGGGCTCGATAGAACTTAACATCGGCGAGGAAGTTTCTGGCATGCTGATTTTTGAACTACCGAGGGGAAGCTCGTTCTCAGAACTGCGCTGGAACGCCTCGGATTCAGCGACAATCCGATACCGGTAACTGTCACGCCCAGGCAAACACTGCCCGCATTCAAGCTAGAATCGGGCCAGCATGTCATTGAACAGCGGTTCCCCAAAAGGTTCACCAACCACACCCGAAGCTGCCGGGGCTGAAGGCGACCGGGACGCGCCGAAAAATGCAGCCCGAATTTCACGAGAATCCGGCAACTCCGAGAAACCTGTAAAACGCGGACCAACTGGAACGGCCAAAGGGTCTGGCACGACTGGGACCCCCCCCCCGACGGGCAAAAAGCTCTCGCCCGGGCGACGCCAGTTCCTGGAATTCAAGGCCAGATATCCCGATGCACTTCTCCTCATCAGAATGGGCGATTTCTACGAATCTTTTGACGAAGACGCACACACACTTTCAAAGGTGCTCGGAATTGCACTCACATCCCGGGAATCGGGCGCCGGGGGGAAAGCTCCCCTTGCTGGTATCCCTTACTACGCCCTCGACAACCACCTGGGGACCCTCATAGCGGCGGGTCTGAAGGTCGCAATTGCCGAACAGACCAGCGATCCTGCCAAATCCAGGGGTCTTGTCGAACGCGCAGTCGTGCGAGTGGTCACTCCCGGCACGATCATCGAACCCGCGCTCCTCGACCACACCACCAACAACTACCTGGCGGTGGCGGTGAGCGACGGCATGCGGGCAGGCCTCGCCTACGTCGATATATCGACCAGTGTGTTTGTAACAGGAGAATTTCCCGCCTCGGAACTCCGGGACGAACTCTTTCGCCTGGCACCGGCTGAGTTACTTGCCGATAACGCCGCGACCGAGCTGGTCCGTTCAGAACAAGATTTACCAATGATCGTCCGCCCGCTCGACGAAACGCGATTGGATTCCGACCTGTCGGCAGCCCGGCTCAAAGAACATTTCAAGGTGAGCACGCTTGAGGCTTTCGGCTGCGAAAACTTGCCGCTGGCCGTGGTTGCCGCAGCCGCGGTGCTCGAATTCGTCGGTGAAACGCAATTCGGCGCAATCCCGCAAATAACCTCGCTCCGGACCGAGTCGACGAACTCCTACATGAAGTTGGACCAGAAGGCACTCCGCGACCTCGAGGTCTTCACCTCGTCGCTGGGCAGGCCGAATGCACCGACACTTTACGGAACACTGAATCACACGAAAACGGCAATGGGCGCGAGGACTCTGAGGAACTGGCTCACAAGGCCGCTGATGGATGTCGAGACGGTCAGGCGACGGCAGGACGTGGTGACCGAGTTCTTCGAGGATCAGGGTGCTCGCACACGCGTCCAGAGTCTCCTCACGAAGGTTCCCGACCTCGAACGCCTGATGAACCGCGTCCGGACGAACACCGCCAGCCCACGCGACCTGGCGTCGCTCCGAAACGGGCTGTCAGTCATCCCCGATCTTTTGGGTGCTCTCCCAGAAGGTGTAACACCCGGCGGTGCCGTCGTTGGCCGACTCCATTCATCCGGCGAGGCAGTCGACCTGCTTACTGCCGCGATACCCGAGGAACCGTCGATTTCAGTCGGCGAGGGGTCCGCAATTCGCGAGGGATTCCATGCCGAACTGGACGAAGTTCGCTCCCTCTCAGGCGATGCAAGGTCGAGTATCGCCGGCCTGGAGGCCGGCCACCGCGAGGCGACCGGCATCAAAAACCTCAAAATTGGCTATAACCGTGTGTTCGGCTACTACATCGAGGTTTCAAAATCGAATGTCCACCTTGTTCCGGACTCGTTCGAGCGGCGCCAAACCCTGGTAAACGGTGAGCGATTCATCACGCCCGACCTGAAAGAACTGGAGTCGAAAATACTGACGGCCCGCGACCGGATAAGTGAGCTTGAACGTGAGATATTCAGGCGCGTCTGCGTCGAGTTGGCCGTGCATGGCGAGAGAATCATGGAAACGGCCAGCGCTATCGGTACCCTCGACTCCCTTGCGTCGATGGCGCAGGCGGCTGCCGATAATGGCTGGATTCGCCCTACCGTCGATGACGATTCGGTTCTGGATATCAAGGCCGGTCGCCACCCGGTCGTCGAATCGGCACTCGGTCCGGGCCGGTTCGTCCCGAACGACATCGATCTCTCGAATTCAGAGCGACAGATAATGATCATCACCGGGCCGAATATGTCCGGAAAATCCACCTACATTCGCGAGGCAGCCGTCCTGGTGCTGATGGCGCAGGTCGGCTGCTTCATTCCGGCCGATGAGGCCCGAATCGGCATCGTTGACCGAATATTCACACGGGCGGGGCTTTCAGATGACATTTCTGGCGGCCAGTCGACTTTCATGGTCGAAATGATCGAGACCGCCTCGATCTTGAACCAGGCCACAAGTCGGTCACTGGCAGTACTCGATGAGATCGGCAGGGGTACGTCGACTTACGATGGGCTCGCGATTGCCCGCGCAGTTGCCGAGCATATACACGACTCCCCGAAGCTTGGTTGCAAAACACTCTTTGCGACCCACTACCACGAGATGACCCAGCTTGCCGATCAACTCCCACGTGCGCATAACCTCCGGGTTGCAGTTACCGAAGAATCCGGAGAGGTCGTTTTCCTGCACCAGATCGTACCCGGCGGTGCAGATCGCTCTTACGGTGTGCATGTCGCCCGACTGGCCGGCATGCCGGGCGCCGTAGTGAGCAGGGCGTGGGACCTCCTCGAACAGTTGGAAAGCAGCCAGTCAAACGCTGGCGACCCTGCCGGCTACCAGCTGCAGATGCAATTCGGCGACCGGCAGGGTGTGAACGAGACTGAGACGCTCGAAGCACTGAAGGCTCTCGACATTGCCAGCATGACACCACTTGAAGCGATCACCGTGCTGTTCGGACTGCAGGAACGGGCGAATCAAACGCCCCCCGAGCGCCGACCCTGAAGCTTCCGGCCAGAATGCCAACCGTGATTCGGCGAAGTCGGTGAAGCAGGCGAGCATTGCCGCGGCAGATGTTTGTAAAATCTTAAAGAACTGTGATTGACAGTACAGTCGAGTGTGAAAGATGCGTATACATATGGGCTTATTTGTGGCTGAAAGGACCGTAAAAAGCCCATATTATGGACTAACTTCGTGGCGATAACACACAGGCGGAGCATCCCCCTATGGCGCAAAATCGATCACATGCCAGCCGGGAAATTGCAGCGGCATACGCCGATACAGAACTCCCGGATAGCCCTGACTAATTAACTGAAATGGACACCGCACTTTTCGCAATATTCGGACTGCTTATCGGTGGCCCACTCAACGCGGTCATCGACCGATTGCCCCCCCCCATGATTATGTCGACGGCGTCATCGCAAGGGGTGCGCGTCCCCGAAAAATAAAATGGTGGGAGTGGATGCCGGTGCTGACCGCGGTAGGGGCCGCGAAATCAAGGCGCGTTCCGTTTCCGAACTTCTGGATCCGTTATCCAATCGTCGAACTGACCACCGCCGGCTTGTTCGGGCTCGCCTGGTACCGGCTATCCCAATTGGATGGCCGGTCTGGCTTGTGGTCGTCTCACTGGTATTTATTGCGGCGCTGATCGCTCTGGCGTTCATTGATTTTGAAACGACATATCTACCTGACACTCTCGTACTGCCATTGCTGATAGTTGCGATAGTCGTCTCGTTCACGGTGCCAGACCGAGAATGGTGGCAGGGCTTGGCGGGTGCCGCGGCTGGATATGCCGTCTTCTACCCGTTCGCCTGGATCGGCGATCGCCTGAACCGGCCAATCATGGGCTGGGGAGATGTAAAGCTGGCAGCCGCGCTGGGCGCAATCCTCGGACTGGCACCGCTGGGACTTGGCCTTTACATCGGTGTCATCATCGGTGGGGCAGTGGCCATCGTTGTGTACGCAGCCCGAATGTTCGGAATCAACCGTATATTGATCCCTTATGGCCCATATCTGGTCGCAGGTGGCATAATTTCGATGCTGTATTTTCGTTCGATAGCCGACTGGATTTCCGGCCAACTCTGATAGGTATTCGGCCATGACCCTGATCGACGTAATTCAAGTAGGGGTGCTCTCAACGAACTGTTACATAGTTCGTTCCGAAAACTCGCCGCGTTGCGTCGTAATTGACCCCGGCGGAGAAGTGGATAGTATTTTCGACTTCCTCGACCGGCGCAAACTTGAGCCCGAACTCATTATTTCCACCCACGCTCACGCGGACCACACGGGCGCGGTAGCGCCGTTGATTTCCAGGTTCGGCAACTGCGAGTTTGCGATGGGCACCGCAGACGCAACGGCAGCATCCGATCAGAAAATCTGGCTCAAGAGCATGCTGGGAGACTTCGAGGACCCCCCACCGCCAAATAAACATCTCGACGGGGGCGAAACTCTGAGCTATGACGGTTTCGACATTAATGTCCTCGCAACACCGGGGCACACTCCGGGCAGCATTTCCCTCCATATCGAGGATTATGTGCTAACAGGCGACACTCTGTTTCGAGAATCGATTGGCCGATTCGACCTTTCCGATGGTGATCAAGCGCTGGAAATCGCAAGCATTCGAACGGTCCTGTTCGCCCTCGATGAATCCACGATAGTCCTACCGGGTCATGGCTCAACGACCACCATCGGGCACGAGCAGGCCTCAAATCCGTTTGTGTAGATCCACGGCCCGCACACTGCCAGACAATTACCCGCCTTTGACATGCATGAAGCCGCCGGGGGCCATATCTCGTATCAACCGGTGAGTGCTGGGCCACCTGGCGTAGTTGCGAGCTTATTTAGCGTGTCACTGGCTTTCAGTGACCAGTACTCAACCTTAAGAGTGCAGGCTTATGGATCTTTCGCCAACAGATGCGCTTATCATCGTCGACATTCAGAACGATTACTGTGAAGACGGCAGCATGCCCGTGGCCGGGGCACTTGAACTTGTGAAGGTCCTCTCCAATCTGTCACGCCGCGTAAAGTCTCGTGGCGGAAGGGTGATCGCGACTCAAGACTGGCACACGGACAAGCATCTTTCATTCTCGGAAAATGGGGGCCAGTGGCCGCAACACTGTGTGCAGGGTACGAATGGGGCCCAGCTCCACCCGGAACTGAAATTACCGGTCGGTTCGATCGTGATAAGAAAAGGCACCAACCCCAAGGTCGAGGCGCGGTCGGCCTTCACCGAATCGACGCTTCTGGAAACCCTGAGGCGGTTCTCTGCCGAGCGAGTTTTTGTTTGCGGCGTTCCCACTGAAATTACCGTGCTCGAAACTGCACTCGAGGCAAATTCGTTGGGTTTTGGCACGTATGTAGTTGAGGATGGAGTTGCCGCGCTTGCACAGGACAACGCCGAAGCTGCTGAGGCCATCGAGAAGATGAAGAGTGTCGGGATCGAGTTTGTAAGCGGAACAGAGCTAGCCTCGTAAGCCCTGTCAGTGCCACTTGAATTGGATTACCGGCGCACCCGCAAGACACAATTACGGGGACTGCAAATCGAATCGCACTAATCGACCCGCAATAGAGCTAAAAGAACACCCGGACCTGATCGGCCCGGGTGTTCTCAATTAGCCCGTTAGCTTCGGTTTCTGCCCTAGACGAACAGGGGACCGAAGATCAGCGAAACAATGGCCATCAACTTCAGCAGAATGTTGATTGCCGGGCCGGAAGTGTCCTTGAAAGGGTCTCCGACCGTGTCGCCGGTCACCGCGGCGGCGTGAGTGTCTGAACCCTTGCCTCCGAAGTTGCCAAGTTCGACATATTTCTTGGCGTTGTCCCAGGCACCGCCTGCATTCGCCATGAAGATGGCCAGCAGGAAGCCAGAGACGATCGAGCCGGCGAGCATGCCACCAAGGGCCTCGGCCCCCATTAGAGCTCCAATTGCGATCGGCGCAACAATCGCGAGCAGCCCCGGAACGATCATCGCCTGGAGCGCACCCTGTGTGCTAATGGCCACCGCACGGGCTGCGTCGGGTTTTACACCCGGCAGGCCCTCACGAAGGCCAGGTATTTCCCTGAACTGGCGCCTGACTTCCTCGATCATCTTGCCCGCGGCGGTTCCAACGGCCTGCATTGTCAAACCCGAGAAAAGGAATGGCAGAAGACCACCAAGGATTGTTCCGATGAGAACTTTGGGATTCAGCAGGTCCAGTGTAGTGACGCCTGTGACCAGTGTGTATGCTACAAGGAGGGCGAGGGCCGTCAGCACAGCCGATCCAATAGCAAACCCCTTGCCGGTGGCCGCCGTTGTGTTTCCAAGGGCGTCGAGGGCGTCTGTGCGCTTTCGCACCTCGGGGTCGAGGTGCGCCTGCTCGGCAATGCCGCCCGCGTTGTCGGCCACCGGGCCGAATGCGTCGGTTGCCAGGGTGATGCCGAGTGTCGAGAGCATGCCAACGGCAGCGAGCCCGATGCCGTACAGGCCGGCGAGCTCGTTGGCGAAGAAGATGCCAGCCGCAATTGCCAGCGCCGGAATGACCGTGCTGTAGAGGCCAATCGACAGGCCGGCGATAATCGTTGATGGGTGGCCCGTCTGCGCCTGCTGTGCTATCCACTTCACCGGGTTGAACTCGAATTTGCCTATCTTGAGTCCCTCGTACGATGTGAACCACTCGGTCGACGTCCCGATCACCTGCCCGACGACGATGCCGGTGACTACGACCCAGAAGAGTTTGAATTCAAGGCCTGGAGAAGAGTTGATGTAGATGGCCGTGCCGATAAGCGAGAGCGCACCGGCGCTAAAAATCCCGTACCGTAACGACCACAGCAGCTTGCCCATATCGGCCTTGTCGCCAGTTCGTACAAGAAACAATCCCAGTATCGAAGCGATGATTCCGATGCCAGCGATAACCAGCGGCAGCACAGCCCTTGGCTCATCCAACGAGTACGAACTGCCCGCACTCAATGCGATGAATGCCAGTGAAATCGTGGCGATGATCGAACCGACGTACGACTCGAACAGGTCTGCGCCCATTCCCGCGACGTCCCCCACATTGTCTCCCACGTTGTCGGCAATCACGGCCGGGTTGCGGGGATCGTCTTCTTCGAGACCGGCCTCGACCTTGCCCACGAGGTCGGCGCCAACGTCAGCGGCCTTCGTGAAGATGCCGCCCCCGACACGGGCGAACAGGGCGATAGACGATGCGCCGAACCCGAATCCGGCAATTACGTTCGGGTTTTCGAATATCAGCCACAGTGCCGAAACCCCGATGATGCCGATTCCCACAACGGTCAGCCCCATTACCGCACCGGTGCTGAACGCCACTTGCAGGGCCTTGTTCAAGCCGTGCTGGGCGGCTGTGGCAGTGCGCATGTTGCCTCGAACGGCAATGCTCATGCCTATAAAGCCGGCCAGGCCAGAACCTACGGCCCCGGCAAGATATGCAAGGGCCGTCCACGGGCCATCCGACTCGATCGCTCCGCCCGCACCGAGCCTCTCTATGGTCGCATTGGCGAGAATGTTGTAGTCGATGAAGACCGCAAGGATCACGAACATGATCACCACGAACACGGCAAGTATCGAATACTCTTTGCGCAGGAACGCAGCGGAACCTTCCTGGATGAGGGCGCCGATCTCCCGGACCGCTTCGTTGCCCGACGGCTGCCGCATGACTCGCCACACAAGTAGGGCTGCCGCAACGAGGCCGACGCCTCCGGCTGCGATTGCAAGCAGGATCGAATCCATCTATATATCTCCGCGAAAGAACCTTCCACGGTCGAACGCCCGGAATAACCTGGGCATCACGGGAAGTTCCGGTAATAGAAGTTGGAACACCAGTTCACCGATCAAATCCGTAAATCGAAGCCAATGCAGCGCCGTCCAACTTCAGGTTGACCTGAGAACGCTAGCATTGGCCTAAAGACCAGTCAACGAATCGAAGGGCCGATTACGATGATCGAAACCATGAGAAATAATGTGGTGAGTCCGCTCGAGTGTGCTCAGATTATTTACCTGACAATTTGAAATTCGACTCGACACGGGATGCGTACCGAGCCGGTTCCCCCTTTCCCGCCGCCACCCTGTTACGGGAACCGCCGCTGGCGATATGCGCCCTCAAACAGACCGACCAGCTCAGCCGTAGCGGCACCAATATCTTCCGCCAGGGTGATGGCCGTGGCGACACAAATCGAGTCAGCTCCAGCCGCAACAACCGATTCCAAATTGGAAGCGTTGATGCCGCCGATCGCAACAATATGAGACGAACAGGAATCGCTTACAGACTGCAAAGTTTTCAGGCCGGCAGGGCGGGTATTCGCCTTCGTGCTTGTCGAAAATATCGCTCCGACCGCCAGGTAATCTGCACCGGTCCGTTCCGATTCCCTGGCTTCACTGAGCAAGGCATTGGAGGTCCCGACCACCTGCCGGTCCTCGAGCACAAGCCGGCAATCCTCCACCCCAAGATCGCCCTGCCCCACATGCAGGCCGTCTGCGCCGATAATACGCGCAATATCGGCATGGTCGTTGACGATAAAAAGCCTGCCCGCCTCTTGTGCCAGCTTCTGGATCTGTTCAGAGCATTCCGCAATCTGCCTCTTTTGCGAGAGTTTATCCCGCAGCTGAATTACCGAAGCACCTGCCTCGAACGCGGCACCGGCCACACCGACCACATCGCGCCCATTCGTGTGCTCGGGGTCAACTATCAGGTAAATACCTGTCATTCGCGCAACTGTCTGGTCGCGCGGCGTTCCTGGTGAACTCAAAACTCTTCTTTCCTGTAATTCACGGGTATTTATAGTCTCCGAATTCGATCTGCTCGACTGTGCTGAAACAGGCCGGGACCAAAAAAAGGCCATTCGGCGAGTGTCGCTGAGGATCTCTGCAGTTTTACAGGGCGAACGCAGGATCTGCCCTGAATTCTACCGTGGAACACCGGTCCTCAAGTCCCGTCGCCCGGAGCGTCTTGTAAGCTTCACCGACTTTATTGATCATGCACGCCGAAGCCCCGCGGTTTCCCGTCGTGCAATAAGGAGTAATTGCGGATGACTGTGGCATGGCCGTCCCAGGACGATTTGCTGAAATGGATGAGCTCCGATTTACGCAACTGGGGGCGCTGGGGTGACGACGACCAAAGAGGGACTCTGAATCATCTTTCACCTGAAAAAACGTTGCACGCGGTAAGTCTGGTTTCTGAAGGTGTGACCGTGAGTTGCGCGAGGCCCGTCGATTTCAAAGCGTCCGTCGACGTTCCCCGTCCCCCACAACATTTCATGGTCTCGGCTGGCGATACGTACCGCCAGGGAGAGTCTGTAGACCGCCAGGTGGCGATGGACTATTTCGGCATGATCTTTCATGGACACACCGTCACCCATATCGACAGCCTTGCTCATTTTTTCTGGGACGGCCAGACGTACAACGGGCGTCCATCAAGCGTCGTATCGACCGCAGAGGGCGCTACAGAGTTCGATGTTATGGCTGGCTCCGGCGGCATTGTTGCAAAAGGAGTTCTGGTCGACGCTCCACTCCTCCGAGAGGTCGATTTTATTGAGCGGGGCGATGGCGTAGGCCTTGCCGATATCGAGGCCGCTGAGCGAACTCACGGTGTGAGGGTTGAAAAAGGCGACGTGCTGCTGCTGCGCACGGGCCAGCTGGGGCGTCGGGAGGTAGTTGGTCCCGTCGATGTCTGGGTAGACGGCTCTGCGGGGCCCTCACCGGAAATTCTCCCCCTGCTTCATGAACGCGAGGTTGCCGTGCTGGGCTCAGATACCGGTAACGACGTCGGGCCAAATCCCTATGAACGGTTTTCCAATCCGGTCCACCAGGTCGGGATAGTTTCGATGGGTCTCTGGATCCTCGATAACGCATGGCTAGACGATCTTGCTGAAGCCTGCAAACAGCGTGGGAAATGGGAGTTCATGATCTCCATTCTGCCGCTGAAACTACCGGCGGTCACAGGGTCACCAGTAAACCCGATAGTGATCTTCTAATGCGGAAAACTGGCCGTCTTCGGCTGTAAAATGGCCCGGAAATATAATTATAAAGTCGAGTGTACTGAAATGCTGGAGTCGAGTGTGCTGAAACGCCGCCCGGATATGACGATGGAAACAGCATTATTCTTCGATCGCCAACTCGATATGGTCGATTTGGATCACCCGTCCGGAGCGATCCATCTCAA